>C688J18823_10000370_pt1 | contig 25942 bp, 16 predicted proteins | sample HopSoiMetagenom1_FD_18823 | JGI IMG/M metagenome (IMG submission 18823) | reverse complement strand
AAGGATTGTCACCCCCCCCCCGGCCCCACTAGCATCCATCATCATCGATGTAGAGGGGAGGTCTGTAGGCCTGACGCCTATAGAAATAGACAACCACTCCAACAAAAGATTGAAGGCCGTAACTTCCAACGCACAAAATAGGAACCCCAGAGAGAGGAACACCGAAGCCAAGGCCAGCCAAAGCCCAAAGTAAGACCCACTTGAGTATAGTGTTAATGAAAAAAGTGATAAAGCGGGTTTCGTCTCATTTTCCGGAAAGCCAGTCATACTATTCCACTTTAGCTAAGCTAATGATGAAACGGGATCTGGATTTGTCTGCAGATGATGATGTCCACTCCTGGCTCGATGCGCTTAACGAAAGGGAACGAAGTCTCTAGATTAATTAATAAAGAATTTCCTTCGTCATTAAGCAGCATCCTTTAAGTGAGTAGGGGTGCGCCGGACCGCCGACGAATAATAGGTACCCCCACACCCCAGGCAGAGTTAGTGAGCCGTGTAATAGGCGACCATTTCGCGCGGTTCGGGGGGCACTTGAGTCAGCCGCCGGCGCCCGACTGCGTCTTGACCCCTATCCAATTTTTGGGCCAATTCCCCCTTCGTACTACCAAAAAATGAGATTCTTGCCGAATCCGAGTTTGCTGCTCCAACCATTACCAAACTTATACCTATTCTGTTTAGTACTTCAGGTGCTTCTGTTGCGTATAATGTAAATCCCGTAGCGGATCAATTCCAACGAGCCTTTCAAACAAGTACTTTTTGTAATCGACTCTATAGCTTCTTCAATAAACGCTGGTTCTTCGATCAAGTTTTGAATGACTTTCTAGTCAGATCGTTCCTGCGTTTCGGATATGAAGTCTCATTCGAAGCTTTAGACAAAGGTGCTATTGAGATATTGGGCCCTTATGGTATATCGTACACATTCCGACGATTGGCCGAGCGGATAAGTCAACTTCAAAGTGGATTTGTTGTGCGAAGAGTGCGTTATGACCCGTGGCCGCCTGCCTGGTCTGGTGGGGTCCTCCGTTGTGGGTAAACGGGAAACCCGACTCTACGAACCCGAGGAAAGGCTGCACAGCAGTAGTAGGGGCGTGAAGACCGGAGCTTTTTGTAGTGCTAGCAGGAATGCAAGTGAATGAATCCCATCCCCTAGCGAGTGAAGTGCTTACGCCCCTTTAGATTAGAGATAGGGGCGCGCTAGCGTTATAATAATAATAGAAAGGTTAGGGGGCTGAGAAAAGCTTGCTGTCTACTTCTCTTCACTGCCCCGTTCTGTAACTTCCCTTCTTTAGTCCGTCCACGAGGCTGTAAAAAGAGAGAGGGGCGGCTATATAGCGGGAGTCGTTTCGGTTGTATGCCACGAGGTCCCTATGGACAAGGGGACAAGTGAATCATCGCTTTTGGGCGCAGGCAGCCCTCTACCATCCATCCCATTGCATTCCATCGTCTCGTATTGTACTGTACCGTACCAGATACATCTCTTGAGTGAGAGAAAGGTAGCTTCTCTATAGATATATTATTCATTTTTTATATTGATAGGGATCCCCAGATTCCCGTCACTACGGATTGATTGTCTCTACCTAACTACATGGTAGTGGTCTAGGGAGCGCAATTGCTAGAGCACGGGAGAATGAAGAGTAATGATTTCAGCAAGAGCAGCCGGACGGACTACTATAGTGAGTCCTGTGACTACTAGAGTAGAGTTGAGTCAAAAGGTATGGTATAGCAGCCTTTCCGAGCGAGCCTCTGGGATCTCCTGTAAACCCCCATGATGTGGTAAAGGGAGGATATTAGGGGAAGCAGTGAGTGGAGATTCCCCTGCAGAGAGCCGGATGAGGGGAGACCTTCACGTCCGGTTCGGAGGGCGGGGATATCCCGACCCTACTATCATTATGCCTTTGCAATGTTACTTGGTTCAACTCTATTTGTGACCTTTTCTCGTATGTGGGACTCTCTATCTTCTTGGGTAGATAATCGATCGTCTTTCATTTTGATAGTTAGTAGTATTTATTATAATAAGTCAATAAAGAAGAATAAATAATAATAGAACTGGAGGAGCTAAAAGCCGGGATGGCTTGGTAAGCAAGCAACCTGTTATGTAGGCGCCAACTCCCATTTCTTTCTCTTCTTTCTTTTTGAAAGTCACGATCAGAATGAAAGGTAGTTCGCTGGGCCTGTATTTTGATCCCAGAGGTGCTGGTTCGACTCCAGCTCGTGAGAAGGCTTTTTTTTTTGTCATATCCCTTTGTCTCGCTTGTTCTTATTCAGTTCCTTTGTCCTTCCATCGCTCAACTATTTGTTGAACATAGAATTCGCCCGATATAAGATTAGTACCAACTGGGATCATAAAGCGGATTGGGCTAACGGAAAGGGAGGAGTCAGTCGTTCTGCCATCGATTACAGGCAAACCTTCCCCGAGCTACAGCCCTCACTGTCGATTCAAGACACAAACAACTACCTGTACCACAACCACTGGCATATGCGGTATGCGGGTGTCAGGTCTAGGTCTAGATGGAGGTTCTCGTTCCAGTTCTATTTCTAGTTGAAAACAACAAATTAAAATTTAATCACCAAGTGGATATCTCGAGAACTAAAGGTGCCAAGCCTCGGATTCGACTTGAAATGAGGATAAGGCTTCCAGCTAGATATGTATGATTCACCCGGTACCTGGTATTGGTAGTAGCATCAGTCTCTTTCCCCTCCCTCTGTATGAGTTGAGAGGCTGAGGGGAAGTCTACTAACTATAGGGCTACTCCACCTGACTCACGGTCGCTCCACGGGAAACCACCACTAGGAGACGAAGCAAGCCGAGGGTTTCGAGGCAGATATCGCCATGACACGGTAGTAGGGAAACCGGTCCTTGTAAGCAGCACTAGAGAGGGGATAGAGACTCGAGACTTCAAACTAATGTCCTTCTTCCTCTGAGCCAGGTTCCTTGTAGAGTCTATCTACTAGAGACATTAACGGTGCTCACCCGGGGTTGGGAAAATTAAATACTCGAATGGAACGCCCTCCATCGTACAGTTCGGCGGACACGGAAGAGCTAGTTAATAGGGCTCGTGCAGTCATGGGACCGACGGTGAAAAGCTCGGGATGATGATGGGGCTAGCAACAGGTCCTCAAAGAAGCTAGATCTCTTGGGCGCTTTGTTTCCCTTGTAGCCAAGTCATACTCATTCCGTACGACGAAGGATTGGGCCTTCGAGGTCGGAACTCATCACATTACTGGGTAGATCAGTTGGGGGATAAGGGTTTTAGTTCAATAAAGGTGCTTCTCATTATATCGAATAATAAGTTAGGCCTGTAGTGCTCCGGGATTATAACCCGTTCCCTGGTAGTAGAGAGAGAGATCCGCATAAGCCGTGCTGGGGAATACCAGCTAAGTAACTCGAAACTGGTCACTATAGCCCGCTCGCCTTTCGCTACTCTAAGTAAGCATGTCCCTTCTTTGGCAAAGGCTACTCGCTCGCGGTAGACTTTGCTAGCTTGATTGCTGGCTCTAAGCCTACCTCCTTGACTACATCCTGATAACCGCCTGCCTGTCTTGACAGAAGAAGCAGTGCAGTAAGCGTCTCCGGACATAGAAAGTAGGCAATCACTTTAACTTCGTTAGCGGTGTAGGTTTCAGTCGTAGTTTCTGGTATCGACACAGACAGTGGGAAATCTCTATACGATTGAAGTCAGTGTGCAAGACAAAGTATAGTTTTTACTTTGAGTTCCTCTTATAATAAAATAACATATAAGAAGCATTCCACAGTCGTAGGTACTCAATTCAATTGGATTTAACTGCTTGAGCAGGAGCTTTGGACTCGACGAGGTATTGGGTGCTTGCCCTATTGAGAGTCTCTTCCATTCTCTCTTCACCAGACAGATAGACAAATAGGCAATCCGATAGAGAGATTATGGCTTCCTCACTATCAGCAAGCTCCCACAGGCGATGAACTACTTCCGACTTCTTCGGTTTGTAGCCATACCGTATAGAGTGCAAAATACCTTTGTTTGGGAGTAGCTAGATTAAAGCAAGATAGCTGCGGATTCTGTTCATAGAGAGCCCCATTCCTCACTCACAAGCTCTTTCTCAGCCCCAGGTTGAACCTAACGAGTGCATTCAGTTTAATGTCCAAAATCAGTTGAAATTGAAAGGACGTACAATCGGCGAGAAATGAAGTTCCTTTACTTAGGGCTTTAAGCCCTTCTTGCCCTAAGTCTAATCCCTAATCATGCGCAACACATGGACTTTAAGTCCTGCTTTCAGGATTTGATGCTCTTTTGAGACAGCTTTCAATAGAACATAGAGCTCTGCCCTTCTGGCTGTCCTAACGAGTTCACTGCCTTAATCCCTTAAACGGAACAGTTAATCGTAGAGCAGGAGGAATTCTTTATTTCTGTCCGCTAGTCAGGAATGGAATCGGACGCTACGAATACGAATTATTGGGGGAATTTTCGATATTAGACAAATAGGGCACTAGAACGCTATTCTTCCTCCTTCCCCACTTAGGCCTTAGGGGCTTAGCTTAGGACATTAGCAGTAAGACTTCCGCAAGGTAGCAAAAGAAGGAGCAGCAGTGGAAATCACAGTAGTTGTAGCAAAAGAAGAGGCACGCTAGGCCCCCTCTCTAAGATAAAATAGGGTAGGCAGGCTACTTGAATGGACATCTGAGATGGCATCAAGCCGAGCACAAAACAGATCTGGGCTGCTAGTAAGGAGGGCTGTGAAGCCTTCTAGCATAAGTGATGCCTTCCCAAGGTACTGGAATTGGGGAAACTCGACCGTGGAGATAAGAAAACCTGTCCTTAACGGGATGGTGCCCGAACCAAGAGCTAGTCCAGATTGCTTTGATAAAGATTGACCATTTATGTGTACTTCAATCCCTCTCTCTATCGGATGAGAATCGCATATGTTGGTTCTCATTGTGAGAGAGCCAGGCAAATGGGATTTCTGGGGATGAGTCTATCTCCTATAGGCTTCTTTTTTTATCCCTGTAGAGGGAAAGATGTTGGGGGGGTGGGGAATTCAAAATTACGACAGCTCGTTAGAGAACTTGACACTATCTATGAGAATCTTTCTATTTGGTTTATTCCTATAGAGTACAAAAATAAAAAGGAAGCAATAAGCACTCAGAGTTAGTATTAGCTTGCCATGCCAAGCAGGTAAAGTAAGAGAATAGCTTAGAAGGAGTCAAGAAGATAGGAGGGAGGATAGCTATGATCCTGCCAAGGTTTTCAAAAAATAACGAAAATTTTATAAAGCTGGAAGCCCGGAATCCTTGTAGTTATAGGTCTCCGTTTTCTTCAGGTAAAGTCTCCGAATATAGCTGTTACTGATAAGGTAGAAAAGCAAGGTTAGTTGTCGGTTTGGTAGTACATCGGAAGGTAGCAGAACGAAGTATAGCGAATGCAAGGGTAAAAAAAAGTGTTTTAGATACTGAAGCAGGTCGAGAGCCAGACAGGCTAACGAGCGAGTGTAGTTGCTTCAAAGCGGGATATGAAAAGGAACCGCAGCTAGGATAGTAAGGACTGTCCTCACTGAACCTGAAAAGAGATTTAATCCATTCGTCCGGGGAAGTTAAAAAATCTTTCAAGGCTAGGGTTTTGGTTGCCCAAGACGTGATGAAGGGGTATCGGGAAGGAATTTAGCGAACAAGCTATAGCACTTGAGAATGAAGGGGGGAAAAAGCCACAACTGGATGATAGCAAGCCTGGGCGGGCTTACGTCGGGAAAAAGAGCGCTGCCTATTCATGTTCAGGTACGAAGTGTGAGTTCTGAAAAAACGAATAAACGAACTCGACCAGAATAGTAATGGACTCAGGTTCGAGTTCTTATAGTAGAATTAAGATCGAGTGAAGGCCTTTGAAAAATGCAAAAGCTTCAGGAGCCAGGAGAAAGGAAAGAATAGTTACTTCCTGGGAGGAGGCGTAGGTGATAGGAAGCTAATCAAGGACAGGCTAAGGATTCGAACAGTCCGTGGGACCTTCAAGGAAGAAGTTAGATAAGCTAGGATGCGTGTGATAGAGTAACCCCTAGCGAGTAGAAGTGGATCAGCGCTTCTTTCTTACCTAAGCAGTGCCCTTAATTAAGGGTTTCAAGGATCGGTATCGAGATAGCAGCTCGAGGAATCCCTTACTTGCTTGCCTTTTCTTTCATTTCAGGTATGAAACAAATAGCAGTCCCGGTCTATAAGTAGAAAGGCTCAAGGAAATGCGAAGTATAGAGAGTATAAGATAAGCTAAGATCTAGACTCACAGATACCAACGAGCGGGATTAGCTACCAAGCGGGGGAGCTTCAGGAGACTGATAGATGATAGGTAGGTGGGTGGGAAATCAAGAGAAGTGACAAATGATACTCTTAATGGATTTGTCCATTTTCATCCTTTTGAATGGGGCAAGAGCCAGCCCATTCTTATAGCATCCAAGGTAAATAAATGCCCGCCCGCCCATGGCAGCTCTTAAAAAGATAGGAGAGGAGTGTGAGTCAGTCGAGTCGAGAAGCAACTCATTTATAAGTAAAAAAAGTTTTCATTTTAATAAAGGGCGATTTCCAAGTTTAAAGGAAGAGTGGATTAGCCTCGAATATCTTGATCCACTAGAAAGATAATTACCAGATACGAATACAAATACAGTTGGAGATCAATAAGCCAAAAGCTTTAAGAAAGCTATTGTAAGGTCAGATTACAGGAAGAGCACAGGTCAGTCTTCTTCATAAGTTCCCTTCCCGTCAGGTCAGGATAGGGCGAAAGTTGCTTTGTATTAAACGAGTGATTCAGAGTTGTCTTGCCTTTATAAATTCAAGCATGTCTGTTATGCTAGTTCATCTATAGAACGTCAAGACCTTGTCTTCCGTAAGCTAGATACCCGATAAAGTAGATTAAGGTCATACTTTTTCCTTAGAAAAAAGCCCACCCACGTCTGGGTAAAAAGTTTGTCTGCCCATTAACAACAAGAAAGCCAATTCATAGCGCAAGGAGGATAAAGGAAGGGTAGGAGCTATCCAGTAGAATGCTAGGAGACAAAAGCAAGAAGAGGACCTCGCTACACGAATTGAAAGGAAAGCTCGGACTTATAAAAGGCTTCGAATAACATACATAATCTCGTTCATTTTTCCTCCAGCAAGGAGCAGAGCCAGTTCAACTCATGAAATGGATGCTTTCGTAGGGGCTGTATGCCTTTTTATTCCTAAAGCTAGAGTTGGCCTGACCGGCTTCGCAGGATCATTTCCACTCTGTAGGCCGCTCATTCCTAAATAGGAAATAAAGTGCCTTTTCGATTCTTCCTTCCTGCTTGTGTGCTTTCCCTAGGAAAATTGACTCATTCTAGCTCTCCTCTACTTCAACCACTAAGCGCTTCGCTCCTTTAATTAAGAATATAAAATATCGCCTTTTTGGCATGAACATATAGCATGTGTGCCGTGAGGTCAATCACTGTCAGTTCTTCTTTCGAAATTGTCGAATATGATATGATGAAGAGCTCTTATCGGCTTGAGGCTTCTTTTCAAGCTGAGTAGAAATTTCATAAGAGAAGAAAGTCGCGTAGAAAGGATTTGGATTCGAGGCTTGCTAAGTGAAGTCAACAAACAAAGAAAAAAAGCTTTCTCCGAGAAAGCGTCTGTTCACGTCAAGGTCCGCAGGAGATGTAGTCACTTTGACTTTTATCGAGATTGGGTTGGTATGAAGTATACTCATGATCTTTCTTTTTTTTTCCGGTATGCCGCTCCGCCAGCAAGGAGTGCCACGCACGAGCGGAGCGAAAACAAAGCAGGGGGAATTATTCGTTGGGAGAAATCCTTTGATTGCGTATTTAATATAGATCCATGTCTTTCTTGTTCCACTAGCTAGGACAAAATTCTCAGATGTCCCTTTCGTTATCGTTATTACAACCTTCTTTTTTGATGTCAAAGACCAGAAGCTGTGCGCTAATTCTCATTGGATCTCGGTTGTTCTTAACAGCGATGGCTATTCATTTAAGTCTTCGGGTAGCACCATTAGATCTTCAACAAGGTGGAAATTCTCGTATTCTTTATGTACATGTTCCTGCGGCTCGGATGAGTATTCTTGTTTATATCGCTACGGCTATAAACACTTTCTTATTCCTATTAACAAAACATCCCCTTTTTCTTCGCTCTTCCGGAACCGGTACAGAAATGGGTGCTTTTTTTACGTTGTTTACCTTAGTTACTGGGGGGTTTCGGGGAAGACCTATGTGGGGCACCTTTTGGGTGTGGGATGCTCGTTTAACCTCTGTATTCATCTCGTTTCTGATTTACCTGGGTGCACTGCGTTTTCAAAAGCTTCCTGTCGAACCGGCTCCTATTTCAATCCGTGCTGGACCGATCGATATACCAATAATAAAGTCTTCAGTCAACTGGTGGAATACTTTGCATCAACCTGGGAGCATTAGCCGATCTGGTACATCAATACATGTTCCTATGCCCATTCCAATCTTGTCTAACTTTGCTAACTTCCCCCTCTCAACCCGTATCTTGTTTGTTCTGGAAACACGTCTTCCTATTCTATCTTTTCCCGAATCTCCTTTAAGGTATGAAATAGAAGCTCGAGAAGGAATAGCAAAACCTAGTTTACTTCCCAGCTCAAACTGAACGCGATGTAATCAAACTTATGGTTGACGCCGTAGAGAATATAAAGCCCATATGCGAAGTGGAAAAAGTAGGAGTAGCAGGTACTATTTATGATGCCCCTGGGATTGTAGCCAGGGATCGTCAACGAACCTTAGCTATTCGTTGGATCCTTGAAGCAGCTTTCAAACGACGTATAAGCTACAGGATAAGCTTAGAGAAATGTTCATTTGCTGAGATACTGGATGCTTACCGAAAGAGGGGAATTGCACGTAAGAAAAGGGATAATCTTCATGGACTGGCTTCCACCAATCGAAGTTTCGCGCATTTCATATGGTGGTAAAGTGAGACCACATAAAGAGCTCTCTGATCCTCATTCAGTCAGATTCTTCAGTAAGATATGGTTTTACCCTTTTCCTTTTTGTTTGAATCTTCATTCATTGAGTATGAGGAATCCAAAAGCAGTAAGACCCCGATACAACAATAAGACAATAAAATTTTGTTACCTACACCTAATTCAAGACCGGTTAATGCAAGAACTATAAATAATAATATATACAGAAAAAGGCCATGACCGAAGGAGACTACAACCTAGTTATGATTTGAAGCCCGGCTTTATTTTTTACCTTATTACCTATTATGGTAAGGGCAACCCCTGTTGTCGACGGAATTCGTCATCGGTGAAATGCGAGTAGAATTCACGATAGATTTCTTAATTGCGGCCGCTTAGGTTGACTTGTTCTATAAAGAACGTCAGACTTCCATCCATGAGATGGCGCGGATAGGCATGTTCAAGGGAGCTAAGCGGGGAAACCTTCTCCTGAATGAAGTCGTAGGCTTCCTACCAACTATTTGAATAGGGAGATAGCTCCATAATTCGAGCAAGATTCTGCTCATCAAGCATAAGATTGAAGAGTTTATCCTGCAGACCGGCCTTTTTATCTAATACGCGTAGTTCGAGATACTCTCGATCAAAGATTTCCCAGTAGTGATCTACGTTTAGGGCTTGATCGAAGTGCTCTCGAACCAGCCTCGTGTAATCTCCCGGGTTATTATGAGGGGGGATATTGTAGTAATGCTGGTTCTCGAGAACCCTAATTCGCTCATATATTTCCGCTTCATTTTCTGCTGCGATAACATTTCGAAAAGTAGCCAGAGACTTGTAACTTGACGACGATTCCAACGCCGGCAGATTGGAACTGTCAGCGCCGTTGTCGAAACAGCAAATCCACTCAAAGTCCAGAGGCTGAGACCCCCCACAAGTCAGTCCAAATTTACTATATGAAATAAAGAGAGTATGAAATGAATATAGAGCCAATAAAGAACAATTAACACAATCAAACTTCAATTTGAGTAAAAAGGGGGAATGCCGCAGCTCTATAAAGACTAAGATGTTATGTTTATATTACATTACCGAGCTAGCTGGTAATTAAATCCAAAAACTTAAAAACCTCGTTGCATAACCAACTATTTTGTCCATATAACATAACATCAACATATGAATCCTTGAGAAAGCCTGGGATGTGAATAGCCTCGTCCCCAATCACTGTCCGAACAAGCAAGGCCCGGCATGCTCCATTCTGGGGGTAATTGCTTACCGGCTCTCACCACCCACTCTGCGTATTCATCACAGATTCGATCAAATACCCGCTCTAACTCAGGTGGAGCGCTTTGCGCGTCCGACCTAGTTGAAGAAAGAGTTTAAGAGGTACTTGACAAGAAAGATGGCCTCTCAAAAAAAAAAAGAGAGACTCATTCTTGCTCTCAAAATTTAGAAAGACTTGTCTCCAATTTCCGGTTGGTCCAACCAATAAAGACATGGGAGTCTTTGGGCATTGCTTGGGCCGACTTAAGTAAAGACTGGTTACCTAGTGATTTACAACCACCCTCACTGCACACTGTCTATATCTGTCTACTATTGATTCAGGTGCAAAAATAAAAAGAGCTTATTATCAAACTTCCCCTTCTTCCTCAAAGCACTTTGACTCTTTAAGAACGGGAGTGACAGTGGTCGAAGCTAGTGAATTGAATACCAGACGGGGTATAAGGTTCTTTTCCTATTGAATCAGATCTGGCATTAGTAGGAAAATAAAATTGGATACCTTATATTCCGACTACATGAAATAGAGCACCGGATAAGCCCCCCAGACTATCACTGGAGGTGTAAAAATGAGGAAATATCGCATCTATGCTTTGCGGATGATCTCATGGTGTTCAGCAATGGTGACTTATAATCTATTGCCATTATCAACAATGTCCTCCATATCTTTCAACATCTTTCTGGTCTCACCCCAAATAAATCCGGCTAAGAGTGAGGTTTTCATTTTATTTTTGTAAAGGAAACCACAAAGAATCAGATCACGAACATGCTGGGTTACAAGGAAGGAAAACTTCCCGTAAGGTAATTAGGGGTACCCCACCCCAACTTACGACAAAGCTCAAAGCTAGTGATTGCAAAGTACTTGTGGACAGAAAACCATCCAAACTTCAACATTGGACGGGTAGAAGCCTCTCCTACGCTGGCCGGTTACAGCTGATAAACTCCATCCTTTTCTCCATGCAAGTTTCCTCATTCTCCCTGGAAAAGTAGTTAAACAACAAGTAGAACAGCTAATGCGCTCCTTTATCAGGGGTGGGACGGTACCTCTATCTATCTACGCAATATAGGAGTTCCATTCCAAAACGTACAGCACGGCCTTCCACGCCACCCAAACACCTATCGTCAGTCAACCTTCCCATCAGCCATTGCTCCACCAGCAGTCAGTTCTGCTCCTTTGAATTCCGGGGCTACGGTTCAATAAGTTTTTAAATTAAAAAAAAGAGTGTTCCTCGGGCGGCACAAAACTAGAGATGTAGAATCACATCTTACGACATATGTACTGAGGAGATCATCACTCGGGAGACATGGTAACAAGCCCGGTAACCTGTTTCCTCCAATGTGGTCAACCTACCCAGATAAAATGTTGGCATACCAATCAGGGTTCCATCCTTCCAGTGAAGAAGGACTTGCTATAGCAGATTGGAACGGCTTTACTCTCTCTATATACGATACGATATTTTAGTCGCTTCTTTCTTTTTTTTATTGAATTGCAAAGCCGAAAGCAAACAGACCAACAAGCAAGAACGATTACTGATTCCCTGACTTATCCTAATCCCCTGGTTGCTATATCTAAAGCATCCGAAATGGATCCGCCTCCTTAATAGGGAAAGCCCTTTCCTTATTGATACTCGTTTTTATCCCGTATAACCAGGTCTTGTGTTCGGCGAACAATCATGTTTTTTTATCCATCCGTTCCTGCTGCCTTGAAGGAATTCCCCTTCTTTTTCTTTGGCCATAAATGGGGGAGACGGGAACTATGCCAATCCCCAATCACCAACTGAAAGATAAACAAAACTTGAGAAAATAAGTCAATCGATCAGCAAGACATGAAGCCAGGAGCTACTTTTATCTTAGATTGGAGACTAAGGGGATTACTAGAAAGAGGTCAGCTACTTAACCTCTCAAAACGAGAGCTCCAGGGGATAGAAGATAAAGATGGTAGGCTAAGACAGAAGGAGTTCAAGTTAGATCCGCTAAGATCGAGTTGAGATTCCTAATTAAAGTAAGGGACTGAGTGGGCCGTTGGCTATGCTATTGAATGCGTTGTCGGAAGGATGGGAGGATAGAATACCCGAGACTAGCTGCCGGAAAGAGCTCATTAGAGGCATTCCACTTTCTTCCAATGAGATGTCTTACGCTTCATGATGGCATTTAGAGGGCTCTGCTCTGTAGCCAGAGTATAGTAAGGAGCGAGGGATAGAAGGGATTCAAAAGGAAAGACTAAAGTTTTGCAATAAAAAGAACTGATTAATCCAGCTGCCATTTCGCTAGATACCAGAAAGAGAAGAGAGTTGACGTTGAGGTGGCATATCTCGACCGATAGGGCGAGGAAAGGCAAGAGAGCAGAAGAATCCACCTTATAGGACCTACGGCATCCTAAGGGACTAGCTCTTCCAACCTTTCTTTCAAGTAGCTCTTCCGCTTCTTCCTTATACAAGAATTAACCTATCCTTGCCCAGCTCATCTCACGGAAGGAAACTATTGAGCCCCGCACTTCAAGATACTCTAACTCTAAAAGAGGCATTTCATATCTATCTTTCGTGCTAACAGAAGCCAACTACGGTATATCATCATACAATTGACATTGCCTTAACATCTAGTTTACGTAAAAAAGTCTCGACGAAAAGGTGCATTGATGCCACGGTCCTACTGAAGTTCTCTACAGGCTAGCGTACTACAGGGAAAGGAGGAAATGTTCATATTTGAATCTCTCCAGAAATAAAAAGAGACTGAGCTTTCGAGGTGGAGAAACTGCTCAGCGTGCGTTAGAATGACTTTGTCTCAGTGGAAGAGGGCAGAGAGTTTACACGAATGAAAGACAGGATAGGCCCAAGCAAAGAGCAGGCTTCACGAATGCTTAGCTCAGAACCTAAACTGCTGGCTTTCTCGCATTGAAGGTATCTGTTGAGGGAATCTATCCCAAAGGTAGGCCCAAGGCTGCTTAATGAGCGCCCCTTGAAAGAACAAGAGCTGCATTCATTCCACCTGCGGAAGTCTCTTAACCACCTCTAAATGTCCCCTTTTGGCTAGTATTATCAAAAATATAGAAAGAAAAGTGGGGGCTTAATAGAGCTTGCATCTAAGGCGAGGGAGTGAGATGAATCTCTTTCTTTTCGTCTCGTTAAGTGGCCTTGAGCCTGAATTCTGGCACAAGAGATAGTCAGACTGTCTCTTCTCTTCTAAGGTGTGGGCTTGCAAGAATTCAGTAGTAATAAGTCCTCGAATCGGGAAATGAGCTAGCCTTAAAGGAAAGATTTTTATAACCTGAAGTCTCTTTCATGAGCTCAGCTTTAGTGCCACGTTCAAGCTCAAAGCAGGGAAAGGCGGGTATGAACTCATACTAGTTAGCCTGGATTGGCACCTCTTCTCGGAAAGATTCCACTCGATCTAACTCAAAAAATTAATCTTTCACTGGATAAGGAAGAGTAAGGTTAGCAAGTCCTCAAGCAGCTTCTAGCACCTAATAAAATCCTTGATAGTAACCTAACTTCCAAGCATGCATGAGATTCTATCTTATATAGAAAATGCACTTAAGCTGTAATAATAAGATAATAAGTATCATTCTATTTCCAGCTAAGAAAGCATGTTGAATGATCTAGCTTCCCAAACGAGCTCACAAGCGAGTGGAACGGAGTAAACAAGAAATAGAGCATAGAAGTGGAATATCTTCTATTTACGTGCTGGTGATTGAGCTGGAGATAAAGTATCTTCCTCTCCTTTACTTACAGTCGAGCTCTATTAACATAGACCCTATAGCTTAGCTCGAGTAACTACGTGCCTTTAGCTCTAGTTCAGTTACACTTATTAACACGAAGGCTAGTGCTAGTTGAGATCAGGGACGGACTCTAACAGCCCCGCTGGCCGGAGGGAAAAAGAACTCCATAGATTGAGTAAATTTACACAAACAGAAGGAATATTGGCCTATTGATCTTGACCAGCCTCGACAGGTTCCACAGCATTTGTAATTAATTTCAGTTGCAGAAGTATGGTAGAAGTTTGTGCAACTGCAGGCTCGGCTTAGTAGGTAGCAGTCCCCTAGGTCAGACTTTGAGTTTTCTTTATTTCCATCTTAGAGGTACGTAGTTCTCGACTGTAAAGGAGAGGATGGAAGACTTAGCAACTTAGCAATTACGTAAGCTTTTGAATTACAAGTAATTCTTACGGCTTTGGAATACCTTATAGTTGCAAGCAAGAGCAGAGCGAAGGTTCGGAGATCTCGAGCGAAGCCAGGAAACATAAAGAAAGTCTGATTATTATATTAGCCTTACCATTACAGTGAGCGAAGAAAGTTACCTAGACTAATAAGGCGAGACTTAGGGACCTAGCTAGATTCACTAGCACCGTCTACTCTCACAGCGGATAGGGATTCCGTTCCCTTTCTAACTGTAAGAGCTGCTACGGATATAAGTCCCACAGATCCCCCTTCTCGAGCTTCTTCTTTTTCAGAGACTGATGCCAACTATGAATATACGATCGAATGCGCTCTTGTCTATTTTTAGACTTCTTACTTTTTTTTTTCCTTTGATCTTTGAAGCCTTCCCCAACGGAACAAATGCTGCTGCTCCTTCTGTTCAGAGTTCGCATGACTTCGCTCTCGTTGTGCGTGGACTTCCTAATCGAACTAAGATGGATCGGGCTGTTGGCTCAGAGAAGGTTTTATCGGGGAAGGAATAAGAAAAAGCTTTGTTGACTGAAGAATAAATAATTTATTTTCCATGGGAGGGGAAGCTAACTTAACTTCAACTGAAAGGTGGGGCTGTGAACTAAAACCAGGTATCTGGAACTGGAATGGTGTTCAAACAGAGATTCCACAGAAATATAATCTGGAGAAGGATAATCAGACATGGGATACCAATATGGGAGGGCATATAAGTATATTACTTTGGGGATCCCTCTGAAAAAGTAGCTGCAAGACCGAACGAAGCAGATGCTGAGACAAGTAGCGGGGTTTAGTCCTTTTCTGAGTCTTTGGAGTTTGGGCACGAGAGTAACTCGACTTCAAGGCCAAGGTCCGAAGATGTTGTCAATCTTGATTATGGCAAGGTAGGACACATAAGCCTAACCCCGAGCTGAGCTAGAGTTTTTTCTTTTTATTTTGAGGTATAGTGAAGTAGCAGGAGGGGTAGGAGTCATTCCCTAGAGCTAAAGTGAGGAAGGGGAAATGAGACAAAGGCTAACTAAGGACGAAGTACGGAAGATTCTTACTCCCAGGTGAAGGTTCTAGAATAAGGATAAGGAAGTCCACCGGGATTGGCTTAAAGCTAAGCCAGGTGCTATAGGTGAGGAAGGTTTTAGAAAGCTAGAGTCCGGAAGTGAAAGATGAGCCAACACTGCCCTACGTTCTACCCTTCCAGCAACTAGTGAATAAGCATACCCAGGTTCTAGAAGTAAGAATAGTAGTCAGTTTACTTGAAAAGTAATTCCCCTGTTGAGGCTAGAACGATTCTATCAGTACTAACGGATGCTCCTTTACTAACTCAACCTAACGGATTCGGCATCATTACTATACAATATTTTTCCTTTAAAAAAGTACAGTATATTATTATTATTCTACTATAAGTACTCGATTCTGCGTTATACTAACTACTCTATATATCAGTACGTTCGAAGAATCGAATCTTTTTCTACTGGTTCAGCAAGCTAGCCGAACTATAAAACAAACAAAAATCACAATAATAAGGATCGAAGGGCTATTCTCCTAACAGTAAGTACTAGGACTAAGACATTCCCGGAGGTTCCTACAATTGAGAAAAAGTCTCCATACGAGCAGTCTTGATGCCATCCTATCCTTCCTACAAACTACATATGTATAGTGGGAGCCTCCTACGAACCAGTTGCAGTTGTTTTGCCATTCGCTGGGGTTGAAGTTTCTTATCAGCCGGAGATCCATCCTAGTTTCTTTTTCTTCTCCTATAGAATTGACTTACTTACTTTATACTTTAGAGTAAGACTTTCTTCCCAGTTAGAAAAATAATCTAACTATCAATCAGCTTGAAAGACATCAGAATCAAAGGCAAGCCCATCTAAGATAGTTTGAGTGTTTGCTTAATCTGATACTTCCCGAGCTTTTCTTTTGCCTGTGCGGAGTCCTTAGTGCTTCATTTCTTCGGTCCCGAGCAAATTTAAGCTAGAAAAGCGTAGCTCTCATGATTTATTCGGACCATTGCTCTATTTTTTAGTCGTATCAGCTTTGATTTGACTTTCCTTGTCCGTCGAGTCAGTAGTCGATCTAGTAAGATTCTTGTATGATAAGTAGCCCATTCTCTTAGGCTTCCCTTCAGGCCTAGTAGTAATTATTCTTTCTACTCCATCAAGATGGTCAGTGCCACTGTCTTTCTTGATTCATGTAGGATGGGTTGGTTAAGGCGAAGCAGGTTATCAAGAATCCATTCAATTAGATGCTGGTTCATTGGCCTTGCCCCTTTCCACTCCTTCACCTCTTTAACTGGGGGACAGGCAGTTGAACTCAAAGCTGCTGGAACGAGAGTTTAAGAAAGAGGCGGAACATCGCTCTCCGTGGCAGCAAAGGGAAAACGAGATATTGATTCAGTCGGAGATAGACTTTCGATGAGCTCCAGTAGATGCACAATGAGATTCACCCTGTATTTACGGTGTTAGTGCTCTATATCAAATCATTCTGTTTCGGAGTACCTCTTGACTGTAAGATGTCTAACAATGCCTTCATCTTTGCAGAACTTATTGAAATCACAGAACTCCAACTTGGATGTACTCTGACCAGAAAGAAGACCTCTATTGCTCAACATTGTCAGGCCTTTCTAACTCATGTGTCCCAGCCTCATGTGCCATAATCTGGTTTCATCTGAATCTGACATGGAGGAAGATACAGCAGCTGTGCCTGTAACGGTAGACCCTTGCAACACATACAATCTACCAATCTGATGAGCCTTCATCACAATTAGAGCACCCTTCACAACCTTCAAAACACCATCACCTAAAATAAAACAAATTTACAACCACCAAGAGAGATCTAAAGTGGTCAAAGAGATAAGATTCTTTGACATGTCTGGAACATGCCGCACCTCAGTTCTCACCACACCGTCGTGCATTTTGACCGAACCAATACCAACTACATTGCAGGGGTGATCATTGCCCATCAACACAACTCCACTGTCAACCGATAGGATTGGAACGTCATGGCAATTCGTTCTTGACTTTATACTAAGGTAAGTCGAAATTCGGTTGTTTTTTTTAATTTTATATAGAAGAAAAATCCATCCGCTCTTCTTCTTCCTTTGAATAAGGAAAGTGACTTGGAATCTTTCTCTCTCTCTCTTTGTCTCATTGCTATCAATCAACGGTTCGAAAGCCAAGGAAAGAAAGTGGAAAATTAGGGTTGTGACTGGACACCACATCGGTGAGGATTGCGCTATGCCACCTGTCCGTCCTTACCTGGGTGGGAGTACTGCAAAGCTAACGGTAGGTCAGACAGGTCTGGGATCATCTTTCGGCTGGAACAACCTTTATTATGGGCATGATCAGCTAAAGATCACTGTCATCTCACGAATTGGATTCGAACCAATATCAAAGACTTTACTTTATTAGATCGTGAGTCTATCTGTCGTCCTCCTCATTCTATTAAAGTCCTTTTAGTAACAATCCATTCCCCGAATACCAAAAATGGAGATGAAAAATATTAGTCGACCTTATGTCGGGAGTTAACCTGGTGATAGCCTAACTCCCTTAGTTAGTCAATGAAGTTGTTCCAAATGGAACAGCGAGCGGTGCCAAAGTAGCGATTGAGCACACGGAAATGCTCAAGACGCTCATCGATGTCGTGCTCCCAGTCGTCATGGAGAGCCACCTCGAGCGCACGCTTCACATCCTTTGGTTCCTCGATAATGATCCCCTTCCTTCTTCTGCAAGATAATGTGGGCTCTGTCTATCATGGCTGTTTTTACAGGCCATATTGATAGCATCAATGGCCCTATATAAATGGTCATCCTCAGGTTCCGGCATCCTCTGCTGTGCCACCCAGTGTTATGCGCCGGCTGAACAGCCGACTGCTGGTTGGAAGTGGGCAGGTCCCCTCGGTTCAGGGCTGAAGAGACCTCCTGGTCGAACGCTGTTGGATTTACATTTTATTTTGATGGTCCGGCTTCTCCTCCCTCCCAGGGGGTTATATGTGAAGGCCCCACTTCGTCATTCAAAAAATTCCGGAGAAAGTAACAATCAGACGAAGTAAAAGGCCAAGAAGACGAACTAATGGAGGGAGACGTTTTGGATTGCTGAGGTGAGGGTCCTGGTTTATGAGGTGCTTGATCACCAGGATGCTCAGGAAGCTGGTGATTTGGTTCTTGTTGGATTTCGGGGAACTGCTCCCTTTCCTCCGGGGGAGGCAAGGGAGGAGAGTGAGGGAAAAGAGTAAGAATCGTCTGATAAATCAGATCTATTCCCGTCGGCACAATCAGTAATGACTATGATGGGAATTCCGAAGAAAGAAAAAGAGGAATAAGAAAGCAAGAAAAAGGGACAACTTTCGTGTAGTTTGTGAGCGCTTCCTCTTTAGGTTGATAGATCTATAATTGGGGAGGGGCTCTTGGCTTTCTATACGTTGTTGTTTCCTGACCACGAGATGTTATGTTTGCTAACAAACTAATTGGTAGTAGGCTGATCTACTTTCCTCTTCTGATTGATACCTTATCCTCGGGGTCTTACTTGGCCTTTCATCCATCCTCCGATTCTCCATTGCTCTGATCGAGGTACCCGACCTCTACTCTTTATTCTTGACTAACTATGGTATGGCTCCTACTTTTCACTAAGGCAAGCCCTACCGACGCCCTGAATCAAACCTCTCACCCCGGACTCTGCCAGTCTCCTAGTAGTTGCAGCAGGAAGCCATAAAAGAGGCAATCCCATAGATATGGGAAAAAGGTAAGACCGGATACCGGTCACAGGGACAGGGGAGGGAGTGAACCCAGGTTTTTTATTCCGCTATCACAGTGAAGCAGATGAAAGAAAGTCTTTCCCCGAAGCAATCATGTTCCGGCTTTTAGTGATAGGGCGGGCGGGCTTCCGAGCGAACAGGAAAGGAGCAAATCCTGCTTCCTTCGTAGCCGTCAGTAGTCGGATGATGATAAAATAATCGATTTATTTGTGTTAAGCAAATGAGTGGAACACAATAGGAATCCTATTTTAACAGAGTCCAACACTTAACAATGAAAGAAGAATTGAGCAACGCAACGAAGTCCAACGATAGAGAGCGGACAGATGAGCTAGATGCCGATAAGGTGACGGAGGGTTTTTTTCCTCCCTCTAGGATGCTTGGTTGGAGTTGGGAGTTCGGAAAGAGTGACTCGCATTAGACTTTCCATTTTCATCCCCTTCAAATCAGTGCCCAAATCTATCCTGCTCCCTCTCAGCTGAACCCGACTCAACTGTGCCAAAAAAGACCTCCTCATCCCTCCATGTCTTCAATATAAGTTACCACAAACTGTTCCATAATAAAGTAAGTATCCCGTTCTGCACTGCTATCTTCAGCTCACCAACTGTAGCATACGGTTCCACCATTATAAACACGCCGGGTGTCAATTCCCTCGTCAACTCATTTTCTAACTCCGCATCACTCTTAAAATGAATCTTAAAAGTAGATGTAGTGGATAAGCTCTCCGTGTTGGGGTAGGATTGGATCCTTTAGGAGAGAGACATAAGGTATTAAGAAATGGAAGAAGGTCTTTGACGATCCAGTATTAGCTAGCGGACTCATACCTTGATGACTCCCTAGTGGCCAGGGAAGCGTTAGCTTCACCCTTGGAACGTATCATCTACTCTCTAACGCTCTCTCTTCGGAAAAGCAGCTTCACTCCGCTCTTCTCTCTAGCGAGAGAGCATCTCTCTCTGTCAGGCGATTTCCTAAGGGGATAATCTAGGTTTCAGAGTTCATCAGTCCAAAGAAAGACTCCTGCGCCATCCATTCTTCCAGTATGAACCTGTTTCATAGCATACATCGTAGAAGACGGAACTCCTTGATTACCTTCTCAACAACCCTTCTTCTCTGGTGGAGTGACCAGTTGACTTTCCTTATCGACTTTCATCAGCGCACTAGCTTATTGCTAGACTTTGACCCTCGAACTAGCTGCTTTGACTTGCTATCTAAGAGACTAGCCTGGAGAGATAGGAAAGACGCTCTGCTCTAAAGGGATACTAAAAAAAAGGCAAGTCGATGCCCGGATTGACAACTTGATGTCGCAAGATCGGTTGTTAAAAGACTAAAGCCCACCTTCAAGCTAAAAGTCTAGTCGTATTTATTACTGATTCTTTCTTCTTCCGCCATACCCAAGAGTCATTCACTCCCTCAAGAGATTTGAGAAGAGTCACTAAGATAAGAGTTGTTATAGGATTTAACGAAAATAGGTTTATAGTAAGTGTGCCGCTAATTGGCATATCTCTTTGTTGTAGAGACCTTCCTTGCCCTGCTTAGGGCTATGTGATAGCACCCAAAGGGACCTATTCTATTTGAACAAGACCACATAAACTATAGTCATACGGTCAACCGAACCAAAGCCAAAGCTAAATCCTCTGCCCTTCGCTCCTTCCCCGGCTCCACTCCAGAGCAATGCCACGACCCGGTCGAGAGCCTTCCATGCGGATTCCTTCAAAGAGAAAGAGAGTGTGTATTCCCGGCATCAATGCTCAAACTTCCCGGTCCGGGAACAAGAGCAATTCTTGGTCCCACCAAACCATGCCATGAACAGTACAACAAGAGCAGGGGATATTGAAACTAAGACTCATTCCGTCTATTGCTCTACCTTCCTCCTACAGATTTAATTGCATCGTTTATTCCTATTCCGGCAAAACTAGCTGCTGACTCAACCTCCCCTCGGGTCTACGCCCTCGATGTTTTAACATCGGCGATTGAAAGAGAGTAGGAGCGCATTCTCTCCATCTCAGTTGGAAAGTCTATCGCTCTCAGCAGCAGTTCCTTGGTCATACCCTCGGTGATGACTAGCAGTCCTTCCTGATTGAGTTCTCACCCTCTATTGATAGATCAAGAGTTCCGGCCCGGCTATGATTCCATCAACAAACCCGATTCGGTATAAAAGCTTAGCTTCTATTACAATAAAATATTTTGAAAATAGCTATCCTAAAGCTTGACAGGTCTCCCCAACTCAGTTTTTAACTCGAAAACCGAAAGCATAAGGATGAGCCTTGGGCCCCCTTTCCCAAGAACAGAAGGAGCGTTTAGATACTGTACCTTTAGGTGCGTGCAGGAGCAAGGACGAAAGGAGAACAAGTCGCAGGAGAAGCGTTGAAGAAGCAGTAGTTTAAGCCATTGATCCTGCAGCTTAGCTTCTAAAAAAAAAAGAAGCACCAGCAGACAGAGGTAGATACAGAGCCATAGGCAAACCTTCATGATCGATAGCCTTTTATGAAAACGACCCTCGTGCTCGAGAGGCGGATCCAAAGGCAGTCGCTTACCTAGGAGCATACTTCGGTGTAGCATAGCGGCATACCCCTTTGACCTAGGTGGAAAAGAGATCTATTGAAACCCACCATAAGTCTCTGGGGAGGCAGCTGCGGATACTTATTTACCATAAGCAAAAGCGGCTACTGAGGCGAAGGCAAATAAGGTTCCGTTCCATGGAAGGAAAAAGAAATGTAAATAAAAATAAGAAAAGGTCTGATCAAATATTTTGCTTTCTTGTTGTCTTGAATTGTTATAGAACGGCTATTTATATAAGGTATAGTTGGTAGGATGAAGTGGGATGTGAAGCCTTAGTGGATATAGCAAGTGTGCCGGGGATGCGGCTCGGGCGTAGTAGGTCTGGACGCCTAGCATGAAACAGCCTTCTCTGGTAGCGGCACTATACCTTAGTATAGTCTCTCTCTAGCTTCCAGTCTATATAAAAAAACTTAGTTAGCAGAGGTCAGTCTGTCTGGCGTTCCCTCGCGTAAAGGGCTACTTTGGCATCGGCTCTCTCTCGTTAGGTAATTACCGAGGCGAAAGCAGCTCTCTCGGAAGTCAGTTTCCCCGCCATCTTAGTGGGACTAGTCTAATAAACTTTCACTTCAACTGCCCGACTCTAACAAGTAAGCAAGTAAACTACCAAGACTCGGATTTTTTTTGTGGTAACGCCCTTCTAGAATTACGTTTAACGTCCGTCCCTTTATTACTTTCCCGATCAGCGCCTCGGGTCGGTAGCCGGGCTCCGGGACATTACTACCACGGCTACTATCGACCCGAGCCCTAAGAAGGAAAAGAACGGACTAAAGCGAGGAGTTCATTGGCCATACATAGTGAAGGGGGATGGGGGTCAACCTCTTTCATGACCCATGGCCCCAGTGTGTAACTTGGTTAGCATTTCTAGAACAAATTGAGTAGGGTTGGTTTTTCGATAGGGAAACAGGGGAGTTAGTTGGCTGTAGTTGAGACACGTTTTTCAGGTGGACGATATGGATTTATTCGAGATGGTTAACCACTTTTTTCACCGTTAGAGGGAGGTCATTCAGAACCCGCAGGCTCCAGTCCAGAACCGGTGGAAGTTCCCCACGCCGATCCCCCTGAGGGACTTCGAAGTGCTATTCATTGATTCTTGAGCAAGTTCGGGAATATTGTGAGAAGGGGAAAGGGCGGCTTTCCGTTCACTTTCCGGAAATGGAATAAATCTATTCCAGTGTCGCAGAGAACATTATGTCTCGCGATCTGAAAATATCTGCGGAGATTTATATTGAAACCCTCCGCGGATGGGTGGAGGAGATAAAGGAGAACCCTAATCCCCTAAAATCCCTCATTAGGGAACACCTGTAAGATGAGTCTGCCGCTTTCTTTCATAACAGAGCCGGCGGCTGGCATAGAAGTCTCTCGCACGCAAGGAGATGCATTTCTGGTACAGGTAGTACTGGACAAGCTCTTAGGGAATAATATCTTTCTTATTTCTTCCTTTTTTCCCATGACGACTAGGAACGGGCAAATAAAAAATTTCACTTCGAATTTCGGACCTCAACATCCTGCTGCTCATGGTGTTTCACGATCAGTATTGGAAATGAACGGAGAAGTGGTGGAACGTGCGGAACCACATATTGGATCACTCCAGTGCGGCACGAAGCCGCTGACGCCGAGTCGGCTCCTATGCCGCTAGCTATGCCCTGCTTGGTCCCCCGGCACGGTGGAGGTCCCGTAGCGCGTCACGAGCACCGGGCTAAGGGGCGGTTGAGCAACTCAAGCGAACCGCCCTACCTTACTACAACATAAGGACAGAAGGGAGAAGGTTGTGAAGGTGGCCTCGTTATCCACACCTCCGGTCAGATGAATGGAGGACCGACCGACCCGGGTTTTCATGAGCGTTGGCGGGTCCTGGAGTGCCTGTCAAGGGCGCTAGCGCATACCCCGGGGTGATCATCACCACCTGCACCTCACATCTCGGCACAGCGGAACGTGTAACCCGCCTGCTGTCTCATTCAACTACATTTGTTCCTGTAATCCATAGCCTAACAGAACGCAGCAGCGAGGGACAACCCGCCCATACAGCCAGCGGGGAGGATGGCACTACTGGCAAAGACCGTCCGGCGAAAACGCCGCAGGCGCGAAGCGTGGTAGGCCTGTGCCGGGGGAGCATAGCATAGGTAGGAAAGGGAGCCAGGACGGTGGAAGAGCCAGGGGGGCCGGGTCATTTGACGGAAATGGAAGGCTTTTCCCTTATTAGAGAAGGCCCTCTGAAGTCAAGGGGAAGTGCATTAATTCTTGGAAAAAGAGGGAGCAAGCCTATCAAACAAAAAAAATGAATGAAAGTAAATTCAATGAATAGATAGAGTCAACGGTACGACAGACAGCGCAGCCTACACGCGAATTAGCTTCCGAGGTCGAGCAGTCTCAATTTCACTACAGGATTTGCGAATGAATGCTGGGCTGGGCCACCTCGAATGGCGTGAGCCGCATGCGGGGAGACCCGCACGTACGGTTTTTAGGGGGATCTGGTCGAAAGACCGGCCGGCGCCCACCCGACTAGAGGGACTGAGAAATTAATAGAGTACAAAACTTATCTTCAAGCTTTACCTTATTCTGATCGTTTAGAGGGCGATCGCGGAGTCACTGAATGGAGTCCTCCGTTTCTTTCGGAGGTGCTGACCCGCAGCGAGGCAGAGATGACTAAGTGACATATTGAATATGGCGACGACAACAGCATGTCGTAGAAGGAGATAACAGGTGGAGCCAACGATCCGCTAAGACTAACGTATCTACAACTCCATCCCCGAGCGGCAGTCAAACGGAGGCGTGAATGCAAGATGCCAGCGGAATGATCGGCCGGACAGAGGCTAGGGCTGCTTCCTTCCCACCGCGTCCTTCCTTGTGTGTCGGAGATATAAAGCGAGTGCACCGGAAAATAACAGGAACTGGGTCGATCTATTCTATGGCGAAGCATCCGAAGCATAACTGCACACTCACACGATCTTTGCCGATAGATAGGAGCATTCGGTGGAACCGGTGAACTACACTTGCTTCTGGATAGATGTGTGGGACAGAGGGCTCGTGGTACCAGCTGCCCACCTTTCCTCCTCTGCTTTGAGAACCGTGTGAACAGAGAGTGGGCAGAAGGGAAGGAGGTCCTCATACGGAGTCGCACACTTACTTGAGCAGTGCGGAAGACTGGGGAATGGGTTGAGTAAACTCCCCAGGGGCCGGGAAAATAACAGACGAAGCTTTACTTAGATAGGGCTTTGATTGGTTTTTTTTTCTTAGTGATTGGAAAGGAGGGCGCCTGGGTATGTTACAAAAAGGGAAGGCAGAGGTAGTACTTCGAATGGCGAAACGAAGGGCTAAATAGCGCCAGTGATTCTCTGAGCCGGTCTGGATTTTCAACGCCTCGGGAAACTGGTCGAGATAGATGACAGCACCCTTTTCCTCTCTTCCTTACCGGGAGGGCAATCTTATCTTATGGCCTTCACCTCCCGCCCGGCCCGGAAATAGAACCCAGCCCCCCCCTCTGATCCATTCATTTCTGCAAGCAGGGGGGATCCTGAGCTAAGCCTCCCGTCTATTGCATAACCTCAAAAAGCTATAAGCAAAGTACCAAAGGTGCGCTCCGCCCGGTGACTCAGAAAGAAATGGGTTTGCGCTTTGAAGTGATGAGGTCGCAAAGAGGGAAGTAGGGCTCCTATTGAAAGGCTTTCCCTCCCTAAAAAGGCGACCAGCTTTCAATACTGTTACGTTACGCTGCCATTTTTCCAATATCATTGAATAGCATGGCCTGCCTGGGGCTAAGGTCACTCAAGTGGGAGAGCCGTGTTATGGGTGACCTTATTGCACGGTTCAGAGAGCACTTGTGTATGTGATGCAAGTGAACGTGTACGAAAAAGCTGTATCTAGGGTGAGTTCTTCGTTCCGTCGTCGACCCTATCTATGTTTCTACGATGGCCCAAGAACACGCTCATTCTTCAGCCGTAGAGAGACTTTTGAATTGCGAGGTACCATTACGAGCTCAATATATACGAGTGTTATTCCGTGAAATAACTCGAATTTCAAATCATTCACTTGCTTTAACTACTCATGCTATGGATGTGGGAGCATCAACTCCGTCCCTGTGGGCTTTTGAGGAGCGGGAGAAATTGTTGGAATTCTATGAAAGAGTCTCGGGAGCCAGGATGCATGCCAGTTTCATACGACCAGGTGGAGTGGCACAAGATCTGCCTCTTGGCTTATGTCGAGATATTGATTCCTTCACACAACAATTTGCTTCTCGTATCGACGAATTAGAAGAGATGTCAACCGGCAACCGTATCTGGAAACAACGATTAGTGGATATTGGTACTGTCACTGCACA
>C688J18823_10000369_pt1 | contig 25959 bp, 21 predicted proteins | sample HopSoiMetagenom1_FD_18823 | JGI IMG/M metagenome (IMG submission 18823) | reverse complement strand
CTCGTGCCCGGAGCCATCGGGCGTAAAGCGATCCATCTGATGGATGACGAGGACAAAAAGAAGGTCCCCAAAATTCACGATCTATATATAGACATCGGCGCGACCAGCAGAGCGGACGCACTGAAACTCGTGGCGATTGGAGACGCCGGCGTCTTCCTTCAACCTTACCTGGAATTAGCCAATAACCGCGCGATCTGCATGGCGTTCGACAACAAAATGGGCACATGGATCGTTACTGAAACGCTGCGCCTACTCAAAGGGCGGCAGTTCGACGGCTGCGTTATTGGGGTATCGACCGTTCAGGAGGAAATTGGGCTGCGCGGCGCGACTGCCAGTGCTTTCTCAAGTGAGGCGCAGGTCGGCATCGCACTCGATGTGGCGCACGGAACGGACACGCCGGGAATTGAGAAAAAGCGGGCCGGCGATTTCCATGTAGACAAAGGTCCGATGATTTCGCGCGGTGCAAACATCAATCCGCGCGTGTTTGAGTTGATGGTCGCGGCGGCGGAAGAAGAAAAGATTCCATATCAGGTTGCTTCGGCCGCTCGGGGGACGGGCACGGACGCCAATGTGATGCAACTGTCGCGCGGCGGCATGGCCACCGGCCTGCTGTCGGTCCCGCTCCGCTACATGCACACGCCTAACGAATTGTTATCACTCACGGATTTGGAAAATACCGCCCGGTTGCTCGCAGCCTTTTGTGCCCGGTTAAAGGCAGACGACGATTTCACCCCCTGACCCGAAGCTGCAGCGAACAATGCCGTCGGTTGCCCAATGGGCTAGGTCGAACTGGAGCCGCAGCCATTCCACACCAGCTGGTGAAAAATCCGGTCCATCTCGACGGCGGAATCTTTCATTCCCCTCTGCAGCCACCAATCCAGTAACGAAAAGAGACTGCCAGCCAGACCATGCGCCATCACGCGGCGGCGACCCGGCCGCATTTGCCGGGCCCGAGGAATTTCGCCTAACCGTTTTTGGATACCGCGCGCAAAATGTTCCCGGCCAAGGGCCCAGACGTCCTCCACTTTCCCCGTTTTGAGAAGCGCATTGTAAAACGGCCGCATTTCTGCGACGTGCGCGAACAACTCATGCACCGGCGCAACCCGTTCCGATTTATCTCCGAATCGACTCAACGCATTCGCCATTCCTTCGAAAAATTCGTCGGCATCGCTTAGGAACAAATCGTTCTTGTCCCGAAAGTGACTGTAAAACGTGGACCGGCTAACATCGGCGCGCTCGAGAACTTCCTGAACGGTGATGTCATCGAACGGCTTTTGCAGCAGCAGTTCGATTAGCGCGTCACCCAACCGATCACGAGTTCGGCGGACGCGCCGATCACCTTTCAACCCGGTGTTTCCGAACACCAGGCGTGCTTCTGTTCGGTTTCCGCTCATAGGCGGACTAGACACACCTTGTTCTCGCAATCCACAGTTAGGCATGAACGATAATCGCGTTGGTGGCATTGCGCTAATCGCCGGGGCCCTGTCCGGGATTGTGACGCTGACCTTCCATCCGGCCGGCGGACAGCATCGGGTGACGCCGGCGCAACTTGAGACCCTGATCGCGGTGGTTATTGGGGTGCATGCGCTGGCCATTGCCGGTTTGCCGGTTTCATTTGCCGGAGGTCTGGCCCTGGCCCGGCGGATCGATTCTCCTCTGCGCCTGGCGTTGTTAGGCCTGATTGTCTACGGCTTCGGTCTCGTGGCCATGATGGCCGCGGCGACGATGAGCGGTCTGGTCATTCCGCCACTGCTCAGACAAATGGCGGCTCCAGGATCGGGAGGGGAATGGCACAGCTTCATGAATTATACTCACGCGTTGAATCAGGCATTTGCCCGAATCGGCGCCCTCGCCACCTCCATATCGATATTCCTTTGGTCCTACCTGCTCCTGTCGCGGCCTAGCCTGTCCCGGACACTCGGGATCTACGGGCTCCTTTCCGCCGGCTGCGTGATCGCAGCCATGATCGCGGGTCGCCTCGACACGGAACTTCACGGGTTCCGCGTCGTCACTTTGCTTCAGGCGATCTGGTTCATCGCCGCAGGCGTTTTGTTGTGCCGCGACAAAAACAAGGCTTACGCCTGCAATCCGTCCAGCGCCTTCCAATCTTCCGGCTCCAGCGTAAGCGAAGCCGCGGCGACGTTCTCTTCAAGGTGAGGAATCGACGCGGTGCCGGGGATCGGTAGCATGACTGGTGAACGATGTAACAGCCACGCCAGGGCCAGCTGATACACGGTGACACCTCGCTGCTTTGCCACAGTCTCCAGCGCCGATCCGGACGGCAAACCATGGCGGCCGCCAACCGGAGACCACGGCATGAATCCGAGGTTCTCTTTCTCGCAATAACGAAGAGTGTTGTCCCATTTGCGGTCGGCAATGTTGTACTGGTTCTGGACGGTAACGATCGGCAGAATTTTCCGCGCTTGTTCGATTTGCCCAGGCGACACTTCGGAAAGCCCCACATGCCGGATTTTGCCCGCCGTTTGCATCTCCTTCAATGCGCCTAACGATTCTTCTGCAGGAACTTTGTGATCGATTCGATGCAGTTGATACAAATCGATTCGCTCCAATCGTAGCCGTTTCAAACTCTTGTCCACGCACTGCTTGAGGTAATCGGGCCGGCCATTCGGAACCCATTCGTCGGGCCCGGGTCGGGTCAACCCGCCTTTGGTGGCGATAACCAGGTCCTTGGGATACGGATGCAGTGCCTCTGCGATGAGCAGTTCACTTACTTCGGGGCCGTAAGCGTCGGCCGTGTCGATGAGGTTAACCCCGAGGGCGACGGTACGCTTCAGGAGCTTCTTTGCGTTTTCCCGATCCGGCGGCCATCCCCAAATGCCATCTCCGGTCACCCGCATGGCTCCAAACCCGAGCCGGTTGACGGTTAAATCACCGCCAATTTTCCAAGTCGACCCCGCCGCTGCGGTTTGCCTGGAGGCTGCGGCGGCAAACGTATCCATCGATCTGCCTGTCAAAATCGCCGCTCCGGTTCCGAGTGCGATCCCGAGAAATACACGCCGGGTAACAGTATCATCGCTTCCCAACTTCGCTGAACAGGATCGAGGTGCCATGCCGAGCAGCGTACGAGCGCGGCAAGAAACGGTCAACCGACCTGAACCTGGTGGAGATTACAAAGATCACCCGACATTACACCGCNGACGAAGCGATAGCCAAAATCGAGTTGGTAAAATGCGCACGACTTCAATCGGGGGTGGTGGTTGATAGCCCGATTCTTTTAATCGCGGCGTCTTGCCCTCGGAATTCGGCATGCTTGTAGTTCGGACGGGATTCCGCTACTTGCTCAGTCCTTATGGCTACGTTTACGCGTCCGTTTGTCGCAGCGTGTCTGGTTGCTTTCATGATCATCATCAGCGCGGGGCCGAGCGATTGCGGCGCTGCTGAACCCGGTGCCGTTCTTATTATCAAAGCGGCGCGACTGATCGACGGCCGAGGTGGTGAGCCGGTGTCGCCAGCCATGATCCGGGTCGAAGGCGACAAAATCGCCGAAGCCGGCCAAAACGTGCAGACGCCTGCGGGCGCACGAATCGTTGATCTCGGCTCCGCAACTCTGCTGCCCGGTTTGATTGACCTGCATACCCATCTGACCAACCGAATGGGCGTGCACTGGGAAGATGGCCTAACGAAAACGACGCCTGGACATGATGCTCTGTGGGGGGCACGCAATGCACGTGTCACACTGCTGGCAGGATTCACGACCTGCCGCGATATGGGACCGACATGGCCTTACGTCGATGTCGATTTGCGCAATGCTATTGAAGATGGCGCCGTGCCGGGACCGAGATTGCTGGTAGCCGGGAATTACGTCTCCTCCACCGGCGGGGCCGGAGATGCCAGGCAGTTTTCCATCTATGTCGATGTACCAACCGTCAAAAACCTGGCCGACGGACCGGAAGAGATCACCAAGGCGGTTCGCACGAACTTCAAGAATGGCGCCGATTTCATCAAGATCATGGCGACCGGTGCCGTCCTGTCCAAGGGGATCAAACCTGGACAGCAGCAGTACTCCGATGAGGAAATTCAAGCCGCGGTGACTGAAGCAAATCGGTGGGGAAGACAAGTCGCTGCCCATGCCCACGGCGCTGCCGGAATTAAGGCGGCAATTCGGGCCGGTGTTCGAACCGTGGACCACGGGTCCGAGCTCGACGACGAAGCCATCGCGTTGTTGAAGGCATCAAACCGGAAAACCTTTTATGTCCCCACGCTCGACGTGCTGGACGCGGTTGAAGAAAACGGAGCGAAGAACAACATCCCGGAATCGGAGCGCGAGCGTGGCCGCCAAATCACCGGGATCATGACGGCAGGATTCAAACGAGCCCTGGCGGCGAAGATCCCGATCGGGCTGGGAACAGACGCGGCAGTGATTGAGCACGGGGAAAACTGGCGCGAATTCGAGATTCGTCATCGGCTCGGCGAGCCTACCGCAGCTACCATTGTTTCCGCGACGAACACGAATGCGGAAATCATTGGATGGAGCGACCGGATCGGAACGATTCAAACCGGCAAGCTGGCCGACATAATTGCGGTGCCGGGTGATCCGCTACAAGACGTGAGCGTGATGCGGAAGGTCAACTTCGTCATGAAAGGCGGCACGATTTATCGAGACGATGTGAATCGGCCTTAGCCGGCTTGTCGGGGTAAACCGATCGTTAGGCGGACTTAAGCGGATAGGCCAGGAAGTAACTGCGAAGTCCTGAAAAGATCTTTCAGCCACCCACGAAATCAGTTCCCTTGCACTTCGGGCAGGGAATTGCCACCTCGCGCGGAACCGGCCGGGTGAATTTCTTGGTATGGCCGCATACGAGACAACGCCAGCTCAAGGCGCGCGGCTCATCGGCTGGTTGCTCCCTCAGTAAACGGAGCGCGTAGTCGGCTCGTTCCCGAATGTCTCGAAAAACGGATCGGATTTTATCGAACGGTGGTTCCTCAGCCATATGTTCATATGAACAGTATCACCTCGATTTATCTGATCAATCCGTTTCTCGCCAGACATCGGTACAAAAAGGAACGCGCCTTCCAGCCAAATCGGCGGCAGGCGCGTCCCCGTAAACTGACAAACTGTACTTTTAGTCCTGATCCACGATCACGCGATCAACGGTCATGTTGTCGCCTTCGCCGACATAGTGGACATGAACCGGCACGCCGACACGGACGCGGGTGCGGACCGTATCTTCGTCGAGTTCCTTACCGCTTCTGGTCACGTATGTGACTTTTTTTCCGAAGTGGTAATGTCGCGGTCCTGAACTTTCCTTCAGCACGATCGCGCTTCCCGGCGAGAACTCCGTGATGGTTCCCGCGCCTTCGGTGGTGGTGGTTGTGGTGGTCGTCTCCGAAACCTGCGCCCATGCAAACGGGGCAGCCATCGCCACGGCCATGCTCAATAGTACTTTCTTCATATTTGTTCTTTCGTTGTTTGTTTCGCCATCGGCCGTCCACATTGAGAGTTTGATGGAGTTTTCAGCAACTCGTCCCGTCAAAAGGGGCCAATTGGCGAATTGCTCCAACCTGACAATATGATCTACAAGTCAATGGCTTCAGAAGGTCAGACGAAGAACGAGTGCCCTGTATTCGCATTCAATTGCGATTTTTTTTGCCATTTCTGCAACCTGATATAGCTCCCTGTCCAGCGGTCCTAACGATCAATGCGTAAATACACGTGGCGTAGGACGACGTATGTAAGTCGGCCCACCTGAAGCCGCGTCCGCGCAGCGATTCAGGTGGGCCTTTATCGAACTCACCCCTGAGCTCTCCCCATCTACCCACCGTAACCCCTCAATGAGGGTCCGGATTCGCACCTAACTTTCCGAAAATGATTCGGTTAGGCGAACTGGCTGCTTCTAGCTGCAGCCACGAAGCAAAAAGATGAGGAACAGAACCGGTATCGGTAACCCAAGTAGCCAAAGCAGGATATACCCAGCCGCCGCTGCTTCTTTGATTTTGTCTTTCAAGTGCATGGTCAGATTGCTTCCTTTCTTTTGAAGTGTGACGGCACTTCCGCGGCTGGTATTCGATGAAATATCGCGAGGGGTGCGACTGGGCCGATCCAATCCATCAAATCCGAGCGGAAAATGAACTCCACAACGATGGGATCGGCCTAACTAACGCCCAGAAAGTCGCGTTCTATTTTCTCGCGCCGCTCGCGATAGTGAGAGATGTCTTCCCGCGGCTCCGGAACTCGACATGACAAAGGGCTGCGGCGCACCGATCCCGCTCGCGCCCAGCTGGGCAACGCTGTTGCCGCAGTGATTGGCCTCGACGCCTAACGAACGATCGCGACAGCTACGGCGTCGGAGTTGGAGTCGCTGTCGGTGTTGGACTGGGCGTGGGCGGCGGTGTCGCCAGCGGTGCTCCTTCCCGGACCCTTCGGTAGGTAATCACCAGCTTCGCGTTCGCGACCGGATTCACTGTTACGGTTGCCGGTCCGGCAACGTTGACCCGGTTAATGACTTCGGGGGCGAACAGCAAGCTCGAGCCGTTGATCTGACTCGCACTCAAAACATTGGCCGTCTGCCCATTGATCGTCACCGTGACGGTACCTCGCAAAATTCCACCTTCCTGGGTGAAGTTTCGAATTTGGAGAAATACATTTTCGGCGATCGAGACGACGAGCGGATCGTCTGATGAGGTAATGATCTTTGTGCGAAATGGGCCCGCGAAAGCGGCGTTAACGCTGAGGCCCAGGCACAACACCGCACCCATCACGCGGGGAGACATCAGCTTCATCACGCGAGTATAACAGCCACAACGTGGAATCTTAAAGGCCAAAATCGAGCGCCGGCAGCGAAATCCGAGGAACCTCCGACTGGATGGCAGGTGATCAGATTGAGAATTGTGTCCGCACATCACTCGAGACACGGACGGGCTTACCAGTGGCCCGGTTAACGGGGCACCAGAGCGTGCGTGCTTTCGCGACCACTTGGCCATCAGCTTTCCGGGAAATCTCAGTGAAACGCTCGAATGTTAGTCGAGTCGCTTTGCCGACCCACGTAAGCAGCTTGATTTCGTCACCCAGAAACGCCGGGCGTTTGTAATCGATCTCATGCCGCAGAACCACCCACGCTACTTCCGTTTGTGCGTCAGCCGATGCGACTTCCTGCCAGTGGGCGATCGCGATTTCCTGCACCCATCGGAGATAAACCATGTTATTTACGTGATCCTGCTCGTCGATATCGGTCGGCAAAACTGCGACTTCAATTTCAAACAAGTTAACGATACGATCGTTTGTCATTCGGTGGGCGCGGATTAAGGCAACGTTTGGTCAGTTATGGTGTTCGATCAGTAAAACTTGAGGGCATATGAAGACCGGCAGTATATCAGCAATTTTGATCGCAGGCCTGTGGCCGGTTGCGCTTGGGCAAAGCGTCAGCGCACCCGCTAGTGTACCGGCAGCGGCCGCTCCGATTTCAGGTCTAGCTCCAGCGCAACCTACCGCTCCGCCACCGCGACGGCAGGATCGCCGNGCCGGACGCCGGAATCCCCAAGCGGCCGCGTCAGTTGATAACCAACAAGCAACCGCGCACGGGCCGCAGCGCCGCCGAATCCAGCCGGAAGCAAGCGCCGCTAATCAAAACAGTGTGAACGAGCATGGACGGAGTGCGCATCAACGTCCCGCGATCAATTACTCTCAGGCCGTGAAGCGGCAACATCGCGAAAGGCATGACCGCGGCTGGTGGAAACAGCGCTATACCACCATCGTACTGGTTAACGGATGCGGTTATTACTATTGGGACGCTGGTTACTGGTTTCCTGCATTCGGCTACGAGCCGCAATACGAGAACTACCAGGACAACGGGCCGATCTACACCTACGGCAATCTCCTGCCCGATCAGGTCATATATAATGTACAGGCGGCTCTGAAGGAGCTCGGCTATTACTCCGGTCCGCTCAGCGGTTCGATGAGCGGGACAACACGCACCGCAGTCAGCGCTTTCCAGGAAGACAACGGTCTGGACGTAACCGGCGCGATCGACGCACCGACGGTCGAAGCGCTGGGGTTGTACTGAAATAATTGTCGCGGCACGGATCCGCGTTTTTCCGTATCTCAGCGGGTTTGTATCGCGCTAATGTGACGGATGTCTGAACCTGCCGCCGCGAAGCAATTTCCGGCCAAGGTGTCGCTTCACATCGGTAACTCTGTGCGGGACGCATGGATCGGCATTATCCGACCGTGGTTCGAAGCGAACGCGCTGGAATCGGTCCGCACCGACGCACCTACCGCTGTCGTAACGCCGCTCCGCACCCATGCCTACGCATTGAAACGACGGTTGGTTGATTCCGGGATTTCACTTCTGGGCCTCCATTTCGTGTCGCCCGCAGAACTGCGGGAACTGCTGACGCCTCAGGCTGATCGGCTGGCACTGCGTGAGCATCTCCGGCTCCTCCTTTCAATTGCCGCCGAGGAATGCATGGATTTGCCGGCAGATCCCGTATTGCGCGAGCAGAAGCTGTTAGACCCCGAATTTCTTGCAGCGAAATCTGTGGCACGGGCGCCAGATCATTTGCTCAGAGCGATTGATCGTTTCGGCGCGGCCGGTTGGGATTTTTCGGTGGTCGACTTGCCCGCGCTACAAAAGATCGTCAAACGATTCCACGATCGTTTGGGCGACTGCGGCTTCGAATTAGTCCATACTGCTGATCGGAAAGCTCTCGATCAGAACCCAGTTCGTGAGCCGGTGTTTTCCAATTTGCTGGTCACGGGGTTCACCGGCGCTCAGTGGCCAGCGTGGCCACTCCTCCGCGCGGCCGTTAATTCGGCCAGCAGCGCAAGCATTGTGCTAAACGATCCTTACGAGCAAGCCAGGGACATCGATGAAACGTGGATCGGTGCGTGGGAAGAGGCATTCGGCGAAGCGAAACGAATATCATCAGCCATAGACCCAGCCTCAGACACCCTGTTCAGCGAAGACGAAATGCGGGGAGCCGCGCCTGCGTTCCTCAACAGTGAATTTCTTATCGGCCGCGACACAACCGAGCAAGCAGCGGCCGTAGCGCATCGATGCCTGCAGTTCCTGGCCGAACCGAGTTGCAGCTACATCGGCATCATTTTCCCGGACGCCGGGGCCCTGCCTCGTCTGGTTGCGAGCTCGTTAGCTGAACTCGGTATTCCGCATCACGATGGAATTGCTCACCTGGCTCCGGGATTATTTGAATCTCCCTCCTGGCACGACTGGCTTGAGCTCCAGCAAAGCCCGCGGATCAACGTATTGCTCCAGTTTCTGCACGCGCTGCCTAACAACTCCGATTTATTTCACGATGTCAGCCTTCACACATTCGAACGCATGCTCCGTTTGGCCTACGAGCAAATATTGATCGACGATCTTGATATTCTGGAGCGATTTTGCGCTCAACAGCCGGAAACGAAGAAAGCATTGGCCGCGAAAGTGTTCAGTGCAATTCGCCTTCTGCCAGAGCGCGCCTGTCTGTCGGAATACCTTAACCAAACCAGGGTCGCGTTCGATCGGCTCGACTGGCAAGGCCAGTGGATGGAGATCTCGCGAAGGGTCGGCCCGTGGGTGGACAGACTCGATGTTGCATTCCCACGCGCTCTGTACCTGCGCTGGTTAGGGGAGATAGCAGTAACCAGTGTCGTTTCGCGCCAGCCCACAGGCGATCATCCATATGCGCGGGTGCAACTGTTGACCCTGCCGCAGGCTGAAGGCCAGGAGTGGTCGCATCTGATTATGGCAGGCTGTAATGAAGGATCATGGCCGCGGCGCGATACCGGTGAATTTGCGCGTCAACACGAGATCGACTCATTCAATCGAAATGTTCGGAACCTCAACCGACGAGCTACGCGCCAAGGCTCGTACGGCGAAGGCCACATGGCGATACGGGAAAACCATACGCTCTATCTCGGTGGAACCGAGCAGCGCCAGATTGCCCTCCGGCAGTTCGAGAGTGTGATTGAATCGGCGACTGACAAGATCACCTTCGCCGCCAGTTTAGTGCAGGAGGAAGCCCCCGAGCGGCTGTGGAATCCCAGCGAACTCCTGGCCCGCCAATACCAGCAGACGCATCAGCGTCCTTTGACCCAGAAAACGATGAACCGGTTGCGAGTGCAGACGCGAGATTGGCTTGAGCAGGCATCCCCGGTCAGCCCTGACCAGGCTTCAACTCCTTCCGAGAAGTCCGAACCAACCCGCATCGCCTACGATGCACGTCGAAACCCGAATATCCAGTCTAACGAATATGATTTCGCATTCCGGTCCGAACCACCGTTTATCCCGACGCTGAGTGTCAGCGAGATTGAGCAGCTGATTGCCGCACCGGCGCTGGTATGGCTGAAGAACTATCTCGGTGTCCGGGCCGCGTCCGACGATAGTAACATCTGGAACACCTCGACCGGAAAATGGGTCCACGATTGGTTAGCAGCCGTTGGCGCCGGAACTGCGAAGAGCTTTACTCGTTTACCCGACGTCTCTGAGATTGAGCGGCGGGTGTGCGCTGCGGCAGAAGCAAAACGTTCGCAAGTAGAGACACTTTGCCGCGATGCCAATAGACACGTGCCGGACTGGTGGATCGGGGGCTGGCGCAATGCCATGTTCCTTTCGCGCGCCCTGGCGGAAAAACTGGCGGCCGTTCCCGATTGGCCGTGGATTGCGACCGAGTGGAACGTCGAAGGTGACTTCAGCATCGCGCCGGGTGAGAGCCCGGTCCTGTCTTTGCGCGGAAGAATCGATTTATTGCTTTCCCGGATCGAACCACCGGCGGGTTCACTCGATACTGAGGAACTCTGGATCGTCGACTACAAAACTGGCGCTAAGAAACCGCTGTCGGCTGGTCACCGGGATTCAGAAGGACGCCGGCCGGCATTGAAAAAAAAGTTACTGGACGGCTCCGCCCTTCAGCTTGGCCTCTACTCGATGGCCGCNCGAACACTCGGTACGCGGCAAACCAATGTCAGTTTGCTCTCGCTGCTCGTTAGGGAACTGAAGCCGCAAATCTCGAGTACCGAATTTTCCACGGAGACGGATATCTTTGCCGAGTTGGCGGAGATGCAACGAACCGGTGTATTCGGGATGCACGGCCCCTTGCGTTCTGCCTATCGCTTCACCGACGACTATCCACTGGCCACGCTGGCCGTCGATCCCGATATTCTGGAGCAACGTTGGGAGCTCACACACCCGGCATTGGTCCGTGATGAGGAGGATCTTTTTTGGTAACCCCGCCACGCGATCATTCAGCGAGACGCCGCTTTGCCGAGGAACTTGACCGGAACTTTTCGGTAGTGGCCTCGGCCGGATCAGGCAAGACGCACGCGATCACGGAACGCATTGTTCAACTCGCCAGGACGCCGAATGCCGCAGACATTTTGCCAAAGCTCGTAGTCGTCACCTTTACCCATCGCGCTGCTGACGAAATGCAGCAGCGAACGCGGCAACGCATTCTCGAAGAAAACTGTTCATATTCTGTCCAAGTCGCGTTCGGCCGCGCCTTCTTCGGAACGATTCATAGTTTTTGCATGAAGCTCCTTATGGACTACGGCCATTACCTTGGGTTGCCGTCGCCTCTGGATCTGGTTGCCGAAAATGATGACGAGCTTTGGGAAGCATTCATCCAGCAGCATAACCAGATCGGCCACAACCTGACCGCCGAAACCCGGAGCGCGCTGTTCCGCATGGCGCCGGCGCGACAGCTGATGGAGTTGGGCCGCTATTCCCGTTCCCTGCTTTCGACGACTACCGACGTCGGTTCGTGCCCCGACGTGGAATTCGGAGACGTGCACTCAGCAATATCACCACCGCGGTCGGAGGAAACGATCGCCAACTCGAAGGCAGAGTTGGCTGATTGGGAAAGGCGATATAAAGCGGGTTGGGAATTTGTTCGCTGGCCGACGCGTTTCAGCAGCGCCCGAGACTTTCTGAAGCGCTGGACCGAGGCATTCCAACCGCTGCGAGCATGGGTGGCGCAGGCGGCCTTATGCATCGCAGCCGAGGTCCAGAGAGATTTCCGCGACTTTCGAGTAGAACGGGGACTCGTCACTTACCCCGACCAGGTCGCCCTGGCTGATGAACTATTGCAACACCCGGTGGCAGCGCGACGCATTCGTGAGGAGAATTTTCGCGTAATACTCGACGAAGCCCAGGACACCGATCCGGCGCAATTTTCTGTCCTAACGGAAATTACACGACCAGCTGATGCGACTGGCCGCTGGCTAATCAATGAAGCCGATCCCCCCAGACCGGGGCATTTCTGCATGGTCGGAGATTTTCAGCAATCGATCTATCGAGACCGGGCGGATTTAAATAGGTACCGGGCAATCCACCGTGCTCTGCTGGACAGTAAATTCGCGGACGAACTGGAGTTCTCCGTCACGTTTCGGCTCGATCAGGAGCAACTAAAATTCGTTAACGAAGTGTTCAGCAAACTGCTGAACGACCAAGCCGGTCAGGTGAAGTTCGTAGAACTCCAGCCCCGGCCCGAAATTCTGCCAGGTCAGGTAATCGGAGTTTCGTTCAGCGCCGGTTTACTACCCAACGGCGAGAAACCAAAAGATTACCAAAAGGCAAGAATTGAGGCGGACGAACTCGCCGCCTGGATCAAAAAGACTGGCCTAACGAGACTACGGGCAAACGGGTGGCGCGACGTAGCCATTCTCTGTCCTCGGAAGCTGTGGCTCCGAACAATCGGCACCGCGTTGCGACGTGTCGGATTACCGATTGCCATTCAATCCGAAAGCGATCTACGGGGGGACAATCCGGCTTATGCGTGGCTTACGGCGCTTTGTACTATCATGGTCGATCCGCAGAATAGCTACGAAATCGTGGGCGTCTTGCGCGAGGTATTCGGGATCGCTGATCACGATCTGGCAACTTTCTGCGAGCGAGACAGCACCCGGTTTCGCATCGACGGCAGCTCATCCGGAGCTGGTGTCGTCTCGTCTCCGCTTCGTCTCCTCAGCAACGCACGCCGACAAATGCAGGGACGCTCGTTGTTCGACGCGGTGAAGCTGTTGATTGATGAAACGGATTTGCGGCGCAAGCTGAGTTCGCTTCCGCCACAAGACTTTCCTGACCAGCGCAGCGAGCTCGACAGCCTTCTGGCCTTCGCTGCTGAGATGGAAGCGCGCGGACTCACGCTCGGCGAATTCGCAGAACGGCTTCGCTCCGATTTTCTTTTACAGCGCGAAGTGCGCCGCTCGAATGACGATGGGATTCAACTAATCACCGCACAAAAAGCGAAAGGTTCGGAATGGCAGGCGGTTATCGTGCCCTTCCTCAGCCGCAACGTCATTGCTCCATCGCCCCGATATCCTTGCATCGTACGAATTCCTGACTCGACTGAGTCGCTTATTGCCCTAACGAAAGATGATTTTCCCGAAGAGGTCCGGAGCGCCACGAAGATCGCGGTGCAACAGGAGATGGCGCGACTCCTTTACGTTGCCACAACCCGGGCCCGGCATACCCTCGTCCTTGCGTTGGACGAAGAGATCTTCGCCCGATCCAACGGTGAAATGCAGGGCGGCGCGCAACTAAGAGTTCTGTTGGGCGAGGGTCAAATCAATCGATCGCACTTCAGTGCCCTTTCCGCGGAAGCGGAAGCATGCCAGCAAACGAGCGAGGCGGGAGAACAGAATGCGACCAGCATAAGCATCGGATCACCGCTTGTGCCGGTTGATCGAAAGCAGCTCAAGCTTGCCCGTGTACACGCTGCCAAATTTGTCCGCAAATTTAATCCCAGCGGGTACGAAAAGGATGTCAGCCCGCTTCTACCCGATGACAGAGGCCCCACCGCACCGGTCGCCCCTGTTTCGCGGTCCAGCCCGGATACACCTGCGACCCTATACGGAAGCTGGTGGCATGGATTCATGCAGCGATTACCCTGGCGCGTGGGTCGCGGGGCGTTCGATAACATCTTTGCTGGCCAAATTCCGAGTTCCCCCGATGAAGCGCGGTCCCGGCGGGAATGGACTTTGTTAGAGAGGGAGCTGAAGCAGAATCCTGCACTCCGCGAACTTCTCGACGCTGACTGTCGCTCGTTAGCGGAAATGCCGTTTTTATGGATGGTAGCGCCATCCAGATGTGTTGAGGGCATTATCGACCTCGCCGCGTTTCGCCAGCAAACGAATCGCGCATTCATTCTTGACTGGAAGACGAACCGAATTGAACGAGGCGATATCCCTCATCTTCGGACTCGTTACCGGCCCCAGATGGCTGCCTACTGGCAGGCGGTCACGCAGCTCAGTGGTGCCGCAGTAGACGCTGCAATTTACTCAACGACGCTGGGCCAGTTGATCTCATACGAACGTGATGAGCTCATCGCAGAATGGGAGAGGCTGCAAAGCTTGTCCGACATGGACTTTGCCCGGCAGCTCCCTGACGATGATGAATCGCGCTAGCACTCGCGCTCGCCGCGGATGAACTGTTCGACGCAGCGGTAGGCTTCGTCATCGGTCATCTGCACGGGCGGGTGTTTTGAGAAGTAAGCCGAGGCAGAATGCAGGACGCCGCCGATCCCCCGGTCGAGACCGAGTTTACAGCAACGAATCGCGTCGATGGCAATACCGGCGGAGTTCGGTGAATCCTCAACTGAAAGCTTGAGATCGAGTTCCATCGGAACATCGCCGAACAGCCGGCCTTCAACCCGAATAAAGCAGATCTTATTGTCCCGCTGCCACGGAACATAATCGCTCGGACCGATGTGGATGTTTTCATCGGCAAGCCGCTCCCCGATTACCGATTGCACGGCCTCGGTCTTCGAAACCTTTTTCGAAGCCAGCCGGTTGCGGTTCAACATGTTCAAAAAGTCGGTGTTTCCGCCGGTGTTGAGCTGATAAGTACGCTCCACTTTCACTCCGCGTTTCCGGAACAGATCGACAATCGTGCGATGCAAAACCGTAGCGCCCATTTGCGCTTTGATGTCATCTCCGACTAACGGAAGGTTCTTATCCGCGAAACGCTTGGCCCACACTGGATCGCTGGCAATGAAGACCGGGATGTTGTTTACAAAGCCGAGGCCGGCTTCCAGCGCGCAACTTGCATAGAACCGAGTGGCTTCTTCAGAGCCGACCGGGAGATAGTTAACCAAAATCTCGGCACAGGAATCTTTCAGCTCGGAGATGATCTGCTCGCGAGTCGATTCCTTTTCCAGCGGCAGGAAAGTGCGAAGCGGATCCTGTTCCGCCATGTGCGGGGCGAAACTGTCGAAAACGCAGCCCATTTTCACAATGGCGCCGGTTAGCGCGATCTTTTCGCAGAAAACTTTGGTGTTATTCGGAGGAGAGAAAATTGCACGGCCTACATCGAGCCCCACTTTTCGGCGGTCGATATCGAACGCCGCTACCACCTCGATGTCCGCCGGCCGGTACGGACCGATCTGACGATGCATAAGCCCAACGCCGGTGCCGTTGGTAGCAGAGGATCCGTAAAAGTTGATACCCTGAATCAGGGAGCTGGCACAGTTGCCGACTCCGACAACGGCAATTCGAATCTTTCTCATTTGGAAGGCGCAACCCTATTCGGAGCAGGTCCGAAGGGGCAAGATACAATGTTACAAGTTAGTCAAATTTGCCAGGCGGCGTCCGGCGGGGGCTCCCTGGCCGTTGGCAAGCGCTTCTTTTAGCGTATTCTTAGGCCAGCGCAAGCTATTAGCTGGCAGGGATTTTTATTGAAAAAGCAAGGGTAGCCAGAGAGATAAGAAACTCGATGCGGTTGGTCCGGCAGGCGGTTTGTTTGCTATTTCTCGCGGTGACCGTGCAATCTTTGCCGGCTTCACCGCCGTCTTATTCTATGGACGAGGCTGTCGCGGCCGCGCTCGAACGTAATCCGGACGTGGCAATCGCCCGAAAAAAAGTCGAAGCGGCGCGGGGCGGATTGATGCAGGCCCGTTCCGGTTTCCTGCCGTCAGTCCTTTCCACCGGCCTGTTTCGTGAACGGCAGCACCAAACCGAGTCTCGCCTGCGCAATGAAGACTACAGCGCCAACGTGCGAGTCGTGCAAAACCTCTACACCGGCGGCGCGGTGACCAGTCAATTGGCAATAGCCCGGCTCAACCTCGAAAAGCAGGAGCTGGAACTCAAAGTAGTATCCGACCGGGTCGCGATGGATGTGCGGGTTGCGTACAACGACTTGCTTCTAAATCGCGCAAAGGTCCGCGTGCACGAGCAGTCGCTCGGCGTTTTGGAGCAGGACCTGAAAAGTCAGCAGGAGAGATTTACCGCCGGACTCGTTGGGCAACTCAACGTCCATCGGGCCGAAGTTGCCGTGGCGAACCAAAAAACGGAAGTGATCGATGCTCAGACCCAGGTCAGCACATGCTACTTGCGGTTAGGCGAGCTGCTAGCGCGGGAGAGCGATCCTAGTTCAACGGCGCCAGTGCTCGATGTGACCGGCCAATTGCAATACGCCGCCGTTCGTCCGGACCTGAACGGATGCCTGGCTCGAGCTGAGACCACCCGGCCTGAATTGTTGATGCGTCAGAAAGACGTGGAAATCGAAAAGTGGCAGGAAACGCTGGATCGAAGTGAGCAACGGCCCCAGGTAGAAGCTTTCTCCGGATACGAATTGTACAACGAGCGTGATCCGCTGATCGGGCCGGAGTTCAACCACGGTTATGTCGTTGGGGTTAACGCGCGGTGGCACATTTTTGATGGCTATGCGACTCGCGGAAAATTGATCGCCACTCGGGCACGTCGCGAAGCCGCCGAGCAGGCGCTCGCGGCGGCGCGTTCCTCAGTCTCATCCGAAGTGCGGAGCGCGTTTCTCGATCTTCAACAGGCGGATCGGGTTCTCGAGGACCAGACGAAAAGTGTGCAAACCGCCGATGAATCTCTCGACATCGCGAAAGCAAATGTCGGCGCCGGACTCGCGACGCAGTTGGACGTGCTCCAAGCGGCCGCCGATGTGACGCGCACCCGCACCACGCGACTAAACGGGATCTACCTGCACAACGTCGCTCTCGCGAAATTAGCGAAAGCGTGCGCCACCTCTCCGGCAACGCTGGGTTTCGGCGCGCGACGGCAGGAGCAGGCAAACGCCGCAGCCGGCGGCGGAGCCGGAGCGGCAGACATGGCGCAGCCACCGAAAAAACTGTCGCAAAGATGAAACCGGTTCTTTGTTTCATCGCGGTGATTTTCTGTGGCACGGCTAACGGATTAACTCTGGACTCGTTGATGCGGGAGGCGGTAGATCGTAATCCCGAGATCCAGCTGGCACGACTGAAAGTGGAGGAGGCCGCGGGAAGAAAACTGGTGCTGCGCTCGGTCGCTTATCCGGATGCAGTCGCCGGCGCCGTGTTAGGCGATCAGGGGGGCCACCGGTCCGGAGAGAAATCGAATCAACCATTNGGATTCGGTTACGGCGGCGTGACGCAGGCGTTATTTAATGTCGCCATACCGGCATCGCTACGCCGCGGCAATCTCGAAGTGTTGATCGCCGAGCAGCAATTAAACGTCGCGGTGACGAATCAGCTGCACGACGCACGAGTCGCGTTCTACACGGCGGTCTACCACCGGGATCTTAAGAATATCCGGTCATCGCAACTTCAGCGGCTTCAGGCAAACGCGACTGCGCAGTCCCAGCGCTATCAATCGGGACTCGTACCGCGGACCGTCAGCGTGAACGCTGAAATACAAGCAAGCGAGTTAGCGCCTCAGATCGAAGGTTCTGACCGAGCCTATTCTGGCGCGGAATTGAAAATCGTGGAGGCGATGGGCGAAGATCTCGGGCCAAGCGCGCGATTGCCGGAACCGGCCGGCGAACTGAAGTACGCTCCGGTTGCCATCGACTTGCCGACGGAAGTGACGCGGACGCTCGAGCGGCGGCCAGACCTGGAACTGGCCCGTCTGGTCGTTCGCGCGTCGAAAGAAGACGAACGAATCATCGAGGCCCAATACTATCCGACCGTTAACCTGAATATTGCCGGCGAGTACATCCCGGTTTCCGGCGTTAGGCGAACTCAGGGCCAGGGTTCCCCTCGTCGCTCGGACGACATCATTTCCTCGGAAATTCGCGTCGGTCCATCGTATACATGGCGAGTGATTGATAACGGGCAGGTTTACGGAGGAGTGAAGCGGCAGCGCTCCGCCCGTGAAATCAACGAGCTGCTTCTTCAGAAAATGCAGCAGGATATTCCGCGGGAGATGGCCCGAATCGATCGCAACCTGAAAGCCATCGCTGCCAAGCAGCAGCTTTTGTCGCAGGCATCGGGTGCTGCCGCCCAAAACGCGGAGACGGTTCAGGAAAATCTCGGTAAAGGAATTGTCTCTCAGCTGGACTATCGACAGGCTGAGAATGCGTCGCTGGAAGTGCAAAGCGGATTGCTGACCCTCGCCTACCAGCAGAAGATGGCGCTGGCGGAATGGGATCGAGCTACCGGCCGCTACTTCCGCTTCACGGACGCGGCTCAACAACAACACTAATCTGCATCGTTGAAGCTGCCGCCATCGAAAACGTTAATCTGGTCACTGGTGCCGTTGATCCTGTTGATCGGCCTTATCTGGTACTGGTTGCTGCCGGTTGCCGAAGTGGCCAAGATCAAACAGGGCACAGCCCTTTCCGCTGTTTACGGTACAGTTAGGATCGAGCCGACCTTTGTCGTTCACGTGCGGGCCCAGAACTCCGGCTTCATTCGGCTGGCAGACACATTGTCAGCAGGCCGCGGCGCCATCGGTAAGACGGTTGAGAAAGGCGAGTTGCTGGCGACGATCGCCGACGAAGGGACCGCCAGACAATTGAAACAAGCACGGGCTGATTTGCAGGCGGGCGTTGAACGCGCGGCGCTGCCATTGCCGTCATCGGAGCTGTCAAGGACCGCTGAAGATAACGTTCACCGCTTGGAAAAGCTTGCCGCACTGAGCAACGTCCCCGCCGTCGAATACGAAAAAGCAAAGAGCGAAGCGGCCCGGCTCAAGGGCGTCGTGGAAACCGAGCGAATTGAGCGGGACCGCAATCTGGGCGCGTTGGAAGACACAGCTAAAAAACTCGAAGCGCAGTTGAAGAGCTCCGAAATTCACGCACCGATCGACGGCTTGCTCACGGCGATGCAAACCGTTGACGGCGAACTCGTCGGCGAGAACAACGAACTATTCACCATCGCATCGCGCAAAAATTATGTGCGTGGTGAGGTTAACGAAGAAGACGTCGGCGAAGTGAAGCCCGGCATGGATGCGATCGTTCAGCTCTATGCCTATCGAATGCAACAGTTCCCGGCCAAAGTTTCGTCAATTCAGCCGGCCGCCGATCCTGAGACGCAGCGTTACACAATTATCATGCAGCTCGAAAAGGCGCCGGATAACCTGATGGCAGGTATGACCGGCGAAATGAATATTATTACTGGCCGCCATCAAAACGTGCTGTTGGTTCCAAGTCGCGCCTTACTGGTAGATCAAGCTCTGGTGGTAAAGAATGGCGTCATCCGGCGTCGGACTGTGAAGACTGGATATCGCACGCTCGATTTCACGGAAGCAGTGAGCGGTCTGGGCAAGGGTGATCACGTAGTGGTGGCCGACCAGGATCGATTGCGACCAGGACAGCCGGTGCGGCAGCGTCTCGTCAGTACCGGTAATCCTCCGGTAAAATGACACCGCCACTTTACATCGCGATGCGGTTTCTTACGCATCGGAAGCGAGCCCTGTTACTCAGTCTCAGCGGCGTCGTCTTCGGCGTCGCGTTTTTCATCTGCACCCAGGCGCAGACTCAGGGATTTGCCCGGTACTTCATTAACTCGACGTTAGGCAGCAACGGTGCGCTGATCATTCGCTCACGGTTTCAGCCGCGCTACGGCGGCGAACTGGTCCCGCCGAAAACAGCCAAGAGCAACGCTGCTCATCGGCAGTATTTCGAAGGGGTGCGTAATCCTAACGAGATTATGCGAGTCAGCCGGCAATTCTCGAACGTGGTCTCGTGCTCTCCGGTACTGCGGGGAACGCTGAGCGCCAGGTCGGGGTTCGAGAACGCAACGGTAGACCTTTACGGGATAGAGCCGTCTTTGCATTTGCAAACCACGAACCTCGGTAGCCAGCTGACGGCCGGCAGTTTCGACGACTTCCGCAACAAACCGAACTCGGTCATTGTCGGATCGCGGCTGGCTGACCTTCTCAACGTCGAGGTTGGCGATACCCTGCAGTTGTTATCGCCCGGCGCGCAGTATCGCCGCTTCATCGTCGCGGCAATTGCCCACAGCGGCGTTGGCTCCATCGATTCCACCCGGATGTACTGTCACGCCCGGGTCGCTCAGATTCTTCTGCACAAGCCGTTCGAAGCGTCGATGATTATTTACAAATTGCGCGAGCCGGATCGCGCGCCGGCTCTGGCCGATCATTTTCAGACGCTATTCCAGCATGACGCGACCAGTTGGCAGGAACGGGAGCAGTCGACGCTGCACTTATTCATGACGCTGCGGCTTTCAGCGGCGATCACTGTCTCGTTAGTGATCTTGCTGGCCGGCTTCGGCATCTTCAACGTCCTGACCATGACGGTCCTCGCCAAGATCAAGGAGATCGCCATTCTGCGCTCGATGGGTTACCGCCGGCGCGATGTTAGCGCGATATTTCTGTGGCAGGGCGGACTGATCGCCGTAGGAGGTTCCATCATCGGTTGTATTGCGGGAGCGCTGATGACCTGGGGCGTGTCTAAAATTCCAATTCGCTTGCGCGGCTTGTTATCGACCGATCATTTCGTCGTCACCTGGGACTGGCGTCATTACGCAGGCGCGATCGTGCTGGCGGCGATTTCAGTTTTCGTGGCGAGCTACGTGCCGGCGCGCCGCGCAGCTCAACTCCCGCCGGTGGCGACACTGCGCGGATCCAGTTTATGACCGCTGAACCAAGTCTAAGCTGTCATGATCTGGAACGTTTCCTCGGTGAGGATGAATCGCGCGTTCACGCACTGCGAGGCGTGTCGCTTCAGCTCGAACCGGGGTCCGTGCACGCGGTCGTTGGGCCATCGGGCTGCGGTAAGAGCACGTTGTTGTACATTCTGGGGTTGCTCGATCATCCTGACGCTGGCTCGGTGATGTTGGAATCGGCCGCTGTGTCGCACCTGCCGGATGATGAACTGGCAAGAAAACGGAACGAGTTCATCGGATTCATCTTTCAGTTTCACTTTCTGATGGAGGATTTCACCGCGCAGGAAAACGTGATGATTCCAATGCGGCGTCTGGGTCAACTCAGTGAAACGGAAATGGCCGGACGCGCGGCCGAGCTTCTAAGCGCCGTCGGCCTCGGTGAAAAACTGGAACGGCCAAGCCGTCATCTCTCCGGAGGAGAACAACAGCGCGTAGCAATTGCCCGCGCGTTAGCCAATGATCCCCACGTCATTCTGGCTGATGAGCCCACCGGCAATCTGGACACCGAAAACTCGCGACGAGCGTTCGAATTGCTGCAGGGAATCGTTCAGCAAAACCAAAAAGCGCTGTTGCTAGTGACGCACAATCCAGCAATTGCCGAAGCCTGCGATTGGATCCACGAAATGAAAGACGGCCGGATTGTGGCAAGCCACCCGCGTGGTCTAGTTAACCCGGATCTGGCAGGGCTTCGGCCTTTGTAGGCGATTTGCCCGTTAGGCTTGTGACGGAGGGCGAGCTCCCGCGAGCCGGCATTGTGTCACTTATCCCGCAGCGCGGAGGAGCTGCACCGTCCATTTACCTTGCCCGCGGAACGTTTCGCCGAGCGAAACGGCTACAGAAATCAGCGGGGCGAGAAGACGTTCCAGGAATCGGCGAAAAACGCAATCGCCTCGTTGTTGTTATGAATTCGTCCGTTAGGCACATCGTGCAGCGTCATGGTCCACCGTTGCCGGTTCACCGTTCGCATCATGCGTGAGGTCGGAACAATATATTTCTCCACCCCTCGCCGATCGAGACATCCGCTAATCCAGATATCGTCCATGTAAAATGCGCCGTCCGGCGCGGTAGAATAATCCCACAGCCGTTCGTCAAAAAACCGCGGCTTAATCAGATAACTTCCGCACCCCGTGACTACCGCGACTTTGCGCGGCTTACGAAGCCGGTCGCCGCGGGTAATCCACGGATCTTTCCACTTTAGATCGCTGGGCATTGGAGCCCCGCGGAAGCAGAGCGCCGCATCCGGGAGTTGTCCCTCATAATAGATGTAGGTTTCCAGCGCATCCGCCGGATAGATACGATCGTCGTCGACCACGAAGACCAAAGTGTCCCCGCGTCCCGCCGCGAGTTCCATCTGTACGGCGGGAATAAATTTCGTCGCCGGTCCCCAATCGGTCTCGCACCGAATGACTCGCACTCGCGGAAGGGCCTGCAGGAAATCGGGAATGACGTAACGCTTTCGCTGCCGACGCGAAAACTCTGGCACGGCGACAAGGATCTCATCCGGGGGCCGGCTTTGGCCGAGCAGACAACGGATGGTAGGCTCCAGGTTGAAGATACGGTCTGGCAGCGTAGAAAGCGAAGCAATGACCCTTCCGGGCCGAGCACGCGGCTGGGCGGCGGCCAACGTTCGGCGAATAAACTGCACCTGGGTGCGACGGCGGTGTAGTACTCGGCCTATCAATGCCAAACCGACGATTGCCGGCACGCTTGCAAGCAGCCATAGCGCAGGGTTCATACTAACGAGTTCCACGCTGAACGGCGTCCTTGCATCCGCCACCCGAATCACCTACCAATTCGCTCCAATTCTGACATGCGTGCGCTTGAAGCATTACCGGTGGCAGCTGATCCCATGACAGCAACGAATCCTCCGCGTTTCGCCCTCGAGAAACAGGTCTGGGTTGTGGGACTGCTGCTGTTCCTTGGTTCATTTCTGCTCTATTTGCTCACGCGTTCGCCGGGCCTCGATGAAATCGATTCAGTCAACTTCGCGATGGGCGTGCACCAGTTCAATCTCTGGGAACATCAGCCGCATCCGCCCGGTTACCCGCTGTACATTTTTTTCGGTTGGATTAGTTCAGTGCTTTTCGGTGCCGACCCGAACGCATCGCTTCATGTGGCTTCAGCGCTTGGCGGCGGGCTGCTCGTAGGCACGTGGTTTATCATAATTGGAATTCAATTCAATCAGCGGCTTGCCTGGTGGGTAGCGTCCTGCCTCCTGATTACGCCGGTAATCTGGATGACGTCGACAAAGGTGCTAACCGACAGCCTGGCCGCGGGTTTGTTGAGCGCCCAAATCCTGGCAGCCGTGTATTTCAGCCGAACCGGTGCACGGCGGGCCCTCCTTCTTGCCGGCATCCTGGGTGCAGCTGCCGCCGGGACGCGGCCACAGCTGATCCTGGTAGTTAGCGTTGTGCTCGGAACTGGGTTGTTAGTCGGACCTTCGGTCGGACGAAAGTGCAAATGGCTCGCCTGGGGATGTCTGCTCGGTGGTTGCCTTCTGTGGCTGGTGCCGATGTGGTACATCCAATCGGAGCTGAAGCCGCAGGTCGCCGCCAGTTCGGTTTACCCGCAGCTGGTTTACAAATTTTGGGCCGGTCGGCTCGACAAACCGAGCATGTATTTGTTCGCCGCGGCTTGGACCTCCAAGTACATCGCCACCCGTTGCGCGTTTCACTTTCTGGGCTGGTACGGGGTCGGTCTTGGATTCATCCAGAGCTGGCCTGCATTGGTTCTGGGAACGGTTGTCAGCGTGTGCGGCGTTGCTGCTTACGTATTTGGCCGGCGCGGTCCGGACGATGCGTCGTTCTGGAAGTTCCACACCCCATGGGCGGTCATTCACATCGCCGCCATCTTTATCAGTCTACCTGCGACTCAACGTTACTACGCAGTCATCTTTCCGCTCATCCTGGTGCCGGTGTTGGCCGGGTTTCTAAGAATGGAACGGCCGTGGAACAATGCCATTTTCGCCGTTCCCCTCGTGCTTCTCCTAACCACCATTCCAATCGTGATCGCTAATCACCGCGATGAAGCTCCGCCCGTCCGAATGGTTAGGTATTTGCAACAGCTTTATCCGACGGCTCAACGGCAGAAGGTGGTGTTGCTGTTAAGCACGCGAACGAAACGTCACGCCGAATGGTACTCTCCGGATTTCACAATCGTTAGTCCAATTCCGTCTGCCGACCAGTTGCCGGAGATAACGAAGGATGCGGTTGCTGTTTACACCGATGATCCATGGGTCACTTTACCAGCCCGATGGAGCCGAATTCCCATCAATGCGTTTACCCGCTCCGTCATTATCTACTGGAAGGTCCACTACCTGGAGCTGTACTTCATTGATCGACAGAAGAGTGCATGACTCGCCACTTCCACCGTATCCGTTACCGAGCACAACAGTCTCAATTGTGAAAACCATGGTGGACCCTCTTCCGTTTTCGCCGCAGCGGATCGGGCAAGCGAGTCAAAGCGACAAAACCGGAAGAGAGCTCAAACGGGCTGCACTACTGAACGCCATCGCCATGGTGGCTTCCAACTTCCGCGCAATTTTCACGTTGCTGATTGCGCGGCTATTGGGGCCGGTCGCACTCGGTATTTTTTCGGTGGCGTGGGCAACGGCTGATCTAATCAGCAAAATCGGTATTTGCGGCCTGGACGACGCAGTAACAACGTTTGTCGGCCGCGCTGAAGCGGTAGGCGAGCGACACCGCAGCCGTATCTATTTTCGGGTGGCGAATCTGATCGCGGTTATCCAGTCGGCAATCGTCGCGGCTGTCCTGAGCCTGGCCATGCCGCACATTGGAGCAGCCCTTGGGTTAGATCGGCAACTGGTTAGCGCGCTGGCCATAATAGTTTGGGCACTTCCGGGAATCGCTTTGTACCGGATTAGCACTTCCGTTTCCCGCGGTCTGAAGGTGATGCAGCATGACATCTACTCTCGCGGCCTAACTGAACCCGCCGTCACCACTGTCGCATTTCTAGTGGCGTTGCCTCTTGGCGCCGGAGCATTCGCACCGGAATCGGCAGCGATCGTCGGATGCAGTGTGTCAGGGCTGGTAGCGGCGTTCCTCGCCGCCCGGTTGTTTCACGACAGATCCCATCTTCCCCTCGGATCCATTAGACAAGAGGCAAAATCATTGGTTCGCTATGCCCTTCCGATTGGTGGCGATCAGTTTCTCAATGCATTTATTTGGCGCGTAGACGTCATTATTCTTGGCTTCTTTGTTGGTCGTGCGCCCGGAGTCACCCTAACCACCCTGGGCATTTACGGTGCGGTGGCCGGGCTCGCCAACGGTCTGCGCAGAGTTAGTCAGCCGTTTACGCCGATCTTCGCGCCGGTGGTTGCTGGAATGACGTCCGTCGGCGCGCACGCGGAAGCGGCAAAGACCTATTCGCGCCTGCTTCAATGGATGCTGTGGATCCTGGTGCCGGCGACCGCAGTGATGATTTTTGCCGGCGGAACCATCATGATGGTTTACGGCAAGGGGTTCGAGACTGGTGCGCAATGGCTCGCCATTGTTGCGATCGCCTGCGCGATCAACGCGTTTGTGAATCTCGGTGAAACCGTGATCATGGTTCAACGCCCCGGATTGAACCTCATTAATTCGCTGGTGACCTGTATCGCCGGCAGTACCGCCACTTTCTTTTTGATTTCCTGGTTAGGGGTGCTCGGAGCGGCGTTAGGCATCCTGACGACCTACGCGATTCAGGGTCTCTTTCGCACGGTTATATTGCGAGTTGTTTTTCATTGGCCGAGTCCATGGGCCGACGTCCGGCCAGTGTTGCTCGTATCTGCCGCGGGTATCCTTCCGGCCGTAGCTTGCCGCGTCTTATTGTCAGGCATCATCGGTCAGCTCTCAGGTGCAACAATCTGCGTTGCAGTATTCGCCGCCGGTTGGTTCTATCATCAACGATCACAGGCTACTCGATGAGTCGCATCTTTATCACTGGCGCGAGTTCAGGAATCGGACTCGCCACCGCACAAGCCCTGCTCGCACGCGGTGACGAAGTTTGGGGAACATCGCGGAGCGTCACTTCGTTACCCAAACACGAACGGTTGCATGCGGTTCGGCTGGATCTGGAACGAGCTGACGAAGTCGAATCCGCGTTTCGGCGCGCGCTGGCGGAAGCGGGTCAATTCGATGTGATGATTAACAACGCCGG
>C688J18823_10000368_pt1 | contig 25981 bp, 22 predicted proteins | sample HopSoiMetagenom1_FD_18823 | JGI IMG/M metagenome (IMG submission 18823) | reverse complement strand
GTCATCGTGATCGCCATTTCGCTCGCGCACATGGCGATCGGCCCCGAAGCGGTCATCGGCGCCGTACCGGTGAACCCGACGATGGCCGGCGAGGACCGGTTCTTGGCGGGCCTGTTGATGTGTTACGGGATCGCGCTGCTCTGGTGCGCACGCGACGTGCAATGCAAATGCATCTACGTCAATCTGCTGGCCGCGGTGTTCTTCGCCGGTGGGATCGGGCGCCTGCTCGCAGCCCTGCTCGACGGCGCACCGCATCCCTTCTACGTCGCGATACTCGTGCTCGAGTTGGCACTGCCGCCAATAATGGTTGTGGCGGCGAAGCGAGTGGCCGAGCCGGCTAACGTTTGATCTCGACGAGCGGCGCCCATGCGTTGGCGGTTGCGGCGACGAAACCCGTTGCAACAGAGGTGGTTACCCAGTACCGGCCGCCGCCGCGCTGCAGCCACAGCGAGATCGCGCCCGCGACGTCGTAGGCGGTCATGCCAGATACGCCACCGCATCGCGGAACCGCTCCGCCGCGGCTCGCACGGCGGCCACATCGGGTCCGGCGCGCAGCACCTCGCGGGACACCGCGGGCAGCAGCTGGCCGGGGTGAGCCCCGCCAAAGCCGCCGAGCGCTTCGGGCCGTCCGCCCTGGGCGCCGACGCCTGGTACCAGAACCGGACCCCCTAGGGCGCCGAGGTCGGGCGGGTCGGACAGGGTGGCGCCGACGACGACACCGACCGATCCCGGCTCGGGCGCGGACTCGCGATTGACCGCGGCGGCGGCGTCGACGATCGACTGTGCGACGGTGCCCCCGTCGGTCTTGGCACGCTGCACGGCGGCGCCCTCCGGGTTGGAGGTAGCGGCCAGCACGAACACCCCTCGACCGTGGGCCTTGGCGGTGTCGAGAAGGGGCTGCAGGGAACCGAATCCAAGATATGGCGAGGCGGTCACCGCATCGGCGGCCAGCGGTGAATCACCGGCCCATGCGTCGGCGTATGCCGCCATCGTGGAGCCGATGTCGCCGCGTTTCGCGTCGGCCAGCACCAGCACACCCGATGCCTGCAGGGCATCAATTGTGCGTTCCAGCACGGCGAATCCCTTGGCGCCGAACGCCTCGAAGAACGCGACCTGCGGCTTGACCACCGCGAAATCGGCGAACGCGGCGACGCACACGTCGCAGAACTTGGCCAGCCCGTCGCTGTCGGTCGTCAGGCCCCACGCGCGCAAAAGCTCCTTATGCGGGTCGATGCCGGGGCACAGTGGCCCGCGCCGCGACACCGCATCGGCCAGCCGTCGGCCGAAGCCTTCCATGCCTACGTACCCAGCGCGCTGTGCAGTTCTTGCAGCGACAGCACGCCGATGTCACCGCGGATCCCGGCCTCGATGCCCTGCACCGCCGCCGAGGCGCCCTGCACGGTGGTCACACATGGAATGTTCATCGCCACTGCGGCCGAGCGGATTTCGTAGCCGTCGATGCGCGGACCCGAGTTGCCGTACGGGGTGTTGATCACCATGTCGACCTCGCCGGCTTTGATGAGGTCCACGGCCGAAGAGGCGGGCCTGCCGTCGCCCGGCGGCTCGAAGTGCTTGCGTACCTCGTCGCACGGGATGCCGTTGCGGCGCAACATCTCCGCGGTGCCCGCAGTAGCCAGCACGCGGAATCCCAAATCGGCCAGCCGCTTCACCGGGAACACGAGTGAACGTTTGTCCCGGTTGGCCACCGAGACGAACACGGTGCCATCTGCGGGCAGCGAACCATAGGCGGCCGTCTGGCTTTTGGCGAATGCGCTGCCGAAGTCGTGGTCGATGCCCATCACCTCGCCGGTCGATTTCATCTCCGGTCCGAGCAGCGAGTCGATCTGGGCACCGTCGGCCTTGCGGAACCGGTTGAACGGCAGCACGGCTTCCTTGACGGCGACGGGCGCGTTGCGGGCGGCGAGTGCGCCGTCTCCGGTCTTGGCCAGCACACCTTCGTCGCGCAGCGCAGCGATGCTGGTGCCCAGCATGATTCGCGCGCAGGCCTTGGCCAGCGGCACCGCCGTTGCCTTGGACACGAACGGCACGGTGCGGCTGGCGCGTGGATTGGCCTCCAACACGTAGAGCACGTCGTCCTTGAGCGCGTACTGCACGTTGAGCAGGCCGACCACCCCGATACCGTGGGCGATCGCCTCGGTGGCACGCCGCACCGACTCGATGTCGCTACGGCCCAACGTGACCGGAGGCAACGCACACGCCGAGTCGCCGGAGTGGATGCCCGCCTCCTCGATGTGCTCCATGATTCCGCCGATGTACACCTCGGTGCCGTCGCAGAGTGCGTCGACGTCGATCTCGATGGCGTCCTCGAGGAACCGGTCGACCAGCACGGGATGCTCGGGCGACAGCTCGGTGGCTCGAGTGATGTAGCCCTCCAAGGTGGCGTCGTCGTAGACGATTTCCATGCCGCGCCCGCCCAGCACGTAGGACGGCCGCACCAGTACCGGATAGCCGATCTCCGCGGCGATCCGGCGGGCCTGCTCGAAGCTGGTGGCCATGCCGAACTTGGGAGCAGGTAGACCCGCAGTGGTCAGCACTTCGCCGAAGGCACCGCGGTCTTCGGCGAGGTCGATCGCCTTCGGGCTGGTACCGACGATCGGCACGCCTGCCTTCTCGAGACGTTCCGCCAAACCGAGCGGCGTCTGGCCGCCGAGCTGCACGATGACGCCGACGACGCCGGGACCGCCCTTCCCAGAGGCGGATTCGGCGTAGTACACCTCCAGTACATCCTCGAACGTCAACGGCTCGAAGTAGAGCCGATCGGCGGTGTCGTAGTCGGTGGACACGGTCTCGGGATTGCAGTTGACCATCACGGTCTCGAACCCGACGTCGCTCAGCGTGGTGGCCGCGTGCACGCAGCTGTAGTCGAACTCGATGCCCTGCCCGATCCGGTTGGGTCCGGAGCCGAGAATGAGCACCTTCGGCTTCTCGGTCTGCGGGGCGACCTCCGTCTCGGCGGCGGGGTCGAGTTCGTAGCTGCTGTAGTGGTAGGGCGTTTTGGCCTCGAACTCGGCCGCGCAGGTGTCGACGGTCTTGAAGACAGGGTGGATGCCGAGCCGTCCACGCAGCGCACGCACGCCGACTTCACCAGCCAATTCCGGCCGCAGCGCGGCGATCTGGCGGTCCGACAGGCCGTGGTGCTTGCTGCGCCGCAACAGGTGCTCATCAAGGACCGGCGCATCGAGGAGCTCCGAGCGCAGCGTGACCAGTCCGGCGATCTGCTCGACGAACCACGGGTCGATGCCGGAGGCTTCTGCCACCTGCTCGACGGTGCCACCACGGCGCAATGCAAGCTCCATGTCATAGAGCCGTCCGTCGGTCGGCGTCTTGAGGCCCTCCAGCAGATCGTCAAGCGAGACCGCCGGATCGGGGGCGGTCCAGAAGCCGGCGCGTCCGGTCTCCAGGGAGCGCATCACCTTGCCCAGCGCCTCGATGAAGTTGCGGCCCAACGACATCGCCTCGCCGACGGATTTCATCGTGGTGGTCAGGGTGGGGTCCGCGCCGGGGAACTTCTCGAAAGCGAACCGGGGAGCCTTGACCACGACGTAGTCCAGCGTCGGCTCGAAGCACGCCGGGGTCTCCTTGGTGATGTCGTTGAGGATCTCGTCGAGCGTGTAGCCGATGGCCAGCTTGGCGGCGATCTTGGCGATCGGGAAGCCGGTGGCCTTCGACGCCAGCGCCGACGAGCGCGACACCCGCGGGTTCATCTCGATGACGACGAGGCGACCGTCTTGCGGGTTGACCGCGAATTGGATGTTGCAGCCGCCGGTGTCGACGCCGACCTCGCGCAGAATGGCGATGCCGAGGTCGCGCATCTTCTGGTATTCACGGTCGGTCAGCGTCATCGCGGGGGCCACCGTCACCGAGTCGCCGGTGTGCACACCCATCGGATCGACGTTCTCGATCGAACACACCACGACCACGTTGTCGTGGCCGTCGCGCATCAGCTCGAGCTCGAATTCCTTCCAGCCGAAGATGGATTCCTCGATCAACACGTTGGCGCTGGGCGAGGCGGCCAGCCCGTCGCCGGCCATCCGTTCGACGTCTTCCGCGGAGTACGCCATGCCCGAGCCAAGGCCACCCATGGTGAAGGACGGGCGGACGACGACCGGCAGCCCGAGCTCCTCGACCGTCTCACGAACCTCGTCCATGGTGAAACACACATGGGAGCGCGCGGATTCACCGCCGACCTTGGCGACGATGTCCTTGAAACGCTGCCGGTCCTCGCCGCGCTGGATGGCCTCGAAGTCGGCGCCGATCAGCTCGACCCCGTACTTCTCCAGCACTCCGTTCTCGTAGAGCGCGACTGCGGTGTTGAGCGCGGTCTGCCCACCGAGCGTCGCCAGCAGCGCGTCAATCTTGTTGCCGCGCTCGGCCTGTTGGGCGATGACGCGCTCAACGAACGCGGGCGTGATCGGCTCGACATAGGTATGGTCGGCGAACTCGGGGTCCGTCATGATGGTCGCCGGGTTGGAGTTGACCAGGCTTACCTGCAGACCATCGGCGCGCAGCACGCGACAGGCCTGGGTGCCCGAATAGTCGAACTCACATGCCTGCCCGATGACGATCGGCCCTGAGCCGATCACCAGCACATGGCGCAGGTCGCTGCGACGCGGCATCTAGTGCTTCCCTCCCCCGCGAGCGTGCGTGTTTGCACACGACACGCCGCGGAAATCCGTACAAAAGTGCACGCTCGCGGCCCGGCGAGTGTGCGCAGCATGAACGCGCCGCGGGTGTGCGGTTTCATGCGCGACGCCAAGATGCGGCGAACAAATATGCACAGTCGAACTTCTGGCCGTTTGACTGCCAGCGCGAGCGTGCGCGTTTGTACAGAAATTGCGGCGTGTCGGCGTGCAGACACGCACGCTCGCGGGCGAAAACATCAGCGCTCCCCTGCCATCAGGTCGATGAACTGGTCGAAGAGATACTCGGCGTCGTGCGGGCCTGCCGCGGCCTCCGGGTGGTATTGCACCGAAAAGGCGCGTCCGTCAACGAGTTTGATGCCTTCGACGACGCCGTCGTTGGCGCAGGTGTGGCTGACCTCTGCGGGTCCGAACGGAGTATCAAAGACCTCGCCGCGCTCGCCTTCTAATGCGAAACCGTGGTTCTGCGCAGTCACCGCGACGCGGCCGGTGGCGTGGTCGATGACCGGCACGTTGATCCCGCGGTGCCCGAAAACCATCTTGTAGGTCCAGCGGCCAAGTGCCCTGCCGAGGATCTGATTGCCGAAGCAGATGCCGAACAGCGGGATCCCGGCACCGAGCACGTCGCGGGTGACGCCGACAATGTGGTCGGCGGTCGCCGGGTCGCCCGGCCCGTTGGACAGAAACACCCCGTCGGGGTTGATATCGGCGATCTGCTCGAATGTCACAGACGAGGGCAACACATGGCTGCTGATGCCACGCCTTGCGAAGTTGCGCGGAGTATTGGTCTTGATGCCGAGGTCGATCGCAGCGACGGTAAACCGTTGCGGCCCATCGGGTTCGACGACGTAGGTGGCCTCGGTGCTGACTTCGCCCGCGAGGTTGGCGCCGAGCATCGATGGCTGGCTGCGGACCCTGTCGAGCAGCTCGTCCGCATCGGCCAGCGCCTCTCCGGAAAACACGCCAGCCTTCATCGAGCCGAGGCTGCGCAGATGTCGCACTACGGCACGGGTATCGATGCCCGCAATGCCGACGATCTTCTGGCGGACCAGTTCATCCTCGAGCGTGCCGGAGGCGCGCCAGTTCGAGGCACGCGGCGACGGGTCGCGCACCGCATAGCCGGCCACCCAGATCTTGTCGCCGCGACTCTCGGCGTCCTCGTGGTTCCACCCGGTGTTGCCGATCTGGGGCGCGGTGGCCACCACGATCTGCCCGTGATAGCTCGGGTCGGTCAGGGTCTCCTGGTAGCCGGACATGCCGGTGGAGAAGACAGCCTCGCCCAACGTCTGCCCGACGGCTCCGAACGAAGTGCCGGTGAAGATGCGGCCATCCTCGAGCACCAGCACCGCCTTGGACGTCACGCCTCCTCCAGCCATCGCTCGTACGAACGGCGGTCGTCGGCGCGAAACCCGGTGTCGATCTCAGCACCCGACGGTAATCGCCACCTGATGGCCAGAATGCCCTCGTGGGTCATCGCCTTGCCCGCGATGCCCTTCTCGGTTCGGATCGCGGCGATCGCGTCGTCAGGTATCCAGATCGGTCCGGCACCGGTGCGCTGCAACATGATTCCTTCGGGAAAGCGGGTCAGCACGGCCTTGGCGCGGTAGCCGAGGTCACCGACCGCGATGCGGTCAAGCCAGCTGGGCGCCAGCGTGCTGCCGACGTAGAGGCCCTTGGTCGCGGGAATCAGCGCCGGGCCCACGGTATCCGGCAGCGGCGGCAGCGTGCCAATCAATTGCGCCTGCCGCTGTGCGCGACGCAGCCAGCCCCGCATCATCTGCCGGATGAGGAACGCGATCAGCACTGCGAGCACCGCCGCCATGATCAGCGACGCGACGAGCGTTCCGGTATTCATGCGCGATCCGCCTGCGCTACTCGCTCGCCGTTCATGCGGGGCTCTTCCCATCCCGCGCGGTCACCTTGCCACGCAACATTGTCAGGGTGACGGCCGCGGGCAATTCCATGGCCTCAAACGGCGTGTTGTCCGATCGGCTGGCCAGTGCGGAACCCTCGACGGACCACGTGGCGTCGGGGTCGACGACGGTCAGGTTGGCCGGCTCGCCGATTTCCAGAGGTCGGCCCTGATCCGGCAAACCAACTATGCGGGCGGGGTTTTCGCTCATCACCCGGGCGACGTCGCGCCACGTCAGCAGACCGGGCCGCACCATCGTCTCGACCACCACCGACAGCGCGGTCTGCAGGCCGAGCATGCCGGGCCGGGCATTGGCGAATTCGCAGAACTTCTCGTGCTCAGCGTGGGGAGCATGGTCGGTGGCTACACAGTCGAGCACGCCGTCGGCCAACGCCTGACGCAGCGCCTCGGCGTCGGAGGCCTCACGCAGCGGCGGGTTGACGCGGTTGCGTCCGTCGTAGGTCGCGAGCCTGCTGTCGTTCAGCAGCAGATGATGCGGCGTTACCTCGGCAGTGATCGAGATACCCTGCGCCTTAGCCCATCTGATGATTTCGACCGTACCTGCGGTGGACGCATGGCAGATGTGCACCCGCGCTCCCGCGTCGCGGGCCAGCAGCGCATCACGGGCGACGATCGACTCTTCGGCGGCGCGGGGCCAGCCCGCCAGCCCGAGCCGCGCGGCGTTGGGTCCTTCGTGCGCAACGGCGCCAACCGTGAGGCGCGGCTCTTCGGCGTGCTGCGCGATCAGGGCACCCAGGCCCGTGGCGTACTCGAGGGCGCGGCGCATGATCAGCGGGTCGTGCACGCAGAGCCCGTCGTCGGAGAACATCCGCACTTGCCCGGCGCCCGCCGCCATCATGCCCATTTCCGTGAGGTTGGCGCCTGCCAGCCCCATGGTGACCGCGCCGACGGGATGCACGTCTACGAGCCCGACCTGTTGGCCACGGTGCCATACGTGATCGGTGACGACAGGGCTGTCGGCGACAGGGTTGGTGTTGGCCATGGCGAACACCGCGGTGTAGCCACCTAAAGCCGCCGCTGCAGAACCGGTTTCGATGTCCTCCGCGTACTCCCGACCCGGCTCGCGCAAGTGGGTGTGTAGGTCGACGAAGCCCGGAAGCAGATTTTGATCGGTGGCGTCGAAGACGTCGGCATCGTCGGGGATGGCGAGGTCCGCTCCGATGTCTGCGATTTGGCCATCGGTGACCAGCACGTCGACGCTGTCGCCTTCGCCGTAGAGCCGCACTCGTCTGATCAAGACGCTCATACGCTGATCGCCTCCTGCTCGGCACCCACCAGTAAGTGGAACAGCACCGCCATCCGGACATGCACACCGTTCGAAACTTGTTGCAGGACAGCCGATTGCATGGAATCGGCGACCGAGAACGCAATCTCCATGCCACGAACCATCGGGCCGGGATGCAGCACTACCGCATTGCCGGGAAGCATCGCCTGGCGCTTCTCGGACAGGCCGTAGAGCACCGAGTACTCCCGGGCCGATGGGAAGAAGCCGCCGTTCATCCGCTCGGCCTGGACCCGAAGCATCAGCACCGCATCTGCGATGGGGAGTTCGGCGTCGAGGTCGTGCGAGACCGTGACCGGCCAGTCGGCCACACCGACCGGTAGCAGCGTGGGCGGCGCGACGAGAACCACTTCGGCGCCGAGCGTGTCGAGCAGCAGGACGTTGGACCGCGCGACCCGGCTATGCAGGACGTCGCCGACGATAACCACCCGCTTGCCCTCGATGCTGCCCAGCCGCTGCCGGATGGTCAGCGCATCGAGCAGGGCTTGGGTTGGGTGCTCGTGGGTACCGTCGCCGGCATTGATCACCACAGGCCCGCCGTGCTCTGCGGCCGTCCACTCGGCGAGCTGCTGGGCCGCGCCCGAGGCGGGATGGCGGATGATCAGCGCGTCGGCGCCGGCCGCCCGGAGCGTCAAAGCGGTGTCGCGTAGCGATTCCCCTTTGGACACAGAGGATCCCGACGCGCTTACGTTGATCACGTCGGCGCTCATCCACTTTCCGGCCACCTCGAACGACACCCGGGTACGGGTGGAGTTCTCGTAGAACATCGTGATGATGGTGCGGCCGCGCAGCGTCGGCAGCTTCTTGACCTCGCGGCCGAGCAGCGCCTGGCTGAACCGGTCGGCGTCGTCGAGGATGGCAAGCGCCTCGTCGCGGGACAGGTCGGCGGCTGAGAGCAGATGTTTCATCGTGCAGGCCCTCCGTGAGGTGCGATCCAGATGCCGTCGACTCGGTCATCTTCGATGAGACGCACCTTGACGTTCTCCGTCCGCGACGTGGGCACGTTCTTGCCGACGTAGTCGGCGCGCAGCGGCAGCTCGCGGTGGCCGCGGTCGACTAGGACGGCCAACTGCACGGCGCGGGGCCGGCCGATGTCCCGCAGCGCGTCGAGCGCTGAGCGGACTGAGCGTCCGGTGTAGAGGACGTCGTCGACGAGGATGACCAGAGTGTTGTCGATGCCGCCCTCGGGGATCGAGGTCTCCTCCAGCGGCCTTGGTGGCTTGCTGTCGAGGTCGTCGCGGTAGAGCGTGATGTCCAGCGCCCCGTGCGCAACCGCGACGCCGGCGAATTCCTTGATCTTGTCGGCGATGCGGGCAGCCAGGGTGACACCGCGGGTGGGGATGCCGAGGAGGATGACGCGGGGCGCGTCGGCAGCGTCGAGAGCGGTCTTTTCGATGATCTGATGGGCGATGCGGGAGATGGTCCTGCCGACGTCAGCGGCGGACATCAACTCCCGGTCGGTGCCAGGCGTGCCCAAGTAACCCTGACCTCCTTCTCCGCCTCTCTGGACGGATCGTTAAAGGACGTCGAACTGCGGGGAGCTTAGCACCCGCAATTTGTACGGGCGCCAGCGACACCAGCAAGCGCGGCCGGCCCCAGCAGATCACGCGAGCGCTACCTACAAAGCGTAATAGGCAGGTACTCGGTGCAGCTGAGTACGCTGACGCCGATGAAGCTCGACACCAACCAGGCCTCCATCCGCGAAGCGATCGATGCCGGTCTGCTAGCCGGCGCTGTCACGCTCGTATGGCGCTCCGGCGAGGTCCTGCAGGTCAACGAGCTCGGCCACCGCGACGTCGACGCCAACCTCCCGATGCAACACGACACGATCTTCCGCATCGCATCGATGACCAAACCGGTGACCGTCGCCGCCGCCATGGCCTTGGTCGACGAGGGCAAGCTCGACCTGACCGACCCGGTCACGAAATGGTTGCCCGAACTGTCGAACATGCAGGTGCTCGATACTCCCGGCGGGCCGCTGGACAAGACGCATGCGGCACGCCGGCCGATCACGGTCGATGACCTGATGACCCACCGCAGCGGGCTTGCCTACTTCTTCTCTGTGACCGGGCCACTGGCGAAGGCGTACTCGCGCATCTCGGCGCGGCAGAACCCGGACAGCTGGCTGGCCGAGGTGGCGGCGTTACCGCTTCAGCATCAACCCGGTGACAGGGTGACGTACAGCAACGCCACCGACGTGTTGGGGGTCCTGCTGGAACGCATCGAACGCAAGTCCCTTCAGGACGTGCTCACCGAGCGGGTCCTGGGTCCACTGAACATGGCCGACACCGGATTCTTCGTCGCAGCCCGTAACCGCGGTCGTACCGCCACCATGTACAAGCTCGAGGACGACGACACGCTCAGCCATGATGCGATGGGCCCACCCCCCATCTCGCCGCCCCCGTTCTGCATGGGTGGCGCGAATCTCTTCTCCACCGCCGACGACTATCTGAAGTTCGCGCGAATGCTGTTGGCAGGCGGCGAAGTCGACGGTGCGCGGGTGCTGTCCGACGAGTCGGTGCGGTTGATGCGCAGCGACCGGCTGACCGACGAGCAGAAACGGCATCCGTTTCTCGGCATGCCGTTCTGGCTCGGCCGCGGTTTCGGTTTGAACCTGTCGGTGGTGACCGATCCGGCGCGCTCCCGACAGCTGTTCGGGCCTGGAGGTGTTGGGACGTTCAGCTGGCCCGGCGCCTACGGCACGTGGTGGCAGGCTGATCCGAGCGAGAACCTCATCGTGATCTATCTCATCCAGAACCTCCCGAACTTCGGCGCCGACGCGGCGGCCGCCGTCGCTGGCAACACGTCGTTGCTGAAACTTCAATCGACACAACCGAAGTTCGTGCGCCGGACCTACCAGGCGCTCGAGATCTAGCGGCTACCCTTGCGGCCATGGCAGCGCCGACCGTCCTGATCAGCGGAGCCGGAATCGCGGGACCTGCACTGGCTTTCTGGCTGACCAGGAGTGGCTATCTGGTAACCATCGTTGAGCTCGCCGACGGCATCCGACCAGGCGGACAAACCGTGGATTTGCGCGGTGCAGGCGGTGATGTGGTCGAGCGCATGGGGCTGATTGGTCAGATGCGGCAGCGCTCCCTCGATCAGCGGGGTGTCGCGTGGGTCAAAGCCGACGGCAGTCGGCGAGCGGACATGCCGGTCACCGCCTTCAACGGCAACGGTCTGGTGTCGAAACTCGAGATCCTGCGCGGCGACTTGGTCGACGTTCTCTATCACGCAACCAAAGACCGCGCGGAGTATCACTTCAACACCCGCATCGAGCAGCTCAACCAGAACGAGGACGCGGTTCAGGCTACGTTGAGCGACGGAACAATCCTGTCTGCTGATCTGGTCGTCGGTTGTGACGGACCGCATTCGGCGGTGCGGCGCTTGGTGTTCGGGCCCGAGGAGCAGTTCGTCAGGCCATTGGGCGGGTACAACGCATGGTTCACTGCCCCGGACACCATCGGGCTCGACGGCTGGTATCTGATGTATCAAGCGCCGGGCCTCAATGCTTCGATGCGGCCGTCGCACGATCCGACGTTATGCAAGGCCGGCCTGGCGTTTCGCTCCGAACCCGTCGCCTACGACCGCCGCAATGCCGACGAGCAACGGGCCTTGCTGACAATACATTTCGCAGGCGCCGGGTGGCAGTGCGAGGCATTGCTCGCGGCGGCCGCACACGCGGACGACTTCTACTTCGACGCGTTCGCCCAGGTGCTCATGCCGACGATCTCGCAGGGCCGGGTCACGCTTGTGGGTGACCCGGATACTGCGCCTCTCCGCTGAGCGGCATGGGCACCAGCCTCGCGCTTGTCGGCGCGTATGTCTTGGCCGGTGAACTGGGACCCGCCGAGTCCCTCGACACGCAACACATCCAGGCTGCCCTGCCCCGATATGAAACAGTGATGCGTCCTTACATCGACCGGTGCCAGGATCTTCCCAACGGCATCGACGGGTATCTGCCGAAGTCAACAAGCGACGTCGCGATCACCGCGCAGGTCATGAAGTGGATGCAGCGCTGGCCATTTCGCTCCTTCGCCGAGAAGATGTGGTTCACCACCGCCGACGCCATCGACCTGCCTGACTACTAACCGCCCTGCCGTCGAGTTCGGCCGCGCTCAACACGAGTGCTCGCATGGCGTCCGGGGTTGCTCCGCGGCGCTGAGCTTGGCCTCGGCGATGCGGTAGACGCCATCCAGCGCGGCGAGGTCGACACCGACGTATTCGCTGACCACTTCGGGCGCAACTCCCGCGTCGCGCAGCCGCAGCGCCAGCGAGTAGGGCAACGGGAGCTTGCGAAGCGCGCTCTCGTGGGAGGTGAGTTCATCGGCCACCTCATCAGCCTGCATCCATTACCGGGTGTCCAGTTGAGTAGACGACTACTCGAATTTTCGCGCGCCGGGATCCGCCATACTCAGGCGCTGCGGCGACTAAAGCCCAGCGAGGCTAGTTGCGCCTCGGCAGCATCTTGATTAGCTCCTCGCGACTCGTCGCGCCTGTTTTCATCATCGCTCGATAGATATGACCCTCGACTGTCCGAGCGGAAAGAGTAAGTCGCCCTGCGATTGCTCGGGTCGACTGCCCCTGACCAAGTAGCATCACGATCTCACGTTCACGGTCGGTCAAGGGAAATCGCTCGGACGCTTTCAGAAGCATCGGAGTGGCGGCACCACCGCATCGCCGCGCCAGCTCATCGGCGCGGGCCGAGTTAGTGAGCGAGGCTCCCTTGAGGCCTTGGCTGCGATAGGTCAGCGCCGCGTGGGCTGACGCATCCAACGCGCCGATCACATCACCAATCCGCTCGAAATCTTCCGATACAGCCGCGAGTTCGTCGCCATCGCCTGCCCGCACAGCCTCGGCGAACCGAGCGGCCAGGCCGACCCGTGGCCCCTCAACAATTGCCTCGAGTTCGCGCAGCCTGGTGGCTCCCGAATGGTCACCGAACTGGGTTGCAGTCTGCAGACAGACTACTTCTGCACCGAACTGGCCATTGGCCCTTGCTGTTTGCGCGGCCGACAGCATTGTCCGGATCGCATCGCTAACCGCGCCTTGCGCGGCGGCCAACCACGCTTGCGCTAGGGCGAATTCGTAATCGAGGTATCGCCAGCCCGGATGGCGCTGGGCTTCTAGCCCTGCGAACGCGGCAGCGGCCTCATCGGTGAACCCACGCATGGCCAGGGCAATCGAATAAACCAATTGACACCGGTATCCCCACCCGTTGGTGTCGCCGGAGGCCTGCAACGCCTCGGCCACCGGCCCCAAGAACGAGCAGGCCGAAGCCAGCCGACCCGCACCCAGAGCAGCTCGCCCGGTGACGACGGGCCCGACCACCTCGGACCAAACCGGGACGTCGCCCACCCGCCCGTTGAGAAACTGGGCAACCTCCTGCGCTCGATCTATTTGGCCCGCTAGTAGGAGTGCGCCGAGGTGGGCGTCGCCGATGACAATGAAGTAGGAACGCATCGCGACGGAATATCCGCCCTCGGCAGCGACCGCGGCTTCGGAGGGACGGCCAGCATCGCCCGCGGCGATCGTCATCGCCCATGACGTCATACGGGCAGCGATGACATCGGGCAGATCAGAACAGGTGAATGCGGCCGACGCCTGTCTTGCCTCCCCTGGATGGCCCATGGCCGCCCAGTAGACCGTGAGGAACGCGTCGAGAAGCGTGTGCGCTCGAGATGCTGTCGGGAGGGTCGCACTGTCAACCAACGTCTTCGCGCCCTCCGGGTCGGCGAGCGTGAAGAACCGGTTCGTCGCGGCGAGAAAGAGCAGCCTCGCCCGGTCCATGTCCGTCAGTCCGCTCGCGACGACGTTGGTGAGCACCTCATCTGCCTCCTGGCCGCGGCTGAGCGACGACAGTATGTATGCGCTGATGAAGCTGGCCTGCGGTCCCCCGTCGGCGCGAATCGCGGCATTGGCCAGTCGGTCCGCCAGCGCCAGATCGCCCAACCAGACCGCGCCTTGGGCCGCACTGACAAGCAGGTCCGCTTCGGGCTCCAGGTCGGAATCGAGACTCAACGCGGCACGTCGCACCAGAACTCGCACGTCGTCACGATCATCCGATGCGGCAAGTTCTGCGGCGACCAGTCCACGCAGCCGCCGAATCCTGGTGGCAGGCGACCGTTTCCGACGAACCTCACCATAAAGCGGATGCGCCACCCGCACCTCCACGCGGTCGTCGACGTTGGTGAGGGTGATGAGGCCACGGGTCTCGGCCTCCTCCACAGCCGCCGCATTAGTGATCCGCCGCAGCGATTCGAGGTCAATCGGCTCGCCGATTGCCAGGACGTCCACCACCTCGCTGACCGATTGCGCGAGGGCGCCGATGCGCGATTCGATCATTTCGATGAGGCCGGGCGGGATGACCGGGTCGCCCATCCATCGCCAGCAACCGTTCGGTCGAGCGAGTCGGCCGTCCGCGACTTCTTGCTCGACGATGTTGCGCAAGTACAGGACATTGCCTCGAGTCAGCCTCCATAGGCGGCGGGCGACGTCGGGATCCACTGGCCCGCCCAGAGTTGCCGATANCAACGATGTCGTTTCGTCGAGCGATAACGACTGAAGGTCGAGGCGGTGGAACTGGCCGCCCTTCCAAACCTCAAGTGTGCCAGCCGGAATCGGCTCCCCATCGCGAACCGTCAGCACCACCTTGGCGGCGCGGCGCTGAACGATTTGATGCAGGACGAAGGTCGACAGGTCATCGAGGAGTTGAACGTCGTCCACACCGACGACCACGGCGGTACCCGGTCGACACATCGTCAGCGATCTGATCACGCCGCGGACGAGTTGCAGATTGTCGCCGCCGGGCGACTCCATCCACGATGCAAGCGCACCCAGGGGGATCATGCGCGATGACGTCGTGCCAACCGCCCAGCGGGTTTCGGCTCCGCGAGACGCCGCGGCCGACAGCGCCTCGCGCGCTATGCGGCTCTTACCGACGCCGGATGCGCCGAAAAGCACGATGCCGGCCGAATCCGGATCTGAGATGGCGGCATTGATGGTCTCCATCTCTTCGGTACGACCCGTCAGCGGCCACCTCAAGCGCATCGAGGGTTCCTCACGATCGGCCTTGCCGAGCCTTGCGGCCGAAGGCGCGCAGGAACCGGTGGCGCAGGTACCGGTCCACACCGCACCCGCGCCCTGCACTCCGACTAGGTAGCCGGACCTGTCGAGCCCGGTAATGGCCGCCCCCGTTGGCCGACATCTGGCGAAGCCTCCTTTATCGGTATCCCCTCCTGGTTTCGTCCGGCGCAGCAGGGAACCCCCCGGATCCCTGGTGCCCTTGCCGTAGATAAACACCGTCCGCTGTTCGAGTCCTCACCCAAATGGGTGAGATCGGACGGCGGTTTCCAGCAAACGTTTAGTAAAGTCAACCGTCTGGGAAAGGTGGGGGATGGACAGTACCGAGATGTATGACGTCGTCGCCCGGCATCTGCGGGCAGAGGGCGCGGGCGATGTCGAGGGCGCTATCGCCGTATACACCGACGACATCGAGCACGACGTGGTCGGCTATCCGGGGAGCCCACATCACGGCAAGGACGGGGCGCGCGCGTTCTACGAAGACCTGACGGCGAACTTTCGCACCGAGCGCGAGGAAGTCCTGCATCGCTTCGCGACGGATAACACGGTGGTCCTGGACCAGGTTATGACGGGGACGGTCATCGGTTCGATGTTGGGGCTGCCTGGCCACAATCGACGGATCAGCTTCCGGATTTTGCACGTCTTCGAGTTCCGCGACGGGCTGGTCAGCCGCGAGAACGTCTGGCTCGACAGCGCCGCCATCGCTCAGCAGCTGAGTTAGGTCCGGATCCCCCGTCAGAGGGCAGGCAACCAGCTACGCTCATAGCAGTCGGCGAATGGGGGCCCGGCCGTGGTTGCGATCGAAGAGTTCTCGCATCTGGTCGCCCTCATATATGCCACGGCCACCGCTCCGCAGCAGTGGGAAAGCGCCATCCGCGCCATTCAGAGTTCACTCGGCGGAAGTGCCGGCTCTCTGTTGACGGGCGGCGGTGCAGGGTGGGCCGTCCAGGGGGCAACGCTTCCAGCCGACGCGCTCGAGAGCTACGAGCGGTACTACCACCAGCTTGATTACGCGCTCGCTACCGTCCAGGCAGGCCCTTTTGGCGTGGTGCGGACAGGTTTGGAAATCATGGTTCCGAATCGCAACGAGGAGTTTTATGCGGGCTGGATGCGACCCAACGAACTCGAGGACGGGTTTTTCGTCCGACTGTCCGACGGCGTGCGACCGGCGTGTTTCGTCATTTGCACATCTGATGGGTCCGGGTCGTTCGATGACCCCGAGCGGATAAAAGTGATGAGTGGGCTGGTCGTGCATCTGCAGCAAGCCCTACGAACGCAGAACCAGCTCACTGCACTGGCCACCCAGAATGTTGCCCTCGCCGGCGCCCTGGAGGCGGTCCGGCACGGCATCGTCATCGTTGGACCGGAATGCACGGTGTTGAACTTGAATTCGGCCGCCGAAACGATTCTGCGCGCAGAGGACGGTCTGCATCATCGTCACGGCCGCATCACAGCGACGGGCATGCGCACTGACCAGGAGCTGCGCCGCGCTGTTCATTGTGCGCTGGCCGACGGCACCACCGATGTTCCGACCGGCCAAGCGTTCACCTGTGTGCGGCCCTCCGGAAAACGGCCTTACGTAATTCATCTGCTGCCCCTCCCCCGCGACGAGGCTAACGAGACATCACGAGGTCCGGCGGCCTTGGTGCTGATCATCGATCCAGAACGCGAAAATGACTCGGCCACAACGCTGTTGCGGCGCCTGCATGGGCTGACCGCCACCGAAGCCGAAGTCGCCATACGTATTTCGCGCGGCACAAGTCTGAAGCAAGTCTCCGATGAGTTGTCGGTGTCGTATCAGACAATCCGCACTCACCTACAACATGTCTACGACAAAACCGACACACACCGCCAGGGTGAACTCGTCCGCCTCCTACTCGCCCATCGGCCGTGACGTCGCGCGTGAGGCCAACGCCTGGCGGGCGTAGGCTCGCACGTCCGCGTCGCCGTCCTCCAGCGCTAACCCGAGCGCCTCGCGCGCCGCGGGCTCGTCTGCAGCCCACCGCGTCAGGCTGAGCACCGCGGCCTTGCGTACGTCGAGGTGCTGATCGGTGAGCGCGCGTGACAGCGTGGCTACGGCGATCGTCGGCGCCGCTCCAGCCAGCGCCTTGGCCGCGCCCTCTCGCACCTGCCATGCCGGCTCCGTCAACGCGCGCTGCACATCAGGCAGATCGTCATTGCCGCATCCGACAGTGCCGAGTGCAGCCAGCGCCGCCGCGCGCACCAGTGGGTCGCTGTCGCGAATAAGCCGGCGCACCGCGTTCGCTCCCGTGCGCAGAGTCGAAAGCCCGTTGGCCACCGCGATTCTGACCTCGCGATAGTCATCGTCGGCTGCCGCGGCGACTCCGTCGGAGTCGTCGACGGACACGAGTGCCCGCACTGCCTCGATGCGCACCCGGTGATCGGTGTCCGTCAGGGCACGCCGATACTGCCCCTGCTCGCCTACACGGCGTGCGCTGAGTAGATATACCGACACTGCTCGGACAACCGGGTCATCCGAATTCAGCTGATCGCCAACATATTCGGGTGCAGGTACCACCTCGACGAGTTCGCGCACACCGTCGGCGGCAACCCGACGTACCGCGGCGTCGTCGTCGCCCAACGCGTCCAGCAGCGCACCGGCATAACCGTCAGGCAGATGCTCGACGAGTGTGGATACCGCGGTACGACGCACCCCGGAGTCAGTATCGACTAGGAAGTCGGCGAGGTCTGCGACCGTGGGCGATTCCAGCGTCAGCACTTCGACGATGCGCGGCGACGGCGGCAGGGTGGCGCCGGCGGGACGCACGCGCGATGCGGCGGTCACGGGTGCGCGGCCGACAACCGGCGTCTGATGTTCGACGTGCACCACCGGGCCATCGGAGGGTAGGTGATCGAGGTCGGGCACCGGAACGAAATACGCTGCGACAGGCCGTTTCAGGAACTCCATCGATCCGTCGGGATCCTTGCGGAGGTTGAGGTGGTAACGCCACTGTTCGTCGTCACGGTCGGGCATGTCGGCGCGGTCATGGTAGAGGCCCCATCGTGACTCGGTGCGGGTAAGTGATGAGCGGGCGGCCATCTCGGCGCAGTCGCGAATGAATGACACCTCGACAGCTCGCATCAGCTCATGGGACGTCGTCGCGCCCATGTCGGCGATCTCGGCGTGCATTCGCTCGAAGCTCTGGACGGCGATCGACAACTTGGTCGCCGTCTTGGGCGGCGCCACATAGTCGTTGACGAAACGGCGCAGCTTGTATTCCACCTGTGGTTGCGGCGGGCCGTCGGGCTGACGCAACGGTCGGTAGATGAGCTCGTGCGCCTCCTTGAGCTGGTCCTCCGGAAGGGCCTGCGGCGCTGTGATATCCGCGATCGTCGACGCGGCATGCTCGCCGGCGAGGTCGCCGTAGACGAACGCGCCGATCATGTAGTTGTGCGGTACACAGGCCAGGTCACCCGCCGCGTACAGACCCGGCACCGTGGTGCGGGCGTGTTCGTCGACCCACACGCCGGATGCGGAATGTCCACTGCATAGGCCGATCTCGGAAATGTGCATCTCGACGTCGTGGGTGCGGTAGTCGTGACCACGGTTGGCGTGGAATGTGCCCCTTGTCGGCCGTTCGGTGGTGTGCAGGATGTTTTCGAGTGCCGTCAGCGTCTCGTCGGGCAGGTGGGTAACCTTCAGATAGATCGGCCCGCGGGCCGATTCGATCTCCCGTTTGACCTCGGCCATCATCTGGCCGGACCAATAGTCTGAGTCGACGAACCGCTCCCCCAGCGCATTGACCTGATAACCGCCGAACGGATTGGCCACATACGCGCACGCCGGCCCGTTGTAGTCCTTGATCAACGGATTGACTTGAAAGCACTCGATACCGGACAGTTCAGCACCGGCGTGATATGCCATCGAATAACCGTCGCCGGCATTGGTGGGGTTTTCGTAGGTGCCGTAGAGGTATCCCGATGCGGGCAGCCCCAGCCTTCCGCAGGCACCGGTGGCAAGGATCACCGCCTTCGCCGCGACGGCGACGAATTCGCCTGTGCGGGAGTTGAGTGCGGCCGCGCCGACAGCGCGGTCGCCAGCAGTCAACACTCGTACCGGCATCAGCCGGTTCTCGATCGTGATCTTCTCCCGCATCGAACGCTGTCGCAGCACCCGGTACAGCGCCTTCTTGACGTCCTTGCCCTCGGGCATCGGCAGCACGTAGGAACCGGACCGATGCACCCGACGCACCGCGTATTCGCCGTGTTCGTCCTTCTCGAACTTGACGCCGTAGCGCTCGAGTCGCTGCACCATCGCGAAGCCCCGCGTCGCGGTCTGGTAGATGGTGCGCTGGTTGACGATTCCGTCGTTGGCGCGGGTGATCTCGGCGACGTAGTCCTCCGGGCTCGCCTTGCCGGGAATGACCGCGTTGTTCACCCCATCCATGCCCATCGCCAGCGCGCCCGAGTGGCGCACATGGGCCTTCTCCAGCAGCAGCACCCGGGCGCCGTGCTCGGCGGCGGTCAGCGCAGCCATCGTGCCCGCCGTGCCGCCGCCGATGACCAGCACATCGCAGTCGAGCCGGTGGGTATCGGTCAGTTCAGGTATCTGCATCATGAATGATCCAGAGCAGCAATGATTTCTGCCCGCAGTGCTTGACGCCCGAGCTGGTCCGTGCGTGGCTCCGGCACGTCGATGACGGCCCGCAGGGGTTGGCCGACACGGCCGAGCACCGCGACGCGGTCGCCGAGGATCAGTGCTTCGTCGACGTCGTGGGTGACGAACACGATCGTTGTCGGGTGCGCGCGCCAGGTGTCGATAAGCAAGCGTTGCATGGCGGCGCGGGTCTGGGTGTCGAGCGCGGCGAACGGCTCGTCCATCATCACCGCCCGGGGTGCGCCGGCCAGGCCGCGAGCGAGCTGCACACGCTGACGCATGCCCCCCGACAAGCTCTTGGGCAGATAGTCGGCGAAGCCAGTAAGCCCGACTTCGTCGATCCAGTGCTCGGCCCGCTGACGTCGGCCAGCACGTGGTTCACCTCTCAGCTGCAGCGCCAGTTCGATGTTGGATCGCACGGAGCGCCAGGGCAACAACGCGCTGTCCTGGAACACCATCCCGCGGTCGCGCGACGTCGTGGTGACCTCGCGCCCGTCGGCCAGCACCCGACCGGAGTCTGGCCGCAGCAGGCCGGCCAGCGCGCGCAGCACGGTTGATTTGCCACCCCCGGACGGGCCGGTAAGCACCAGGATCTCGCCCGGCTGCACCGAGAGGTTCAGGCCGTCGACAACCGGTGCTCCGGTGTAGGACAGCCGCACGTCATCGAGTTCCAGGCGCATGCCGACCGCCACCGCCGTCGTCATCGCACGGTCTCCTCACCGCGGGGCAGCCAGCGGGTGGCCCGCCTGCCGATCAGTTCAATGGCCGCGGCGGTTGCGAAGCCGAGCACGCCGATCGTGATGATGCCGACGAACACGTCGGAGTAGTTCAGCACCGTGTACGCCTGCCAGGTGCGGTAGCCGACGCCGAGCCGGCCCGAGATCATCTCGGCGGAGACCACGCAGATCCACGCCACCCCCATGCCAACCGAAAGCCCTCCGAACAGGCCGGGCAGGATGCCCGGTAACACCACGCGGCGCAATACATCCCAGCTGTTGCCGCCGAACGTGCGAACCGATTCCTCCCATATCGTCGGCAAGGCGCGCACGGCGTGACGGGTGCTGACCATGATCGGGAAGTACGCCGCCAGGAAGGTGATGAAGACGATGCCTGCCTCGTCTGTCGGGAACAGCAGGATCGCCACTGGAACCATGGCGATCGCCGGGATGGGCCTTGCCAATTCGGTCAGTGGACCGAACACGTCCGAGAACACCGCCGACCGGCCCAGCATGATGCCGGTGACCACACCCACCACCGCGGCGAGTCCGAAGCCGGTCAGGATCCGGATCAGCGACTGCCCGAGGTCAAGCCAGTACTCCTGAGTGCCAAGGCGATTCAAAAGGGCCGACGTGATCTCGGTGACGGTGGGCAGCGTGTCGAAACGCAGCCACGCGCGGACATGATTGGCCGTCAGCAGCTGCCAGAGCCCAATCGCGGCGATCACCGACGTCACCCGGACCAGCCGTCGGCGCCACTGCGGGACCGTCCGCGGACGTCGCACCGCCGGTTGCGCCGTCACCGGCGACTCGAGAACGCCTGTGACAACGGCGTGCGCGGTGCTAACGATGCTCCTCGCGTCCGCGGCCGTCATACCGCACCCGCCAACGCCTGCTGGTAGTCGACAGATGCGCTCCCGGGATGGGCTGTGACGTATCGCTGGGCGCCCGCGGGTGTGCCGAACGGCAGGTAGTTCTGCCCGTCACGCACCCAGGCCGCCTTGTCGGCGAACCATCGGGTGCCCAGTTCGGCATCGGGCACGTAGGCGGCGCGGACTTTCGCTCCCTTGGCGGTGGCGTCGCGAACGGCCTTGAGCAGGCAGCTTGGGGTGGCCGCGGGCTGCGTGCTGTCGGAGCCCTCGAGCCACAGTTCGCTGGCCCGCGCGGTGTCGTTGACAGCCGTGTTGCACACCGGGTCGGTCCCGCCAAGGGCGGACGGGTTGGCTGTGGCAGCGACGGCCTTGCCGTAGTCCTGGTTTCGAGCCGCGAACGCGGCCCGTAGAGGTGCATCCTGGACGAAACCGGCTACGTCGAGGTCGGCGAAGTCACCGATCGACTTCAGGTATGGCACATCACCTTTCAGCGCCTCGACCAGTGACGGTTTGAGTGTCGGATCGAAGGATGTGCCGCCGGGACCGTTGTAGAGATAGACGACCTGCTGTGCAAGTCCGGCCGATTCGGCGACGATTCGCGCCGCTTCGAGAGGCTTGGTGTTGAGGAAGTCCGTGGCGTCGAGCTGGGCCTGCAGGAAGGCGTCGAGCACTTCCGGATGCTCGGCCGCGTACGCCCGTCGGACGACAACGCCGTGCAGAGTGGGATAGTTCAGCTCGGCGCCGTCGTAGAGCAGCTTGGCCTTACCCTGGAACACCAGCAGCCCCGGCCACGCCACGAATTGGGAAAGCCCTTGCACCTGACCGGATTCCAATGCCGACGCACCCACTTGCGGCTGTTGGTTGAGCACCTCCACGCCCGTCTTCGGGTCGATCCCCGCATTGGACAGCGCCCGCACGAGGGTGCCGTGGCCGGCCGAGCCGACGCTGGCCGACACCTTCTGGCCGGCCAGGTCGGTCAGTTTCTGTGCCGGCGAATTCGGCGCCACCACAACCATGTTCAGCGCACCCTTCGGGTTGTAGCCGGTCACCGAAACGATCTCGGTGCGGGCGCGTTCGTTGGCCTGGGTCTTCGAACCGTTGATCAGCATCGGGTAGTCGCCCATCGAACCGATGTCGATCTTCTCTGCGACCATCTGCGCGGTGATCGGCGCGCCGGTGTCGTAGTCCTGCCAGGTCACGTTGTACTTGGTGCCGGTGCGGGTGGTGATGTCGGCCAGCCGGTGCTCAAGGTACCCCTGGGCGCGCAGCAGAGTTCCCGCAGTGACGGTGTTGATGGTCTTCGACTGGTAGCCGATTTCGACGTTGACGACATTGCCCGACGATTGGGTCGCGGAGTCCAGCGAGCAACCGGAGGCCGCGATGGTGAGCCCGGCGGCCAGGGCAGCGAACCGGATCAGACGTTTCTTCACGTGGGGTCCTCAGCGAATCAGATAGGGCATGTTGACGATGACGGCGCCAGTGGGACAGCGGGCGGCGCAAGGCCCGCAATACCAACACTCGTCGACGTGCATGTAGGCCTTGCCGTTGTCCGGGTTGATCGCCAGCGAGTCGAGCGGGCAGATGTCGACGCACAGCGTGCAGCCCTCGATGCACAGGGACTCGTCGATCGTCACCGGCACATCGGTTCGTTGGTTCACCAGCGTCATGGTTCACTCCTGATCAGACTGCCGCGCATGGTGATTCGGTCACCACGCATCCGGATGTATTCGAGGTCGACGGGCCTGCCGTCGTCGAGGCTGGTGAGACGCTCCAGCATCAGCAGCGCCGCGCCGTCGGGCAGCTGCAACGTCGCCGCCGAATGCGGATCGGCCGAAACCGCCTCCAGCGCAAGCGTCGCCGACCCGAGCCGCTGCCCGCTGACCCGCTCGATAAGCGCGAACACGTCGTTGGTTTCCAGGGAGTGCCGCAACACCTCCGCGCCGATATCGGGTGCGAGGTACGTCAGGTCCAAACTGAGCGGCAGCTCGCCGAGATAACGCAGCCGCTCGATGAAGACCACCTTTTCGCCCGGTACGACCCCGAGCCGACGTGCGACGGCAGGCGGCGCGGCCAGATGCAGCACCGCCCTGACTTCGTTGCGGACCTCGCCGTAGCCCTTGAACGTCTCCTTCAGGCCGACCAGGGCGTCGAGACCGTGATCATATTTGCGGACCGCGACGTGGGTACCGACCTTTCGTCCGCGGTCGATCAACCCCTCGTTCTTGAGCACGGCAAGGGCTTCGCGAATGGTGTTGCGGGAGACGAAGAATTCCGCGGCAAGCGCCTGCTCGGCGGGCAGCCCGTCGTCGTACGCGCCGGCGTGAATCTGATGCCTCAGCACGTCGGCGACCTGACGCGCACGGTCGGCGCGGGGCCGCCGGATCGGCGTCGGTTCGGCTGACGACACGGAACACACGCTAGGAGCCGCGCGGATGCCCGCAGCACCGTGAAATCTACGTCGGCGCATGTTAACGGATTCCGCCACCATGGATCCGCGCCTACCAGGTGAAAGGACGCGACGGCGCCGCTATTGCGCCAGCCGGGTCCGGCGAAGAATTTACAATCGCGCTGAGCGAAACTGTCGAGCTCAACTACGCCGAGCGTGCGCGTCTGCACGTCGACACGCCGCAAAACGTGAGCATTTCTCGCACCCTCACGCCGCGCGAGCGTGACGCAACTGCGCATCAATGCGAGCGACGAACTCCCATGCCCGGTAGCGGACGTCCTCGAACACGATCGAAATGATGACCCACCCGACAGCCTCCAGTGCCGCACGTCGTCTCCGGTCCCGCTTCATGGCATCGGGATCGCTGTGCCAATCGACACCGTCATACTCCACGGCCACCCGCTGCTCCGGCCAGGCGAAGTCGACGCGCCTGAGCTCACGGTTGCCGTCGATGATTTCGTGCTGCAGCGTCGGGATCGGCAAGCCGCCGTCGATCATCGCCAGGCGCGCTTCACTTTCCATCGGAGATTCCGCCAGCGCGTCGGCTATCGGGATCAATTCGCGCACCCCGACGATGCCGCGCCGACCGGCCTGTTCAACAGCCGACCGCCATAGCTCTCCGCGGCTGCAGGTTTCGCTACGCAGCGCCGCGTCCAATGTCGCCAATGCGCGCGGACGCCGAAGTTCGCGAGCGACCTCGACTGCCGTCCAAGCCGGCGGCGTGACGGGCCGCTCGTTGACCATCACGAGCGGAATGTCATCGCGGCGATGCACAACCAGGCCGTCAGCGCGTCGAATCTGGCCACCGGGCGGATTCAGCACATGCAGGTCGACGGTGTCCTCGGTGTCGAAGCGATACATCGCGGCCGCGGTTCCGAGGCACACCGGTACGGTGCGTCCGCTCGATAGATCAAGTCCACGCAGACGCAGCTCGTCCGTCGGCTCGCCACGGCAGTAGATGCCCTGCCACACCCTTTCCAGGACACCGCAATTTATCGCGGCCCCGAAGCGACGCCGGGACATGCGCGCCAGGATCTGGCCGCTTGTGGCCACGCCGCCTTGCTTATCGAACAGCAGCTCGATCTCATGATTCATGGCGAGATCATCGAAGCCACGCGATCGATGCGGTAGCCCCTGATCGATCATCTGTGCATGAACGGCGGACTGTGCACAGACAGCGCCCGCGAGCGTGCGCGAAATGCACGCAAATTACGGCGTGTCGGCGTACAGACACGCACGCTCGCGGAGAGGCGTTACAAGCCCAGATTCGTCACGCTGTATGCCAGCGGAAACGTGTCGGATTGCTGGCGGCCCGGGCCCATCACCCGCACCGGCGGCGGCACACCCTTCGCGTCGGTGGCGTCGCCGAACTGCGCAGGGTCCACCGCGCCTGCGAGCCAGTACGAATCGAGTGCGAACGGCAGGCTGTTCGAGGTGGTGACCTCCGGCCCGTCGGACAGCTGGAAGTGAAGGTGTGGGCCGCTGGAGTTTCCTGAGTTACCGAGCTTGCCGATTACTTGGCCCTTCTTCACCTCGTCGCCGGTCTTCACCGTGATGCTGCTTGGCTGCAGATGCGCGTACACGGCCCACACGCCGGGTGAGATCTGAAGGGACACATGGTTTCCGCTGTAGTCCCGCGGTCCGCGCAGCCCGGTCACCGGGGCGTTCGGTGTCTGCTCGGGCATCCCGTCGAACACCGCGGCGACGGAACCGTCAGCCACTGCGACCACGTCGGCGCCGAAGCCGTACCACTGCTCGTTCCGGCTGCCATCACCGTCGAACAACTTGCCGTCACGCAACTGCACCCAGTCGACGGCGAACTCCTCGAACTTCTTGATGCTGCTGCCGTCCACCGCGATTCGCGCGCTCCGGTGCGGCGCCTCAGGCACGCAGCAGGAGTTGGCGTTCAGCCACGCCGGCCCCTTCAGCGGCGACGAGATGTTGGTCGGCCGGCGCGGGTCGACGTCGAGCTCCGGGCCGACGATGTCGCGTGTTCCGATGATCGACCCAAGCTCGGATGTGCCTGGCCGATAGCTGATTCGGTGGTTGAGGCGCTCAGGTACGCCGTCCGCCGGCACCACGACGTCGATCACTGTGCCCAGCGCTCCGCTGGGCGGCAGCACCGCGGTCGGTGGCCCGCTGAACGCCGGCGTGGTGACCTTGGCGACGTCCTCGCCGTCGAGCTTCAGCAGCGATGCGCCGTCAGGTGCGAGAACCTCGATCGAGGTCAGTGTGATCGGCGCGTTGAACATGCTCTGAACGATCAGGTCGTACTCGAGGTGGGTCTTGCCGTCGCTACCGATCAACCGGATCGGCGGGTTGACCGCCGATACCGTCAGCGCGGTCGTCGTCACCTCCGACTGCGGCTGC
>C688J18823_10000367_pt1 | contig 25985 bp, 22 predicted proteins | sample HopSoiMetagenom1_FD_18823 | JGI IMG/M metagenome (IMG submission 18823) | reverse complement strand
GATTGGACCAGATGTACAAGATTTAACCCGCACATTATTTCATGAAAAAGGGTATAAAACATTCGTATATGTTCCAGTTGGTTTTGTATCCGATCATCTTGAGGTATTATTTGATAATGATTTTGAATGTAAGGTTGTTTGTGATCAGTTGGGAGCAAGCTATTATCGTCCAGAAATGCCAAATTGTCAGCCTGAATTTATAGATGCTCTTTCAACTGTTGTATTAAATAAAGTAGCTTCATTAAAGTGATACTAACCTATGACCTAATCAACATTCTTCTATAACACAGCTAATCAAAAAAAGAAACTGCTATAAAATAGACAGTTTCTTTTTTTTTTATCAAAATTAATAGTCCATAACTATTAATAAATATTTTATAAGAGTATTAATATTTTACGAAACATCTTAGAGATCATGCAATCCTAGACAGTGATCACATGTGTTTCCATAGCAATCCGCTTGTTCTGCAATTTGTTTTCCACAATCTGTACATTTCTTTGCTGGTAGATTTTTGAAAAATTCTACGATACTTTTTACCATGATGAAACCTCCAATGATTTTTTTTTTTGAATCAGTTAGTCATTTATTTGTTAAGTTAATTGTATTACAACAGACAGAAGTTTGTCAATAACTGTTTTAAGACAAAAGTGGATATATTTAAATAATCAAATAAGTTGAGAGCGATTTTGTAAACGGAACCAAATGATTTTATAATAGATATACAATCACAAAGGAGATGTTCGGTATAATGCAGGTAACGATTGTAGGTCATTGGGGAGGATATCCAAAAGTAGATGAGGCAAGTTCAGGCTATTTAATTGAGCATGAGGGTTTCCGGATATTGCTTGATTGTGGGAGCGGTGTTTTATCAAAGCTACAAAGATTCGTTCAACCAGAAATGCTAAATGGAGTAATACTTTCGCATTACCATCCGGATCATATAGCTGATATTGGTGTATTGCAGCATGCACGATTAATCAGAGGTTTATTAGGTAAGAAAATGGAGTGTTTGCCGATTTATGGGCATTCATCAAATAAGCAGGAGTTTGCAAAGTTAACCTATAAAGAGATTACAAAGGGAATTGCTTATGATCCAGATGAAGTGTTAAAACTTGGACCATTTACCATTTCCTTTCTTCAAACGAACCATCCGGTTGATTGTTATGCTATGAGGTTGGAAGCGGACGGCTACTCGATTGTATATACTGCAGATACATCATTTAAAGAGGAACTCATACCATTCTCACAAAAGGCCAATCTTTTACTATGTGAGTGTAATTTCTATGGAAATCAGGATGGGCGTCAGGCGGGACATATGACGAGTATGGACGGAGGTAAGTTAGCGCATGCCGCACAAGTAGAGCAACTTATTCTGACTCATTTGCCACATTATGGAGATATACAACAGTTAAAAGTAGAAGCGGCAACCCTGTTTAAGGGTTCAATCCTATTAGCTCAAAGCGGTTTGAATCTGAAATTATAAAAATGGTAATACTACCCAATAAAGGAGTTGGGTGGAATGAAGGTTACCTATCATGGTCATTCAGTGGTGAAAATCGAGTCAGGTGGAAAGAACATTATCATTGATCCTTTTATCACAGGAAATGAATTAACAGATTTAAAGGTAGAGGAAGTCAAGCCAGATGTCATTATTTTGACTCATGGTCATGGTGATCATGTAGGGGATACAGTAGAAATAGCAAAAGAAAATGATTCATTAGTCATTGCAAATGATGAATTATCTACTTATTTAAGTTGGCAAGGATTAAGGGTACATGGAATGCATATTGGCGGATCCTATCAATTTGATTTTGGAACAGTAAAGCTGACCCCTGCGTTTCACGGAACAGGTTTTCAGACAAAGGACAATCAAATCATTTATTGTGGCATGCCTGCAGGAATATTGTTTACAGCTGAGGGGAAAACGATTTACCATGCTGGTGACACGGCTCTGTTTTCTGATATGCAATTAATTGGTGATCGTCATCCGATCGATCTGGCCTTTCTTCCAATTGGAGATAATTATACGATGGGCCCGGAGGATGCAGCCTATGCTGCTAAACTACTTTCTGCCAAAAAGGTTGTACCGATTCATTATAATACGTTTCCTATTATTACACAGGATCCGCAAAAATTTATTCAAATGCTAGAACAAAATACAGGAACGATCTTATTGCCAGGTGAAGGAATCAATCTTTGAAATATAAAGAAGACTAACCATCAGTGGGGATCTTACTGCCCGTTAAGACGGGATAAATAACAAATGTTTAACGAAAATTCCAAAAAGGTTAAAGAACAATATCAGCATGTTCCCAAAAAAACATAGCTGCTGTTGTTCTTTTTTTGACTTTTCTTAAGCTTGTTTGCATAGAATGTGATAAGTAGAAAAGGAGTGAATAGGATGAATAAAAATAGATATATTATATGTTTATTAGTAAGTGGAATGCTTCTTTATTTTGCAGTTCCACGTTTGTCCGTTTCAAGTGGAGGAGTGGAAGGTATATTTGCAATCACTTGGCTATCATTTGCCTTGATGGTTATTTCTGGAAACTTAGTAGGACTGTTATATACACCCCGAAGTAAAAGGAAGCAACAGATTAGTGACAATCAAGTGAAAAAACGTATCAAATCGCGCCAATATCATTAAAATTTAAAGAGGTACAAATTGAAACAGTTGGAAAAGACCCTTATAATAGAATTAAAATACTTGAAATTATGTAAAGGATGAGGGTCTTGGCTACAAAACATGAACTAATTTTACACTATATTGATGGTTTACCAGTCGGTGAAAAAATTTCTGTAAGATTGATTGCCAAGGCGTTAGAGGTCAGTGAAGGAACGGCTTATAGAGCAATCAAAGAAGCTGAAAATAAAGGCTATGTAAGCACGATTGAAAGGGTCGGAACGATCCGAATTGAACAAAAGAAAAAAGAAAATATTGAAAAACTAACTTTTGCCGAAGTTGTAAATATTGTTGATGGTCAGGTGCTCGGAGGGCGAACAGGCTTACACAAAACCCTTAATAAGTTTGTTATTGGAGCCATGAAATTAGACGCAATGATGCGTTATACAGACGCAGGAAATCTTCTGATTGTAGGGAACCGTGTAGATGCACAGGAACTGGCATTGAAGGCAGGAGCGGCTGTTTTAATAACAGGTGGATTTGATACAGATGAGTCTGTAAAAAAACTAGCAAATGATTTAAATATGCCGATCATTTCAAGTAGTTATGATTCATTTACAGTTGCTACGATGATTAATCGGGCAATTGAAAATCAATTAATAAAAAAGGAAATTATCCTTGTGGAGGATATATTAACATCCTTTGAAAATACTAGTTATTTAAAAACCACAGATACGATTTCTGACTGGTATTTATTGAATCATGAAACTGGGCATAGTCGTTTCCCGGTTGTTGATCACAATTTGAGGGTGCAGGGGATGGTTACTTCAAAGGATGCGATTGGTCATGATAAGGAATGGACCCTTGAAAAAATTATGACTCGAAATCCAATGACAGTAAGTAGTAAAACCAGTGTAGCTTCATCCGCTCATATGATGGTCTGGGAAAGCATTGAAGTCATTCCAGTTGTGGATGATTCAAATCGACTAGAAGGAATCATCAGTCGTCAAGATGTATTAAAAGCATTACAGATGGTACAACGACAACCACAGGTTGGAGAGACAATTGATGATACTGTCACAAAACAGCTGAATTTGATGAAAGGGAAAATAAAGGGAGAAGACCTGTATCGATTTGAGGTAACTCCACAAATGACCAACCACCTAGGAACCATATCGTGCGGTGTATTTACAACCATTGTAGCCGAAGCGGCCAATCGAGTGATCAGAGGACATAAAAAAGGCGATCTAGTTGTAGAAAATATGACTATTTACTTTCTGAAACCTGTGCAAATAGATAGTATGATCGATATATATCCTAGGGTACTAGAAGTAGGAAGGAAATTTGGAAAAGTCGATATTGAAGTATTTAATGAAGGGCATATTGTTGGAAAAGCCATGATGACATGCCAGCTTATTGACAAACATTAATAACGAAAAGCGGTTTTGCCTGAACCTTTTGGCATTACCGCTTTCGTTCTTGATTAGAAAATTATCTGCGTTCAGCTTCAGCGCATGTGTTATTATTTCGCTTTCTTTGTTTCCTGTGCTTCTAACAAGGTGAGTGGTAGAAAGTACTTATAAGCTTTAAAACCAGAAAAAATACTCAGGAGTCCGATTATGATAAAAACTGCAGCTACAATATACGTCACCGTTGATTGAAATAAAAACAATTGATTGATTCCGAACAAAGCAACGAATGATCCCAATGAAATACTAGATTTGCTTGATATCCATTTCTTTTCAATGGGGAGTTTGGAACGAAAATACTTCGTCTTATAAAAAATATAAAATGCTAGAGAAATCATAATGAATATGACCAAAAGGGGCATTTGATGTTGTCCTCCATTTTTCTAAATATATTATATATTTTAACGATTTCTAAAATAAATTACTATTAATTGAACTTCATTTCTTTTTCTTTCAGTCTATTTATGCTATTAATTAAGTATTCATATAAATAAGAAGGAGAAACCAATGAAAGAAAAAATACTTGAGACAATCAAACAATATAATTCCATCATCATTCATCGACATGTGCGTCCGGATCCTGATGCTTATGGTTCACAAGGAGGACTTGCTGAATTATTAAGAGCATCATTTCCTGAAAAGTCCATCTATACAGTCGGAAAAGAAGAGGAATCGCTTAACTTTATGCGACGTCTTGATGAAATATCTGATGATACCTACAAGGAAGCGCTTGTTATTGTGTGCGATACGGCAAACCAAGCGCGCATAGATGACAAAAGATACAAGTTGGGTGATAAATTGATCAAAATTGACCATCATCCAAATGAGGATCCATACGGGGATTTGTTATGGGTAGATACAACGGCAAGTTCTGTAAGTGAGATGATTTATGAGTTTTATCTTTTCGGAAAGGACAAAGGACTTAAATTATCAGATGAGGGTGCAAGACTTATTTATGCAGGCATCGTTGGAGATACTGGACGCTTTTTATTTCCGAGTACAAGTGATAAAACGTTTGCTTATGCAGGAGAATTAATTCATTATAATTTTTCTCGTACGGATATTTATGAAGGTATGTATAATCTGAAAATGAATATTGTAAAGCTGAATGGTTACATTTTACAAAATTTTTCAATTGAAGCAAATGGAGTTGCCAGTGTGAGGTTGACAAAAGAGTTACTGGCACAATTCCAGGCTGGACCATCCGAAGCATCTTTACTGATAGGCACATTAGGAAATATCCAAGGAATTATGGCATGGGTTTTCTTTATTCAAGAAGAGGATCAAATCAGAGTACGACTACGGTCAAAGGGCCCTATCATTAATGGTATTGCCAGCAACTTTAAAGGTGGTGGACACCCACTCGCTGCAGGTGCATCTATTCATTCGTGGAGTGAAGCAGATTTAGTGATAAAGGAACTAGAAGAAGCATGTGAAGAATACGCCCGAAAATAAAACCGGGCGTTATTTTTAACTTCATTTTTAAAAGGAAGTTTACCCGAGCAAGCTAAGGAATTATCTGGGTGCAAATACGCCGAAGTGTATTTGATTGATTTAGTTTGCAATGCTTATTTCAATCTCAATGGATAGAGTAGTATAAATTGTCATTTCCGTTACTTTTAAATTGTAGCGTTTATCATTCATTTGTATAGTTCTATTCTCGATGATTTTTTTGATTAATTCACGGCTATTATTAACCGTGTCAATATCTTTAGCCATCATCATTCCGATGTCTTCTTTCACTTTATCTTCCATCTCAAATACGCTTAGCGAATCAAGGTGATATTTCTCTTTGTTTGTAATTTTAATATAAATGGTCTGAACGGTAAGTTTATCTCGACTTTCTTTGTTTAATTTTTTAAATTCATCTTGCCAAATGGTCTTCTCTTTTTTTAAGTCCATGATCTGACTTTGTTGTGTTTTTATTTGTTTACTATAATCCTCTTGCCACTCACCAAAAATATACAAAAAGATAAACCAACAGATGATTCCACCGATTGCCATTCCAGCAAAAAAATGTTGCCATGTTGGTTTTCGGTAGTATGGCGGTATTCTCATAAAGAAATGTGCTCCTGGGTCAACCAATTAATAATTAATGCCCCTGTTTGGGCTCCTCCAAGTGCAGAAAGAATTAACAAGAAATGTTTGAACAAATCCTTGGTTTGACCGTCCAAAAAGCCTCTCAAAGGTATATACCGTATCAAACGTACCGCCAATGGCGGTGACAATGGCCCAAATTTTAATCATATTGGAAAGCCGATAGATTTCGGTTAAAGGAGGCTTTCCGGTTAAAAATGCAGCCATCCCACCAACAATAGCTCCTCCAAGCAAAACCCCTAAAGCGATAAAATAGCTTTGTAAAAAAAGAGGGAAAAAGGGTTGATCTTGCATATGATCCCATCCTTACGTAAATAATTTACTTTCTATAAACATATGGACAAGGTTAAGCAAATATGTGTAAAGAGGAAAGTAAAAAAGAGAACGTATTTTCTTTTTTTAGATAACACCCTATAATAATGGAATAAGACGGTAAGGATGTGTGTGATTGTGTCTTTTATTCATCTTCATGTATATAGTGCTTTTAGTTTATTAACGAGTACGGCATCGGTTGAACAGCTGGTAATGGATGCAAAGGCAAAAGGGTATAAAACGTTAGCCTTAACCGACAGAAATGTCATGTATGGGGCCGTTTCTTTTTATAAAGAATGTTTGAAACAATCGATAAAGCCAATAATGGGATTAACAGTTGACGTAATAAGCGAGGAACGGAAAGATGAAGCATACCCGCTTGTTCTTTTAGCAAAAAATCAAACGGGTTTTCATCATTTGCTGAAAATAACGAGCTCTGTCCAAACAAAATCTTTAAAAGGAATCCCAATTAAATGGCTTAAACATTATTCAGATGGACTCTTTGCTTTAACACCAGGTACCGAAGGGGAAATAGAGAGCGCCCTTCAAGATGGAGAAAATGAAAAAGCAGCAAGAGTATTAAACCTTTATCAGCAATTATTTGGAAACGATTCATTTTATATTAGTCTACAAAATCATCAAATTCCGATTGAGCAATCATTGAATCAAAAACTGATTGATTTTGCGAATAACCATCAAGTAAAGCTTGTCGCAACGAATCAGGTATTTTATTTACGAAAAGAAGATTCTTTTGCGCATGAATGCCTACTTTCCATAAAAAATGGTGATAAATTACAAGATCAAGAGAGACAGCGACTTGATAGCGATCAATATTATTTAAAAACCCCCAATGAAATGAACGAACTTTTTGCAGATCTACCTAATTTGTTAGAGAACACGTTAAAGATTGCAGAAGAATGTAATGTCATGATTGAGTTGCATAAATCAAAACTCCCTAAATTCCCGACAGAGATGGATCAAACTCCAGAGAATTTGCTAGAGGAGTTATGTTGGAAAGGTTTTAATGAAAGGATACGTAAACCAGATGAAGAAGCGAAAAAACGACTGAAATATGAGTTGAGTATTATTCATAAGATGAAATTTAGTGATTATTTTCTGATCGTTTGGGATTTTATGAAATTTGCTCGAGAAGCTGGAATTCTTACTGGTCCTGGTAGGGGGTCAGCTGCAGGATCACTAGTGGCTTACACCCTTTACATAACGGATGTTGATCCGATTGAGCATCAACTGCTCTTTGAACGTTTCCTTAATCCAGAACGAATTTCAATGCCGGATATTGATATTGATTTTCCAGATCATAGACGTGATGAAGTGATTCAATATGTCGTAAAGAAATATGGCCAGCTACATGTTGCGCAAATTATGACATTTGGTACATTGGCAGCAAAAGCTTCTCTTCGCGATGTTGGTAGGGTATTTGGTTTAAATACAAAAGAATTAGACCAGTTATCTAAGATGATTCCATCAAAGCTCGGTATCACCCTCTCTGAAGCATTGAAAGAATCGGCATCTCTAAAAAACTTTGTTAATGAATCAAGTCAAAATCGACAATTGTTTGAGACCGCTTTGAGGCTTGAAGGCTTACCGAGACATATATCAACACATGCTGCGGGTGTAGTAATCAGTGAACAGCCCCTTGTGGAGGTGATTCCCATTCAGAATGGGCATGACCAAATATTTTTAACTCAATATTCAATGGAATATTTAGAGGAGCTTGGTTTACTTAAGATCGATTTTCTTGGTTTAAGAAATCTTTCGTTGATTGAGTCCATCTTGAAGTCTATTTTTCGCAAAACTGGTAAACAGTTGGATATAAAGACCATTCCAATGGATGATCCATCCACTTATCAACTGATCAGCAGTGGGCAAACAACAGGGTTATTTCAATTGGAATCCGAAGGAATGCGCAATGTATTGAAAAGGCTTCAGCCTAATCGTTTTGAGGATGTTGTGGCTGTAAATGCTCTTTATCGGCCAGGTCCGATGGAGAATATTCCCCATTTCATTGATCGTAAACATGGGCGCGAGAAAGTAGTCTATCCACATCCAAATTTGAAGCCCATTCTAGAAAATACGTATGGAGTAATCGTTTATCAGGAGCAAATCATGCAAATTGCTGCTACCATGGCAGGTTTTACTTTAGGAGAAGCAGATTTATTAAGACGTGCGGTAAGTAAAAAACAGAGGGAAGTACTCGATCAAGAAAGAGCCCATTTTATTTCAGGTGCTGAGCAAAAAGGCTATGAAAGAGTAACTGCAAATCAAATCTATGATTTAATTGTCCGATTTGCAAACTATGGCTTTAACCGAAGTCATGCAGTAGCTTATAGCTTTATTTCTTATCAACTTGCTTATTTGAAAGCTCATTATTCTGTTCACTTTATGGCATCGATTTTGACTTCTGCTTCAGGGAATGAAGGAAAGGTTGCCCAATATATTCGAGAATTGAATCTAATGAATGTTTCGGTCTTACCACCTTCTATTAATAGAAGTGGATACACTTTTCTGGCTGAAGAGGAAGCTATTCGCTTTAGTCTTAGCGCTATAAAGGGCGTGGGGATTGCTGCTCTGAAGGAAATTTTTCGTGCGCGAAAGACAAAAAAGTTCGGGGATCTATTCGACTTTTGTATGCGGGTATCCGGTAAAATTGTGAATCGAAAAACGATAGAAGCGCTTATTTATTCAGGTAGTTTTGATGAATTTGGAGAAGATCGCGCTATTTTGTTGGCGAGCTTGGATGTTGCTCTTGAACATGCGCAACTTGTTATGCCGATAGAAGGAGAACAAGGAGATTTATTCGCAAATGTTGAATTTAACATTAGACCCAAATACATGGTTGTCGAGCCTATTCAAGAGGAAGATAAACTACGCCTAGAAAAAGAAGTACTTGGCTTTTATTTATCAAGTCATCCAGTATCCATTTATGAGAAATTCTTGTCTCAGTTAAACATCACTTTCTTGTATGAATTTATTCCGCCAAAGAATTATGGAAAAGCCGTTGTCTATATCGGTGAAATGAAAAAAATACGTACAAAGAAGGGTGAGCAGATGGCCTTTTTTACCATGAGTGATCAAACTGGTGAAATGGAGGCCGTCGTGTTCCCGAATGTCCTGAAAAAAATGGCTACTATTTTGCAACAAGGAAATATTTTGGTGGTTGAAGGAAAAATTGAAGAAAGGCAAGGGAAAATTCAGTTTATTGTACAAAATGGTCAAGACATTAAGGAAGCCATTCATTCCATCCCAGCCAATAAGTCAAAGCTGTATTTAAAAATACCAAAAGAACAAGAGACAGTCGAACATTTACAGAATTTAAAAGAGGTCATAAGAAAATACCCTGGATCAATAAACGTGATTCTATATTATGAAAGATCAAGAAAAAGCATAGGTTTAGAAAAGTCATTACTCATTGAACCAAGCGAACAATGTATAGAAGAATTAATAAAAATGGTCGGAAATGAGAATGTATTCTTGAAATAAAGGAGCAAATTGCTTCTTTACAAGATAATAAGTAATGTTATATTGTTGAGTAGGAAATTGGTCAGACCAATAAAAAACACTTATTTTTTATCAAACCAGTAGGAGTGCCATTAAGATAACGTGAGCAGGCACCTTGTGCTTTTATTTAGGGGAGTGGAAGAATTGACACTAAGAGAAGAAGCCTTATATATGCACCGAGAAAATCAAGGAAAACTTGAGACAACAGCGAAAGTAAAGGTTCAAAATGGACGGGATTTAAGTTTGGCATACTCTCCTGGCGTTGCAGAGCCGTGTAAAGAAATATATGATCGGCCTGAATCTGTTTATGAATATACAATGAAAGGGAACACTGTTGCCGTTGTAACGGATGGTACAGCAGTACTTGGACTTGGAAATATTGGTCCAGCCGCAGCACTTCCAGTTATGGAAGGAAAAGCAGTCTTATTTAAAAGCTTTGCTGGTGTGGATGCTTTTCCGATTTGTTTAAATACAACAGACGTTGAAAAAATCATTGAAACTGTGAAGCTTTTAGAACCAACATTTGGCGGTGTGAATTTAGAAGATATTGCAGCCCCTCGTTGCTTTGAAATTGAAGAAAGACTAAAAAAGGAAACGAATATTCCTATTTTCCACGATGATCAACATGGTACAGCTATTGTAACGGCAGCAGGACTTTTAAATGCTTTAAAAATCGTCAATAAAAAAATGTCGGAAATAAAAGTCATTGCCAATGGTGCAGGTGCAGCTGGAATTGCTATCATTAAGCTCCTATATAGCTTTGGGGTTCGTGAGATTATCATGTGTGACACAAAAGGAGCGATTTATGAAGGTCGCTCAACTGGGATGAATGAGATTAAAAATGAAATAGCCAAATTTACAAATCGGAATAATAAAATGGGTAGTTTGCAAGATGTTATTGTGGGTGCAGATGTGTTTATTGGAGTTTCAGCGGAAGGAGCACTTACGAAAGAAATGGTAGAAACAATGAGTGCTGATCCCATTATTTTTGCTATGGCTAATCCGAATCCAGAAATAACTCCTAGTGACGCAAAGGCTGCTGGTGCAGCAGTAATTGGAACCGGTAGATCCGATTATCCTAACCAGGTTAACAATGTTCTTGCTTTTCCAGGAATCTTCCGTGGAGCGCTCGACGTCAGAGCAACTCATATAAATGAACAAATGAAAGTGGCTGCTGTTGAAGCCATTGCGAGTCTTATAAGTGAAGATGACTTAAGTGCAGATAATGTGATTCCTAATCCTTTTGATCTTAGAGTTGCCCCAGCAGTAGCTGCAGCGGTTGCAAAAGCAGCGATGGAAACAGGTGTGGCTAGGATAAAGATGGATCCTGAAGACATTAAGGAAAAAACGCGCAAGTTAGCCAGTATTGGAAAAAAGTGAGTGAGAGCTAATAGCTTCTTACCTTATTCATAGAATAAAACGTGGGAGGTCTGACCTTGCTTAAAGATTTTTTTACAAAATCGAAGAAAAAGTATGCAACTATCCCTTCGGAAAATGGAAAGCAAGAAGTTCCAGAAGGAATTTTAACTAAATGTCCAAATTGCAAAAAAATTATGTATTCAAAAGAATGTATAAAAAATTTAAAAGTTTGTTCACATTGCGGCTATCATCATCCTATGAATTCACAAGAACGGATTGATTCTTTTCTAGATGAGCAATCTTTTCAAGAATTAAATGGTGATATGGTGTCAGGAAATCCATTGCAATTTCCAGGATATGAAGACAAACTTGAGAAGGATCGTCAAAAGACAAATCTAAATGATGCAGTCAAGACTGGCATAGGAAAAGTCAGTGGTATGAAAGTAGTCGTCGCTATTATGGACCCTACCTTTCGAATGGGAAGTATGGGCTCTGTCGTTGGCGAAAAAATTACACGTGCTATTGAAAAAGCGCATGAACTATCTGTCCCATTTATTATTTTTACAGCCTCAGGTGGAGCAAGGATGCAAGAGGGTGCACTCAGTTTAATGCAAATGGCGAAGACGAGTGTTGCATTAAAGAGGTTAAGTGACCAAGGTGGATTATTTATTTCAATCATGACTCACCCCACAACAGGTGGAGTTTCAGCAAGTTTCGCATCCCTGGGAGATTATAATTTTGCTGAGCCAGGCGCCTTAATTGGTTTTGCTGGTAAAAGGGTAATTGAACAAACCATTCGGGAAGAACTGCCAGAAGACTTCCAAACTTCTGAATTTCAATTAAAACATGGTCAACTAGATGCTATTATTTCTCGTTCGGAATTGAAAGACCAATTGACAACGATTCTAGATATTCATCAGCCAAAGGGGGTAGTTGAATGGTAGGAGAATTTCAATTTGAAAAACCCATTTTGGAATTAAAACAGAAGATTTCCGATTTAAAGGATTTTACAAAAAGTGCTGAAGTGGACCTATCGTCAGAAATAGAAAAATTGGAGATACGGTTGACCAAATTAGAGAAAGATATATATAGCAATATTACACCATGGGATCGTGTCCAAATTGCCCGTCATCCTAACAGACCTACAACGTTGGATTATATTTCCAGGTTGTTTACAGATTTCTTTGAATGTCATGGTGATCGAACATTTGGTGATGATGAAGCAATTGTTGGGGGTATTGCCAAATTTAAGGGACTACCAATCACTATTATTGGTCATCAACGAGGAAAAGATACGAAAGAGAATATTCGCCGAAACTTTGGGATGCCACACCCTGAAGGATATAGAAAAGCTCTTCGACTAATGAAACAAGCAGATAAATTTAATCGACCAATCATTTGCTTCATTGATACGAAAGGGGCCTATCCCGGAAAATCCGCAGAGGAAAGAGGACAAAGTGAAGCGATTGCCCGCAATTTATTTGAAATGGGAGGATTCACTGTTCCTATTGTTTGTATAGTGATTGGCGAAGGCGGTAGTGGCGGAGCTCTTGCATTGGGTGTAGGAAATCATATTTTTATGTTAGAAAACTCCACATACTCTGTTATATCACCAGAAGGTGCTGCCTCCATTCTTTGGAAGGATTCTGGTCAAGCAAAAAAAGCTGCAGAATCCATGAAAATTACTGCGCCTGATCTAAAGAAATTAAAGGTTATTGATGACATCATTCCTGAGGTAAAGGGTGGTGCTCATAAAGATGTTGATGAGCAAGCAGCTGAGATTGAAAAAGTACTTGTTCGTTCATTGAAAGAGCTTACTATGATGGATAAGGAAGCGTTAGTAGTTCATCGTTATGAAAAGTTTAAAAACATTGGTGAAGTTTCCTTTTTAAAAGACTATATTGAAGTTCATTAAACGTACCGTAATAGGTGCGTTTTCTTTTTAGGCCTATACATTAGGTTTATAAATAAAATCGAGCAATAAAGGTAAAAATTCTTAGGTACAGTAAGAACCAAAGTATAAAACGCTTTCAATAGATAAATAATTCCGCCTTTTAGTAAAATGGATAGATTAGGTTGAGATACAAGATTCTTCGTGGTATTTTAAATGTATTCTTAGTATTTTGTTTGTGAAAAATGTATTTGCGAACACTACTACATTTTTGATCCACATAGTTGATTCAACCTTAATTATTTACAAAGCCTAATATACTTGTATACGGGGGAGAAATTATGAAAACAATAGGTGTGTTAACTAGTGGTGGAGATGCTCCAGGAATGAATGCGGCTGTAAGAGCAGTTGTCCGAAAAGCGATATATCATGGCGTTGAAGTTTATGGCATTATCGGTGGTTATGCAGGATTAATTAGCGGGAATGTACAAAAACTTGAACTAGGGTCTGTGGGTGATATCATTCATCGAGGTGGGACGATGCTTTTTTCAGCTAGATGTGACGAATTTAAGACAAACGAAGGCCAATTAAAGGGTATTAAGCATCTAAAAAAATTGGGGATTGAAGGACTTATTGTGATTGGTGGAGATGGTTCATATCGAGGGGCTCAGGCACTAACAGAGCACGGTTTTCCATGTATAGGGGTGCCTGGAACGATCGATAATGATATTTGTGGCACTCAATTTACAATTGGTTTTGATACAGCCTTAAATACAGTTATTGATGCGATTGATAAAATAAGAGATACTGCAACATCACATGAACGGACTTTTGTAATTGAGGTTATGGGGAGAAATGCAGGTGATATTGCTCTTTGGTCCGGTCTTGCTGGTGGGGCAGAAACGATTCTTATTCCAGAAGAAAATTATGATATGAAAGACATCTGTGACCGGTTAAAGCAAGGTCATGATCGGGGCAAAAAACATAGTATTATCATTGTTGCTGAAGGTGTAGAAAGCGGCATTGAATTGGGCAAAAAAATAAAAGAATTAACAAACTTTGATACTCGTGTTTCTGTGCTTGGTCACATGCAACGAGGGGGTTCACCAACAGCCTTTGACCGTGTGTTAGCGAGTCGACTGGGCTCGCGTGCAGTTGAACTGATGATGGCTGGAATGGGTGGAAGAGCAGTTGGAATTGAAAACAATAAAGTGGTTGACCATGATTTTACGGAAGTATTAAATGAAACACATAAAGTTGATTATAATCTTTTAAAATTGGCAAATGAATTATCGATTTAAGAGAGTGATACATATCCTAGGAGGCTGGAAATATATGCGCAAAACAAAAATAGTTTGTACAATTGGTCCTGCAAGTGAAAGTATTGAAAAGCTTACACAATTAATGGAAGCTGGAATGAATGTAGCACGTTTGAATTTCTCACACGGAGATTTTGAAGAACATGGTGCAAGAATTAAGAACATTCGTGAAGCGTCTAAAAAAATCGGTAAGAATGTTGCGATTCTTCTTGATACAAAAGGACCCGAAATCCGTACTCATAGTATGGTAAATGGAACAATCGAATTACAATCAGGAAGTAAATGCATTATATCAATGACAGAAGTAGAAGGAACTCCAGAAAAATTTTCTGTATCGTATGAAGGTTTAATCGATGATGTTCAGGTCGGTTCAAAAATTCTTCTCGACGATGGTTTAATTGGTCTGGAAGTTGAAAAGCTAGATAAAGAAAATGGCGAGATTCATGTAAATGTATTAAATACGGGTACATTAAAGAATAAAAAGGGTGTAAACGTTCCAGGAGTTTCAGTGAAATTACCTGGAATTACTGAAAAGGATGCAAATGATATTTTGTTTGGAATTGAACAAAACGTTGATTTTATAGCTGCTTCTTTTGTTCGTAGAGCTTCGGATGTTTTAGAAATTAGAGAATTACTTGAGAAAAATAATGCAACACATATCCATATCATTCCTAAGATTGAGAATCAGGAAGGTGTGGACAATATTGATGAGATTCTTGAAGTTTCGGATGGTTTAATGGTAGCACGTGGTGATCTTGGAGTAGAGATTCCTGCTGAAGAAGTGCCTTTAGTGCAAAAGGACCTTATTAGGAAATGTAATGCGTTTGGTAAACCAGTTATTACAGCTACTCAAATGCTTGATTCTATGCAAAGAAACCCGCGTCCAACTCGCGCAGAGGCAAGTGACGTTGCGAATGCGATCTTTGATGGAACAGATGCAATTATGCTATCTGGTGAAACAGCTGCGGGTAATTACCCTGTGGAATCTGTTCAAACGATGCACAATATTGCCTCTCGTGCAGAATCAGCATTAGATCATAAAAAATTGTTATCCGCTCAAAGTAAGAATAGTGAACATACGTTAACGGATGCTATTGGACAATCTGTTGCACATACGGCATTAAATTTAGATGTGAATGCAATTATTTCTTCAACTGAAAGTGGACATACGGCTCGAATGATTTCAAAATATCGTCCTAAGGCACCTATTGTTGCCGTGACAGCAAACGAACACGTAGTAAGACGTCTTGCTTTAGTTTGGGGCGTATATCCGCAATTAGGTCAAAAATCATATTCTACCGATGAAATGCTTGATAATGCTGTGGAAGAAAGTTTAAATAGTGGATTTGTTTCGCATGGTGACTTAGTTGTCATTTCAGCTGGAGTACCAGTCGGAGAAAGTGGAACAACCAATTTAATGAAAATTCATGTGGTTGGGGATATCTTAGCTAAAGCGCAAGGGATTGGACGTAAATCCGCTTTTGGTAAAGTAGTAATAGCAAAAAATGCAGAAGAAGCGATTGCTAAGGTCACAGAAGGTTCTATCTTAGTAACAATTGGTTCTGATAAAGAAATGATGCCTGCCATTGAAAAATGTATTGCGCTGGTTACTCAAGAAGGTGGATTAACTAGCCACGCGGCGGTTGTGGGATTGAGTCTTGGAATCCCAGTAATTGTTGGAGTAGAAGATGCGACACAATTGTTGAAAGATGGTCAAGAAATTACCGTTGATGCTCAAAGTGGTGTGATCTATAACGGTCATGCGAGTGTACTATAATAAAAATAGGATGTAGGAAGGGAGAAACTCCCTTCCTTTTCCGTCTTAAAAGGGATAATGAAGATTCGAAATTAAGAAGTCGGAGTCCTATGCATTTCTAAATGAAGGAGGGTTCAAATGAAAATTTTTATACTAATATTCATTTTAGTTCCTGTTGCAGAACTTGGCGTTCTACTCTTTTCTGGACAAAAGATTGGAGTGTGGCCTACCCTAATCCTTCTTATCGTAACGGGGTTGCTTGGATCTTATTTAGCAAAGAAACAAGGAATTAATACGATTCGAAAAGTGCAAGAGCAAATTCAATTCGGAAGGGTGCCAGGGAATGAAATACTGGATGGATTGTGTGTGCTTTTTGGTGGAATATTATTACTCTCACCCGGTTTCCTAACTGATATTTTGGGATTGGTTTTATTGCTCCCATTTACCAGAACATTGATAAAGCCGTTTATCCTCAAATTACTTCGAAAGTGGATAGATAAAAATACCTTTACAAACATTCGGTAAAAACATTCCGAATTCTCTAATGTAGAAAATGATTGCCTATGGATTCGCTTGGATGCCTTATTCTCCTTTAATATAAGTCCATATATCATGAAATATATTTGCTTTTTGTAAGGTCGTAAGGATAACAAGTGTAATTGGGCCAACGATTAACCCTAAAAATCCAATTAACTTATAACCGACAAATAAGGAGATTAAGGTTGCAAGTGGGTCCATTCCAATGTTTGAAGATAGAACCTTAGGCTCCATAATTTGACGTTGAACGAGAACAATAACGTAAAGAACCACTAAACCGATGGCAAGATTCATATCCCCAGTAATGAACTCATAAATAATCCAGGGAACGAAAATTAATCCAGTCCCAAGATAGGGAATAATATCGACTAGTCCAGTTACAAGTGCAATTGTGATGGCATAATTAACACGTAAAACCAGTAGGCCAATCAAAATAATAATGGTTGTAATGGAAATGAGTGTTAATTGGGCTTTAATAAAACCAAAGAAGGCTCTTTTTAAATCAACAAAAACAGTTCTGCTGTTTGTTTTGGCTCGTTTTGGTAAGAGTAGAGATCCAGTTCTCATTAGACGATCCCAGTCCTTGCTAATAAAAAAGGTTGCAAGGAGAGAGAATATTAATACGGTTGCCGCATTAGGAAACCAAGTGATAATGGTGGGAATAAATCCGAAAAAGCGTTGAATGAAATCTCCTAGGGTGTTCCCAATTGTGTTCCCTACATTTTGAATGTTTTTTAATATGGTATCCTGCTCGCCACTCCCTAAGCTGTTAAAAAGACTCGTTAGTTGATTATAAAAGGGGATGATTTGGTCGGCTAAAAAAAATTCTATATAACGAATCAATGTGTCTAGTTGGCTCGGAACAACTTTTGCTAAATAATCTGCTCCCGTGACAATTTCAGCCACAAGCAAGGTAAGGATTCCGGCGAAAAAAGCAAAAACAAGAATTAATGTAAAGATGACAGAGAATGTTCGTGGAATTCTTGCTTTCTTTTGAAAAAAAGTAACAAGTGGATTGATTAGAAAAGCTATGGCTAGTCCAATTAAAAAAGGATAAAGGATTTTTGATAGAAAAAAAATTCCAATCAATGAAATAATAACAGTTCCCGCTACAAACAAAAATCGAAGGGTACGATTTACATAGATACTGTTCAAATTGGATCTCCTTCTTTAATAAGATTTTTTATCCTGGTTTAACAGGCTGTAATACCCCCACTGATGGAAGTTTTCTTTATTTAGAATAAAGGTATCAAAATATTAAGGATATTAATACTTACGAAATTAAACTCAAAATGATTCGCACACATTTTAAAAGATATTACGTTTAGCAGTATGATTTTCCTTCAAGTAAAAGAGACTTTTGATAATGCTTTTTGTCAAATCTAACTTATGATATAATAATTTAGTATACAAAGGGGAGAAAACCCGTTGATATCACAAGCTACGTTCTTCTTACTATTTTTACTCGCAATAGGGTTTATTGCTAAAAATCAATCACTTATGATTGCCGTTATTGCTTTGTTGCTCATGAAACTAATTGGTCTTGATTCTAAGATCTTTTCTTACATACAAGCAAAAGGAATTAATTGGGGTGTTACAGTGATTACCTTTGCAGTTCTAGCACCTATTGCAAGTGGTGAAATTGGATTTAAAGATTTATCCTCAGCTTTTAAATCTCCTTATGCGTGGATCGCCCTAATATCGGGAATAATCGTGGCACTCCTTGCAAAAGGTGGAGTAACCCTACTGGCTGAAGATCCACATATTACAACCGCTCTCGTATTGGGTACAATCCTTTCTGTTACTCTTTTTAAAGGAGTTGCAGTTGGACCTCTAATTGGTGCTGGTATTGCCTATTTAGCGATGAAGATCCTTGATTTAGTTAAATAATAAATGTGTAAAGGTAATTAATTTACATTTTAAAATTATTTTTTATTCACAAAAGTCTGATAATTGTTTATAATTAAAGTTGTATCGGAAATAGACTTATTTTGATTTGCGTAATTTGGTAAAAATGTAAGCATTTTCTTTTCGACTAAAACCGAACAAGCGCTCAACTTCATTGTTGTTATTAACATAGTCAATCATTTGGTGCGTGACTGGTTGCATAAAAGCAGTCACGCACGAAATTTGTAGTTGTGATTTATTTGTCTAAAATACAGAAAATATTTCTAGTGGTAAAAGATGTATTCAATTGAATAGAATATAAGGTATACAGACATTTAGGTATGGGGGGATTTTATTGTATGGTTGTACAATATATTGTTGCTGCAATAAAGGTCTGTGTGAGACAAGATAAGTCTAAATAGATATGCGTATAATCTGCTATCTATGCTTTTTTAAGGCGATTTGTTAAGTAGAATTCTTTAAAAGCTATAAAAAGTGTAAAATTTGTTTTTTAAAGGAGAGAATGATATATGACAGTAACTCGTGGTCTTGAAGGGGTCGTCGCAACTTCTTCTTCAATTAGTTCAATCATTGATGATACGTTAACATATGTTGGATACAACATTGATGATTTGACAGAGAATGCTAGTTTTGAAGAAGTAGTCTATCTTCTTTGGCATAGAAAATTACCCACAAAATTACAATTAGATAAGTTAAAGCGTGAACTTGCAGAAAATGCTCAACTTCCCCAAGCTGTTCTTGAACACTTCAAACATTATCCCATTAATAAAGTTCATCCAATGGCTGCCCTGCGTACCGCTGTTTCCCTATTGGCTTTATATGATGAAGAAGCGGATCTAATGGATAATGAAGCGAACTATCGAAAAGCCATTCGTCTTCAAGCAAAATTGCCATCCATTGTTGCTGCTTTTGCACGGATTCGTAAAGGTTTAGAGCCAATCTCTCCTAAAAGTAATTTGAGTTTTGCTGCTAATTTCTTGTATATGTTATCTGGTAAAGATCCAAACCCGATTGCAGAAGAAGCGATTAATAAAGCGCTTATTCTACATGCGGATCATGAATTAAATGCTTCTACCTTTACCGCTCGAGTTTGTGTAGCAACACTTTCTGATGTTTATTCCGGAATTACTGCTGCAATTGGTGCCTTAAAGGGGCCCTTGCACGGTGGTGCAAATGAAGCAGTTATGAAAATGCTTTCTGAGATTGATTCTCCGGAAAATGTTGATACTTTTATTCGTGAAAAGATGGCTAAAAAGGAAAAAATTATGGGCTTTGGTCATCGGGTTTATAAGAATGGTGATCCACGTGCGAAGCACCTGAAAATAATGTCTGAAAAATTAACAAAGCTAACTGGTGAACCAAAATGGTTTGAAATGTCGGTTCTAATTGAAAACATTGTGACAGGTGAAAAGAAATTACCGCCGAATGTGGATTTTTATTCCGCCTCTGTGTATCACAGTCTAGGTATTGATCATGATCTATTTACACCTATTTTCGCAGTGAGTCGTGTTTCAGGTTGGTTGGCTCATATTCTTGAACAATACGAAAATAATCGGTTGATTCGTCCTCGCGCAGAATATACTGGTCCAGGAATGCAAGTATATGTTCCAATAGAGAATCGCGGAGAATAGATAGTATAATTTTTACTTTTTTGCCAAAATGAGTTTTAATAGAGAAAGATGGGGGGAAGGGTAGCGGCTGAATATCTGTTTGTTATTGTTGGAAGATCAGTCTCTGCCAGTCTTAACTCCCCCCAAAGGTAAATAATTGTTGGAGGGAAATCATTATGCAAGGTGAAAAAATTACAGTATCAAACGGGGTATTAAATGTACCAAACAATCCAATCGTTCCATTTATTGAAGGAGACGGAATTGGATCGGATATTTGGGCGTCTGCATCAAGAGTATTGGATGCTGCGGTTGAAAAAGCTTATAGTGGTGAACGAAAAATAGTCTGGACTGAGGTTCTTGCTGGTGAGAAAGCCTTTAATAAAACAGGTGAGTGGCTTCCAAAAGAAACATTAGATGTTATCAATGAATATTTAATTGCGATTAAAGGTCCATTAACGACTCCTGTTGGAGGTGGAATTCGTTCATTAAATGTTGCACTTCGTCAAGAATTGGATCTATATGTTTGTCTACGTCCTGTTCGTTGGTTTGAAGGTGTTCCTTCACCAGTTAAGCGTCCACAAGATACTGACATGGTAATTTTCCGCGAAAATACGGAAGATATCTATGCTGGAATTGAGTATGCACAAGGTTCGAAAGAAGCAGAAACATTAATTGCCTATTTACAAAATGAATTGGGTGTAAAGAAAATCCGTTTTCCTGAAACATCCGGGATTGGGATTAAAACGGTATCTCAAGAAGGTTCAAGTCGTTTAGTACGTGCTGCTATTGAATACGCCATCAAAGAAGGAAGAAAATCAGTAACGCTTGTACATAAAGGAAATATTATGAAGTTTACTGAAGGAGCTTTCAAAAATTGGGGCTATGAAGTGGCTGAAAAGGAATATAGTGATAAAGTATTTACGTGGGCTCAGTACGATCGTATTAAAGAAGAACAAGGTGTGGATGCTGCAAATAAAGCACAAGCTGACGCCGAAACAGCAGGAAAAATTATTGTTAAAGATGCCATTGCAGATATTTTCTTACAACAAATTCTAACTCGTCCGAGTGAGTTTGATGTTGTGGCAACGATGAACCTAAATGGAGACTTTATTTCCGATGCATTAGCTGCTCAAGTTGGGGGCATTGGGATTGCACCAGGTGCTAACATTAACTATGTAACTGGACATGCTATTTTTGAAGCTACCCATGGTACAGCTCCAAAATATGCTGGTTTAGATAAAGTGAATCCATCATCCGTAATCCTTTCAGGTGTGCTTTTACTTGAACATCTTGGCTGGAATGAAGCTGCTAAGATGATCGTGAAATCAGTGGAAGAAACAATTGCTTCTAAAGTTGTTACATATGACTTTGCCCGATTAATGGAAGGTGCAACAGAAGTGAAATGTTCTGAATTCGGGGATGAATTAATTAAAAACTTGAAATAAAGATAAGTATTGTTGCCATTCTTTTCACAGACTACATTGACAGAAACGCCATGTCCTCAGGCCATTTATGGTCTAAGGACTGGCTAATAAATACGAATATGGGGATATTTGTTATCATAGCCAATTAGGAAGTTGCATATGGATATGTAAAATAAATAAAAAGGGAGAAATGTTCATGACTATAAAACGCAAAAAAATATCTGTCATTGGTAGTGGTTTTACTGGAGCAACAACTGCATTTTTACTTGCTCAGAAAGAATTAGGGGACATTGTTATAGTGGATATTCCACAGATGGAAAATTCTACAAAAGGAAAAGCGTTAGATATGTTTGAGGCTAGTCCTGTTCAAGGGTTTGATGCTACGATTACCGGTACTTCAAATTATGAAGATACGAAGGATTCAGATGTTGTCATTATTACGGCAGGAATTGCACGTAAGCCTGGCATGAGTAGAGATGATTTAGTACAAACCAATCAAAAAATCATGAAATCCGTATCTAAAGAAATTTCAAAATATTCGCCATATTCTCATATTATTGTATTAACCAATCCGGTTGATGCTATGACTTATACTGTTTTTCAAGAGTCAGGATTTCCAAAGAATCGTGTCATTGGTCAATCCGGGGTATTAGATTCAGCACGATTCCGTACATTTGTTGCTCAAGAATTAAATCTTTCGGTTAAAGATATCACAGGCTTTGTATTAGGTGGGCATGGGGATGATATGGTGCCATTAGTACGTTATTCATATGCTGGAGGCATTCCACTTGAAGCTTTAATTTCGCAAGATCGTCTTGATGCCATTGTTGAACGTACTCGTAAGGGTGGAGGAGAAATAGTAAATCTACTAGGTAATGGAAGTGCTTATTATGCACCAGCTGCCTCTTTAGTAGAAATGACTGAAGCCATTCTGAAAGATCAACGTCGTGTTCTTCCAGCGATTGCCTATCTTGAAGGTGAATATGGCTATACTGGGATTTATCTCGGTGTACCGACCATTCTGGGTGCAAATGGAATTGAGAAAGTGATCCAACTTGAATTAACGGACGAAGAAAAAGCGGCACTTGATCGTTCAGTAGAATCAGTCAAAAATGTAATGGCTGTATTGGCTTGAAAATAGAAAAATTGTAAAAAAGCCAGGAGAGAACTTCTCCTAGCTTTTGATTACGCAATAGATCATTTTTTTGAAAGTAAACAAATTTCAAAAGAGATATGTCATGTACATGTCTCTTTTTTATGTGTATATTATTAGTATAAGATTAGGATACTTTGGCTTGAAGGGGTTTCAAACAGTATTTTATACAAACGGAGGATTCTATGAAAAAAAAGGTGCTTGTTGTCGATGATGAACAATCAATTCTTACTTTACTTCAGTATAACCTGCAGCAGGCGGGTTATGAAGTTCTTACTGCATCAGATGGAGATGAAGGGAAAAATCTTGCTTTAAAGGAAAACCCAGATTTAATTGTCCTAGATTTAATGCTTCCAAAATTGGATGGTTTGGAAGTTTGTAAGCAACTTCGTCAACAAAAAAATTTTACTCCAGTATTAATGTTAACAGCAAAAGACGATGAATTTGATAAAGTTCTTGGACTTGAACTCGGTGCAGATGATTACATGACTAAGCCTTTTAGTCCCAGAGAAGTGGTGGCACGAATTAAAGCCATTTTGCGGCGTTCGCAGATTCGCAATGAGGAATCAGATGTTGTGAAAACAAGCAGTTTAGATCATTTGGTTATTAGTAATTTAACCATTTATCCTGAACAGTATGAAGCTTTCTTTGAAGAGAACTTATTGGAATTGACTCCAAAGGAATTTGAATTGTTACTCTATTTAGCTAAGAATAAGGGAAGAGTATTAACTCGTGATCAGTTATTAAGTGCAGTGTGGAATTATGATTTCGCTGGGGACACCAGAATTGTGGACGTTCATATCAGTCATTTACGTGAAAAAATTGAGCAAAATACAAAAAAACCCGTTTATATAAAAACGATTCGAGGACTAGGTTACAAATTAGAGGAACCTAAAGTAGAATGACAAAGTTTCGGACGAGACTTCTTTTTACTCTTCTGACTCTTTTTAGTATTGTTATAATCGCACTCGGTCTTCTTTTAGGTGAACTATTTAAAAATTATTATCTAAATACGATTGATGAACGACTTGAAAAAGAGAATGCTCTTATTGCTGCTTCTGTAGAAGATAGCGGAGGGGTTACGTCAATCCAGCATGATAGACTTACAAACTTTAGTAAAAAGTTAGATGTAAGATTATCTATTATTGATAGAGATGGAGTTGTTTTATACGATAGTGGCTTAAATAGCAATGAATTAAAGGGTATTAGTAATCGAATAACCAAGATTGATGGAGAAATTAAAAATGAGTTCAAAGTCATTGATCAATCAAATTTGCATTATTATTGGGAGCCAATTTTACATAATGGTCAAAAAGAAGGTTTTCTTCTTTTAAGTACAAAAATGTCGGAATTAAAAAAGGCCTATCAACAGATATGGTGGATTTTAACCTTTAGTTTCGGTTTAGCGTTCGTTATTATCTTATTTCTTGGAAGTAAAATTACGAATCGATACACAAAACCAATTGAACGGGCAACAAATGTAGCATTTGAATTGGCTAAAGGAAATTATCGTGCTAGAACGTATGAAGATCAACTTGAAGAGACCGGGATGTTAAATTCCTCAATTAATATTTTAGCTCGCAATCTTCAAAATATGATGAAGGCACACGAAGTGCAAAAAGATCGGCTTGGAACACTTATTGAAAATATGGGGAGTGGCCTAATCCTTATAGATAGTCGAGGATATATTAATTTAATCAATCGCACCTATAAGGAACTTTTCGGGGTAAGGAATTCAGAATACTTATTTAAGCTTTATTATGAAGTGATTGAAAATAAAGAAGTATGTAAAATTATAGAAGATATTTTTATGACAGAGCAAAAAGTAAGGAAGCAACTCGTTATTCCAATAAAAATAGAACGTCGTCATTTTGAAGTTTATGGTGTACCCATTATTGGAACAAATGACGTATGGAAAGGAATCTTACTTGTTTTTCATGACATAACAGAAATAAAAAAGTTAGAGCAAACCAGGAAAGATTTTGTTGCGAATGTGTCCCATGAATTAAGGACGCCTATTACTTCTATTAAAGGCTTTTCAGAGACGCTTTTGGATGGAGCCATGGAGAATAAAGAAACTCTTGAAGCCTTTTTAAATATCATATTAAAAGAAACAGATCGACTACAATCATTAATAAATGATCTACTTGAATTATCTAAAATAGAAAATGAAGGATTTAGTTTGTCTATTCAATCATTTAATTTAGTAGATTCCCTAAAAGAAGTAGTTGAAATATTACATGGAAAGGCTTTGGAAAAGGAGATTACCTTAGGGCTTGAAGAGTGTCCTGAAGAGGTCTTTGTTGAAGGCGATATTTATCGATTAAAGCAAGTCTTTATTAATATTGTTTCAAATGCCTTATTGTACACTCCAAATGGGGGCAGAGTCTCGATAAAGATTGAAGATTCCCCTAAAAAAGTGCAGGTTTATATTAGCGACTCTGGGATGGGAATTGAAAAGGAAGAGATTCCAAGGATTTTTGAGAGGTTTTACCGTGTGAATAAAGCCAGGGATCGAAATTCTGGAGGAACAGGTTTAGGACTAGCTATCGTAAAGCATCTATTAGAGGCACATAAGGGGAAAGTAACAGTTGATAGTGAATTGGGTAAAAGTACAACCTTTTGTATTGAATTATTAAAGAAATTTCCGCTTCATTAATCGTTATGAATGAGAATAACTTTGATTGTAGGGAATATTTACAAATTATTAACATCTTCTTAATGTGTTTTTTATGATACGTTTACAATTTGTTGGTATAGTAATAGTTGAAATACCCCTTCATCCAAGGAGCCAAATAAAAGAGACTTAAGCTGACCTCGCTTTCGTCTCTTTTATTTTTTTGTTTAATAAACGAATAAAAATCTTTAAAATAACATGATTATTTTTACATAAGTATATGAATACACTGAGGGTTAACAGCAGTTGGTCATTTAAGTATAAATAAATATATCAAAGATGAAATAAGTACACATTTTTTATAAATTAAATCGAAAGAGATGATAAAAC
>C688J18823_10000366_pt1 | contig 26009 bp, 24 predicted proteins | sample HopSoiMetagenom1_FD_18823 | JGI IMG/M metagenome (IMG submission 18823) | reverse complement strand
TCAAGCTCCTAGCCAACCAAGTGCAACTCCTCCTCGAATGGCGGCGCTACCTGAATAAGGGCGGCTCTGCTTCAGCGGCGATTGCGTAATGGGATCAAGTGAGTGCCGGGCTCGGTGCGGCTGAGGTCGCTGCATCATTGAGCGCGCGCAGCTTCACAGACGGTAATATGCTGCGTCTCTACTGGAGTGTTACCACTCCCGTGGACGCCGCCTGCTCGTGGGCGTGATAGCTTGAGCGGACCAACGGTCCTGATTCCACATGACGGAAGCCCATTTTGAGCGCTTCCTCTTTCATGAACCGGAACTCGTCGGGATGGTAGTACCGCGTCATGGGGAGATGATCGCGTGACGGACGCAGATATTGTCCAATTGTGAGGATGTCCACCTTCACCTCTGCGAGATCGCGAAAGACGTCGAGCAGCTCATCCATGCTCTCGCCGATGCCAACCATGACGCCGGTCTTCGACACCATCCCCGGAGAAAACGTCTTCACATTTCTCAGCAGCGTAAGCGTGCGCTGATAGCGCGCTCCAGATCGGACTGCAGGGTAGAGCCTTGGCACCGTCTCGGTATTATGATTCAGGACCTTAGGCTGGGCGTCGAGGACAATTCTGAGGGCGTCTTCGCGGCCCTGAAAATCTGGGATGAGCACCTCAACCTGGCAGGCCGGAGCTTGCTGGCGAACTGCGTGAATGGTTTCAGCGAATACCGTTGCGGCACCAATGTTGTCATCGTCGCGGTTGACGCTAGTAATTACCGCATGCTTCAAGCCAAGCGTTGCAACCGCCTCCGCCACGCGACGAGGCTCATCGAAGTCAATCGGCGATGGCTTGCCCTTCGGCACAGCGCAAAATCCACAGCGGCGCGTGCACAGGTTGCCCAATAACATGAACGTAGCCGTGCGATGGTTCCAGCACTCTCCTATGTTGGGACACTGGGCCGACTCGCACACGGTATGCAGATCCAGTTTGCGCGCGAGCTTCTTCAGCTCATGATAGTTTTCGCCCATAGGGGCGCGCGCCTTCAGCCACTCCGGCTTAGGCTTCGGCATTCGCGGCGTGAGATCGATCTGGACTAACGGAGCGGCGGACATCGCTGTGTTCTATTGTAAGGCGTTTCAGGAATCACGTTTCAGGAGAACGCGTTTGAATTAAGCACTCTTGCTGAAACGCTCTGTCAGAGCGCATGCAGGTACGCGAGCAACTCATTCAGCTGCCGTTCATCAAGAAGGGCCGTGAACGGCGGCATGTTACGCCGGCCCGTCAAGATGGTTTCTCGAACATGTTCGTCCGTGGCGGGAATTCCACTCGGTAACTCTTTTTTGCGGAACACACCAACCAGCGGTGGTCCTTGCAGCGGTTCTTTCCTGTACGCGTTGTGGCAGATAGCGCAGTGCGCCTGGAAGATCTCACGGCCATGCTGCTCCTGGATCGTGAGTGGGCGGGAACGCTGCGTGGAAGTCGAATTGCACCCGAGAAAGAGCGCAATAAGTAGAACGAGCGTGAGCGATGGCGAGACCGATCGGAGGCGGGTTTCCAATAATCCATTATCGGCATCCGGTGTAACTTTGAAAAGCTAGTCGAATTATCGTCTTCGGATTTTCAGTTCAGCCGATCACCCGATAGCCCATGGTCATTTTTCCCATCGCCGATGAGCGCACTTCAGCCGAGTCTGTTTCCGTCTGGCCGGCGATCGAAGGGAGGCTGAAGCAGAACGCGTCGGCCTACTGGCTCGTCACACAGCCTTCCCATGCTGCTTTGGCGGGAGATTTGGCGGCTGCCCTTCGCGAAGATCTATTCGGGCCAATCGATCAAACGGTTGCGCGTTCAATTGCCCTACACGACGCTGGGTGGAGCATGGAGGACGCCGAGCAAATTCAGCGTTTGCGCAGCGACCCCAAGCAGAAGCCTTCGAGCTTCCTCGACGCGGATACTGACCAATTCCTTCGAGCCTGGACAGCGTCCATAGAGACGGCGCAGAGGTTTGCTGCGGTAGGTGGATATCTCGTGAGCCGTCATTTTGATCGGCTCTCGTTACATGGCGAGCAAAAGGGTAAGTCCAAACTTGAAGCCTTTCGTAAACGCGAGAAGGAGCGCCAACAGATGCTACGGACAGGCATCAACCACGAACAACCTGCCTTGGAAAGGCTAGTCGACGCATTGCAGTTCTGCGACGCTTTGTCGCTTTATCTGTGTTGCGGTTCCTCGCAGACGATCAAATTCGAGAGACCGGCGCTTACAGTCAGCCGGCGGAGCGACGAGTACCGGATTCAGCCATCGCCATTTTCCGGCCAGCGGCAGTTCAGCTTTTCTGCTCTTCGCCATCCTGTTCTGACCGGCAAGAGCGTACAGTCAGGAGCCACGTTCCACATCAACATCTAGTCCGTTGCCCGGCTGGTAGGTATCCAACGTAACTTCCGCATTGCCCCGGAAACTGCCAATATCCTCAGTGTTGCTGTTGTATTAGGGGATAGCGATGAAGGATGTCCCCCAAACGAGCGCTCCGTCCCAAGCCGATATGCCGTCGCGACGACTCCCGTCCTGGCTGGTTCAGGAGTACCTTGCCATCCTCTTCTGCAATGAAGAGCTGGATCCCGACGTGCGCCAGCGCCGCGCAATGGAAAGTCATGCCGAACTGAATTTCCGTGTGACTGGGGGCGGCAAATGCGGTATTTGCAACAGTCATGTTCGCCACGTGGTGCAGGTCACGGTCCAGACCGATGAGCAGGCTCGAATCTACCGCTGCTTGTGTACCAGGTGCCTCGAGGGAGAGCGCTCCACCGCAGATATGATTGCCCTGACCCTGGGCCGGGCTACAGTCATGTATCAGCGGAGACCAAGGCAGCTTCCGCTTCGACGCTGGGACGAACCAAGACAAGAAAACCAAATGACCTTCGCAGCGCACCAGTAGCTTTCATAACACGGAGGACAGGCAAGTTGGTGTAGCTGACGCCTCCAGAACTCGTTCGGATTGCGAAAAGTCGCCCAATGCCACCTACGCCCTAGTCCAACCCCCACGAAGACTCTATTCAGTTACTCTGGTAACCCGTCCGGGTAAATGGCGTTACCTTTTGTCCGGCGTCGCCTGCGATCTTCCTGGTACGCTCCCGCAATCGCGATGTCTGCTGGTTCAAGCTACGACGGGCATTGTCGAACTTTCCGCGAAATGCCTCTCTTATTTCTGGGCCGGAGCGCGGGGTAAGAAGCAGGGAGAGCAGCGCGCCCACTCCCGCGCCGATCAACAGAAATGTGACAGCCGTTTTCGCAATCTCTGCTCCTGAGCACTCTTTACTGCTGTACTCACCATACTTCTGATAATCGTTCATTCCAGATTCCTTTCTCATGCCGAGGACCACAAAGGAGATGAGGGGAACACAAGAAAAACTATTGCCCCCCGTGTGCTCCTTTGTGGCTCTAAGCTTTAGGCTTGCTTGATTCGAGTCAGCCCGTCTTGCGCACGCGACGTCTGCGTCCTGCCTGTGCGTCGTCGCGAATCGCTACCACGCGATCATTGCGCCTGACCTCCTCGCCTGCGGCATGATTCGAAATTCCCTGGCCGCTCTTCTTCTGGCCAAGCTTGCCGAGGTTCTCCTTGGGGCGGCCATCCGAAATGGGACGGAGCTTGGTCTTACTGCCGCCAGCTCCCTTTTGCTGCTGTGGGGCCTGATGGTGCCGGTTGGCGTGCCGCTCATGCACGTCCGACATTGCGAGGTCCTTCTCGTCAGTGAACTCCAGATCGATATCTTCGTCGTCCTGAAAATTAGCTTCCGCTGCATGTGGGGCCCGAGAGCCACCTTCGTGCGTCTGGGCGCGAACGCGGGCGCGTTCGGGGCGCGCTGCTGGCATGGTGCTCTCGCCCTTCACTCCCTGCGAGATCTCGCGAAGCGCTTCACCTGAAGCCTCGATTCGAGGCGTCTTCACCGCCAGGTCACCGATGGATACCATGCCTACCAACTCCCCATCCTGGCAGACTGGCAACCGGCGGATTTGCCGATCTGACATAACCCGGGCAGCTTCCTCGACATCCGCATCGGGTTCGATGGTTTCGAGTTCATGGCTCAGCACGTCTTCAACGTTGGTTTCGGCCGGATCTTTGCCTTCGGCGACGCAGCGTACCACGATGTCGCGATCGGTGATGATGCCGACCAGATCGTCGTCCTCATCAACTACTGGCACCGCGCCGACATCCTCAACTTTCATGATGGAAGCGACTTCTTCCAAAGTGCTGTTCATCTGGACGGTTTCTACCTCAGTGGTCATGACATCACTGACCTTCATGCGACACTCCTCCCTGCTTGGATTCAGAACATGATTGGTATGGCTTCGCTAGTTAGAAAACCAAACGTCGAAGTCACGTTGTCCGATGAAGCATGAAAAGTAGCAAAGCAGCTAGGAGCTGCAGCCGTCCAGAGTCACAGATGATGACGCGATCTCTCTCCTTTATAGCTTTAGTGCCTCAAACAATCGCTGTGTCTCCCATGTCTTCCGGCCATCCTTGCCCAGTTTCGGTGGAGACCCATGCGTGAACGCCGATCAATTTCAAATCAATAAATCAGCTGATCATCCAATCACGAAATTCAAACTCAAGAGCCCGGCCGGGGCGGCCGGAAGCACGTTAGACGTGTCAGAAGACCTTCTCCGAGTCGATCAGTACCGTCACTGGTCCGTCATTTACGAGTGAGACGTACATCATCGCCTGGAACTCTCCGGTCGAACACTCGACGCCCTGCTCACGAATCTTTTCGACGACATATTCGTAAAGAGCCCGGGCCTGTTCTGGAGGAGCGGCATCATCAAAGGAAGGCCGCTTGCCCCGGCGCACGTCACCAAAGAGGGTGAATTGCGAAACAACCAGAACTGCTCCTCCGACCTGGCCGACACTCAGGTTCATCTTCCCGCTTTGATCGTCAAAGATCCTCAAACCGAGCAGCTTCTCAATTGTGTAATCGGCGGAGGCGATTATGTCATTCCGGCCGATCCCAAGCAGCACAAGCAGGCCGCGCCCGATGGATCCGACTACAGCATCTTCAACCCTTACGCTGGCTTCCGTGACTCGCTGGACGACGGCACGCATCAGGAAGAAGCATAAAGCAGCGATTAAGCAATAAGCGATTGCAATGAGCAAAGCAGGAATAGCCGCTAACCTGTACGGAACTGCAGTTGAACATATATCGCACGCATAATTGAGTCTTGGCTTTTAGGCTCTTGCTTATTGCTTGCCGCTTATTGCTTAATGCTCCACTCAGCATTTACTCTGCTGTGTTTTCTGCTGCGCCCCTCACGAATCCTGCAAGGAGAATGCAATGGCAATTTTTTCTCGGGCATATCGCCTGGCGGCAGCGGCGCTGCTGCTGGCTGCCGCAGCGGCAGCCCAGACCCGCGGTGACTCCCAAAGTCTGGGTGCGCAAGCTCCGGGCCCTATCGGAGTCCCAGCAGCTACTTCGCCCGCGGGTCCGCAAACAGACTTGCTGATCAGGAACGCTACCGTTTTGACCGTCACTCATGGAGTGATCCAGAACGGCAGCGTGTTGGTGCACAACGGCAAGATCGCGCAGGTCGGAAGCACGATCGCTGCTCCGGCGGGGGCCACTGTCATCGATGCGACGGGAAAATTCGTGATGCCGGGATTAATCGACGCACATTCACATCTGGCGCTGGACAACGATGTGAACGAGGCCACAAGCCCGATTACGCCAGCAATGAACATGTTGGACGCGTTCATTAATACGGACAAGGGGCTTTATCACGCGCTCGCAGGCGGCGTGACTTCGTTATTACTGCTGCATGGATCCGCGAACATGATCGGCGGGCAAGCAGTCGTGATCAAAAACAAATTTGGGCTGAGCCGCGATCAGATGCTGTTTCCGAACGCCCCCCGCTCTATTAAATTTGCCAGTGGTGAGAATCCCAAACGGGTATATGGAACGCGCAATCAAACTCCTGCGACGAGGATGGGCAACTTCGAGGTGCAGCGCGAGGCGTTGCAGCAGGCAAGGGAGTACATGCGCGACTGGGACGAGTACAACGGCAAAGTACAAAAAGGAGATAAAGATGCCAAAGCTCCCAAAAGAGATCTGAAATTGGAGGCGTTGGCCGACGTATTGCGCGGGAAGCTGCTGGTGCAGATTCACTGCTACCGCGCCGATGAGTTCCTTACCGAGATCCAAATCGCGCGGGAATTCGGATATCACATTCGTGCCTTCCACCACGCACTTGAGGCCTACAAGGTCGCCGATAAGATCGCTGCTGAAGGAATCGCTATCGCCACCTGGCCCGACTGGTGGGGTTTCAAAGATGAAGCCTGGGATGCGCAGCCGTGGAATGCAGTCATGTCATCCCGGCACGGAGTACGTGTCGCACTGAAGAGCGATTCCAATGACGTAGTTCGTCGCCTGAATCAGGATGCCGGAAAAGTCGTCCGCTATGGCGGTGCTACTCAGGAAGAAGCGCTGAAGATGATCACGCTCAATCCCGCGTGGATCATGGGCGTGGATGACCGCGTGGGTTCGCTTGATGTGGGTAAAGACGCCGACATCAGTATTTGGGACAAAGATCCGCTCTCGAGTTATGCGAAAGTGGAAAAGGCGATTATCGACGGCGAAGTTTACTTTGACAGCTCGCAGCCCGGGCTCGGCCTTACTCATTGGAAGAACGCTCCCATGTCCGGCAGTGATTTTGATGGCAGTGAAATAGAAGAAGAAATGGGCGTAGGGGAGGCGCAGCGATGAGCGGCAAAGTCCCATTGTTACATTTTCCAAAAAATGCGCGCAGGACGCTCCCGCCTATGCTGGAACACGTGAGATGCGGTGGAAACGGATTCTTACGCCTGGTGCAACACGCGAAATTTGGTCAAGGCGGGCTGTTACGCGTGCTGGAACACGCGAGTTTCGGTAGAGGCGGGCTCTCACGCCCGCCGTTGTGGCGAAAATGCTCTTCCTTCCAGCTTCAGTGCGTCCGCTTCGCGGGCGCACTGAAGCCCAAAAAATCAATCGCGGAACGCGGAACGGACGCTGGGCATAAGAGCCCCGCTCTACCAAGCGTGCTTCTCGCCTCCATCCTTTTAGTTCTTGCGACGTTCGCGTCAGCGCAAACGCCCAGGCAGAAAACCCGCATGGCGACTTCGCAACTTGAGGCGACACGTCCGATCGCGATTCGCGGAGGCAAGCTGCTGACTATTACTCACGGCGTGATCGAGAACGGTGTAGTGCTGATGGAGAACGGGAAGATTACAGCTGTCGGGCCGGCGGGCACCGCAATTCCACGTGGGGCAACCGTCGTTGATGCGACCGGCATGACGGTCTACCCGGGTCTGATCGATTCCGAAACCAATCTCGGCCTGGTCGAAGTGGAAGCCGACCAGATGAGCAACGATTTGAACGAACCCAGCGACGAGATCATGCCGCACATGCATGTGGCGGATGCGTTCCATTCTGAAACACAGCGCATTCCTGTGGTGCGCGTGAACGGCATCACCAACGCGATCGTCGCGCCAGGCAGTGACGACAGCCTTCCCGGCCAGGACATCCTTATCCAGCTCGACGGTAAAGATCGCGATCAGATGATCATGGCGCGCGATGTTGCAATGCCACTTAACTTCTCTGCCGAGCAACGCCGTCGTGGCGGTCGCGGTGAGGGTGGCGGCATCAGCAACCGCTTTCCTTCAACCCGGATGGGACTCGCCACGCAATTGCGCCAGGCATTCATCGATGCGCAGGACTATGACGCGAAGCAACAGGCCGCTGCCACTAAGAAGCCCGACGGCGGCGGTAACAAGAGTGGTAGCGGAAGCGGAGATCGCCAAAAGCGCGACCTGAAATTAGAGGCCCTACTGCCGTACCTCCACGGACAGAAACCGGTGGTGATCGGCGCCAGAGACGGTTACGACCTCGAGAATGCAATGCGACTCGCGCGTGAATTCAATCTCAAGGTCGTCCTCAATCACGTGACCCATTCGCAGCAGATCCTCGATGAGATTGCCTCATGGAAAGTTCCGGTAATCGTTGGTCCCATCTACGACTTTCCACGGTCAGACGAGCGTTACGACGCCGTCTACTCGCTTCCTGCTGAGCTGGTCAAACGCGGAGTGAAGATCGCTTTCGCTTCGTACAAGGTCGAGCACAATCGCAACCTGCCTTACGCAGCCGGATACGCCGTAGCCTTTGGCCTGCCTTATGAAGAAGCCCTGAAGGCAATCACAATCAATCCGGCGGAAATCTGGGGAGTCGCAGACAAGCTTGGCTCACTTGAGGTGGGAAAAATCGCNAATGTAGTGATCGCAAATGGCGATCCACTGGATGTAAAGACAGACGTGAAGCAAGTGTTCATTGACGGCCGCAAAATTCCGATGGAAAACCGGCAAACCCGTTTACGCGACGAATACGGCGGTGTGCCACCCGCGCCTTCAACTTCCAGGTAAACGCAGTGACCAAGCCGCGGAGGCATGGAGTGGATCAGGAATCGGGTATTTCGGCGTCGAGGCCATCTTTTCAATTACCCGATTACGAAATTACTCAATTACAGAATCCCCCTTCGACCCGTTCTCTTGCCAGCTTTTCCTAGCGCCATATAGACTGAGGAGTTTGTATTGCGCGGTCTGTGCATACAGGAGGAGTTTGCATGCCGGGGATAGAAGATAAGGTGAAGCAGATCATCGTCGACCAGCTCAGCGTCGAAGAGACCGAAGTCACGGCCAGCGCCTCCTTCGTAGACGATCTCGGTGCGGACTCGCTTGACCGTGTAGAGCTCATCATGGCGTTTGAAGAAGCCTTTGATCTTGAAATCCCTGATGAGGAAGCCGAGAAGATCAAGACCGTGCAGGATGCCGTCGGCTATATCGAAAAGAATTCAAAGATAGCCAAGCAGTAGCGAGGTTGCATGCTGCAAATCGATCCCTCGATTGAACCTGACTCACTCGACATCATTGAAATTGGTGATGGCGTTGGAGGAGACCTCCGAGATAGAAATCCCCGATAACGACGTCAGGAAGATTCGCCGCGTACAAGACGCGTTAGTCCTTATCGGGAGGCTTGAGGCCCAACAGAAAGAAAAAGTAAGAAGGAACGCAGAAAAGAAGAAGCGGTAGCGGTTGCAGTCACATCCCAGAAGAGCGAGGAACGCGAATGGCCGCAGTAGACGAGAAAGTTAAACAAATCATCGTGGAGCAACTCGGGGTCGATGAAGGGGAAGTCACACCAAACGCGTCGTTCGTGGACGACCTCGGCGCCGATTCTCTCGACACCGTCGAGTTGGTGATGGCCTTTGAAGAAGCGTTCGATATTGAAATACCCGACGAAGAGGCCGAGAAGATCAAGACCGTCAAGAACGCGATCGACTACATCAACGCACACGCGAAAGGCGGCAAGTAAGCTTGAGTCGTAGGGTTGTCGTCACTGGTTTGGGCCTGATTTGCGCAGTGGGCAACACCAGTGCGGAGGTCTGGACAAATTTACTCGCAGGCAAAAGCGGCGTTGCCACTATTACCGGCTTTGATGCTACAGGTTACGCATGCACCATCGCCGCCGAAGTCAAGAACTTCGATCCGCTGAATTTCATCGAGAAAAAAGAAGTCAAGAAGATGGGCCGCTTCATTCATCTGTGTATGGCGGCCACCGAAGAGGCCGTAAAGATGTCCGGCCTCAACATCACGCCTGAAATCTCAGAGCGCGTAGGAGTTCACATCGGCTCTGGAATCGGCGGCTTCGACATCATCGAGCGCGAGCACTCAAACCTGATTAATGGCGGCCCGCGCAAGATTTCGCCGTTCTTCATTCCCGCGGCCATTATCAATCTCGCTGCCGGACACGTGAGCATTCGCTATTGCGCCAAGGGTCCGAACGAGGCCACAGCCACCGCGTGCACTACCAGCGCTCATTCCATCGGAGACGCCTACAAGATCATCGAGCGCGGAGCTGCCGATGTGATGATTGCGGGCGGCACCGAAGCCGCCATCACTCCCATGGGTGTTGGGGGATTCGCTGCCATGCGCGCTCTCTCCACCCGCAATGATGCTCCCGAAAGAGCAAGCCGGCCCTTCGATGTTGATCGCGATGGTTTTGTGATCGGTGAAGGCGCAGGCATCCTGATCCTGGAAGAGCTGGAGTTCGCTCGTCGGCGTGAAGCTCCGATCATGGCGGAAATCATTGGATACGGCATGAGCGCTGATGCTTTTCACATCACCCAGCCCGCCGAAGAAGGCGAGGGCGGCTATCGCGTGATGATCAACGCTCTTGCCGATGCAGGAATCAAGGCCGACGCCGTGGACTACATCAACGTGCACGGCACATCGACTCCGCTGGGGGATGTGCTGGAAACGAAAGCCATCAAGCGCGCTTTTGGCGCGCATGCCAAGGACGGACTTGCCGTGAGTTCAACCAAGTCCATGACTGGGCACCTACTCGGCGGCGCGGGCGGACTCGAGGCTGGCATTACCGTTTTGGCACTGCGCGATCAAATGCTTCCCCCAACTATGAACCTAGAGCACCCTGACCCCGAGTGCGACCTCGACTATGTCGCCAACCATTCGCGCAAAGCCAAGGTCCATGTTGCATTGTCGAATTCGTTCGGATTTGGCGGAACGAACGGCTCGCTCATCTTTAAGCGCTGGGCAGAGTAACGGAACAACCAGAACAGAGACCTATCCGTCAGATCCGTTGTCTCTGTTCGATCCGTGTGCCGGCCCTTAACGTCTTCAGCCTCAGCGCAGTTTGACAACCGACTTCGGCGCACCATACATTCATTCCTGCTTTAGACAACTCAAGCGGATCGCGCGGTCCCACTTTGCGGTGGGACCAGGGAAGCGGGTGTAAATCCCGCGCTGCCGCGCAACTGTAAGCGAGTCAACGAACCCCAAATGCCACTGTCCCGTTCTGCGGGATGGGAAGGCGGGCGTTTCGGAGCGCCATGGCGCTCGCTCGTAAGCCAGGAGACCGGCGCGAACTGCATAACTCAATCCCACTCGCGTGCACAGGAGGATTGCCGTGCGGACTTGCCTTCGCCTCTTTCTCGTTTTGGTCTCGCCGACTCTGGCGTTTACCGCAGATTTAGCCATTCACGTTATCGATCCCACAAGTAGAACTGTTGCCGGTGCCCGCGTAGCCGTCTATCGGACTTCTGATAACGCGCAGGTCGCTTCGGCGAACACGAACGCAGACGGACTGGCAGGATTTCACAATCTCGCAGTGGCCCCTTACCGCGTTCAGGTGCTGGCGCCCGGATTTGCAGAGAACATCATCGAGACGTCCACGCAAGGCGACTCGACTCTAGAGGTGCGCCTCAAGATCGCCTCCCGAAATGAAACTGTAGTTGTAACGGCGACCAAGACTCCTTTGCCCGCGGATGAAACTGGCGCACCGGTGGAAGTTGTTGATCACGACACCCTTGTCAATCGACAGCCCATAGAAGTTGCGGATGCGATCCGATTCTTGCCGGGAGCCATCGTGAATACCTCGGGACGCCGCGGCGGAATCGCGTCACTGTTTGTGCGCGGCGGTGATTCGCGCTACAACAAAGTTATTGTCGATGGTGTACCCATCAACGAGCCCGGCGGGACATTCGATTTCGGCGTCGTTCCCACCATCGCCGCTGATCGCTTCGAATTCGTTCGTGGACCGGGGAGTGTGCTCTACGGATCTGACGCGCTCACCAGTGTGGTACAGATGTTTAGCTCGACAGGAACAACCCGCATTCCAGAGGCAACCCTCAGTGCAGATGGGGGCACGTTCTCTACCGCTCGGGGTTACGCGACCGTGGCCGGCTCTTACAACATTTTCGACTACAACTTATTTGGCGAGCAATTCAACACCTCCGGACAGGGAATTAACGACGGATATTCCAATTCATCGCAGGGTGCGAATGTTGGCATGAGTCTCTCCTCAAAAGCCATATTCCGTTTGCGCGCGCGACACTCGAACGAGCGCAGCGGGATTCAGTCATTCTTCAATTTCAACGGCCGCCAGTATCTGCCGCCAGACAGCGACCAGTTTGCCCGCCAAAACAATTTCCTTGCCGACGCCGACGTCGAAATAGCTGCGCCTACCCAGTGGAGGCACAGCTTCAGCGGGTATGAGTATCATCACGTTCGCCAGAACGTCGATCAAGTGATGGACCCAGGCCGCGAAAGCGCCTTCGGCAATTTCGATTTTCCCTTTAACAGCTACTCCGATTTCAACCGTTCCGGGTTCATGTACCACGGCGAATATGACCCGCGGCTTTGGGCGCGGAGCAACTTTGGCTATGAATTTGAGGACGAAACTGGTTTCATCGGCGACGTTACTTTGCCGCCGCTGACACACGGTCTAAGGCGGAATCACGGGCTCTATGGAGAACAGATCCTCACATTTTCGCGCTTCACCCTGATTGCGGGCGGGCGCTTCGTGCACAACGAGAGCTTCGGGAACCGTGGAGTGCCGCGGGCCGCGCTCAGTTTCCTGGCTTTGCGCGGGGGAGAACGCGTCAGCGACACGCGCCTGCGCTTTGCCTTTGGCGAAGGCATCAAGGAGCCAAGATTCGATGAGAGCTTCGGCACCGGGTCCTTCTTCATCATCGCGAATCCGAACCTCAGGCCGGAGCGCAGCCGGACACTGGAAGCCGCCGTAGTGCAGAACTTTTTCGGAGACCGCTACTCGGTCTCCGCCGGTTACTACAACAATCTCTTTCGCGACCAGGTTGAATTCACCTCCGATCCGACGACGTTTGTCGGGCAGTACGTAAACCTGAACCGCTCGCTTGCGCATGGCGCCGAATTTGAGCTTCACGCGCGCCCGGTAGCGCGGCTGAGTCTCGAGGCTTCTTACGTCTATACTTCGGGCCAAATTCTGGAATCGCCGGTTGCGTTCGATCCGTTGCTCGCGACCGGAGCTCCGTTACTTCGCCGTCCAAAACATGCGGCATCGGCGACGGTGAACTACACCGCGAGGCGCTGGGGAGGGAATCTGAGCGCCGCGGGCATCGGCCGGCGTACCGACTCAGACTTCTTCGGCCTTACACCCCACGTGGACCACGCGGCCGGTTACGTTCGTGCCGATGCGAGCGGATGGTACGAACTGCAGCGCCATGTAACAGCCTATCTCGCGATCGAGAACCTGCTGAATAAGCGCTACGAAGAAGCGGCAGGATATCCGGCACTCAAGGCCAATTTCCGGGTAGGATTGCGATTCCGCTTTGGGGGAGAATGACCCAATTCTGACCATTCAGGCGAGATGCTGATTGAGCGAGAGAGCTGACTTGCAAATGGATCTTTGTCCTTGACTGCCGATCGCAATTTTCACGGGAACAGTGAAAAATACAGTGAATTTGCGTCAAAACATCAAATTTGGCCGGAAATCTGCAAATTTCCGTCTCGAGCAGTGAATAACAGTGAATTTGACGATTTCTCACCCAACCGCTGCTCTTTGAAACGTTTAGGTGCTCTCTTGCCGTAGCAGCCCAAGCAGGAACAGAGAATTTGCAGGGAATTTTGGTCGCACCAGCGGCGGTCGCCAGAGCTGTGTCACGAAATACTGTCCCCACAGCTCCGGTTAGTCTTCGGGTTCGCCCGCCACTTTCGTAAGGGCTTCGATCAATGGTTGTGAGACTCCATGCTCGGCGATGACTACTTCATCGGCTATTTTCTGAAATTCGAGCTGCTCGGTGTACGAACAGATGATGATCAAGGGCAATGCCGGCTTTAATGCCTTCAGTTCGCGCGCAACGCTCGCTCTTATACGAGAAGGCATGGAGTTGCAGAGCACCACAGCATCGAAGTGCTGTTTTTTGGCTAGATCCAGCAAGAGCTCTGAGTCTTTGGTTGTGACTACATGGTAGCCTGCGGTTTCGACAACGGCATTCCGGGTCCGCAGGATGGCGGAATTGTGTCCCGCAGACAAGATTTTCTTTCCATGCGCTGCGATCGCGGACCTGCTGGGCGTGCTCATGCCACCTTGCGCGGATCGCCGAACAGCGAGCGCAGCAAGTCGACTAGTTCTTCCGGCTCATGGCTGGAGATGTGATGTTCAGCCTGGCCACAGCGGAAGTTCCGGTTAGCGGAGAGCACAATCACAGGCATTGACCCATTGGTCGATTTGGCGGCTGTAACTGCCTTCTCGCAATCTCGAATTTCCGCAACTACTACCATTGCATCCACGTTGGGAAATAGGCGCAGCAACTCGACCGCCTCTTTTGTGCTGTACGCCGTAATGACGTTGAATTTAGCGGTTTCGACTACAAGCTTGCGAACCGAGAGTGCCTCGTTCGGTTCCGGTTCGACGATCATAAGTGTGGGTCTTGTCATGCCAGCTATCCTTCGCTTTGGATGCCTGAGGTGTCCCGTATGCTGGTTGGACATCTTGCTTGTGAGTCAGCGAGAGCCGACTCTAGCTCGATGACGCAAAGTTGCGCATCATGGCATAAGTGAGGCTTTGCGTTGTCGCGAATGTCGGCAGAGGGACAATTGCAGGTCGACAAAGACCAGCAGAGCCGCTGGCGCTAAGTTAGTACCGTCTCACTCGACCAGACGGCTTTGGTCCTTTGCTTTGGCCTAGAAGCCAATCCACCGCCTCTTTTACATCTTGCTCGCGGGCTTCGCCGTTGACGACGCGAACGATCTCCCCATTCTGGTCGATGATGAGAGTGGCCGGCACGATGTTGGTTCCGGAGAGCTGCTCCAGGAGATCGACCGAGGCTCCTACCCAAACCGGAAGAGTGATCCTCTGCTGCTCCACGTAGTCGCGTACCGCCGGCAACTTCTTCTGTTCATCGATCGAGGCGAGGATGAACGCGACCTGCTGCCCGGTGTACCGCTGCGACATTTCCGCCAACCTAGGTAACTCCTCCTTGCATGGGCCGCACCATGTGGCCCAGAAGTTAAGCACCACGATCCTTCCCTGGTAGTCGCTCAACCTTGCCTTGCCGCCATCGAGATCGTGCAGGGCCAGCTTGCGCAAGTTCTTTGGGTGCGCTGCAGGGGATGCGCAGAGCAGCAGAGCAACGCCGGCGGCGCCCAGTGTTACTTTTCGCAATAGAGAAGCCGATTTCATTGCTTTCACTGTACATGCCAGCCCAATAGTGCATTTGCACTATTGTTGCGATCGGCTGCTTGCGGTTTACTTGCCCTCGCGAATTCAGGCCTCACAAAGACAGACTCTGGAGCTTCTCATGCGCAAAGCGCGGCTTTTAAGAACAATGGCGATCTTGGCCTGTATTCTTGCCGTTTCCGCATTCTCGGTTTCGTCGTTTGGACAAGGATGCGTCGCAGCCCATACCGATCAGCCACTGGTGATTGGCTTGCATCCGACGACTCAGGAGCAGCTCAGCCATCACAGCGACGGTTTGGAGGGCTGGCTCCACAACCTGACGGTCACGGTGGGCTTTCGGACGTATAGTTCGTACAAGCATTACGTTGGAACCGACTACCAGGAACGCCGCGCGCTGCTGCATAACCAGGTCCAGAACCACGTCAACCTCTACGACCTCTCGTTTAACTACCAGTTGACGCCGCGCTTCAGCATTATCGGCGACATTCCCGGACTCACGGCTTCTCGCCACCAACAAGGAAGCGTCAATGTGTCGCACTCCGGTGGCATTGGGGAGATTACGGCCGGTGTTCAAGCATGGGCATTCCGTCCGCCGACTGAGAGCCACGGAAACGTCGCCTTTTTCATGTCACTGAAGATGCCCACGGGCATCAACGACGCAAAGGGAACGACCATCCTGGCCAATGGAACCACCCAAACCCGCAACTTTGATCAATCGATTCAGCCGGGCGATGGCAGCTGGGGTTTTACCATCGGCACGCAAGCCTACCGGCAGACGTATCTCCACACCATGCTGTACTTCACGGGATCATGGTTGTTCAATCCGAGGGATACGAACGGTGTGAAGACGTTTCGCAGTGCTCCGCATGAGGACGTGATGTCGGTCACCGATCAATATCTGTGGCGCGGGGGCTTTTCCCATGGTGTTCCCAAAGTGCGCAATCTTGCTTTAAGCCTGGGGGGAAGGATGGAAGGTGTGCCGGTTCGCGATGCCTTCGGCGCCAGCAACGGATTCCGACGACCTGGCTACGTGATTTCAATTGAACCAGGACTGGCATACTCGTACCGCAACAACACGCTGAACGTCAGCGCTCCATGGGCGATGGAACGCAACCGCAAAATCAGTACTGCCGATATCCAGAATCACACGCACGGTGACGCCGCGTTCTCGGATTACACCATCATCGCCAGCTTCACGCGTCGCTTCTAAGCGCTCTGCTGCCCTGCGAGTTCACCAAACAAAGGAGAACCCGCCGCGCTGGGTTCTCCTTTGTTTGGTCTCCTAACGTAACTAGGCAAGCACAGCGCTGCAGACTCCTGCACAATTCATAGTGCAGATAATGCTCTGAACTTCGCCGCCTTCCGCCTAATACAACTAATCTTTCCCCCGCAAATTGTGCAGGTTTGACCGCCTCCACACCTTTTCCACCCGACTCCACAAGAGGTACACGTTTTGAACAGGAAAGTCACAAAAATGCCTTCCATTTCGCTTGCTCGTATTTGTGAAAGGAGTAAATTCCTAATCACGCGAGCGTGAGATGTCCTGAATCGCTCGAGCCTGAGTTTCAAAGCAGAGATCTTCGCAAGAAGGTGGATGCCTGAAACAGTTGGTTGGGACCCGCAGTCCCGTCGGAGAAGAGCAGGTCGCAAGATCGGTTCTGACGCGAGACGAGGCCGAGAGTTCCAATCGAGCAAGGGCCGGTCGCAAACAACGAAAGTTGGAAAGTGACCGGTTGCTGAGATCGAAGATGCAGACGGGCGAGCAAACGGCAGCAGCCTTGAGTTGCTGAACGGGTGCAAGGAACAGGTAGCGAATAACTGCCTGATTCCGGAAGCCAGTGGGACCGCATCGGAAGCGTGGTTCAAAAGATTGCGCAGACGATGCTAGGAAATTCGAGCACGCAAGTGTTCGATATCTGAAGATCCCAGTAGGCTGAGCATGGGTTGAAGCTTCACCGCTTCAACCGGTGAGAACGAATCGGCGAAAGCCGGCAAGTTCGTCAGCCTGGGAGCGTGAAGACCGGCGAAAGCCGCGCTTCATGCGGGAAGTGCGCGAGGGAAACCGAGCCGCCTTCTCAAAGATTCTGCGAAGCTGAAGAGATCAGCACTGTGAAGTAAAGCGTCTGGCTACGCGCAAGCATAGCTCAGGACTTTGCATCGCAGCCGTGTTGCCGGAGCTATCGGCGCAAGCCGGTGGCAAGTTGCAATCGTGCTGGAAACAGTGATTGCAACAGGTCCGATGTTCCCGCAATGGAACACGCGGACAGCAGCCCGAAAGGGCGGTTGTCCGAGCAGACTGCGGAAGCGTTCTGCTGATTACGGCGACGAAATCGCAATCCAGCGCGTGACGTAAGTCAAAGCGGGTTTTGCGGTTGTCGGTCGAACGGAGTCGTCCTGGAGAAACCGGGACGGAGACGGTGATCGATTACGGCGGCTTCGCCGGAACTGAATCCGGGTTCGCCCGGAATCAGGAATTCAGGGACGGAGTTGTCCGGCAAGTCCAGGCATGAGGAACCACTCGGCGTTAGTCGGGTGCGGAGTTCATGTCAGGCAAGAGTCCAGTTGTCCTGAACAGCGTGGCGCAAGTCACGACGGACGATCGGCGAAAGACCAGCTGTGATGCTCGGTGCGCGCAAGCTCATCGTGCAATCCAGGTGGCCTGGAAGACTGGCAGTCCTTCAACAGCGAAAGCTGCGGAACAGACGAGCCAGCCTAGAGACCGCAGAAACACCGGGAAGCGAAAGTTTTTCGGACCGTCTGTGGCCCTATCCCAAGCCTGAGAGGGTGCGGGATAACAAAGAGCAGCGAATCGGTGGACGGCCTGTCGAAATCAGGCAACAGGCTTCACCTCTCGGGCACTCGCAGGGAAACGTCGCAAGGCGGAATCCGGCGTAAAACTTCCGGTAACGGAAGGGGGCACGATAGGTGACAAATTCACCGGGTTGTGAGCAGTCGGTTTTGGCAACAGAGTCGGCCAGCTCGAAAAGGACGTCTCACCACATTCCACGGCCTGCATTCGCAAGGATGCAGGCCGTGATTGTTTGGTCTATCTGCGAAGAACGTGAGCTGCCCTTCACGGCTGCAGCAGATTGGTTGATTTTTAATAGCTATTAGCTTATTGCTGCCTTCCTAACCGCTTTCCCGGCAAACCGCCCCGCTAGAACTACCCTCTAACTGGACAAACCAGATTTGCCCGAGGTGCCACATGCGTAAGCTCGCCATTCTTCTTCTCTCAGTCTGCACTAGTATATTCGCTCAAACTGCCGATCAAGGCTCCAAAGCTCACAAGCATGGAGCTGCCAAAGCCGGTGGAGGGTCCGACGCGCAGTTCGCCACGAAAGCGGCGCAGGGCAATATGGCGGAAGTCAATTTAGGCAAGTTGGCCACTGAGAAATCTCAGAGCGACGATGTGAAGAAGTTTGGTCAAATGATGGTCGACGACCACAGTAAGGCGGGAGACGATCTCAAGGGTGTAGCGTCGAAAAACAATTTGACTTTGCCGGACGATGTAAATGCTCAGCAAAAAGCCGAGCAGCAGCGGCTTGAGAAGCTTTCAGGCGCTGCCTTTGATCGTGCTTATATGCAGATGATGGTCAAGGATCACGTTAAAGACGTGGCCGAGTTCAAGAAGGAAGCCAACAGCACCGCTGCCAATTCCGACCTGCGTGATTTTGCCAAGCGCACATATCCAACGCTTGAAAATCACCTCACCCAAGCAAAAGCGGTGAATGAGGCATTGAGCAGCAAGGCTGGGGCGAGCGGTAAGGCTACGGGCAAATCCAAGAAGAAGACTACTTCATCGAGCGCTGCTGGTGGAACTGGGCTCCTAGTGATCTAAACGCAACTGGTGGAGACGCAGTGCCGTTGCGTCTCCAGTCCTTCTGTGCCTTTCCCTAATCACACGCGGGCCGCAGCGACTCTTGCCAGCCCAAACGCGGCGCGAATGCTGGTTCTGGTCAGATAACCAACCATCCAAGCCAGCAGGCCGAATCGCAACACTCCAAGCACCAGGAGTGCGATCGGTAAATGCCGAAGCATGTGTACAAAGAGCCCTATGTCAAGGACGAAAGAGAGAACCGCGACGCCATAGCTGACGAACCACGCCCACCTTTGAAGTTTCTGCAATGCGACTCCCACCCAGCAGCACAGGGCTGCGAGCACCACAAAATAAGCAGTCACAACGCCTGGGACATCCAAAAGCAAAGTTGGGCCCAGGGTCGCCGAGGGCGTTGCCTCTTCGATGAAGGAAATCAGCGGCGCGCGTGCAAACAGCCACGCGAGCAGCAGCACAATGTATCCGGCAGCACCGACGAAGTACAACATCGCAATGAGTTTCACCCCAACGGGAGGTTGTTTCACCTTCAATGCTGTGCCTCCTCAACCGAGATGATCTTGCTATCTGCACGAAACTTTTTGTAATCGCTGAATCGCGCGTCGACATCCAGACGAATGGCCTTGATTAAGGCGACGCGTGCGTCGAAGCTGATGTGCACATGCAGCGGCAGCCAGACCTCATCGTTGACCAGGGTCTGTTCGAGTCCGATATGTGAGCCGGGATGGAGTCGCACCAGAAATCCTCCCCAGGTAATGGTGTCAATTACGTCCGCTTCCAGCTTCAGCCACTGAAAGCTGTTCTTATCGATCCACAGCTTTGGACGAAGCTTAGGCAGCACGCGGGCGGCATTAAGCCGCGGACGAAAGTCCTGGCGAGGTTCGCCTAAGAGCACGTACGCAGACCTGCCGTTGAGGGTCTCTTCACCAATAATGCGGAAATCATAGGCTTCCGGCACCTCCAGCAGGAAGGAGTGTTCTTCATGGTGGCGCCTGTCGAAATCTGCCAATCGCTTCTGCCGCTCGGCTGCACTCTCGTGAGCACGTTTCTCCATGGTTTCGTTCAGTTTGTTTTCGACTTTGCGCGCCTCAGAGTCAGACAAGGGCTGATCGTTGCGCTTCATCAGATGGGCATAGGGTTGGCCATAAAGAAAGATGATCTCCTCAGTCTCGGACTTCGTGGACTTTATGGTGCCGTCGGAGTCTAATTCGCGCTGTTCAATGCGCTGCACAAATGTGTAGTTCTTCTCTTTTTCCCAATTGCTGATGTCATGGTTCATCGCGCTTCGAACGAGTTCAGCAGCCGAGATTTGCGCACGCGGAGCTGGCGCAGCGGACTTTGCAGGAGATACTTGGGCCAGTGCTTCTGTAACTGCGAATAGAAAGAAAAAAGTTGCGGCAAAGGAGACGGTTGCGGCCAGGTTGCGGTTGGAGGGCTCCTCCATTGTCATGAGTGGCAGACGCGCTGGTCGATCATACGCTGTTAGAAGTCCGCGAACTCGCGCGTGCGTTGAAACGCTACTGGATCGCTCCGCCGGCATAATAGAAACGCAGCCGGCTGCGTCTCCAGTGGTGTGTTCAAGCAACCGCTACCGCAACGCTGGCGCTCAGCTGCACCACTTGAGCGCCGCTCCTAGTTGCTAACTCTGCAAGGCGAGAATGATGGGTGAAGAAAAGTACCTGCGTGCGTTGCGCAAGATCTCCGAGTACCTGCAGGGCGGCTGAGGCCCGGACATCATCACTGTTGATCAGGATGTCATCCAAGATGACGGGACACGGCGCAACTCGCGCGACGTGATCTTCGATAGCCGCGAGTCTGAGGGCGAGGTACAGCTGATCGCGAGTGCCATCGCTTAACCCCGCGACTTCAACATGCTGGTTGTTGTGCCGGACTGCGACCAGAACGGGCTTGTCCTCGTCTGCGAAGGCGGTCGTGAGGCCGCTGTGGTCGCCCAGCGTGAGGCAGGAAAAGAGTTCACTGGCGCGCTGCAGAACCGGTCCCTGATGCTTTTCGCGATACGACTCCATGGCGCGCNCGAGTATCTCTGAGGCGAATCTCAATCGTAGATGCTGTGCGAGAGCAGGCCGCAACTTTGCGAGAGCGTCTTCTGCCTTCTGCGCCTGAAGCGCCGACTCCTCGCTGGCCTGCAGGCGCTCAAATTCCTGCGACAGCCGTCCGAACTCGCTGGCTGCGTTGAACAATTCGCTCTCAAGTTCCCGCTGCCGCTCCTCACGCCGGAGGATCTCTGATTTGAGACTGTCCAGATCGAATGCTGACGCCTCGTGCTCAATCTGTGCCAGATCGGGAAGCGCGTTCCGCTCGATCAGACCTCGCGCGATTCTTTCGTGCTCCTCCTGCTTCGCCGATTTCTGCTCCGACGCCTGCAGCGTCGCTTCCAGCTGTTGATCATCTGAGCACTTAGCGAGTCGCAGCAGAGCTGCAAGCGTAGCTGCAGCCGCGTCCGCCCGGGCGCGGCATTCGGCGATCGTACGCTCATCGGTGTCGTTCTCGCGCTCCATTGCGTCGCGCTCAGTCTCTGCCTTGCCGCTCTCGACATACCTCTCATGCAACTGCCTTACGGCCAGATTTGGCGAGAGCTTTGCCAATTCGGGAGCTAAGACTTGTAGCAGCTCTCTGGCCTTACGCTCGAAAGAATCGATGTTGTCCCCGATTCGCTTGATGCGGTACTCCAGCGCATCGGCGTCTCGCAAATGGCCGAAGACCTTCTCCAGCACCTCGAGTGCGCCTCCTATTGCTTTAGGGGTGGAGATCTCGGGCAGGAGCAAGGCCTTCACCAGCGGCGTCCACTTGCCAGCCCACACGGACAGGTTGCGCTTGCACTCTTCCAATTTCGCCTCGCGCTTTTCGAGCTGAAGCAAGGCAAGACGTTGGCGCAGATCCTGTGTTTTCCTGCGTCGATCGCTGAGCTCCTTCGCACGCGCTTCCGCAACACGGATGAGCAACGGCAACGAACCGCCGTCGGTTTCGGCCGGCAGTCCCAATTCCCGCATGCGCTCGCGCATCTCCGAAGCGGCGATGCTGAGGCGGACCTGGAACTTACCTACCTCGTCTTCTTTGTGGCGCGCTTGTGCAACCCGCTCGATGATCCTCTGCCGCGATTGCATCCACTCTCTCATCTCCGCTGGCGAAAGCGGCTCGGCCGGCAGTCCCATCCATTCACTCGCCCAGCGCCGACGCAGATCGTCTGCATCGCTGTCGAGCCTTGCCAGCTCTGTCCCGACTCTCTGCTCTTCCTGGCGCGCGGAATGGATTTCTTTCACTAGCCTGTCATGGACCGCGACATCTTTGGCATGAGTAAATCGGAGATCGGCGATTTCGTCGGTGCTGCGGAGTTGTTGCTCGAAGATTGTGGGTAGAGGTGAGCTAGCCTGCGATTCTTGCTGCGCCTGCGCAAGCGACATGCGGTTGCCAAACACTGATGAGCGAATGATCTCCCACAAGCGATCGCGTCGTACGCGCGCCTGCAAAAGCTCGGTCTCGCTCGCTTTTCCAACGTTGGCGCGGTAAAGCTCGAGCTCCGCCTGCTTATCGCGAATTGCATCTGCCAATACCAGCCCTTGCAGATGCCGTTCCTTTCTGCGCTCCTGAATGCTCTCCCACTCGCGCGCATATCGTTCGATAGTCGCGGGGAGCGGCGTCTTCAGTGCTTCGAGTTCCTGAATGGAACCCTGCCAAAGAGCGAGTCCCCGAAGCTCCCGGGCAGCGTCATCGTTCAGGCGTTCGATCTCGGATTTAGTGCCGGCGACCACTCCGTCTGTGTCCCCAAGCGACTTTGCTGCCTCAATCGTCGCGATAAGCATTGCCGGATCGGGTGGGCTGGGATCATGAGCCAGCTCCTCGCCAAGCGTCTCCTGAGTGTCTCGCGCTTCGCGGAACTGCTCGGCCGCCTGTTCCAATGCGGTACTAAGGCGAGCGTGTTCCGTCATCAGCTTGAGGATCTCCGTCTTTCTCGAATACACGCTCTTCAGGCTCTCAGCTTCGCTGATCGAATGCTTCCGCCAAATCTCCTTCCACTCCAGTTCAGCGCGGTGGATCGCCTCGTCGCGATCATGCAGGCGCTTCGGCCGGTCGTTTACTCCACGGAGGTAATCGGCAATGCCGGCAGTCAGCTCCTCTATTTCGTTGCCGTGAGGGTTCAGCTCGGCGCTGAGAGGAAGCGCGCGAATGCGCTCCCTGCGCTGCGCGATTTGCTCACCGAGAGACTGGATTTCCCTGTTTGCGCTGGACAGCGCAGCCGCCGCTTCATCGCGCTGTCTGCGAGCGGTAGGTGGCAAAACGGGCACGGAGTCGAGCGCGACAAGCGCAGACCGCAGTTCCTGCAACCGGGCCACATCTGGTTTGTTGCTGGCGATGCGCCGCAGCTTCACCAACTCCTGCTGAAGCGTCTGCGCCTCAGTGTTCAGCGCTTCATGATGGGCCTGAGCATGCTCCAACTCCGATTCCATCTCCTTGACAGCAACCGCAGAGATGGCGAGCCGCCGGAGTTCCGATCGAGCGTCCTTATATTCATCGACGAGGCTGTTGATGACACGTCCACGTGCTTTAGCGGAAAACAGCTGTTTGGCTTCGTCCTCAAGACTCTCGAGCAACTTCCTCAACTCAAGCAACCCAGCGGCCTGAAAAAGGGCGCTGCCCACGTCGCCTTTGCCACGCAGGAGTTCCTCACCGCCTTCACGTAATCGCTGGTGATCAAGGCAAAAGAACTGCTCAAAACGATCTCGATCGAGCTCCGGCAAGAATGCGCCGAGAGCGTTTTCCTGAATTTGCGATTCGCGCCCATCCAGCAGTGTGGCGGTGGTACCTTTGCGCCGCCGAAACGACAGGCGCTCACGCCCATGCGAAGCGGTTGCTCCGATGCGCAGTTCCGAACCTTTGCAGCTATGTGCATCTGGGGTCTTTGCTGGCACCCCGAAGAACAGGGCCGAGATGGCGCGCAGCAGAGTGGATTTGCCGGCTTCGTTGTCGCCGTAGATGACAAAGAAGTCCGGCTGACGAGAGGAAAAATCCAGGCTGCGATCGCTGAAGTGCCCGTAGCGAATGAGATCGATGCTGTCGATTCTCATAGCGGCTCCGCCACAGAGAGTCGCGCCAGCAGCAAAGCTTCAGCTTCCTTGAGAGCTGCGCCCACGGCCGCTGAATCCAGGGCGATGGGCCCCGCCCCTTCGCTGATGTCGCTCGGCAACTTCTTTTTAAGCTCCTCGACGATGTTCCAGCCGCCGAAGGTTGTGGAATCGCGGCGCAGCTCGGCAGCGATTCTTGCCACTTCGCCGATCGGATCATCTCGCAGTAGCAGCGTTTCGCGGTCCAACTTCGGTGAGGTCTCGAGCTGTACGCGCTCGACCCAGAGGAGTCCGCCGCCGCATTCATTGGCCACGCTGATCGCTTCACTGCGTACCTGCTCAGGATCGCGGCTCAGCTGCAGATGCGCATCCGTGCAGCCGACAATGCGCAGCCGCAAAGCCTGCACTCGCTCCTTTTGTTGTGCCACCAGCGCCGACAAGATACTGCGCAATTTTTCATAGACGTCGTCCGCCGTGCTGCACGTCGAGGCATCGAGCTCGACCTCGATCCATGGGACCACCGACGTCGAGATGGTCTGAAGTGAGATCGCGCCTGTATCGGACACCGTTATCAGTTCGCAACTTTTCTCACCCTGCTCCTTACCATGACGTCCCTGGATATTTCCCGGATAAACAATGTGCGGATCGCGACAGAGAAGCTGGCGATTGTGTACATGGCCAAGAGCCCAGTATTGATATCCCTTGTTCTTCAGAGTCTCCAGCGAGCAGGGCGCATAGTTGGCGTGCTCCGAGATGCCGGAAAGATTCGTGTGCAGCACTCCGATGTTGAAGAAATGCGGGACTGCAGGCGGATAGTGTACGGCCAGATCTTCGGTGATCTCGGGAGTGGCGAAACTTTGCCCGTGGATGGCAACACGCAACGAGTCGTTGGTAAACGTGTGCGATTCGCTGCTCTTAAAAACGTGAACGTTCGCCGGCGGACGAAGCTGCTTGATTAACTTGCTGGCGGCGTCGTGATTGCCATAAATCAGGTAGACGTCGATGCCGCCATCCTTCAGGCGGGACATCTGCTTGTTGAAGAACAGCGCAGATTCGAAGCTCTTCAGACCTACGTCATAAAGATCGCCCGCAATGATGAGGAAGTTGACCTGCGCCGCGAGAGCGGCATCGATCACCTTCTCAAAAGCCCGCCGTGTAGCGCCGCGAATCTCACTGACGGGCGCACCAGGATAGTGGGCCAAACCTTGCAGGGGGGTGTCAAGATGAACGTCAGCGCAGTGGATAAACTTCATTCAGGTCCCAAGAAGCTAAGTGCTGGCACGAGCCGCTAGCTTCAACCGGCGCCGCGCTGGCTCAACCTATACCGTCCCGCTGAAGTAGACACATGAACCAGTAGCCTCGGCGCTAGCTAACACATGAGTCAGTACCGTCCGCGGTAGCGGATGGGTGAATAAAAGTTGAATATAACCTCAAACAATCCAAAAGCAACAACAAAGCTGTTCGTTGCTGGCCACAGCCCCACAATGCCGCAATTCTGTACGGCTCTTCTCCCATGGAGCGTCGCCTTAATGGTGGAAGTGTCAGATTGTTTTTTTCGGGGAGAGGTGCATTAGAAGAATTCAGCTCCGCGTTCGGCGAGTAGCTCCTTAAGAACGGAACGGTGACAGCGTTCCTGGTTTTCGCAGTAGCAGCCCAATGAGAAGCGGGTCTGATGAGAAAAGGCGGCAAGTACATCAAGGAGCCGGGCCGCATCTGGTTTGTTCATCTCGGCTCGGAACTTACGCTGGAAGATCTTCCAAGACCTCTCGTCCTGGAACTTTTGCGCGAAGCTCACCAATTCCTGGCTGGGGGCCAGGTTCGGCAACCAGACATCGTAGAAATCTCGGCTCGCAAATTCCCCTTTCGGCACGCCGCGGGGCGGTCTGCGCACGGTTCCAATCCGCAAGCCTTCATTTACTCTCCTCGGAGATCCTAGCTTGACCACCGCAATCGGCACGTATGAATCCTTCTTTTTATGTCTTTACAGGGGACTGCCTCAGCCGCTCTTCCGGCAATTTTCGCAGCACTGATAAACTGTTGATACTACTCACGCGGAGGGATGTGTGAGCGGTTGAAACAGGCGGTCTTG
>C688J18823_10000365_pt1 | contig 26041 bp, 23 predicted proteins | sample HopSoiMetagenom1_FD_18823 | JGI IMG/M metagenome (IMG submission 18823) | reverse complement strand
CCCGCGGCTGGCGCGGTAGAGCGGGACGTTCAGCTTGCCGACAAGTCGCAGCCCGGTGGCACCCAAGGAGTGGGACAGCCGCGAGTAGAAGTGGTCGCGCACGGCGCGAGTATCCCATCAGAGCGAGCTAGAGTGGGCAGATGGCAGAGCCGCACCCGTTCCGCCGCGCCGCCGAGGCCAAGGACCTCGACCTGCTGACGGAGACGCTGCGCGAGGACGTCGTCCTCCACAGCCCGATCCTCTTCCGCGGCTTCGAAGGTCGCGACACGGTAGCCACCGTCCTCGCCCACGTCGCCGCCACCCTCGAGGACCTCACCTACACCGACGAGCTGACCGACGGCAAGACTGTCGCCCTCCGCTTCAAGGCCAAGGTCGCCGGGACCAGCCGTGAGCTGGAGGGCATCGACTTCCTCGAGCTCGACGAGGACGGCCGCGTCGCCGAGCTGACCGTCTTCATGCGTCCCTACTCGGCACTGACCGCCTTCAACGAACAGATGTCGGCGCGCCTTGGAGCGTCTGAAGGCTAGACCGGCGGACTTTGCGGCGAGGTGTGCAACTCCTCCCTTAAACTGCTGTGCCTAGCCTTGGGGGAGTGTCCGAGTGGTTAAAGGAGATGCGCTGTAAACGCATTGGCTCTGCCTACGCAGGTTCGAATCCTGCCTCCCCCATTGATCGATCAGTCGGGGCGACGCCCCAGTTAGTTGACGCATGCCAGACCCTTTAGTACGGTGTTCCTGGATATCAAGCCGCTCGAGGGTAGCTCCCTCTCGCGATCCAGACCCGCTTCGGCGGGTCTTCGTGATTTAGGACTTATTCGCTCCGCCCGCGCGCCAACTCTTGACGCTCTTGCGCTACTGTCGCCGACGGAGGAAAGAAGCGAAAAGGTTTCGCGAGCGGCTTGATATCCGTGAGTCCGGGGGTCGCCCCTCGGATGGGATTCGAATCCCCCTTCCTCCGCCACAATTTGCTGTTGGACGCGGGATTCACTACGAGGGGACGCAATCATCAAGCGTTTGGCGGGTAGCGCCCCCCCGAGCCTCTCTGATTTTCTGCTTCGGCCTGCGCTGCCTGAGAAGATGTGCCCATGCTCCAGGATCGAGTCATTGCGATTGCTGGTGTCGGCGGCGGCCTTGGACCGCTGGTCGCGGAGCGGGTTGCGGCCGAGGGGGCCATTGTCGCCGGTGCCGAGCGCAGTCAGGAGAGCCTCGATTCCCTCGCGGCCGATCTTAAGCTCCCGCCCGAGCGCTGGGACGGCCGTGCCGTTGACCTGCTCGACGAGGAGGCGACCCGCGCCTGGTGCGCCGCCCTCGTCGAGCGTTTCGGTCGCGTCGACGGCCTGCTCCACCTCGTTGGCGGTTGGCGCGGAGGAGAGCCGCTGCACGAGGCGCCGCTCGAGGACTGGGCCCTCCTGCACGACCTCCTCGTCCGCACCCTCCAGCACACGACCCGCGCCTTCTACGACCAACTACTGGCCAGCGAACACGGCCGCTTCGTCCTCGTATCCGCCAAGCAGGCGCAGAATCCGACCAACACCAACGCCGCCTATGCGGCGGCGAAGGCGGCGGCCGAGGCCTGGACCCTCGCCTTCGCCGACGGCTTTGAGCCCGGCAGCGCCACCGCCAACATCATCGTCGTCGACGCGATCCTCACCCCGCGTATGCGGGAGGAGAACCCCGGCAAGGACTTCCCCACCTTCACCCCCGCCGAGGACATCGCAGCCGCGATCGCATATCTCTGTTCGGATGCCGCCGGGAAGATGAACGGCCAGCGCTTGGCGCTTACCATGAAGTAATGGCCGACCAGAAGGGCCAAGTGGAAACGCCCGGCGGCAAGTTGACGATCGGGGAGCTGGCGCGGCGGACGGGGATGACGATCCGCAACATCCGTGCCCACCAGACGCGCGGCCTGCTGCCGCCGCCGGAGGTGCACGGCCGCACCGGCTATTACAACGAGGACCACGTCGCGCGGATCGACCTGACCCGTGAAATGCAGGCCGAGGGGCTCAACCTCGAGGCGATCCGTCGCGTCCTGGAGAGCAGCGAGGGCTCCTCGCGGGAGATGGTCGACTTCGCCCGCGCCGTGCGCGCCCCGTTCGAGGACGAGACGCCGGAAATCTTCGACGAGAAGGAGCTCGCCTCCGCCTGGGGGGTCGAGCGCTTCGACCCGAAGCTGCTGCGCCGGACCGAAAAGCTCGGCATCCTGCGGCAGCTCCCCGACGGCAAGATCGAGGTGATCAGCCCCCGTCTTCAGCGCGCCGGCACTGCCCTGGTGGAGCTCGGCGTCTCGCCCGAAGCCGCCATCGACACCGCCGTCGAGCTGCGCCGCCACTCCGAGGGCGTCGCCAAAGTCTTCGTCGAGCTCTTCGTCAAGGAGATCTGGGAGCCCTTCGACAAAGCCGGCCGGCCCGAAGAGGACTGGCCGAAGGTGCGCGAGGCGCTCGACCGCATGCGCCCGCTCGCCTCCGACGCGCTGCTGGCGATGTTCCAGATCACGATGGGCGAGTCGACCGATAAAGCCGGCGAACGCACCCTCCGCGACGCCGCCAAACCCAGCCGCGGCTCCTCGCGCGGACGAAGGAGCAGGCGCAGCCCTCGCTAGGGGACGATCGTCCGCATCGCCTGTTCCAGTTCGGGCACGCCGTAGGCGCCCTCGATGCGGCCGCGGATGATCCCGTGGCGGTCGATCAGGAAGGTCCAGGGCTCGGTTTCGAGGTTGAAGGCTTCGAGCTGCGGCCGGATCCCCTTCGCGATTTCGTTGTCGTTGTAGACCTCCATGTGGATGAAGGCGGCCTGCCCCCTGTACTCGTCCGCCACCTGCTGGGCGACGTCGACGACCGGGCCGCAGACCCGGCTCTGACAGAGCGCAGGCGTCGCGAAGACGAGCACGATCGGTTCCTTGCCGAGGGCGTCGGCAAAGTCGACCTGGTGCATCTGGTCGTGGGGGATGCGGGTGTCGATCTTCGCGAGGTCGCCGCCGACCTCGCTCGCCGTGGGGGTGTGGATCAGCGGCGCCCTTTCACCGACCTGTGGCACCTCGTCCTGGCCGACGACCGGGCTCGGCACCCGCGAGGCCTCCAGGCCTCCCTTGCCCTTCAGCATCGCGACCGCCACCCAAGCCCCCTTTTTGCCGAAGCTCACCTTGGGCACCACATAGACGTTCTTGGCCTGATCGGGATCTTCGCCGGCGGCCCGGTAGGCCGGCTTCACTTCCAGCGAGGTTTCCTGCGCCGGCAGCGGCCCGATCACCGCTCCCGACTTTTCGCCCTTGGCGAAGTAGAGCGCCACCTCGGCGCCTTCCACCTGTTCGTTGCCGAGCGTGAAGACGCCGAACGGGTAGCGGTTCTCGCCGACGTCAAAGGCTTGCGCCGCTGGTGCGATCACGAGCTTCGAGGGTTCGGCCCCCGAGTCCCGCAGCAGGTTTGCAATCGTCTTCCCCTTCGCCGAGGGGAACTCGGCGGCGGAGGGGGCCGGCTGAGAGTTGTCTTCAGCCGAGCTCCCGCAGCCCGTGATCAGCGCGGCGAAGAGGCAGAGGGGGGTCAGCAGCAGGCGGCCAAGGAGGCGCATCGACGGAAAGCTACAGAGGTCGTTGGAGCTCAGAGCTTGGGAACGGGCCCTGGGGACGTAGCCGAACCCCGATCACCGTCTAGAATCATCCTGAGCGCAACGCTCCCGAAGGGAGCCGACCCGCCCGGATAGCTCAGTTGGTAGAGCACTTCCATGGTAAGGAAGGGGTCACGAGTTCGAGTCTCGTTCCGGGCTTCATTGGAATCGCTGCAAATCGGCTATTTCTTCGGCCGATTCTGCGGCCGTTTGGAACCCTCTCGATCCCGCCTATCTGCCACTAGTGGCAGATAGCGCCGCGATTGCGCCCGATCGGCCGTGATTGCCCTCGATTTACGGGTTTCAGCGAGCTACCGTCGCGAACCGCAAATGAAAAGCGCCCCGGCGGCGGTAGGATGCCCCGGGGCCGGCACAGGAGGAATTAGCTCCCATGCAAGGCAAGCGTAAAGGCGCCAAACCGGCCGCGAAGTCCGGCAAGGCGAAATCGAAAGCCCTCGGCAGCGAGGGGAAGAAAAGCAGCCCGAAGGCGCGAAAGGCCCCGCAGGGGCAGGAGCGGCTGCGGCCCGGCCAGCTCGAGGGCCTGGTCCTCGCCTACATGAAAAAGCACAAGGGCGAGCTGCCGCTCGGCCCGTCCACGGTCGCCCACGGGATCAAACGCTCCTCCGGGGCGGTCGGCAACTGCCTCGGCCGGCTCGAGAAGGAGAAGAAGGTGCAGCTGGCCGACAAGAAGCCGCGTCGTTACGACCTCGCCGGCAGCAAAAACTGACGACTACCTGAAAAGAAAAGCGGCCCCCGGCGGCGCTACGAACGCCGACCGAGGGCCTGACCACAAGGAGGCAGAGCTCCTCATGGCTGACGAGAAATCTACGGACCCTGGCGTCGCCAGGTTCCTGACCACCCACGACGAAGACGAGCGCGACCAGGCGGCGGTGTTCCGCTGGGTCCTCGAATTCCACCCCAGGATCACCTACACCCGCCGCGAGCTCCTGCTCGAGCTGAGCGGCGGCGGTGCGTCCGGCTACCTCGGCTCCGACGCGGGCGAGCGGGCGCTCCGCGAGCTCGTCGGCGCGGGGCTGCTCCACCGGATCGGCGAGGACGAAATGGTCCGGCCGACGCGCGCGGCGGTCCGCTACTTCGAGCTGACCGAAGGGGGTTTCTGATGGCGACGCGCGATCCGAATCAGGGGGACAGCATGGGCATGAAGATCTCCACCCTCCGACTCCCTGAGTCGATGGCAAAGAAACTCGGCGCCATCGCCCGTGCCGACGGCCTTCCGGTCTCGGAGGTTCTGCGGGTCGGGATCGAGGAACACATCACCGCCCGTTTCTCGGATGAGGACTTCAAAGAGCGCTTGCGGAAGGTGCAGCAGGAAGATCGCGACGTGCTCAAAGACCTCGGGATCGAGGGCTGAGCGATGGGGAAGAAGAAAGGACCTCAGGCGCTAGCGGCCGCCCAGCAGTTTGGCCGCAGCGTGGCCGAGCGGCGCCGGCAGATCGGGCTCACCCAGGAAGGCACCGCCGAGCGGGCGGGGCTGCACCGCACCGAGGTCGCCCTCATCGAGCAGGGTGGGCGCCTACCGCGCCTCGACACGATCGTCAAGCTCGGCGGGGCGCTCGGAGTCGAGCCCTGCGATTTGCTGGCGGGGATGGCCTGGAAGCTCGAGCCGCCGAAGGAGGGATCGAAGTGAAACCCGGTCTCGAGCAGGGAGACAAGTGGGTCCAGAAAGAGTGGACCTTGGCCGAGCGGTTCGCCGCGAACGTGGTCTGGTTCCGCCATCAAGCGGGTCTAACCCAGCAGGAGCTCGCCGACCGGATCGGCACGAACCGCACGGTCCTCAGCGCGCTCGAACGGGGGCTGCGGGTACCTCGGCTCGACACGGTCCTCAAGCTCGCTGCGGGCCTGGGGGTCGACAACTGCGAGCTCGTCGCCTGGATGTGGTGGGACCCGCCCCGCCATGAAAGTTATGAGACCCCGCCGGAGGTCGCGGAGATCAGCGGCTATGAAGTCTGGGACTTCGACGTGCCGGCCCGCTTCCGCGTCTCGCCCGTCGGCTATGAGAGCAGAGAGCGGTTCAAGGACCGGCTCAGGCAGATGCGCGAGGAAGACCCCGTCCTCAAGCTGATGCGGAAGGACGCTCCGAAGGTCGCTCCGCGCCAGCGGCCGGACGCCAGATGGGTCCTGCGCACCGGGCAGGCGCTCAAGTCGCTTCGCGAGGAGCGGGGGCTGACCCGCGAGCAGCTCGCGAAACGGGCCCGGACCACCGCGGCGTTCATCGGGGAGATCGAGGAGGGGAGAATCTTCGATCCGGGTCTTCGGATTCTGACCGAAATCTGCCGTGCCCTCGACGGCGATGGGTCCGAACTGGCCGTGCAGATCGAGCCGGTACGAGCTGAGCGCAAGGCTGCCGTTCAGAAGGTGCTGGGACGAGCTGGCTGAGCGTGACGCGCGCAAGGCCGAGGAGTAACCCGGGTGTCTCCACGATCCTTCAAGCGAGATTCTTCGCTTTCCTTGCAGAGGTCGGCGATGTGACGAAGGTCACGACCGTCCGCATCGAGGATGATCTGAATGACGAAGTCAACGCGGTTGCTCGCGCCGACGACGTCCCGGCCTCAGAAGTGGTTCGCGCAGCTCTCTATCGCTACATCGCCGACCGTAAGTCTGATCCGCAATTCCAAGCTCGTCTCCGCGAACTCCTCGAGAAGGATCGCGAAGTCATAGAGCGACTGGCAGCGGGCCTGACCGCCTAACCGTAAGTCGAGGCATTCCTGATAATGGGGCCGGGGCTGCTAGGCAGCGCGCCGCTAAGTCTGGGCGTATCAAATGACGGTGAACCGCGATGATGACGGATCGGGAGCGGTTCGGACGGCCATACCGTCGCGTACAGCGGCGCGATGGTGCCGTATGCCTTTCGGGCCCAACTCTGCGGACAAATCTGCAGGCGGCGCGTGCGAACTGATTACTGGCCGTTCCTGCCGCAACCCATTATCTGAATAAAACCCGGTCGAGGGACCTTCAGGCGCTCCTTGGCCGCCCCGGCGACCTCCGCCTCCGAGGCGGCCCGCGTAAGCGGCCTTGAATCAGCCGGACTTGTTGATCTTGTAGACCGGAATGACGTGCGTGATCTCTGCCGTAAGCATCTTCCACCCCCTTTCTTTTTATTCCTTATGGGAAATACAAACCCATATGACAGGGGGCGGGCCTGCGAGACCCTTGAGCGATCTGTTAAGTAGGTGGGGCTTATGCCCACGCCGAGCCGCGAGCGCCTATCTCTCACGAAGGTGCCACCAAAACCGCGCCTCCGCACCAACACCGGGCCGTCCTACCTCCTCCGCCTCGGCGTTCTCTACATCCACCCGCTCCGCATGAAGATCGTGAGCGAGCTCTACATGCGCGAAATGAGCCCGACTCATGCCCATGAAGATTTCGGAGGGGATACGTCCTACGGCGCCATGCTCAAGCACTTCAAGACGCTCGAGGAGCATGGGTGGCTTCGATGGGTTCGCCAGGAGCAGGCGAGTTCCGGAAGCGGTCGTCCGCACAGCCTTTATCGCGCCACCGAACTGGCGGTGGTAGATGACGAGACCTGGGAAGAATTACCGACCTCGCTCCAGGTCGCCTTCACCGCCAGGACCCTGCAGCAGCTCGGGGAGCGCGTGGGTGGGAGCCTCGCGGATGGAGCCGTCGACCGAAGAGAGGATCGCGCCTTCGACTGCCGCTCACTGGCACTGGACGCTCGTGGCTGGCGAGCAGCGATGGATGCACTCGCCGACTGCTTTCACTCCCACGTTCAAGAGCAGGTAGACGCGAAAATCCGCCTTGAGAAGTCGCAGGAGCCGGGTCTCCTGATGACCATCGCCCTCGCTGGATTCCCGTCGCCGCATCCAGCGAGCAGCCGGGGGCGACCCTCAGATCGCATGGCCGGAGCGTCGGGCTTTCTGCGCCTCGATGACGGGACGGTGCCGCTCTCGACCCGCATGGCCAAGGTCTTTGGTGATCCCCTCAACCTCGAAATCGTCAACGTGCTGGAGATGGAGGCGCTCCCTCCTTCACAGCTGCAGGCCCGGCTGGGAGGTGCTTCTCCGAGGGCCTACTGGCGCAGGTGCAAAGCCCTCACGGAGCTGGGGTGGCTCGTTAAAGCCACTGACGCCGATGGATCTCCGGGCGCGTATCGCGCTGCTGGCCCTCAGGTTTTCGATGATGCTGACATCTGGAGCGCTGTACCGGAGGGAGCTGAGAAGGCCGAGAGCTGGCCGATATTCCACGAGTTCTGCGAAAAGGCGTCAAATGCTCTCAGGCACGGATGCAACGCTCAGCCGGTTCGACATGTGACGTGGTGCACGTTTCTACTCGATGAGCAAGGCTGGAAGCAGGTCACGAGATCGCTTCGGGCCTGTCAGGACAGACTCAGTCGAATCGCAACAGAATCTCAGCGTCGAATCGAGTTCGGCGGCGACTCCGCGTCAGTTATCCCCGCAACGTTTTTCCTGGCAGGGTTCGAAGACGCGATGAAGTGGCAGGACACACAGACGATCTGCTGACGGCGCGGGAATCCGGCAGCGGCCCGCGCTTCTAACCCGCACCAGGAGGACGTTCGAGTTCGCGCAGGGACACCCTGCTGGCGGAGACCCCGCCTTTTTATTCCCTAATGGAATTGAAAACTGTGTCCACCTGACCGAGACTCAGCCGCCAGCGGTTGGCATACCCCGACCGTAGAAATCTTTTGGATGGAACGAGACTGATGAGGCTGGCCCAAGAATCTCCAATCGTCGCCAGAGCAGGTCGGGCGCCCACCCGGTCTGGGCAGGCCGTGCTACGGCTCGCAATATCACGTGGCGTCACTTTCGCAGGCAGCACCGGTGCCTTTTGGGCTCTTTCTGCAGTCCTCTACGCACAGACCCACTCGGTGACATTGGTGGCCGCTGCGGCCCTTGCATCCTTCTCGATGCCGGCGCTCCGCAGCCCCGTGGCCGGAGAACTCGGGGATCGCTTCGACCGCAGGCACGTCATGGCGGCTTCTGAGCTCGGCGCGGCGCTGTGCTTTGGTTTCATGACCTTGTTCACCGCACCAAGCGTGCTCCTGGGGCTTCGTCGCCTCGCTGCCGTCGCCGACTCCGCCAATCAGGTGACTACACCTAAGGAGGGAGAGTTCAGTGGCAGACGGCACCCACTCCGACCGCGCCGATAGCCGACAGAAACGGCGCAAAAAAAAGCTGAACGGGAACCGTCCAAAGCCCAGGATCCTTTCTCAGGAGGCTTTGATCAAGGCGCTCAGCCACCCGGTTCGGATCAAGGCGTTGACCATTCTCACCGCCCGGGTCGCCAGTCCAACGGAAATTGCCGACACGATCGGCATGCCCGACAAGATCGGCAACGTGAACTACCACGTACGAGCGCTAGAGGATCTAGGGCTGATCGAGATCGTCGAAGAAGAGTCGGTTCGCGGCTCGGTCGCTCACTACTACAAAGCTGTGGGGGAGGAAGTCGCTACCGCTGATGCGCTGCTCTTGGACCTTGCGGGATCGGTGTCGGCCGGGATTCTTGACAAGCGCGACGATCATCTACTTACCCGTACGGCGTTACGGCTGGATGAGCCGGGCTGGAAGAAGGTGCGGAAGATCCTGGCCACCGCGCTCGAGAAGATCCTTGTAGAGCAGGCGGCGGCAGATGAACGGATGAACGGATCGCAAATCACCGCGATCAGGGCTGTCCTAGGCCAGTTGCTCTTGGAGATTCCCTCGGAGGGATCGACCGAGGTCTAGCGCGGCATTCCCGCGCACCACGCAGATGAAGATCGCCAAGGCCGACAAGATCACCCCCGAGCATGGTCCCCCCACTGCCTGCCTGGATCATTTCTGGAAGCTCATGGCCCCCGCCTCCTCGAGCCTTCGAGCCTGAAGTTCATTCAGCGTTGATCCGGGAGAAACATCCCCTCTCCGCGGCCCACCTAGCCGCGCGGCTTGAGCTTGGGGTCGAGCTGGTGCAGGAGCAATTGACGGCGATGGAGAGTGAGGGGATCTTGGTCCGGACTCCCCCTTCCGGTGGACTCTTAGAAAAGGCCGAACAGGAAGCTCTCTACCGGCTCGGCGCGGCGGGGGCCGCACCGCCCTCCGCAGCAAGCCCTCGCCGAGCTCAGGGGCCGATAGTTTCGCGTGCTGGCCGAGATGCCCTCTACCAAGACCTGCTGGCGACCTTCACGGAGGTGGAGGATCTCGAGCGGCTCGCTGAGAGCGAGGACCCGCAGGACCTCGAGGAATGCGAGGAGATCGGGGCGAGGGTGCTTAATGCCTTGCGGCTCATCCAGGAAGGCGGTATCGGCTGGGGCAAATCCGGAAATGCCGAGTTCCTCGAACTCTCGATGCCGCCGGCGGAACTGGCCGAACTTGTGACCCAGTGTCATCGAAAGCTTTTCCAGTTTGTTGAGAGGGAGCGTGCGAGTTGGGAAGAGTCGAAGTCTGAATTTGACGGCTTCGTGAACGCAAGAGACGCCTGCGGAGCGATCCTCGACCAGTTGCGGCCAGCCTTGGCCGGCCCGTGAGGTCGATGAGCGAACCAAACGAAGAGCGCGAGGTGCCGGAGTTCGAACCGGGGAGGCGATTCTTTCCGGCGGCTTGGAGCCAGGCCGCAAATAACGGGCTGATTAGCAATGAGGAATACGTGGACGAGCTGATCCGGCATACCCGCGCTGAAAACAAGAGGACGATGCCAGGGGTTCCGTGGCCGGATGACAAGGACGAATGAAGCATGTGATGGCTTCTGCCAAGACATAGAGCGACGTGTCTGGTTTCACACCAATGTTCGCCCCCAGCGGAAGTTGGGTGCCAGCCAATATACCCATGCCGGTGGACAGGGTCTCCAACTTCGCGACTTGCGTGCTACTACATGAAGCGGTTGAAATACGCGCAACGGTTCAATCCGAAGACCGGTTGAATCATTAGACCGAACGGTTAAAATTTACTGTGGCCACCTCCTTGACAAATCGCCCTCAGAGTTGGTTATGTGCTGCAGCAGTACCTAGCCATTACCAACTGCAAAACGTTCTTATCTCGGAACCGACGGGCCGAATGACCCCCCGGCGATCCAGATGAGGGGGGAGGCATCAATGGTTCGCATGCTAAGTGAAGGTCAACTCAAGAATCCCGGACGAGAGGGAGGAAAAGTATGAAGATTAGTTACAGCAGCACGGCTGTATTGCCGGCAACGCAGCTAGCGAAGTGCGGTTAGGCGCGTAAGTGATAGACGCTCATTAACAGATGTCATGCGACCGGGATCAGCGGTCTACAGACGTGCAGCAAAACAATGAGTTGTTCGATTAGAACGGCGAGCCTGGCAGAAGGTAAGGTTCTCTCTGCTGTGGTATGACGCGGGTACAAGTGGGTTTGCGAAGACGAAGCACAAACTGAGCGGGAGGAACGTTGGGAACCACTGGAAGAGGCAGTCGTATCGGGAATGCCGTGCCATCGCGCCAGACATCGAGGAACTATGTTCGCGCACTGTGTGGGATTGGCGCGGTGATCGTGGCGCTGCTCTTCCTTCTCCTGATGCCGCCTGTAGAGGCGTCTGCGACCGTGCTTCCGACCACGATCACTGAAAACATGACGCTGAACATCCTCGGCAGCCCCTACACTGGCAGCTCCACGCTAGAAACGGGCTCAATCGTGAAAGTTCAGCCCGGAGTGGTGTTGAAAGTGGGTGCGCTCACCGTCAAAGGCACTCTCGATGTCGAAGGCACCGCCTCAGAACCAGTTGTCTTCACCGGTCCCAAAGAAGAATCGCTCGGCGAATGGGGTCCGATCAAATTCGAACCAGGCAGCGGATCATCAGTCGTCGAGCATGCCGAAGTGAAGTACGGCGGCGGGGCATCAGGCATCGGCGCGATCTATATCAATGGCTCTTCGCCGACGATCAAGAACTCCACGTTCTCGCATTCCTTTGGCTACGCGATCAACGCCCCCAGCGGAGGCAGTCCTGAAATTGCCAACAACCACGTTCTCTCCACCGGCAACGCCCGGGGGATCAGCTACTCGGCCACCGGCACCCAAACCGGCGAAGTCAACATCCACGGCAACGAAATCGAAGCCGGCTCCTTCGGGATCACGGTCAACTACACCAGCAGCGGCACTGTCTTCGGCAAAACCCTAGGTGCCAACACGATCATAGGCACGGCCGAAAAGCCACTCACTTACACGGGCTCCGATATCCCCGGCGACATCACCGGCAATACGTTGAGCGCCAATAAAGAAAACATGATCTCGATCAGCGGAACCGTCGCTCATTCGGAGACCTGGAACAACGGCGGTGGCCCCGTCAAGGTCGAAAACGTCGTTGTTTCGAGTGGAGCAACGCTCGCGATAGCTGCCGGTGTCTTAATTTTCAATCCAAATATCACGATTAAAGGCACTCTAAAAGCTTTAGGAACTCTCTCGGAACCCGTAATCCTCACCGGTGCCAAACAGGAATCGGCTGGCGAATGGAAACGGATCATCTTCGAACCAGGAAGCGGCGAATCAATTCTCGACCATACCGAAATCTCCTACGGCGGGTCTCCAACCAGTAGCGGCATGATCGAAGCGAAAGGCTCCCACCCGACGATTAGCAATTCAACCATTCGAAAGGCTCAATTCTATGGGATTAAGGTCACCGAATCAGGTGCGCCAACTATCGAATGGAACCGCTTCCGGAATAACTCCAACGGGATCACCTACACCGGGACCGGCACGCTCAGCGCGCCGAACAATGACTGGAACTGTGCCAGCGGCCCGAAACCGGCCGGATGCGGCGATTCGGTCACCTCGAACGTGAACTGGAAACCGGCGGCGTCGCAGCTCCCCGAACTCGGCGGCCACTGCCGCGGCAAGGAAGGCCAGTGCGGCGAAGGCGCCGATCCGGTCAGCCTCGCGACCGGTCAGCTCGACTATTCCCACCGGGACCTGGCTCTGACCAACAAGAGCGCCGAGCCGCTTGTATTCGCCCGTGCCTATACCTCCGGCTCAAGTTCGGACACCGGCCTCGGCGCAGGCTGGTCGCAGAGCGGCCTCACCAGCGCGACCGAACTCGAATCCGGAGAAGTCCTGATCCTGCGACAGGACGGCCGCCAAGACCTCTTCCAGAAAATTGAAAGCGGCTATCAAGCGCCCTCGGGCGTCACCGACACTCTGGCGAAGGTCGAAGGGAACTTCCAACTGACGACGCTTGAGAACTCCGTCTACCGCTTTGACGCGAGCGGCCGAATCGCCTCGATCACCGACGACCATGGCCTCAAAACGACCTACGCCTACAACGCCGAAGGCCGATTGGCGACGATCACCGATCCCTCCGCCCAGACGCTCACCTTCTCCTACAACGCCTCCAACCACATCACGCTGGTCAAAGACTCGACCGGGCGCGAAGTCAAATTCGCCTACTCGGTGGCCGGCGACCTCGAATCCGTCACCGACGTGCTGGGCGGAGTGACCAAATACGCCTACGACTCCCAGCACCGGCTGATCTCGATCACCGATCCCCGCGGCAACGTGATTCTCAAAAACACCTACGACTCACAGGGCCGGATCACCGAACAGCGCGACGGCCTCGAAGACCTCTGGAAACTCGAATACAAATCCGGAGAAACGATCGTCACCGAACCGCAGGGGGGTCAGCTCAAATACGGCTTCGACTCCCAGAACCGCGTCGTCTCCGAAACCGACCAGCTCGGCCACACGACGACGACCGGCTACGACGCGGCCGGCAACATCAGCAAGGTGATCGAGCCGGGCGGGGCCGAATGGACCTTCGGCCACGACGCCCCGGGCAACGTCACCTCGGCCAAAGACCCCGCGAGCGGGGAACGCAAATACGAATACGACTCGAAAAACCGGCTCACCCACTACACCGACCCGCGCGGGGGCAACTGGAGCTACGAATGGTCGGCGGCGAATGATCCGACCAAGATCACCGATCCCGAAGGCGGCGAAACCGTTCTCACCTACAACGCCTCCGGGCAGCCACTGACCCAGACCGACCCCGACAAACACAAAACCGAATTCAGCTACGACACCCGCGGCAACGAGCTCACCGCCACCGACCCGCTCGGCCACAAAACGAGCTTCGAATACAACAGCCGCAACTACCTCACTGCGAAGACCAGGCCGGGTCTGAAAGCCGAAACCCTCGAAGTCGACGCGCTCGGCGACGTCCTCGCCCGCACCACGCCCGAAGGCCACAAAACCAAATACGCCTACGACGCAAACGGGCTACCGACCCAGGTCACCGACCCGGCCGAAGACATCTGGAAAATCGAGCGCAACGCGATGGAGCGGCCGACCGCCTACACCGACCCGCTCGGCCAGCAGGCGAAAGTCTCCTACAACGGCAACCTCAAGCCGACCAAAGTCGTCAACCGGCGCGGCAAGGAAACGAGCTATGCCTACGACCTCGCCAACGAGCTGACCGAAGTCAAACGCCCCGAAGGCGGGGTCTGGAAATACGGCTACGACAGCCGTGGCAACCGAACGGCCATGACCGACCCCCGCGGCAAAGAAACCACCTATGCCTATGACTCGCTCGACCGGATGACCGAAGCCAAAGAGCCGCTGTCGGTGACGACGAAATACGGCTACGACGCAGGCGGCGACCTCACCTCGGTCACCGACCCGCGCGGCAACACGACCGGCTATGGCTACGACAAACTCGGCCGCCTCACCGAAGTCGCCCAGCCGCTGGAAGAGAAAACGACCTACACCTACGACCCTGCCGGGAACGAGCTGACCAAGGCCACCGCGGTCGGCACCCTCCAATACGGCTACGACGCCGCCGACCGGCTCACCTCGGTCAAAGCCGGCGAATCGACCCTGCGCTCCTACGGCTACGACGACGCCGACCGGCGCACCAGCGCCACCGACGCCGCAGGCCACAAAATCGAAATCGGCTACACCGAAGAGGGGCGCCCCATCTCGATCAACGACGGCCGCGGTCAGTCGCTCACCCGCATCTACGACTCCCGCGGCAACCTCGTCAAACAGGTCGACGGACGCGGGACGCTCGAATACAGCTACGACAAACTCGACCGGATCACCTCGCTCACCGATCCGCAGGGCAAAGTGCTCGGCTTCGCCTACGACCCCGAGGGCGACCTCACCGAAGTCACCCGCCCCAACGGCGTCACCACCGCCAACCTCTACAACGAAGCTGGCCGGCTCTCGGAAACGGTCTCGAAAACCGCAGAACCGCTCGCCGTGCTCGAATCGCTGAAATACGGCTACGACGCCGCCAGCAACGTGACGAGCAAGGTGGATCAGCGCCTCGAAACCGAAACCAGCTACGCCTACGACTCGCTCAACCGCCTCACCGAATTCAACCCGCCCGGTGAAGGGGCGACGAGCTACGGCTACGACGCCGCCGGCAACCGCACCGAAGCCGGCAGCACCACCTACTCCTTCAACGCTCTGAACCAGCCCACCGAATCCTCCGCTGGCACCACCTACAGCTACGACGGCGCCGGTCGTCTGACGGGCGAAGTCAACGGCTCCGAAGAATCCATCTTCGGATGGGACCTGCTCGACCATCTGGCCAAAGCAGAAACGCCCGGTGGCAACGTCACCTACGCTTTCGACGGCTTGGAGCGGCTGAGCGAACGCAAATCGGGGGAAGCCACGCAGGTCTTCCACTACGGAGATCTCGGTGACATGGCGACCTACATGGCAAACGGCGAAGGCAAAATGACGATCAGCTACCTCCAAGGTCCTCGCGGCCTGCTCGAGCAGCGCTCCGGCGAAGCGACCAGCTTCCTCTTGGTCGACGGCCACGGCGACGTGACGGCGATAGCCGGCGGTGCCGGTGAAGTCGAATCCCGCCAGAGCTTTGATCCCTGGGGTAGCCAGCTCTCCGGGCCCAGCATCGAGATGGGCTACCTCGGGGCCTGGGAGCGGCCGAGCGATCAGGTCAGCGGCATGATTCAGATGGGGGCTCGCTCCTACGCTCCTACGCTGGGCAGCTTTGCTTCTGAGGACCCTGTGTTGGGCCATCTCGGGATCGGCGTCTCCTCAAACCGCTATCCCTATGTTTGGGACAACCCCCTCAATCGCCGGGACCTGAACGGACGAGATGCCTGCCTGTTCGATGCCTGCACGAGCGATGTTGCCGAAAGTGTTGAAAACCTGCCGGGGGAACTCGAAGAAGGTTGGGAAAAGGTGGAACGTGGCGTTGCTCAGGTCGGCTCAACCGCTGGAACGGCGGCGGAAAGCACTTGGGAATGGACGGCCTCAGGTCGGAAGTGGGTCTCAGACCGGGCACAAGACTTTCTGAAGGAAGCCAAGAGTCCTCTCAGCGACATCTATAATTTTGCAGGTGAACACTGGCAGACCTGCGTGGAGGGGGGAACCACTGGCGCAGGTATCGGTGCCGTTATCGGGACCGGGGCTGGTCCGGAGGGTACCCCGATTGGTGCGGGCGCTGGGGCTCTTATCGGCTGCGGCGATTTAGTGCAAGATGAAATCCTGATTGAAAGTGCTTCCGAATGATGGCCACCCTCCACATATCCCGGCCGGCTCGCGGATATGTTGACCGCTGGCGGTCATACGGGGTCATCGTCAATGGAGAGCTGCGTGCGCAGCTCCACCGGGGAGAAACGACGAGCATCGAGGTTGAGCCGGGGCAGATTGAGATCTTCATAAAGATCGACTGGTGCAGGAGTCGAGTGGTTCAGATGGCTCTTTCCCCAGAATCTGAGGCGCATTTTGTCTGCCGCCCCCGCAGCGTGGTGACGGCCCTATACGGGATTACGTTTGCCCGAGATAACTACGTCCACCTTGAGGCTACGTGACGGACTACCTTCAAAACTTATTCCCCCGACCTCTGGGGCTTGTTTTTTCCTTTATCGCTATCTTGCTGGCTGTTCTAGCTGGAGGATTTTTGGGTGCTGCATTTGGATTGTGGGCGGCTGTCGCTTGGGACCTTGCAGTTATCGCTCTCACCGTGTTTGCTCTGCGTCAGAGGGCTATGGCTCAAAGCAAGTGTCGCCATCAGTAGCCAGTGAGCGGGCTCTCAGGTGTACTTGGCTAAAGCTGCGTCCGCCTTGGGGGACGGTGCCGGGAGCAAAGCGCTCACGGGGTGGGGTGGCAACATGGGAGAGGTTGATGAAGCCCTTGCGCGCGACTCGAAAAGTCGCCTACACTTATATAGCCCCCAAGGGCTGTCGGCTGTCTGTCGTGTTCAACGTCGGATGTGATTTTGGGCGCCCTCGGGAGGAAAGGAAGAAAGGAATCAAAAGCGCGGCCCCGCACGCAACAGGCGAGCGGGAAGGATTGTTGTTAGAGCCCAAAAGGGGCCCAGGATGATCTCGCGCAGGTGCTTCTAGCCCTGCAGGAAGCACTGACTTATATTTAAGGGCAAGCTGTTTTCGTCACTCAGACGCGCAGCGTGAGACCTCGGCAGGGAGGGGTTGAGCGGGCGCGCAGAGGACGAAATTGGCGGCACCCGAGAAGAAGATCCCCGAAGCTCCACCGCATTGGGCTGCGGGTCGCCGGTCTCGATCGACGAGGCGCTACGGGCTGCTGAGCTGCGGGTCAAAGAGGCCGAAGCCGCTCGGGCTGAGCTTGCAGCTCAGAAACTGGCCGGCGAAGTCGCTCGTCAGCCGCTGGAAGAACTGCTCGAAGTCCAACCACGAAGGGCAGGCTGAGATCTCGCGGCGCCAGGCCGAGACCCGAAGCCTTAATGAAGCAAGCTTTCGGAGCACCGCCTACCTCGTGGTCTTTTTGCTGCTGGTCATCCTCATCCTCGCGCTAGCGCTGATCGATCCCCAGCTGCTGGAGAACATCGGCCAAGTCTTCCGCTGGGCACCGAAGTAGAAGCCGCTGAAGCTTCTGCGCTGCGGTTTGTCTCCAGCCTCTTCCAGGGTATTTCCAGGTTGACCCGCCGTTCTAGGGCGGGGATCAAGAAAGACACTGAGCCGCGCAGGGGTTCGGCCCGTGTGCGGTCAGCTAGGTAGCGAATGGTTCTCAAGAGACGAAAGGAGGCGAGATCTCATGTGTAAGCGGAGCTACCGGTACCGGAAGCGTCCGGTAGCCGGAAATAGTCATTGCGCTCTGCCGAGCTGAGGCGCAAGCAGGACGATGCCGGGGTTTGGCATCGAGCAGTTCCGAAGAGCTTCCCGAGTTGAAAACGGCCTTTGATGGAAGGAGTGCCCAGATAACGCAGTACCGCAGCTTTGCCTGTTTGTGCCGATTGCTCGGCAGAGCCACAGACAGCGAAAGGCAAGCATGCGGGGTCCCTCTGGTGACCGGAAAACTGAATGGCTTTTCCGCTCGGGGTCGGTTGCGGCCAAAAACGGGCAGCAGCCTGACGAGGCCCAAGCCCGCGAGGAAGCCGAGGCCGGCAGGACCCAGCTCGAAAACGAAAAGCTTGCCGGCGAAATCGCCCAGCAGCCCTTGCAGGCGGAGCAGCTGGAAGCGCAGATAGCTCGCGACTATGCCGAGGCGCGAGCCGCCGACTTCAGCGTCTATCGCCAAACGGTGCTGTTGATCCTCCTCCTGGTCTTGATCATCTTCATCCTTGTTTTGGCCTTGGTTAACCCGCAGTTGCTGGAGACCCTTGGCCAAGCGCTGTCACGGATGGCGCCGAAGTAGGAGGCGGATGAGAGCCACGCGTGGGGAAGCTGACCTCCTCGACCCCTTCGCTGGCGCAGGCACCACTCCGCTAGCGGCGAAAACCGGGGGATGGGGGAGGCGAGAGATCCGGCAAGCGGGCTGGTCGCGGAACTGAAGCGGGAGATCGCTTTTCTGAATGAGCGCCAGCGCGTGGAGCTGCTTCAGTGGTTGCGCGAGGACTTGGCCAGCATCGACCTCGGCGAGGTCAAGACCCAGCAGTTGCACGTTTCGATGGGCGGGCGGTCGCGGCTCTTGAACGGGTCGCTGAGCACTTGAAGCTGGATGCCGATGCTCGGTTAACGATGACTATGCGTGAGTTCGATCGAGCGCCATCAGCCGTGCGGGAAGGCTGGAATGCTCGGAAGGTCAGCCGTGCGCTGCGGGGCTCATGGCAACTCGCCAAGTCCATCGCTTTCGAGTCGACGCAGCTACCAGTCGGCAATCAGCGGCGCTGGGAACGCCAGCAAGAAACTCGCAGTCGCCGGCGGGGCACCTGCTGGCCTTCAGCGCCCTTCAGGACTGGCTGAAGACCCAGCCGAAGACCAAGAGCGTTCGCGCTTACCTGCGTTGGCGCGAGCAGCGAAACAAGGAGCTGGATCCGGGGCAGTATCCGTATCCGAGCTACCCGACCATCTGCCAATTCTGGAGCGGGACTTGGAGCGAGTTGATCGCGGCGAGCGAAGGCGGGCGACTACCTTCAGGGTCGCCGACTGGCTCAAGCTCGTGAAGCGCACGACTGGAGCCGGGGAGACCTAGACCGAGCATCCGGGGTCGGCTGGAAGAGCATTCGCCGCATCCAGGTTGGCGAAATCAACAACCCCTATTACACGGTGATGCTCAAGCTCGCCCGTGCGCTCGGGGTCTCGCTGGACTACTTCGCCACCCCGGACGGGGGTAGCGGCTACCCCGAGTTCTGAAGAAAAGTTGGACGCCCTCCTGCCCGCCGGGACTCGAACCCGGAACCTCCCAGTGCGACGTGGGTGCTCTCTCCAAATTGAGCTACAGGCCGGCAGGAGGGCAACTCCAATTTTACCGGTGCTGTCTAGTTGAGGGACGCTGCGGAACCGGGGGCGCGAGGTCAGCCGCTTGGTTCTCCTTGCTCGCTGATGAACTCCTGAAAGAGCGCGTTGCTCCGCTGCTCGGGGAGAGCCATGAGAAGCCTCTTCTGCCAGCGACCATCGAAGCGCCCGACCCGCCGCGCTCGAAAGTGGAGGCGTCGGAGCATGGCCAAGCAAGCCTTTCTGGCCAAGCGGCGGTCCTCTTGGGCTAGCCAGTTAATCCGACGAAAGGCTTGGTCGTAGGCCGCATAGAGGCCGAGCAGGTAGATCAACGGAAGGCTGATCAGGAGCAGCCAGACCGGGAGCGCAAGGCTCTGCATTCCCGTGACCGGATCCAGTTGGCTGGGGTTGGTCAAGAGGCTGATGACGACGAAGGCGAAGAGGCCGAGTCCGATCGCGCTGGTCAGCCCGTCCACTAGACCCTTGACAGGAGCTTGCTCGGCTTTGCCTCCCGCGACTACCGAGAGCAACGCCAGGAAGGTCGCTAAGGGGACCAAGAAGAACTCCGCCCAGAAGGGCAAGACCACGAGATTAATGAAGAACTCAGCCGATAGGCCGAGCGTGAGCATCCGCTTCACGGTCCTCGAGAAGAAGCCGTCTTCTTCGTAGGCCTTGGTCAACCCGAAGAAGAGCGGGGGACCAGTGACAAGGAACCAGAAGATGGTCTCGTTGATCAGCTCCCAGCTCCAAAGCTCAAACTGCGCGGCTAGCCAGATACAAGCCGTCAGGTAGCCGGCGAAAGCCAAAATCATCAGGGAGATCGGCGGCTTCACAAGATCTCGGATGAACAGGAAGACAGAGCCGCGCACCCCGCTCTTGCTCAGGACGAAGAGCAGAGCGATGCCCATCCAGACCAGCAGCGCCAGTTCTCGGTTGTTCAACTCCCCATGCAGCCTCGCTCTCAGAGGGACAAGGAACGATTTTGCCTTCGCGACCGGCGCCAAGCAGCGGATTTGGCTCTACAGCAGGCGCGGCGGCTCGAGACGGTCTTAAGCAGAGCCAGCCGTGCAAGGTAAGCCGTGAAAAACGGTCTTAAGGGCTGAGGGGGGAGCCCGGTTTTTGGCTCTAGAGCAGGGCGGGGAATTATGAAATCACGCCGAAAAGTTGAGGCGGTGACCGCCCCAAACGTCTTCGCTGTTCAAAAGGCAGTGCTCGTCATCCCGGGGTTGTCGGGCTTGTCCAGGCGGGCGCTGCCATCTGGGCCAAATCGCGTCGTCCGAGGGCGGGGCACCCAGCGGACTGCAAGCTAGGGCTTGAGGGTTCCCTCGTAGTAGGCGGCGATTAGATATGCGATCGCGCTGCCGGCGGCCCGCACCACGTAGGTTGCCTCCTGCACGCTGATCTCATCGTCGTCCCTTTGTGCTCCGTGCCGAACGCCGTCCTTGGTCGAGCCGTAGGCGAAGAGCATCTCCATGCTCTTAGCAAGCGGCTTTCGCTCCCCCTGGTAGATCTGCTTTAGGCCGTCGGCGATGTTCTTTTTTTCAGTGATCACAGCGACCGTGCCCTCGAGCGCGTTCACCGCCTGGGCAACTGCGTTGGCAGTGTCGATAGGCATCGTGCGTACTAGCTCGAGGGCTTTCGCATACTGGCGCTTAGGCGCCGTGAACTTGCCTTCGGCGTCGAGGCTGGGGGCGAGGGCCTCGTCCTCGACGGCCGAGACCTCGAGTTCGTCGGCCTCGGGCTCGTAGAGGTGAAACTCGCCATCCCAGTATTCGAAGCCGACGCCGGCTTGAGCGAGAGTCTCATTTACCCTGCGCTCCTGCTCTGGGGCGAGCCGTTCGATCAGCTCATAGACGTCCGGCCAAGGCAATTTGCGAGTGATGAGGTAGCGGGTTGCGCTGCGCCTGTCCTCCCCCCAAAGGTCCTCCGGGATTCGCCCGAGCGCGTCGCAGAGGAACTCGTAGGGGTCGAACTGCTCATCCCAATCGGCGCGCTCCTCCATCAGGTCCAAGAGCAGCTTGCGAATAAGTTCGGGCGCGTCGCCCCGCTCCGTGCGGGCCGGCGGAACGGGTCTCTTCTGGTCGAACTTTTCTCGGAACGGCGCCATCGCCAGATGATCTTAGGGACCGCCGGTAGCTGGCTGGGGCGCTTGATGCTCGGCTCAGAGTGCGACCCGACGAAGACGATCACACTCAGGCTGGATGGTCATCTGACGATCTTCGTCAGCCTCGACCGGATATCTAGTCTGCCCCTTGCGGCGGAGCGTCGGGGGCCTCTGCCACTCGGATTCACCGAGTGGCAGAATGCCAGGACAATCGGTGCATATTGCGACTTATCCAACCGGATTCGGTCCCGAAATCCTCGTTGATCAGCAACAGGAAATACCTGGTAATCGCCCGTTCCTAGCGGCGCCCCGTCGCCCAGCGACCGTGAATGGTAAGGAAGGGGTCACGAGTTCGAGTCTCGTTCCGGGCTTCATCGAAGTCGCTGCAATCGACTGGTTCGGTGGCCGATGCCGCGGCGGTTTTACCTCCCCTCGACCCCGCCTATCTGCCACTAGTGGCAGATAGCGGCGCGATTGCCTTCGATAGGCGTCGATTTGGGAATGTTCTAGGCGCTTGCGCTATCATTGCTATCACTATGGCGCAGCTACTGGTCCGAGACATAGAGAGCGATGTCGTGCGCAAGCTGAAGCTCCGCGCCGCTCGCCATGGCCGCTCGGCCGAGGAGGAGCATCGGCAGATCCTCCGCGAGGCGCTGCGATCGGGCGGTTCGGCGAAGTCTCTTAAGGAGATCCTGCTCGAGATGCCCGATGTCGGTGAGGACCGCGACTTCGAGCGTCCCGAAGACCGCGGCCGCCCGGTGGAGCTTTGAGTTACCTGCTCGATACCAACGTCATCTCCGAGCTTCGCAAGGGCCAGCGAGCCGACTCCAACGTCACCGCTTGGTTCGCCGACATCGCCGAGGAGGAGATCTTCCTCAGCGTTCTGACGATTGGTGAGATCCGCCGGGGCATCGAGAGTGTGCGACGGCGCGATCCGGACTCGGCGGCGGCCTTGGACCGCTGGCTCGATCTCGTGACTGAGGCCCATGGCGACCGCATCGTCCCGATCGACCGCTCGATCACCGAGGAGTGGGGGAGGATGAATGTCCCGGATCCTCTTCCCGTCGTCGATGGCTTGCTGGCCGCGACGGCACGGGTCCTCGGCCTGACGTTGGTCACCCGCAACGTGGCCGACATCGCTGGTACGGAAGTCCTGCTACTCAATCCGTTTGCCGAGTCCTAGGCACCGCCTCAGGCTGCCGCTGTGGTCTCCGTAATGGCCCCGCCAATACCACGGTGTGAGGGCTGGCTTGGGCATCCCCGCCCTGCCCGGCGAAGGGGCCGTTCTCCTGACTACAGTGTGGTTCATGCAGGGCAAATCGAGGATCGCTTGCCCGTCTCGACAGGTGATCGTCCTCAGCCCGGAGAAAGCTTCGGCGGGAAACTGCGCCTGGGATCGAACGCCCAGGAGGACGAGCTCCGGGTTAGGATCGTGAAGATCTACGGTCCGACAGGTGAGATCCTGATAGGTCCGGATTCCCGGCGACGGGTCCGAGACTGAGTCGAGCTAATAGCGAGCGTGGCGTTCGAGCGAGCGCCAGAATTCGCGCAGAGAATTGGGCCCGGCCCAGCTGCCCCAGCCGAAGAAGGAGGTCTGCCAGCGAGCGTGCAGAATCTGGTCGCGACAAAACGCGCGGCTGATCTCTCGGTGCGCCGAGAGCCGGTCCCAGGCAGGCCGGTAAGGACAGAGGTTGAAGACACAGGCGGGGTCGCACCCGTCGTTGAGCTCGCGCCGCTTGCGGCTCTTCTGCAGGCAGTGGGGGAGCATGTTCTCGGTTCCGAACCTCTCTCGCTGGTCAGGGCTTCCCGTCTCGTTCAGGTTGAGGAGGACGACGATCTCGCCGACGAGCTGCGCGGCCTCCCTCCGCAGCCCGCGCGGCTGGTCAGCCACCACAGCTCCCTCGTCCCTCCAAACGACCGCCTCCGTCTTCTGCGTCCGGTCGCCGCCTAACTTGCCGTCCAACGCCTCCACGCACAACTTCGCCGAGAACCGGAACAGGGGATGCAGAGACTTCCGTTGGTCTTCGAGCCGCTCGATGATCTTCGAAAGCGTCCCGCGCCGATAGCTGTCCTCCGACGCCATGCGGAGCGCCAGCGCATGGACGAGGTTCAGCTGCGAGTACCAGAAATGCGCCCGTTCCAGCATCCGCAGGGCGTCCTCGTCAGGGGGCGCGTCCCTGGTGGTCAGGGCGTCGGCCTTGAATCCCTGGGCGATCGAGGCCTCGAGGCCTTTCTGGGTCGTCACCCCTTCCTCCTCGAGTTCGAGCAGCCGCTCCAGTTGACGGGCAACCCTCTTCCCGATCTCCTCCCCCTGCGTCGCCGTGCGGAGGGCGGGGAGCATCCACGCCAGCGGTTTGAGGGCGACGATTCCCGGTTCCCAGTCGTCTGGTTCCGTCCCCACTAAGAGCGCTGCTTTGTCCAGCGCTTCGTCGATCTTCGGGGCGATCCTTTCGTAGGCCTCGGCCCCGAACGGGACTCTGAGCTCCTGGCTGTCCTTGGTCCGCGCGCCGGTGCAGCGCTGGACGAGCTTTTCCACAGCTCCCCAGCGGACGTCGTAGTCGTCGTCGGTGGCGAACTCCCAAAGCGCGTCGATCGCCTCATTGCCGCCGAGGAGCTCGAGCTGCTCCAGGGCCGCGCGCTTGACCGGCAGCCCGGCACCGTCGCGGTTTCGGACGCAGCTTGTCGCGATCGCGCCGTCTGCGCCGGAGAAGCTTCCGGCGCGGGCAATCTCCGCCGCGGCCGCGGCGCGAAGGAGTCGCTGGTCGGCGTTAACCGGGGCGGAGCGCTCCAGCAGTCCGACGCACGCCTCTTCGCACAGCTCATCGGTTCCCTTGAGCGCAGCGGCAGCCAAGATCAGCGCCAACTGGGTCCGAGCCTCGTCACCCCCTTTGTCCAGCGCCTGCTTCCAAGCGCCTTCTCCGGCAATTGCCCGGGAGGCGAAGTAGGCGTGCAGGACCTCGTTCTTGAAGCGAGGAACCCCCCTCTCGTCAAGGTAGAGCAGCCCGTACCTTTCGCCCTGCTGGACGGTCTCCAGCCAGGGGCCCACTTTGCGCTCGGACGCTGCGGGGAGCCAGGTGAGCGCAAGCTTCTCGACTGCGGCCAAGGCCGCATCCCGTTTGTTCCTCTCCTCCGGCGGCACCTTGCCCCCGCCGCAGAGGCGCTCGCGCTCGGCCTCCAGCAGCCCGATGCGGAAGGCATGCTTCCCGTCGCCTGAAGGCGGAGGGAGTTGATTCCCACGCAGCAGACGGGCGACCAGCTCGACGTAGAACGGGTTCTCCAGGAGGCTGCCGCCGTCGAGGTAGGCGATTACCAGACCCCTTGGCTCTTCGTCGTCTTTCCCCGCCTGGCGCAGCACCGTCTCCGATACCGATTCGTCTTCGGCCCTGAGGGGCGATTGGGCGAGGTCGATGATCGGGTCCGGCAGGTCGGGAGGCAGGCCCTCGGGTCGGGTCGCCACCACCAGCGGCAACTCCCTTCTCCGCGCCGCGTCGAGCGCAAGGCGAACCTGCATTTTGTAGACACCCTCCTCGGGGGCACCGAACCGGTCGAGGTCGTCGGCGAGGATTGCGATGCGCTTGGTCGTGCACATCCAGCGCCACAGTTTCTCCCCCTCGGGGCCGGTTTTCACATGAGGGTCGATCAGCTCGAGAAACCGCTTCTTGGCAAGCTCGCCAAAGTCGAGCTTCTCGTCTTCTTCTCCTTTCTCGCGGAGGTTGAGGACGAGGGGCAGGACATTTCGCTTCCTCGCCAGGTAGGCCGCCAAGCCGAGCAGGAGCGAGGTCTTGCCGGAACCGGATTCCCCGACGACGATCTGGGGACCGGTGTCGAAAGGCGGGCGAAGTCCGGTGGCGATCTCCTCGACAAGAGCGCTGCGTCCGAACAGATCGTCCGCAGAGCCGGGGTCTCGTGGGTGCGGGAAGAGCTGCTCCGGGCCTCGCCGGGCAGCGTGAAGGAGCTTGTGCGTCGCTCGGTCGGTCGTCCAGAAGTAGAACCAGAGGTACGCCAGGGCCGCCAGGAAGAACGCGGTGACCAGGCTCCGCACCAGGCTTTCCGAGGTGTCCCCAACTCCCGCGACCGAATTGGGCAGGTGGACGAAGGCCAGCAGGAGCGCAACTGCCAGCAGCAGAATCGCTCCGACCCCTGCAATCCAGCGACGAAACTGAACGTCGAGTTTTGACATCTGAGGCTCAAGAGCATCTCAAACTCTCCGAGCAGTCAGGCAGTTCTCGTAACGTCGGCAATTCCAATGCGATCGAGAGGAGTCGAGCGCTACCGCCGCGCGATCAAATCCACTGACTGGGGATTTCGTCTTGACGGAGGCCGTGGGACCGCTCTGCCACTCAGATTCGCGAGTGGCAGAAAGCCGGATCAATTGCCGCACATTGCGACATACCGGAGGAGGAACTGCCATGCTCAAAAGATGACTGTTTGGGCCAGAAGGACCTAATTGCAGATTCGCGGAGATAAACGTCGGACCGAGCGCAGAATGGTAAGGAAGGGTCACGAGTTCGAGTCTCGTTCCGGGCTTCTAGAAGTCGCTGGAAATCGGCTACTTGGTGGCCGGTAAAGCGGCGATTTAGTCCTATCTCAGCTCCGTCTATCTGCCATTCGAGTGGCAGATAACCCCCGGGATTGCCCTGGATCGGCCGGGATGGTACGGCTCAGGTGGGCAGGAGCTGCAGGGCCTCGACGTGACGAGGCGCATGACGCCGAAGTGGCGATGGTCGAGGGTTGCGAGCTTCGGCTCGGCGAGCCGCTCCA
>C688J18823_10000364_pt1 | contig 26157 bp, 21 predicted proteins | sample HopSoiMetagenom1_FD_18823 | JGI IMG/M metagenome (IMG submission 18823) | reverse complement strand
GCGTCCGGAATTCCGCCGATGCCGGTCTGCAGCACGGCCCCATCCTCGATCAGACCCGAAACATTCCTCGCAATCGCAATTTGCAGGTCGGTGACGATTGGCCTCTTCAGCGCGCACAACGGACGAGACGACTCCACGAAGGCGTCAATTTCATCAACGTGAATGAAGCTGTCGCCGTACGTCCGCGGCATGTTGTCGTTCACCTGCGCGACCACATGCTTCGCCACGCGGGCCGCAGTAAGTGTTGTGTCCACCCCCACGCCAAAGCTACAGAATCCGTGCGAATCCGGCGGCGATACTTCGATTAGCGCGACATCAATCGGCATCTGCCCGCTTTCAAATAGTCCCTCGATTTCGCTGAGATAAATCGGTGTGTAATCCGCGCGCCCGTCATTGATCGCATCGCGCACGTTCGCGCCAATGAACACCGCGTTGTGCCGGAAATGCCCCGCCATCTCCGGCGCCACATAAGGCGCGCACCCCATCGTCATCATATGCACGATTTCTACGTCCAAGACTTCTGGGGCGCGGCGCATCAGGGCTTCTACAAGGGTTTCTGGTTCGGCGCAGCCGGGCTGGATATAGACTCGCATCCCCGACTTCACGCAGGCGAGCGCCTCGTCAGCCGTCTTCAGCCGCTTTTTGTATTCCATCTCCCATGACATCGACATCCTTTATCTTTCCCCCTTAGCTGGCCCGCAATGCGCCCTCGCGCAATTCACGGGCAACCTTTCTTCATATCCCACAGCGGCATAATAAATCGCCCGGTCGAAAAACATCTCGAGCATTTGAAGCAGTTCCAGTTCGCCCATGATCTCGACCGCCCGGTCCATCACTGCTTCCGTTTTCAAAAACTCCCAAAGGTTTTCTTTGGTCAACACGATCGCCTGCACAACCTCGCTCAGAGGAACGTGCTGCCGCGCGCGCCGCTGGCCAATGTCGCGATAGCGATGCTCAATGTCAAGTTCGTTCTTTCCCAATAGCCACTCGCCAAGGTGGCGGTAGATTTCGTACACACGCTCGCGCAGTTCGTGCGCGGGAATTCTACGGAAACGACTGATCTGGGAATTTGTCAGCACCCGATCTTCGAGTCCAGCTGCGAGTGCGTCGGCGTGCGATTCGATTAGACGTACCAGCCTGTAGGAGAACATCATTTCGCACCCCCTCGTCGAATTCACGAGCTTGGCTCTACACCCCCACCTTGATCGCAGAGTCCTGGGCAATCCAGCCTTCCACCGGGATTTTGCCGGTTTCTACTGCGGGCTCCAGAGTCTGCGGAACTGTGATTGCGCGCGAGATGAGACAGAGCGATTTGGTCCGCCGCAATAGATTGAGACCGGTCTCGCGTTGATCTTCTGCGTGCACCGTGAGCCGGGGCCGGATCAGAATCTCGTTGAAAATGTTTCCTGCCGTCCGGTTGCGGCGCACACTGCCTTCGATTTCCACCTCAAGGTCGGTGTAGTCGAACTTGGCGCTCCGCGCTACGTCATGGAAGGTCGTCGTGAAACACCCTGCCAGGGCACTCAGCAGCAACTGCTCCGGGGTCCACCGGCCATCCAGACCGCCCAGTTCCGCCGCCTCCGAGAAATGGATCGTGTTCGGAGAAGACTCGCACTTGGCCAGTCCAGTGCGGCCCGAAGTCCACCAGGCCGAAACGCGATAGGTATATTCTGCAGCCATTTGTATACTCCTGGCGCTCCCAGACGGCGCCGTTCCCCCATCAAGACGATAGTGTGAAGATCACCGTGATGGTGGTCTCGACTTCTACCGGTTGCCCGTTCAGCAGATACGGTTTGTAACGCCACTGCTTGACTGCCGCGATCGCATTGGCGACCAGCATGGGGTGTCCGCTGACTAATGTCAGGTTCTCGATCGTGCCGTTAACGGAGATGATTGCGCTCAGCACCACTTCACCCTGCACGCGCGCGGATCTGGCGAGCGTGGGATAGGTGGGCTCTTCTTTGTGGATCAGCAAGCCCCTGGTCACGCCCTGCGAAATGCGCACGCGCTGCGGCTGTACCGGGACAAACTTCGGCACAGCCATGGAATTGGTCGCGCTGATGACGCTGCCGATGACACCACCCAATTGACCGCCCGGGATTCCTCCGGGAACTCCGCCGACCACGCCTCCGGTTGCCGCCAGCGGTGGTGGCGCCTCTTCTTCCTTAATCATCTGCACCTTCTGCGGGATCCGCGTCGGGGTCCGCAGTTGGCCGGTATTGAGGACGTCCGTCTGGATCTGGCGCACGACACGCTCGACCGGAGCCGCTGCCGGCGGCGGTGGCGGGGGCGGAGGTGGCGGCGCCACCAGCATCGTCAGCAACTGCGCCTTGGGCAGATCTTCGGTGAAGATCAACGGCATAATCAGCATGACGCCAATCGCCAGACAGTTGAAAATGAACGATGTGGTCGTCGCCATCGCCTTGCGCTTCTGAGCTTGACCGAAATCCAGAATGCTGTCGGAGAACATCTGTCTCGGTGCAAAAGCAGCCGCCGACTCTTTCCGGGGCAGCGTTGCCGCGCCCGGGCGCCCTGCTGGTTTGACTTCCTTTACCTCTGGTTCATGAATTTCAATGGTGCCCATCGGACCCTCCGCCTCGCCCTTCCAAAGAGTGCTCTGGAGGCACAGGATGTGTCTTGGCGGGACACTCCCGTTCTCCAAGCACATCATCGTTGACCCCCTAAGCCCAGCAAATGGCAGCCATCACCAGGGATTGTGATCGTGATCACGAAATGGGAATTCGGCGGTAAACGGAAGTAACTGCATAGGATGGACGTGGGAGAACACTGCTGATCTGGGCCTGGCGCTTGCGAAACGAGCTGGGTCTCAGACCTATCGCCGTCGTAACTGAGGATGAGTTTCGACGTTGCAAGTCGATGATCTTAGGAATCGACTTTGCCCAGCTCCGTCCCTGCGCAATTTCCAGAGACAGCGTCGGTTGCTCGGGCGAGAAGCTGGGGTACGTCCTGTCAGTCTCCACTACTTCCAGCCATAGAACTGCCCCACTCAAGCCAGATCCAGGCTTGAATGGGCCAGCCTCAAATTGACAAAGCGAACAACCTGCAGAACGTCAAGAAGGAACTACCGACTGAACAAAGCGCCTCGGTTGGGCCACCAGGCTGTTGATGGTACCGTTAGATCCTTACTGTTCAAGCGTTGAACATGCAGGGGCTCAGAAGTAAATCTTTGCTCCCAGTTGAATCACGCGGAACCCGCCTGGACCGGTTCCATACGTATCCGAGAACGTGCCCCAGTTGTCGTTCTTTGTAATCGTCAATGGGTCGGTCGGACTCGCATACGCCCATGGTCCCGTTACGTTCGCACCGAAATTCCTATTCTGGAAGTTTGGGTGATTGAATACGTTGAACGCTTCCAGCCGCAATTGGATATAACGGGATTCCTTTCCGAGAGGAATGTTCTTGAATAGGGACATATCCCAGTCCTGCATTCCTCCAGCACGCAAGATGTCGCGCGATCCTCTCTGAGGAACGCCGATCGTAGGCAGAAGTGGGTTGCCATTCTGGTCAAGCGTGAAATAGAACGGCAGTGCTCCGTACTGGTTGGAGCCGGTAACGCTGCCCGGAGGAAACGAAAAACTATTGTTGAGATCGATAGGCGTCCCCGTCATGGCCTGGACGATGCCGCTCAGTTGATAGTTGTCGGTGATATACGCAAGCCACTTGGGCCCTCTTAAGTGTTTGGTCAAGTTCGGAATGTCATAAACATAGTTGGCGGCGAACACGTGAGTTCGGTCCCAACTTGCTGCCCGGTAATCCAGCGAAGGAAAGAATGTATCCTGCGTGTCCTGGTCAGAGTTTGCCGTCGCCAGCGACTTCGACCACGTATAAACGACGCCGAAGGTCAACCCGCGGCTGAAGCGGCGTTGCAGCGAAGCCTGCAGCGAGTTGTAGTTTGACGTTCCGTTGAATTCGAGATAAGGAATCTGACCGTATCCCTTGTAGGGCAGCAGGAAATTCGAGGTGAAGTTGTTGAATCCGAAAGTGCAGAATCCGTTGAAGTTGAATCCGGCTGCGGCATACTCGGGCTGCAATCCGGGTTGCACATCAGGAACTACACCGCCCGGGAAAATAGGATTTCCGTCGCCGTCGGCGCAGTCCGGATTCTGAACGGACTTTTGAAATGCTGAACCATAAGGCGCGGCATTGATGTCGCGCGAAGTCACGAGATGACGCGAGAGTGAACCGACATAGGAGACGTCCAATGTCGTGCCCGAGCCTATTTCATGCTGAACTCCGAGACTGAAGCTGTAAACGGTGGGGACTTTTCCGTCGCGGGACGCACCCAGAACGTTGCCCAGTACTCCGTTTCCGAAAGAAGACTGTAAGGTCGGCAAATCGGTGACATTTCCGGCTCCTACTGTCGCCGTCTGAACGAGCGCGGGATTGTTGAAAACCGTGTTGAAAATCAGGTTGCCTTGCGTGCGGTCGTGAGTCATGCCGAAACCACCGCGTAAAATAGTTTTGTGGTTGCCCGTGAGATCGAACGCAAAACCGAAACGCGGTTCTGGCATGATGCCGCGGCTATTCCAGCCTCCCATCGGAATTTGATGCAGGGTCGTGAACCTCATTCCGTTTAATGGATCACCGCCGTCCGCCGCGATGATATTCCCACTGTTCGGGTCGAGCGTTACGGCATTAGCCGGGTTGTAGGACGAGGGATCGAACAGAGCCACCTGATTGTTCGCGTCGTATTGTGGAGGGATCCACGCGAACCTCAGTCCGTAATCGAGTGTCAATCGGGGCGTGACTTTCCACGTATCTTGCACGTAGAACTCCAACTGGTTGTACCGGAACTTGCCCAGCGGCCGTGCCGTCGATTGATCGAATCCATCGAACTCTCCAAGGAGAGCGCTCGCGAGCGGATCTCCGCAAGTCGTATTGGCCGGACAAGGCGTCGGTGCCGTCGGCCCCAAGCCGAATGTGAATTGCCCGTTGATGTTTCCCCACGCCGGTTGATCCTTGCGGCTGCGTTGGTAGAAAACACCGGTCTTGAACGTGTGCTTGTGTCGCACCCACGTCAGGTTGTCGTTCGCGTTGATGGTGGTATTGGCTTGCTTCCAGGGAGTGCCTCCCAGGTAGCTGCCCGCGAAATTTGTGTTCGTCAGGCCGTTGAAACCCATATCGGGAATCGATTGATCGGGTGTCAATGGATACAGAAGCTGCAGGTCGATGCCGTTGGCAGCTCGCGAAACATTCCCGTTCACACTCTCAGCAACGGACAGCGTATGGCTGGGTCCGACCGAGGCTTCGTTGAGCAGTGTAGGCGTAATCGTGCTGACCAGGTTCAGCGATACGTTCCAGCCTGGATGATTCTGGGTGCAACCACCTTTGAAGTTGATCGCGGACGAACATGCAAAGATCCCGAACGGTCCCGGGAAGTTCTCAAATGGAGCAGTGTCCGACTCTGCGTTGTGAATCCAGCGGCCGAAAAGGCGATTGTTGGTGGTGACCTGATAGTCGACTCTCAGGATGTCTTCGCGGCGCGGAGCCTGTGCCGAGAATGCATTGGAGTAGTTGTAGTCCTGATCGGGTCCGAATCCGCTCACGTTGGGCAACGGGAATAAATTCAGAATCGTTTGCATCTGCGCAAACACGGCCTGCTGCGCTACCGGGAGCTGTGTCGGATCGATCTTGTTGTTCGTGATTCCCGGGCCCGAAATCAAGATAGGTGTGCCATCGCCGTTGATGGACTGGGAAAAATCTCCCTGCCGTTCCAAAGCTGTCGGCGTGTAGAACTGCGTCGTGCCTCCGCTGGGAACGAGTTGACGGTAAAACTCTTGGCTCCAGAAAAAAAAGAGCCTGTTCTTTACGACCGGCCCTCCAATTTGATAGCCCACGTAGTTATACCGGTACAACGGAGGAGTGTTGGGCAAATCTCCCTGTAACTGGTTCTTCTTGTTAAACCATTCATTGGCATTGAAGCCTTCGTGACGGTGGAAAAAGCGTCCATCGCCATGCCATTCGTTATTGCCGCTCTTCGTCACCAGGGCTATCTGTCCGCCGGCCGCCTTTCCAAACTCGGCCTGGTAGTTGGACGTAAGCACCTTTACTTCTTCAATTGCGTCGGGATTGATGGTGACGTGAGTTCCACCGTTATTGCCGGTATCGACGTTTGACGCTCCATCGATGGTCATTTCATGCTCGTTCGAGCGCGTGCCGTTGATGTTGAACGAGTCGAGCCCGCCGGTTCCTGACGCATGGCCGTCGAACACACCGGAAACTCCGGGTACCAGCTTCATGTAGTCGAGAACGTTGCGCCCGTTGATCGCGACATCGTTCAGCTGTTTGCTGGTCACAACATCGGAGCGCTCTCCGGAATTCGATTGCAGCTGAACCTGGCCGACATCAGCGGTGACGGTGACCTCACTCGTTGTTGCGCCCACCGAGAGGACGAGGCTACCCGTATCCAGCTTGGCTGCGGCATTTAGCACGAATCCGGTGGATTCCAGTTTCTGGAATCCGGGTGCCTCCACGCTGATGGAGTAAGTGCCGGGAGACAAGTTGGGAGCGACAAATTCTCCGCTATCCGAAGTTGCTACCTGCCGCGTGAACCCGTTGCTCGGGTTCGTGACGGTCACACTCGCGTTGTTGACGACCGCTCCTGTGCTGTCCTGCACACGCCCGGAAATCGTTCCGGAGGTCACTTGTGCCGCCAACGGCAGGCACAACATGATTGCGGCGAAAACGCTGCAAACGATCGTTCGCTTCTGTGATTTCAACTGCGGCTGGAACATGGATCTCCTTCGGGGAGCATTGCGGCTCTTGATCGTGCCGTCTTCTAGGTCACGACCCTGCCGGCCGTGGCTTCACTTACGATTGGGTTGGTTAAAGCGTTTTAGCAAAAGCACAAATTTGACGTATCAAAAGGATTGAGCTTCGGCTAGGGAACTGTCAAGAAAATTTCGACAGACTCTGTAAAATCCGGTGACGCTGAAGCGGAGTATCTAGAAGGCAGGTGAAGTCGAGTTCACGTCCACATGACCCACGAAGAACTGAAAGCTTATGCCAGTAATGGCACACTGCCGGCTTGGTTCTGCGAAGCCGGTAGAGAGTCCCATGAAGCCAAACAGAACGCACGAAACATTTACCAGGGCCGGCTCGCAACACACGGGTGTCAAGAAACAACGAACACAACGAGAGAACTTCTCTTAAAATCTAAAATCTAAAAATCAGACTGGGGTACGTCCCGCCTGTCCCGACATTTTTTCCACATTCTTTTTAGATCTCGTGGATGCCGAATTTACGAGCGAAGGTTTCGGTGAATCTCCGAGGATCCGGCTCGGACCTTTGTTCGGGCTTCCGCGTGCTTCACGGTTTGTGGATGTATATGCCGTAAGGACTGCATCATCCTCGGATCACTCCACCTTCATTCGAATTGAGCTTGTATAATCCTCGCGTGCAAATACCCTGGAGCGTCATCGCGCTTGGCTCACTGTTACTTATGTCGGCCTCAAAAGGAGGACAGGAAGTGCAATCTCCACAACCTGAAAAGTCGAAGCCGCCTGTGAAAGTGGAGCAGCGCGGGCGCATTCTCGGAATCGGCGGCGTCTTCTTCAAATCCGCGAATCGTGATCAGACGCGCGAATGGTATTCGAAGCATCTTGGACTTGCTGACAAAGGCCAAGGCGCCATGCTTCCTTGGCGCGAACACGACGACACACAGAAGGAACACGTTACCGTCTGGAGTGTTTTTCCCGCCTCCAGTAAGTATTTCGATCCCAGCCCCGCGCCGTTCATGATCAACTACATCGTGGACGATATGGATGCGTTGCTCGACCGCTTGAAACAAGAGGGAGTCAAGATCGACGCCAAACGAATGGATGAATCCTACGGTCGCTTTGCCTGGATCTATGACTCGGATGGAAACAAAATTGAGCTCTGGCAGCCGCTGCCGGCAAAGCCCTGAGGGCGCCTTGATCTTGTACTTTTCCGCTCCTTGAATTCCTCCATCCCCCGCGGCGCGACGGATGGAGGACACCCCTTCTCTTGACGAAAAGCAGCGGCCAGTTTCCGGACTACGTCGCGTCGCGCACCCCCTTCAGGCTTTCCAGTCCTTCCGCCTCATTCGTCTGCTCGGCAAGATCAGCCACAAGACTCCGAAGATCGTGCCCACGCGGCGCATGACTCTCCACACACCTCGCCTGCGCCGCTCCGCGGGCCTGGCGAATGCCTGGCGAAGGCGTTCTACTTCATCCTTTTTTTCCATAGGAGCCCACCCTCGAATCAAGAGTGGCGCCAACCCCGATTAGAGCCTCCATCTTGATACCCAAGGCCTCATCCCACAATCCACAAAACACCGTACTGCCGAACGCCCGCCTTGCATTCCGTAAAAAAATTCTCGGAGCAACCCCGTCCGTTCTGTCGGCGTGCAGTTCTTACAGTGTGGCCGTCACCGAATCCCAATCTGGCGGACCCACCTAGCTGGCGCATTCGCCACAGTAAAATAGGTCGAAGTACGTTGCGCATGACTCGCCGGCTCGAGCTCTCGCGATTGCAAATACTCTCCTTCAGGCGGAGCGTTGGCTCGCTTGATCAACGCCTTCCGGCGGGAGCGAAATCTCTCCGAAGAGCGGCGTGGGCCGGCTTGCAGGACTCGGTACCACGCGGCGCGCTGTTGTCGATTCATGCGCGAGTCGGGGGCACCACTTCGAACACCTGGGAGCATCGGTCACTGGTGCAGCTTTGGGGCCCGCGTTTCAACGACTATGTCGTGGCGTCGAAGGACCTCGCGGCATTCTCGCTCGGGCGCCTGCCGGCCGACCCGCGAAAGTGCGCGAGATGTCACGACACGGCAGAACGGCTTCACACCTTTCTGAAAGGCCGGCGAATGCCATTCGGCGAGGCCGGTCACGCGATGGGCACGCAGCCAAATAGCCTGCGATATGCTGCTCCGACCGGTAGAGTCCTGCTGCGCTGGGACGGCTCGCGTCAGCCTGTCGTGTGGACCGTGCCTCCGCCCGACATGGATCCGCAGCACGCGCGTGCCGAACTCGCGCGCCGGTACCTGCACATCTTGGGTCCGGGCACGACCGCGTCTTTCGCGCGTTGGGGCGGCATTCGGCCAGCGGCAGCGAACGCCGCTTTCGAGGAACTCTTGCCCACGCTTACGCCGGTGCGAACGCCGATTGGCGATGCATGGATTCTCGCCGAAGATGAGACCGGCTTTCGGGCTAAGCCGTGGCCCGCAGCAAGCGCACGGCTGCTGCCCAGCGGCGATGCGTTCTATCTGCTATGGGGAGCAGACCGGGAGATCCTCGTGCCGGGCGCAAAGCAGAGTTCGCAGTTATGGACGAGTCGCGTGTGGCCCGGCGCAATATTGGTGGGCGGAGAAATCGTCGGAGTGTGGCGGCGATCGGCAGGGGACATATCACTCGACGCGTGGCGGCGCCTGTCCAAGGCGGAACGCGAGGCAGTGGAGGCTGAAGCGACCTCACTGCCGCTGCCGGGCCTCAACGGTCCGATATCCATCAGCTGGAATAACCATCCTTAAAATAAAGGATGCGCATGCCCGGTTGATGGCAGCGACCATTTGGGTCACGTAGTTCTAACCCCCGAATTCTGTCACTGGACCTTGGCGGCACGATGTACCACCACCTTGTCTCCGATTTCAAAGCTCATGAGGTCTTCGCCGACCTCCAAAGGACCCGAGTAAGTCTTTCGTGTGGATGGGATCAACTCAGCGGCATCTCCCGGCACGATGTGAGAGTAAGCGGCGAGTTTTGGCTTCACTCGCGCGAAGATCGTACCCGCCTGCTCCGCCGTAGTGTGGTGTCCGAGGATGGCCTTCAGGCGCCCGGGGCTCATGGAGGGATTGTTTGTCCGCAATGCGTCCGGGTCGACCACTTCGTGAATCAGGAGATCTGTGCCCTCGGAAAAATGAATGAGATTTTCCGAGAATCGGGTGTCGCCCGAGAGGACCACGGAATAGCCGGCAAAATCGACGCGATAGCCGAACGCCGGCTTGACTTCGCCGTGGTCGACGGTGAACGCCGTCACCTTGATCCCGGCGTTGTCATAAACGATTCCTTGCTCCGAGTCCTTCGCAACAACGGCTACGCCCTCCGCAGGTATTTTGTCATCTGCTTGACGGATCCGAATATCAAACTGGAAAGCTTCTTCGAGGTGCGACATCATGTCCTTGGTTCCCGCCGGACCCCATACCCGAAAAGGAACCTTGCGGCCGCGCGCCCACCCGGTCAACCACAGATCCGGAATGCCTACCACGTGATCGGAATGCAAATGCGTGAGGAACAGGGAGTCAATCTGCGTGAAGGGAATCTTGAGTTGCTCAATGCGCTGAGCGGCACCTCGACCGCAATCGAAGAGCAGTTTTTTTTCGCCGGCCTCGACGAGAATGCCAGGCCCGAAGCGATCCATCCGCGGCTCCGGAGAACCTGTACCGAGTAGCGTCACCTTGAAATTCTGAGCCGGAGCAGCTAACACGAGCGCCATGGCCGTGATCAGCAGGAGAAGAGAGGTTCTGCAAGGATGCGGGTTCGAAATGGTCATAGGAGACGATCCTCGACGTGCCATCGCAGTCTACATCTCAGTGTAGGTAGGGGGCACGTCGGTCGAAGGCTTACACTTTTGCGCCTCTTGCCATAAAGGCCACGGGGGCGCGTAATGCGCCCCCGCGAGCTACAACCCAAAGACTTCAGCTAACCCGATCAAAACAACAGCAACGAGCCACTGCTTCTTGCCCCCGAGCTCAGGCCACCACGTCGTAGCGGTCAAGGTTCATCACCTTGTTCCATGCGGCTGCAAAGTCTCTTACGAATGCCTCTTTCGAGTCATTGCATGCGTAGACTTCGGCGAGTGCCCGGAGCTGCGAGTTGGAACCGAAGACGAGATCGGCCCGTGTCGCTGTCCACTTCACGTTGCCCGTCGCGCGATCGCGGCCCTCGTACACGCCTTCCGAACCATTGGGCTGCCACTGCGTACTCATATCGAGCAGGTTGACGAAGAAATCATTCGTCAGCGTCTCGGGACGGTTCGTGAACACGCCATGTTTCGTGTGCCCAAAGTTCGTGTTCAGCACGCGCATGCCGCCAATCAGAATCGTCACCTCGGGCGCAGTCAGTTTCAGCAACTGCGCGCGATCGACCAGCAACTCCTCAGCCGAAAAGCGCTGTCCCGGTCGGAGATAGTTGCGGAACCCGTCCGCGACCGGCTCCATTACTGCGAATGACTGTACGTCGGTCTGCTCCTGCGATGCATCGGTACGGCCCGGGGTGAACGGAATCTTCACCTCGTGCCCAGCGCGTTTCGCGGCCTCTTCGACTGCCGCGCAGCCGCCTAGAACAATCAGGTCCGCGAGCGAAACCTTTTTGCCACGGCTGCCGTTGCTCTGCGAGCTGTTGAACTCTCTTTGGATCGCCTCCAGCTTGGGCAGCACCATTGCGAGTTCGGCGGGCTGGTTCACCTCCCAATGCTTTTGTGGCTCAAGCCGGATGCGCGCGCCGTTCGCCCCGCCACGCTTGTCGGAGCCTCGGAAGGACGCCGCTGAGGCCCAGGCCGTCGTGACCAGTTGCGAGATCGTCAGCCCTGATTTCAGGATCTTCGCCTTGAGCGCAGCAATGTCCTGCTCCGCAATCAATGGATGATCCACCGCAGGAACCGGATCTTGCCACACCAGAGTCTCCTTCGGAACCAGCGGACCAAGGTATCGCTGGATCGGCCCCATGTCGCGGTGCGTCAGCTTGAACCACGCCCGCGCAAACGCGTCTGCGAACTGATCGGGATGCTCGTAGAAGCGCCGCGAGATTTTCTCGTAAGCGGGATCGAACCGCAGTGCTAGGTCGGTGGTCAGCATCGATGGCGCATGACGCTTGGACGGATCGTGCGCGTCCGGCACCGTGCCCGCGCCACCACCATTCTTCGGTGTCCACTGATGCGCGCCAGCCGGACTCTTCGTGAGCTCCCATTCGAATTCGAACAGTATCCTGAAGAAGTTGTTGCTCCACTTCGTAGGAGTGTTGGTCCAAGTGACTTCCAGGCCGCTGCCAATCGTGTCGGCACCAAAACCTTTGCCGAATTTATTCTTCCAGCCCAGGCCTTGCTCTTCGATGGCAGCACCTTCTGGCTCGGCGCCTACATACTCAGCGGGAACGGCGGCGCCGTGCGTTTTGCCGAAGGTGTGACCGCCGGCGATGAGTGCGACCGTTTCTTCGTCATTCATTGCCATGCGGCCGAACGTGTCGCGGATGTCGCGCGCCGCGGCAATCGGATCCGGCTTTCCATTCGGCCCTTCCGGATTCACGTAAATCAGGCCCATTTGCACGGCAGCGAGCGGGTTTTGAAGATCACGTTCGCCGCTGTAACGCTCGTCCGCCAGCCACGTGCCCTCAGGTCCCCAATAGATTTCCTCTTCCGGTTCCCATACGTCCGCACGTCCGCCGCCGAAACCGAACGTCTTGAAAGCCATTGATTCCAGGGCGACGTTGCCCGCGAGGATCATCAGATCGGCCCAGGAAATTTTGCGGCCATACTTCTGCTTGATTGGCCACAGCAGCCGGCGCGCTTTGTCGAGGTTCACGTTGTCGGGCCAGCTATTGAGCGGCGCGAAACGCTGCTGACCGGATCCGGCCCCGCCGCGTCCGTCGCCGATGCGGTACGTGCCCGCGCTGTGCCATGCCATACGAACGAAGAGCGGTCCATAGTGGCCGAAGTCGGCCGGCCACCATTGCTGCGAGTCGGTCATCAAGGCCTGCAGGTCCTTGGTCACAGCATTCAGGTCGAGAGTCTTGAACTCTTGCGCGTAATTGAACTCCTTACCCATTGGATCGGACAACGGGGAATGCTTGTGCAGAACATTGAGGTTCACCTGATGGGGCCACCAATCAACATTCACCTGAGATTTGCGAGCGCCGTGCGCTACTGGGCACTTCGATTCAGTTAATGTGCTCTTGTCCTTGGCTTCGGGGGAAACACTTCCCGATGAAGTCGCGAGTGTATTTTCCATGTATTTTCACCTTCGAATTTTGATTGCGTACTGCCTGAATAGGAACTACTTTTTGGTGCTGCAGCGGCGACAGAGGCCAAAGACCTCGATCAGCGGCTGCGACACATCAAAGCCGTCCGGCAGTTGCCGGGCGAGCCTTTTGAAATCGACAAAATCACCTTCGATGTCCTGCACCGATTTGCACATCGTGCAGACCAGGTGATGATGAGGTTCGAGATTGCCGTCCACGCGCAACGTGGACGCATGAGGAGTGACCTCGCGCAGCAACCCGCACTCGATGAATAGCCGCAGGTTGTTGTAAACGGTGGCTAGAGAGATGGATGGAATGCGGCGCCGTACGGCGGCGTAAATATCTTCGGGAGAATGGTGTCCGTGGGAAGCGATGACGGCCTCGAAGACCACCTGCCGCTGGTGCGTAACCGCCAGACCATGGTTCGCCGCCAGTTCACGGAACTGTTCGTGGGTAACACGCATAATTATTGGATGAGAACTATTATAAAACACGCAGCAGCCGTGTCAACCGAAATCTTTGCTGGCACGCAGCAATCGGCGTAGGGCCGCATCAGGACTCACCCACGGAAAAATGCCAAGGCGCGAGTAGTGGGCTCACATCCTTTCCTATTCAAGTGAACCAATTCGCCGCCGCTTTTCGCCTCTAATAGCAGCGGGGTATTCCGCTGCGCGAACGCTCAGCACTTCTTCGGAGAGTGCGAAGCACGCGCTTCTGGCAAGCTTCGGACGCCCATGCCTAATAGAGTGATCGAGTTCTCGATGTTGATGTGCGCCTTCGCCGCATTCTTGCCACGGCCGAGTGTCCTCGCGCAACAATCGCGGCCAATCAATGACGACCATACCTCCAGTACCGCAACCACTCACGACCTGCCTCCGGACGGGCAGTCCCTGGCCTGCTCTTGCAGTGACGTTGCGAAACTCCAGGACCGCTCTCAAAAGCTCAAGGGGATAGAGTTGTTGATCGCACACACGGTGGAATCCACGACGGCGGCCACTCCTGCCACTCAGCACGCGTGGAATGCTCTGCAAGGCCAGATCCGCGGGTACTTGCAAGCCCTCGACGCAGAAGGACTCACGACATTTCCCGACACCAGTTTGTTCAATGAAAATACCGATCCATTTTGCGGAGCGCAGGAGACGTCTGCCGGCGCATGCATGGATCAGGACTTTGCCGCGCATCAAGCGGAACACGACGCTTCCTGCCGCGCAGGAAACTGGACGTGGCAGGCTTCGAGGACCGACAGCGCGATGTTGCAGGAAGAAGCGGTCGCGGTGCAGAAAGAGATGGCTTGGATTTCGGAAACGATCAAGAAGTTGGGTTGCGGAACGCAGCCAGGGTCGCCCGAAGCTACGGGACCGGATTCTCCGCCGCCCGCGCAGCCGAATGCGGCAGCGTGTCCGCAGTTCATGGTCATTGTGCAGAACGTAACCGCCAGCACGATGAATGTTCCCGGCCTGAATGCGGGATCTTCGCGGTCATTAAACAATGGACAAGGCGTTCCGATTTTATTGACCTTTCATCCGGACGGCACGTTCGAAGGCGCCGGGTCGGGCGCCGATTCTGGAACCGCCAGAGGAGTCACCACGGCCGAAGTGGTCAACAGCCAATTCGGACACATGCAGGCCATGACCGCGTCGGGTTCAATTCGTCCGGGCAGTTGCGCCACGCAACCTTGCGAGCCCGACGTTATGCACCTCGTGCTGGTGGGAGGGCCTTCGCAACAGATGACGCAAGCGCAGGCGCGCGGCGCAGTCAATCGTGATCTCGCGCAGACTACCGCCACGAATGCCGCTGCCGTGGAATTTGATCTACCTGCGTACCTCGGAGCATCGGCACAAAAGACTTTCATCTCGTCGCCGATGTTGAATTCGTACATGACCGTCAACCTGGTGCAGGGGAACAACGAAAGGGTGGCATTGCCGGCGGGAAGATCTGTGCGCTACGAACTTGAACATTGCAAATCCGGATCGCGCACGCCAACTGAAGGCGGCAATGGAGGGGCGGGTATCGTCGTTCCAGGAGTAGAGCTGCATCCTTGAGCAAGCCAATGAAGAGAAAGGGCGCCGCGAAAGTGGATGTGGCCGGCAAGCAGAAACGAAACCTTGGGCCTGGAAATGTAAGAGCGACAGCCTATCCCTTCTTGTCGAGCGCTGGGTGAACAATCAGGGTTCGCGTTCGCCTTAACGGCTCCGGAATGCCGCGTTCAGCAGTGGTGGCGCGATCATCGTCGTAGCAATCGCCATGAACACAACCGCATCATAGATGTGCTGCTGGACGACTCCCAGCGATAACCCGATCTGCGCGACGACCATGCCCACCTCTCCACGGGGAATCATCCCAATTCCCACTCGCGCCGCATCCGCGGTTCCCAGCCGAAGGGCTCCCAAGCCGCAGCCTAACAATTTCGATGCTGCGGCGAGTGGCACGATGAGAATCGCAAGTAACAAGGCGTGCGCGCTGCCGAGCGTTGTGGGATTGAAATGCAGTCCGATGCCGACCAGGAAAAACGGGACCATCAACTCAGTGACCCCGCCAACCAAGTGATGGACTCGCGGCTCCATGCTTCCCGAGAGTGCGAGCCCGGCGAGAAACGCGCCAATGATTGCCGCGACTCCGGCATAGACCGCCAATAGCGAAAGCGTGAACAGCAGCATCATGGCCAAAGCAAACTGTGCTTCCTTGCTGCGCATCTTGCCATGAAGCCGAGGCACCAGATGTCGGGCCGCTCTTGTTCCCCACAGAACGGCGGCGACGGTGAACCCGACGGCCAGGACGGCGGTGAGCGAGAGTTGCAGCAGGTTCACGCTGCCGCGCCCCAAGCTGCTGACGAACGCAAGAATCAATAATCCCAGGATGTCGTCGATCACCGCTGCTGCGAGAATGATCTTGCTGGCGCGGGCCTCGAGCACGCCTTTCGCGGCCAGGACGTGCGCAGTGATCCCAACGCTCGTCGCAACCATAGCGGCACCGACAAAAATCGACTCGATCCGCGGCTCCCCAAGCAGCGAAAGCAATCCCCACCCCGCGGCGAACGGAACGATTACGCCCAGCACGGCCACAAGGCTTGCGGTCGCGCCCGCTTTCACCAGATCGGACGCTTTTACCTCAAGGCCCACGCGAAACAGCAGGAACATGACCCCGAGCTGGGCCAGTGCGTCGAGCAGATTATTCGGAGAAATCCAGTTGAGCAGGCTCGGCCCTAGAACGACGCCGGCCAGAATCTGTCCGATAATTCCCGGCTGATGCAGTCTCTCGAATATTTCATCGAGAAGTTTTGCTCCTCCAAACACCAGCAGCATGGCAAGCGGCAGCGCAACCTGCGCGGAGTGATCTGAGAGTGCAAACGCGGAAATGTGAGCGACCGCCATGTTAGTCCGTTTCCTTCGCTATGCTCGGAGCGGAGCTGCCGCTGGTCCGGGTGCAGCGCATAGACGAGCTGCGTATCAAGCGTCCATTTGTTGACTATCGTGTGTGAGACTCTCAACTGCAACAAGATTCGCGAGCTGCAGGTTTGATGGGCCGAAGGAATAGCGGCGCGCTCTTTAACTGCGCGCGCGATGGCAACCCTTATCTCGTAAGACTCTCTTCCATTGTTCCTGGGATTCGTCATGAAGACGCGGGGGCAAGAAAAAGCCCCAGCCGGAGCCGAGGCGGGTATATAGGGGAAGGTATAGTTTCAACAGAACGCGTCGAAACTATACCACGGATTCGCCGGGACGTAACCCTTTAACTCTAACGTTTGCGTTGGTCTCCGCGGATTCACGCCGATGAGGTGCAGCCGCAGGGCCCCGCGTCAGGATGCGATTCTGTTCGAGTCCCGATTCGGTGGCGGATCCGATATCCCCTCGCCATCCGTAGCACTGGACCGAACCGGTCGCCGCGGTAGCTGCTGCGCCAGTGCACGATTCAATTCTTCCGTCAGATGAAGAACTTTCCCGGGGTCGCTCTCGCAAGTAATCTCTTTCGCGATCTCACCCCATGGGCGTTCAGGTCGTGCTGGGACAGGCGCCGCCATGTCAGCCCTCCAATTCCGGAACACGTAGCAGGAATGATATGACGAAACCGTGATATTGCAAGAGATTTCACACCGAAATATGCACGAAACTTGCGTGTTTCGAGCGCCGTGACCCGCAAAATCGTTCTTGCGCTCACCCGTTCTGCCGTTCCCTCGAAGAATCGTACATACGTGTGAGTACTGTCACAGACTCACTAGGGTTCGAGGGCGATGATCGCCACAATCGGTGCGGTGGTCCGTGAGCGAACTTTCCACAGAACTAGCGATTTCGAGACTCGCCGTCGAAGGCGAGCGTGCCGGCTTCACGCTTGAGCAGATGATCGCGCTTCTCGAGGCCGGCGTTAGCGTTGTTTCGCTTCTCGACCTGATCACTTTGAAGCTGGAAGATCGATGGTCCCACGCGATCTCTTGCTGTCCCGGCTGGATCGTCTAATAGTTCGCCCCCCAAGCGGCTGATTTCTTCCGAAGGTGGTGTAACGATGCTCAACATTGCGATAAGAAACTTAGCCTACCCATTCTGGCGGCCCGAAATTAGTCTTCATTTCCATGTGCGTCGCCGAACCTCGCAGGAAGGCTCACCTCTTTGCACCAGGTCCGGCCTGCAGATGCTCTGTCCCATCTGCAGCAAGGAAGTCGCATTGGAAAATGCGAACACTGACGAGAGCGGCACGGCAATCCACGGCGACTGCTACCTTCTTAAATTGAAGTTGAAACAGGCATCCAGCGAAAAATAAGCAGGCCGCCAACCTCAGGCCGGCAGAAAATCATCGAAGCTGCGTTAAGAATTTATAGGGACTCGTACAACTATGAATAAGAATACCGTGCTCTCCTTAAGTCCGGATCGCGATTCTTTGAAAGCACGCGAGTCGATGCTGCGCGGCAATGGCATGGAGGTCATCTCCGTGATGTCATCCATCCAGGCAAGATTCGAAATCGAGATGGGCAGATGTGGCGTGTTCCTGATCTGCTACCGAGTATCTCCGACTGAGGCAGACGAGCTAACCAGATTGTTCAGGAAGTCTTGTCCGGAGGGCCGCGTTGTCTTCGTCGGTAAGACTCGCGATGCACTTGCTCCCGCTGGAATCGATTCCGTGGTCGCTGACTCCGGCAGTCCCGAGTCCTTGACTCGGGCAATCACCGCAGCTTAGGGTAGCGCGCAAAAGTTCCCCCTGATTGCTCCGATTGAGAGATGGATGAATGACGAGCCCTAACCCCTCACTGCGGAGCTGTCTGCGTCAACTCTGATCGAGGCTGGTATCCCGCTTCCTCGAGTAGTGCATCCAAATTGCCGAGAAGGGCGGTGAACTCCGCCTGTTCAGGCTCGCTCTGTATGCGCTGGCATAGCTCAGCCATTCGCTTGCGTTGTTCGCATGTCATCGGCATGACTCTCTCACCGAACTAACAGACTCTAACTTCCCTTACTCTGCATTCCACACGTACAGGAATTCGTCATCGCTTGCCGTCGCTACACTGCGCCGGGTCTTGTGCACGGCACGATTGAGAGCGGATCGCACGTTCTCCTTGGTTTCATTCAGGCTTGCCAACGGCACTTTCAGCGCCACTCCTTTTTCGAGCCGATCGAGATCCGACAGAATTCTTGTGACGATCCTTTTGTGCTTTCCCTCGCGCCCTTGCGGCACATCCACCTGCGCCATCGTGCGAAAGTTCATCGGGCTCTTGCTCAGCGCCATGCCCCCTCCTCCCCCGACCACGTATTCGTAACGTATTCGTAACGTATTCGTAACGTAATAATATCACAAGGTGCCGACAGCATACCACTGGAAACAACCCGTGCACCAAGGCCGGCAGTAGTCCTCCTGAGCGCAGTCTTCGCGCTCTCAGACGAGGACGTTAAAGATGTTCGAAAGAGATAACCCGTAGGAGATTTGCGCTGCTACTGTCTGTACATCGAGGTATTCAATGACTGGGGAACCGAAATTCAACTTTGAGCAAATTTCGGTGGAGACTGTTAGAAAAATCGCCACCGACTTACCTGCTGAGAGCGCGCCGGCCAGCAGAGAGCCCGGGCATCTGGGAGAGAGTTCGAGCCCCGGAAAACGTTGGCAGGAACTCGCGCTCCAGATGCAGCAGGAAAGAGATCCGAAAAAGATGCTTCACCTTGTGAACCAGTTGATTGTCACGCTCGACCAGAATAGACGCGGCAACCATCAGGTGAGCAGTGCAGAGCAGAAACCCGCGCCAGCGACGCACCAAAGACATAATCACGGCGGCGCAGGACGACAGCAAGCGCAAACACGAATAGCGCACAAGTTAGGCTAAACCGCGTGCCTGGAAAGCACGCCACTCGAAGGTGTTCGCATGACAGAGATGAAGCCGTTGAAATGTGAATCGGAATCCACTTACGAACTCTGCATGCGTGCGCTGGTTTGCATCGACGACTCTCGCGCCGGCCTGGCAGAGTTCAAAACCAAGCTCAGTCGGATGCGTGAGCTGCAGGGTGCGACTGAAGAGCAGAGACCTCCGTCGCAGGCCAAGCGCGACAGTCCGGCTGAGAAGAACAACCGGCGAAGACAGCAGTAACCCTCCCCCCGAGGGAAAGCCCCATCCTTGTCCGCGTTTCTGTGCGACAGGGTGGGGCTTTTTGTCTTACTTGGAATGTAAGCAATGCTTTTGCATCGTTCCGCGCCCTTTTTCGAAGCGGCCCCTCCACAACAGTCAACGTTCAGTGCAGTAGCCCATACACACGCACAGTGTTGTTTGCGGGGACATATACTCGCCCGTTGGCGACCGTCGGATTCACGCGCGCAACTGGACGGGAATCGACTTTGTCCCGGGTGGAATTCTGGTTCGTGTCGTAATACTCCTGGGCAAGGTTAGTGGGATTGAGGGCCCAGAGCCTTGGCGTTGTTGTGTCGTATTGCAGCGCCCAGACAATACCGTTTGTGGTCCCGTTCGACGAAATCATGGCGGCGGGTCCACGCATCGTAACCGTACCGGTTGAGCTGGCCTTGGTCGGTAACAATCCATTCTTCAGCGTAAACATCTTGGGAAAGTCATATTGACCGAAGATGTAGACCTTACCATTGAAATAGCTGGCGGTGTTCCAGATGCCATCAAAGGGCTCCACCCCCTTCACCGACCCCTTGATGGCGCCCACGATGTATTGCACGATGTTGTTGCCAGTGTTGGAGTGTCCGCCGAGTTTGTCGCGGTTCACCACATAGACCGTTCCTTCCTTGCCGCCGCCCACCATCAGGTGCGGATGTGTTCCCGGCTGGTCCGGCAACAATAGAAGCCCGCCCGACGAAATATCCCAGTCCTGATGATTGAGAGTGGAAAAATTATTCGGCGTATACGAATCGGTGACCGTGAGATTGCCGTTCGCAGGCTTCAACTTCAGAAGGGACATTCCCCAATCGCCCTTGCTGTCGAACGTGCCATTCCCCGTCTGCACAAAAATGTTTCCGGTGGAATCTGCGGCAAGCCCGGCACCCATCTGCCATATGCCACCTGCGGAGCCGTTGGGCGTCGTACAAAACACATATTTCTGTTGCAGGGTTTGAGAGTCGTAACCCAGAATCCATCCGTGAAAGGGTTCTGTGTCCTCATTCGAGGCGGTCGCCAGGTAAACGACGCTGTTTGGGTCGCCGGCTGTTTTCGACAGCAGCAGACCCGGCCTGGCGTTTTCCCTGCGAGGATCGAAGGGAACCTGGCCATTAACACTGCCCATTCCGGTACCGGGAACCGACGCCTGGATATCCACTGGCCCGCCGAATTTCTCATCACCGGTAGCGATGTCCAACGCATGCAGGCGATGTACATACGTTCCGCTGCACGCAGTGGTTTGACCTTCCAACGTTCTCGCTTCCACGTACATAGTTTTGGTGCTTGGGTCGATGACTGGAGTCGGCGTAATGCCGATGATCGACACGTTCGCTACGACACAGGATCCGGGAACCGGCACGACAGCGGGCGGATTGATGAAACTAACTTTCCAGAGAGGCCCCGAGAGTACTTTTCCGTCCGCATCGAAGGCGTACACGCTGTCATTGTTGGTGGCGAAATAGACGACGTTATAAGTTCCCGAAGCCCCGTGCAGCGGACGGGGAACGAACACGTTCGCCACATACAAGGGCTGCGCCTGCACCCTGCCGTCAATCGCATACGAAAATAGTTTCCCAAAACTGTTTACGTTCACGTTTGCGGGAGTCAGGATCGTTTCCTGCGAGTTCAGCCCGCTGCGCGAGTTGTCGTTCTTGTTGGTGTAGATTCCTTGCAAAGTCCCCGCGGGCTGAAGGGTGGCATTATCTGACGCGGTTTGCGCCGGCTGGCGAATTGCCACGGCCGCCAAAACAATCCCGGCAGTGACAAACAGAATCGAAGCAATAAAGCTCACGCGTTTCATCAACACTCTCCTTCTCTTTCTCTTTCAAATGGGTGGGGACACGCTATGCCACACCGGACCATCGTTGTGTGTTGCGCAGGCATAGAAATCTCCGCTCGTTTAGCGGCCAAATGGTTTGCTTTTCCGTCGAAGGGTTCGGCCCGGAGAACGTCTCAGTCGAGCTCGGGGGGGAAATGCTTGGACGACTGAATGCGCCGAAGTCTCCCATATATGGCTGTCGATGTCAATTGGGGCATGATAACGGGAGAAATCCAGCCGAACGGAAACTTACGCAGTGAGAGACAAATTCGCCGCAGCATGGGGTTACGGGCTACCTACTTCTCTCTAACAATTGTGTACTGTCTTCCGGTTACTCTTGGCGGCAAACAGTGCGCGAGTTCTACAGATCCTTGTATCTCTCCGTTCACTCCTACGAATTTTGGAATTCAGCGACACTCAAGCGATCTAAAATTCAGCGAAGCACAACTTCTCGGAGGTCGCGCCATCTTAACAACTGGACAACAGCGCCTTTCTTGTTTCCCCGGTGTTCTGTTAAGAGGATGTTCACGCAATGACGAACCAGCATGAGTAAGCTGTCGACAACTGAGTTCCCGATTTATAGTTGATCGTACCTTTCTGTCTGCGATTCATCCCTGCTAGACATACGCAGCTACCACTGATTCTGACTCCGCATATCTCCTCACCAGTTTGCAATCGCTACGTCGCCCACTTCTTCTCCCGCTACACAAGTCGAAGACAAATGCTGCCTCCATGTTTGTTTAGCACTGTGAGTTGTCAAATCTGACGCATGCGACAGATTTGGCGTCCCTATTGCACTCTCAATTGCAAATCTGAAACAGGCGGAGTCCCGCCACATTTGCACACGGAGTTCTTCATGAAATTGTTGAGAGCTGTTGCGCTGCTGTTTGTAGTGACTATCGCGGGCGACCTTCTGGCCCAAACCGGATCCATCGGCGGCGTCGTCACCGATCCGAGCGGCGCTGTTGTCGGCGAGGCGAAAATCACTGCAACGAATAAGTCCACAAACCTGGCTCGCACTACCAGCACGAGCGCATCAGGAATCTATTCGATTCCCAACCTCGATCCCGGTCCATACAGCGTCGCCGTGGAGAAGCAAGGTTTCAAATCGACAAGGGTCGAGAACGTCCAGCTCAGCGTCGCGCAGGCATTAGTGGTGAACCCGCAGCTCGCGCTCGGATCGCTGCAAGAAACCGTCGAGGTCAATGGCGAGTCGGTAGCGCCGATCGAAACCGAGTCGAGCCAGCTCAGCAATCTCATCGACAGCCACACGATGACCAACCTTCCGCTGCTCACGCGGAATCCCTACGAGCTCGTATTGCTCTCGCCGGGCGTGAATCAACCGAACAACGGCTCCAATGGCTTCTCAGTCAATGGATCGCGCGACCGGAACAACAATTTCCTGCTCGATGGAGTCGATAACAATGACACCTCAGTGCCGGGCGGCGGCACCGGGGTATCCCCCATTAATCCTGATTCGGCGCAGGAATTCCGCGTCATTACCAACAACTTCGATCCCGAATACGGCCGCAATACCGGCGCGATTATCGATGTGGTCACGCGCGGCGGCACCAACAACTTCCATGGCGATGCCTACTGGTTCGGCCGCTACAACGCTCTCGGTGCGCGCGACTTCTTTAACACGCCGCCCGACCCGCAGAATCCGTATGTTCGCAACGATTTCGGATTCTCCGTCGGTGGCCCAATCAAGAAGAGCCGGACCTTCTTCTTCATCAACAACGAATATCAACGCTTCCGCACCACCCTGACCGGTGCGACTTTGCTTCCGACCCAGAACTACAGGAACGGCACCTTCACCGGGTTCTCCATCGATCCGGTCACAGGTGATCAGCATCCCGTTCAGGTCGATTTAACATCCGTGGCGAGTCCGACGAATCTGACCGGGCTTACGCTCGATCCGACGATCCAGCAGATCTTCAACTTACTTCCGCTGCCCGACGGCCAGGGCTCGACTTCCGACATCAGCGCCATCGATCATTTCGCCAGCCCGGACAACCTGAACTCCTATGCTTGGACAGGGAAACTCGACCACACACTCACGAGCAAGCACCAGATTCACCTTCGTTACGCGTTCAACCGCAATGTCGATTCCAATCCATTTCACACCGAGTTCGCTCCCGGCATCGACGAAATAGCGTCTCCCTCTTACTCTCACGGAGTGCTGGCCGGACTTACTTCCACCTTCAGCAACACCGTGATCAACGACTTCCGCTTTGGCTGGAATAAGGTTTATGCCGCCTTCAACAGCAACTGCGGAAACCTGCTAGATCCCATCACCGGCGTAGATGCCCTGGGAAATGGCCGCGACTTCTTCGTGCCGAATGGCGTGCTAGGCATTGGGCCGCAAAGCGATCTTGGCTGCAACGCTCTGTTCAGTGCAACCGGACAAGCCCGCAACACCGGCACCACCAGCTACAGCGACACGCTGACGTGGGTGAAGGGAAATCATACCTTCAAGTTCGGTGGAGATTTCCGCAACGTTCGCTCCTCCGGATACGACGATTTCGTATCCCGTGATGTTCTTCTCTTCAACAACATCGAATTCGGCGGACCGCTGGCCTTCCCGGTCAATCCCGGCGACAATCCCGATCCCGTCACAGAAGATATGGCATGGTTCCTCGTCGGCGGCATTGCCGCGCAGGAGCAATTCCAATTCTTCAATAAGGCCGGCGTCCGCGTGGCCACCGATACCAAGAGCTTCCGGCAACGCGAGGCGGATGGTTTCATCGGCGATAGCTGGAAGATCCGTTCCAATCTCACTCTGAATCTCGGTATCCGTTATCAATTCAACGGAGTTCCTTTCGAAACCGGAGGCAACTTCTCGAACCTGTTCCAGAATCCGGACAGCTTCGATCCGACGTACACCTTTACTGTGGTTGGGCCGGGCACTCGCGGCATGTACAACAACGACTACAAAGATATCGAGCCGCGCATCGGCTTTGCTTGGGATCCGTTCAAGACGAGTAAGACTTCGATCCGCGGCGGATACGGCATCTTCCACGATCGAATCTTCGACAATCTGTTCGGCAACGCTCGTTCGAATCCTCCGTTCCAGTCCGTGCCTACCGCGTTCTTCCTCGGAGGAGCGACACCTGAAAGCGCTCCGTTCCTGACCAGCACGCCTCCGGGCCTGACGTACACGAACGGGGACTTCGTGCAAGCCACGCTCCTTGATCCGAACATCGTGATGCCGGCCAGCCAGAATTGGAACTTCGGCATGCAGCAGCAAATCGCGGCAGGACTCGTCGTCGAAGCCGACTACGTGGGCTCGCACGGCACCCACGTGATTCGATTAGTCGATGCCGTTCCTCCCGATCCCGCGCTCGTGCAGCAGGCCATCACCGATTGCGTAACCGCCGCCGTATGTGCGCCCGGAGATCCGCAAGGCATCATCAGCGGGCCGGTGCTGTATACCGGAATCCCGGGAGTAGCTGCGCCCTCCATTCGTGAAACCGCTGTGCAGAGCGCCGGATTCTTTCCCCCGACGAACTTCACCAGGACAAACGCCGACTCCCGCTACAACGCGCTGCAGGTGAAAGTCACCCAACGCCTGTCGCACGGATTGCAAATCGGCGGCGCCTATACCTGGTCGCACGCAACCGACGACTCCAACGATCCGCTGACGCCGGAAGCGGGGCAGGGGAGCTTCCCCCTCGACTCGCGCAATCCCAACCAGACGGCCCGCGGAAACTCCGATAACGACATCCGGCATCGCGGCGTCGTTAATTTCTCCTACGAGTTCCCGTTCGGTGTCGGTCATCGATTCCTGACTCACGGCGTCATCGCCCAGGTCATCGGAGGGATTTCAATTTCCGGCATCGTCTCGGCACAGACCGGACATCCGTACACCGTGTTCTCTCCGTTCGACAATGGACGGAACGGAATCGCGGCCGGCGGCGGTTCATGGCCCGATGTTGTTGCTCCGCTGCACGCGCTCGCGGGACCGCGCATTCAGGCGGGCGGCGTAGCCACCGGCTTGGACCCGAACGACTTCAGCAACACCTTCCTCGGCCATCTCGGCAACGCAGGCCGCAACCAGTTCTATGGCCCGCACTACACCGACGCCGACATGGTGCTCGCGAAGAACGTACACATCAACGAGCGCTTCGGCGTGCAGATCCGCTCGGAGTTCTACAACATATTTAACCATCCACAGTTCTTGCAGCCGGGGAACTCGCTGTCATCGCCGGGATCGTTCGGACTCTCGACCGGAACGATCACCCGCCCCGACGGCACAACGTCGGCAAGACAAATACAACTCGCAGTGAAACTCCTGTTCTAGTTCGCATCGAATGGTCCCCACCTTTGTCGCGTTGTCTGCGACAGGGTGGGGATTTTCTTTTCTCACCCCAAGCACCGCGCTTCGGTCGTTCGTGCGTTTGTACCCCTTCTAAAAAATCACTACCCTGAGTACCAATATCCCGATGTAAAATTCGACCACTTGGGATGGGGGACCACGACATATGAGTGCGACTACAGCCGTGCCCGATCGCAGCCAAAGCCTCGCTTCCACTTCGGCCCATGCTGCTGAGCCGAAGCGCCACTCCGCGGCCGTTCGCCTGACACATTGGCTCACCACAATCGCCTTCATTGCGCTGCTGGTCACCGGAGGAGAAATCACTCTCTCGCACCCGCGCTTCTACTGGGGTGAAACCGGCAACGTCAACATGCATCCATGGCTCAACCTGCACCTGCCGTCCTCGCGCCCCATGGTGCCGACCGGCTACGGATACGTTCTCCCC
>C688J18823_10000363_pt1 | contig 26212 bp, 48 predicted proteins | sample HopSoiMetagenom1_FD_18823 | JGI IMG/M metagenome (IMG submission 18823) | reverse complement strand
CCTCGAAGTGGCCGACCCGGAGAAGCCGTTCCAGTTCGTGCTGCAGGAGAAGGACCCGCCCTACCTGGTGGTCGTCACGACCTGCGACCCGATGGCCCGCGAAGTCGGCCGCCACCTCAACGCGGTCGCCCTCAACGCCTACGCCATCTGCCGCGAGTCCGGCGAATGGCCCGGCTACCTGCCCAACCCGATGACCGCTCTGCCCTCGTGGGTCGAGCGCCAGTACGCCTAGGAGCCATCGAATGACCAACCCTCTCGGCCAGCCCGTCCGCACCGGACGCCAGAACCAGCAAGCCCAGACCGACGAGTACGACGACGGCCCGTTCACCTTCCGGCCCGCCACCAAGGACGGCTTCAACGCCACCGTCGCCATCCAGGGCCCGTCCGGCTCCGGAAAGACGTGGACCGGCCTGTCCATCGCCAGCGGCCTCGCCGAAGGACAGCGCTTCGCTGTCATCGACACCGAGCGCGGCGCCGCAGCCCTGTACGTCAATGACCTTGACGTCACCTTCGACACGCTGCCCATGCACCGCTACGACCCGCGCGACCTCCAGAAGGCGCTCGCCGCCGCAGCCCAGGCACGCTATCCGGTCGTCATGGTCGACTCCCTCAGCCACTTCTGGAAGGGCACCGACGGCACCCTCGACCAGGTCGAGAAGGCCAAGTCCAAGTACGGCGGTAACAAGTTCGCCGGCTGGAAAGACGGCACCCCGATCCAGAACGAGATGATCGAAGCGCTCATGGCCTACCCGGGCCACGTCGTCGTGACGATGCGGTCCTACGTGCACTGGGTTCTGGAGAACGGCGCCCCGGTCAACAAGGGGATGCGCGCCGAGCAGCGCAAGGGCATCGAGTTCGAGTTCGGCGTGGCCGCCGAGATGGACGACGCGAACCGGCTCCGCTTCATCAAGTCCCGCTGCCCGTCCTTCCGGGGCCTCGTCCTGAACCAGCCGAACGGGGCCCGCGACATCGCCAAGCCCTACCTGGACTGGCTGCGCGACGGCGGCAAAGAGTTCGACGCCACAGCGTGGATTGATGCCGCCAGCGCCGACGAGGCCACCCCGGACAGCCTGCTCGCCCTCTACCGCGAGGTCGAGGCCGCCAGTGCACTCGCCACCCCGCTGATGCACCCGCAGACCGGCCAGCCGACCAGCCTCGGTGCCTTCATCAAGGAGCGCGGCATCGCACTCAAGAGCGCCCAGCAGTAGCCCGCACGCGCGAAGGCCGGCCGCGGGCGAATCGCGGCCGGCCACTCCAAGAACACCACAACCCGTTGGAGCCCGCCATGGCCCGCAAGCTCACCCCCGCCGAACGACTCGCCACCGCCGAAAAGGATCTCCTGCTGGAGGAGATCGCCGACCAGTCCTTGTGGGACCAGTTCATCGTCGAGCAGGCCGTCTTCCACTTCGGCCAGCGCCACGACGAATGGTCCTGCAACGACCTCCGCGACGTGCTGCCCGAGCTGGGCCACGGCTTCCTCGGCGCCGCCATCAACTCGCTGCGCACCGCCGGGATCATCGCCCACACCAACCGCACGGTGCCGTCCACCCAGGCCAACACCCACGCCCACCGCATCGCCGTCTGGCAGCTGACCAACAAGGGCCGCCAGATCGCCGCCAAGCGCCGGGCCGCCCGCACCGAGCAGCGGAAGGCGGCGGCGTGAAGCTCACCGGCGACACCCTCGCCGCACTCCGGGAGCGGACCAAAACTGACGGCACTCACCTCGTCCTCACCGGCCAGCGCATGGATCCCAAGCTGTACCAGCGCGTCAACGAGGTGCTGGAAGCCGTCGGCGGGCGCTGGACGAAGAATGCCCAGGCCCACGTGTTCCCCATCGACGCCGCCGACGCCATCGCCCCAGTCCTCGCGAGCGGGGAAGTCGTGACCCTCCGCGAGAAGCGCACGCAAGCCCAGTACTTCCCCACCCCCGCGCCCATCGTCGCCCGCCTCCTCGAACTCGCTGACCTGCAGCCAGGCATGGAAGTTCTCGAACCGTCGGCCGGCTCTGGCGCCATCGCCTCCGCAGCCACAACCCAGGGGGCAGCCGTCGACTGCATCGAACGCGACCCCGGCTATGCGGCAGTCCTCCTTGAGGCGGGCGCCGCCCGAACCGTCCGCGTCGCCGACTTCCTCACCGCGGCCCCCGACGCCCGCTACGACCGGATCGTCATGAACCCGCCCTTCACCCGGGGCGCCGACATCCAGCACGTCACGCACGCCCTCCGCTTCCTCAAGCCCGACGGGCTGCTGGCCGCGGTGATGTCGTGGACGGTGACTCACGACGGCGCCAAGACCGCGAAGTTCCGCGCCCTGGTCGAAGCCCGAGGCGGCGCCGTCGAAGCCGTCCCGGCAGGCGCGTTCAAGGAGTCCGGCACCGACGTCCCCACCGTCCTCATCACCATCCCGGCAATCCGGCCGGCGGATGCCAAGCCGGTCGTCTGGCCAGCGCGCGAAACGCCGCAGAAGCCGGACGAGGAGTTCCAGTCGCCCGGCGAGATCCTCGACGAAATCCGGGCCAACCTCCGGGAAGCCATGGCCGAGTTCGACGCCTTGGCCGAACTCCTCGCGCAGCCCATCTCGGCACCCGCGGACCAGCAGGCGGACGTAGTCGAGCTGCCCGCCACACGCGAGGGGCAGCTCTCCTTCGACGGGCTCGGGGAGGCGTCGTGAACCCCGACCTGTACGGCGCGTGGCTCACCGCCGGCAACAACCTCCAGCCGGTCGGGGCGTGGCTGGCCGGCTGGTGGCCCACCCTCGCCATCGCAGCCGTCGCCGCCACCGTCATCGGGTGGGCCTGGTGGCCCACCCGCACCGACTACCGCACCCGCAACGACCAGCGGGCCGCGATCCGCATCACCGGCTTCCAGGAGCGGCCCGAACCCGGGCAGCCCGGCACCAACCAGGAGCTGCTCGACACCTGCCGGGCCATCGCACACGCCACCCAGACCGCCCGGAAGGAGGGCCGATGACCACCGCCGTCCGCGAAGCCCCCCACCACGAGACCCTCACCTGCTACGCCAACTACGGCTGCCGGCGTCCCGAATGCGTGGAACGGAAGCGCGCCTGGGCCCGCCAGCGAGACCGCGGCCTGCGTGCCGGAACCTGGCAGCCCCGTATCGACGCCGCGCCCGCCCGAGCCCACCTCCAGCAGCTCATCGAAGCCGGCCTCACCCAGCAGTCCATCGCCGACACCATCGGCGTACCCCGGCAGTCCATCAGCGACTTCTTCCAGCACCGCAACAGCCGTCGCGGGATACGCCACAGCACCAGCCCCGAACTCGCCGAGAAGATCCTCGCCGTCCGCCCGGACACCATCACGGCGGGCCGCGTAGACGCCACCGGAACTCACCGCCGCATCCAGGCTCTTGTCGCCGCTGGCTGGCCTCTGGTGCACATCGGCCCGCAACTCGGCATGCACAGGCAGCGGCCCGAACAGATCCTCCGCGTCGACCGCATCTACGTCTCCACCCGCAGCCAAGTCGCCGAAGGCTACGAACGCGTTCAGCGCATGCGGCCCGAGCGACGCGGCGTACCCAAAGACAAGATCCGCCAGAGCAAGAACCGCGCCGAAGCGCTCCGCTGGCCCACCCCGAGGTACTGGGCGCGATACGCGGACGCTATCGACGACCCGCACTTCGAGCCCATGTACGGCCGCACCCGCGGGGAACTCCTCGCCGCCGACGCCCGCGAACTCCAGACCTACGGCATCAGCGTCGAGCAGGCCGCTGAACGCCTCGGCGTGACGAAGGCCCATCTCTACCAGGAGTTGCTGCGGCACCCCGAAGCCACCGAGCCGGCCGTCGACGCCGAACTCGCCGCCTAGGACATGACAACGGCCCCGCAATGCGGGGCCGGAGGAGAGACGAGAGGAGGAGGGGACGTGGAGACGCTAGGACTTCGGCAGCGGGGCGATGCGCGCCACCCACTCGCGGGTGAAGCCGGTCAGCTTCGCCATGTGCGACGGGCCCTTCTTGGCGGCGCGACCCTCGATGAGCAGCTCACGGAGCTCGTCGTCGGCACGCTTCAGGGCTTCTTCGGCGCGGGCCCGCTTCTTAGCGGCGGCCTGAATCCTCTCGTCCAGCTCGTCCATGTTGCACATAGTGACACACCGATCTGTGGTCGCGCTACGCCTCCGCGCATTGTGAACGCGAGCCGCGAACGCTATTCTCGTTCTCATGAATCAGCTGCACCTGCCGCCGCGAGCCTTCGATGCGCAAGCCGTCTGGTTGGAAGCGGTCACCGCCGAGGAACGAGAGCTGGCCGCCACCTACAACACGGCCCTATATCGCTTCTACGACGCGAGCAACGCCCTGCTGTACGTGGGCATCAGTCGCAGTCTTCCCGACCGCTGGAACTGGCATCGCTGCCGAACGGACTGGTACGCCCGCGCCCACTCGGTTGCACTGTCGTTCTACCCGAGCCGTCGCGACGCCTTCCGCGCCGAAGCTGCGGCCATACGCACGCAGCACCCGCAGTTCAACATCCTCCGCAGCAGGACTCGCAGCGTGTACCCGTCAGCCGACGACCCGAACTGGGCGCCGCCGCAGCCCGAGTTTCCGAGTGGGAGCTGATTCGGGGTTCGCGCCAGCCGCGAAACCGACCGCCCTAGAGGCCCTGGTTCCGCGCGCCCAGAAGCCCCCGATCACACCGTTTGAAAGAAGCCCCGATGCCCTGGTTCAGGATCGACGACAAGGCGCACTCCCACCCGAAGCTGATCAAGGCTGGGAACGCTGCGCTCGGTCTTTGGCTGCGCTGTGGCGCCTACGCGGCGCAGCACCTGACCGACGGCATCGTGCCCGGCGTTGTCGCCGAGCTGTACGGCACCAAGCCCCAGGCGACCAAGCTCGTCAAGGCCGGCCTGTGGCACGAACACGGCCACAGCTGCCGGCACGGCTGCCCCGACCCGGCCCCCGGCGACTACGTCTTCCACGACTTCCTCGACGACGGCCGCAACACCTCCCGCGCCCGCCACGAGGCCGAGAGGAAGAAGGCCCGGGAGCGCCAGGCGAAGCACCGCGAGGGGGGCCGCGAGACCCAGAACGGCGGCGAAAAAGAGGAAAAAACGAGGGACTTTACCTTCGATTCTTCCTCGGAAAAAAGTGAAAGTGCTCCGGAAAATTCTCAAAGTTCAGACGGAGGTGCAGGTCAGGGCCATGAGTCACGGCGTGACGCTTCCGTCACGGGTATCCATGCCGCTGCCACTCCTTACCCCAGTACTTCCTACGGAAGTACTGGTGCTGCTGCAGAGCAGGCGCGCGAGCCCGAGGAGTACCGCAGCTACGACAGCCTCGCCGAGCTGAAGGCCGCCATTGCCGCAGCAGGACTCCGTGGCGTCGGCTGGGACTTCCAGGCCTCGCAGATCGAATACACGCGACAGGCCATGGAGCGCGTCGGCATCGAAGCCATGGTCATCCACGCGGCCAACAGCGCCGCATCGAAGGGCCTTCCTGCCAGTGCCTCCGCATGGATCAAAGGCTGGCGATCCCTTGAGCCCGAAGCCCCGCAATCCGCCCAGCAGTTGCCGGCCGCCGTGGGCGACAACGTCCTCCGCTTCCAGGCCGGACCCCAGCGGCCCGCCGTCTCAGACGTCCGTTCCCAGGCAGCCATTGACGCCGGCCGCCGACTCCAAGCACTCGCCGACGCACAAACCCAGGAGGACCAGTGATCAGCTACGAAGAAGCCGGGCGACTCCTCGCCCTCGCTGCAGCCCGGGACCAGCGAACCGTCGGTGACGCCGACGTCCTCGCCTGGCACGCCGACTTCAACGCCGCCGGCCTGTCCTACGCGGACGCAGATGCCGCCCTCACGCGCTTCTACGCGGTCGAGATGGCCAGCCTGAAAACCGAGGACCGGCGCCGGATCACCACTCCCGACGTCATCAGCATCGCCCGCAAGATCCGCAGCGAGCGGCTGGCTAACTTCGTCTACGACCCGCCCCCGGGAGACGACGACCCGAACTATCTCGCCCGCCTCCGCGGCCAGCTCGAATCCACCGCAACCGGTCAGCGCCTGGCGCTCACCGAACTGCCCGCGCTCGAAGGCGGCCCGCATCCCAGCGTCGCCAAGGCACTCGCAGCGATCGGGCAGAGCGTGCCCGACGGCGAGACGGCAGATTCCGAGGTCGACTCGGTGCGCAGGGCCGGCCCGCTCGGAACCGTCTGCCCCAAGTGCTCCGCCGCGATAGGCCGCCCGTGCCGCACCCCTGGCGGCAAGGAGCGTGCCCCGCACCCCGCACGCAAGGGCGAGACGTCCGATCCGGAGCAGGAGCGCGCTGAGATCGAACGCCGCAGGGCGGCATCAGCGGCGACACTCCGTCGCCTCGCCGACGATGCGGGGGCTGCGTCATGAAGGCCAGTGACCCCCGCATGGACCTCGTCGTCTGCGAATTCGCCCGCATGCACTACGAGGGCGGCCAGAACGGCATTGAGATCGCCGAAGGCTGGATCGTCGCCTGCGTCAGTGCGGTGCTCGCCGTGCAGAAGGGCCGGGCTGAAGACCCGATGGCCTTCCCCGGGTACGGCGACGGCACCCCGGAGGAGACCGCACGTCGGATCATCGCCCGCCTGCTGGATGCAGGTTGGCGGCCTCCGGACGCCGAGTGCCTCGACCTGCCAGAGATCCCGGAGGCTGCCTCGTGACCGCCGACTGGGAGCCCGAGGTCGAGGACATCAAGGCGATGCGCGCCGAGAGCGGCGGCGCGGACTTGCGGGCGTTCATGCGGGCGCAGATCGCCGCTGGGAAGTCCCGCCGCGAACCGAAGTCCAAGCCCGCGGTGTTGAAGCCGCCTGGTCACCGTCCAGGCGCCTGGCCGACTGGCACGTCCCCGCCCGGCCCGCCTCCGGACTGGTCCATCCCGAAGCCCGTCTGGGATGCGGCCGTCCGCCACTACCGCAACGAAGAGTCCCGACCCGACCAGCCCTGCGACTGCGGCAACTGCCCACCCGAGGAGACCCGATGACCCTTCACGCCGGTGCCCCGATGCCCGAGTCCCTGCGGCATTTCATGCGCGCCAAGCAGGACCCGGCCCGCGCTGTCCCGTGCCCGCACTGCGGGGTGGCCGCGCACAAACCGTGCCGCCTGCGCACCTCCGGCCGACTCCTGACCGAGCCGCATCCGCAGCGCCGGTCCGCGTGGGCTGAGGCCACGGCCTGCTGCCCGCAGTGCCAGGTCACCCCCGAGGTTCCGTGCCACGAGGACGGCCGGGCCCGCCACACCGTCCACGCCCGCCGCTACCAGGAAGCCGAGGCCACCGCCGCATGAACGCCTGGCACGCCAACAAGGCGACCTGGTCGACCGCTGACGACTCTGACATCGACTTCGTGGTCGAGCACCGGCTCCCCGACTGGGGGCTCACCCGGCTCGGCCGCCGCATCGCCGCCCGTCGCCTTGCCGAACAAGACGCTCCCGTCGACGAGGTTGCCGAACTCATCGGCGTGGACCGCCGCACCGTCTGGCGCTGGCGCGCAGAAGACCGAACCACAACCACCGCCGCCTGACCCGCCCCACCAACCCGAAGGAGCACCCCATGACCGTCTACCGCGTCGAGTTCGGCCCCGCCTGGCCCGTCCCGCCGATCACCGTCGACTTCGCCGACCGCACCGCGGCCACACGCGCCGTCGCAGAGCACGCCATCCCGCACCTGACGCCCACGCTCGCCGAGAAGGGCCGCCTCGAGTTTGCCGACTGCTTCTTCCAGACCGACGCCGAGCTGACCGTCGGCCAGTTCATGTGGCTCGACCTCGCGGCCGGACGCGGCGCCCGCTTCTGCCCGGCCCGGCTGACGCCGGCCGACGACCAGGACGACGTCATCTGCGGTGACGAGAACGACGGCGACTGGTGCGAACTGGAGCCCGGCCACGAGGGCCACCACCGCGCCGACACCGTCGAGTGGGCCCGCGAAGACGCCGCCACTCCCGCCCCGTGAATGCCGCGAGCTGGGCGCGATCGACCCGCGCCCAGCTCTGCCCCGCACCCTACCCGCGCACCGAGGAGCAACCCATGCACAGCAATCACCGGAACGGAGCAGGCGCGTGAGCCTTCGAATCGGCTCCCTGTTCACCGGCACCGGGGCCCTGGACCTGGCCGTCATGGACGTCTACGACGCCGAAGTGGTCTGGCACTCCCAGTACGAGCCGCCCGACAAGAACGGCAAGGAAGACCTCAACCAGTACGCGGCGAAGATCCTCGCCCGGCACTGGCCGAAGGTTCCCAACCTGGGCGACATCACCAAGGTCGACTGGCAGGCCGTCCTCGATGAGCACGGGCCGATCGACATCCTCACCGGCGGCTTCCCCTGCCAGGACGTCTCCTCGGCGGGCCGCCGCGCCGGCCTGACCGCCGACTCCCGCTCCGGACTGTGGGCGCACATGGCCCACGCCATCCACGAACTCAACCCACGATTGGTGATCATCGAAAATGTCGAAGGGCTCCTCTCGGCACCAGCCGCCAGTGACATGGAACCCTGCGCGTACTGCGTGGGAGACGGACATTCTGGGCCTCTACTGCGAGCATGCGGAGCCGTTCTTGGCGACCTGGCCACACTCGGGCTCGATGCGGAGTGGGGTCGCTACGGGGCGGACGAAGTCGGCGCCCCCCACCGCCGCCGCCGCATCATCATCCGCGCGTGGCCGGCTGTTCAAAACACCAACCGCGAACCTGGGGATCAATGGCGGATCGCAGCACCCGGACAGGCGGATAGCCGGGGGACACGGTCCGAACCTGGCGGACGAGGTGGAGCATCTCCTGCCGACACCGGCCGCTCGGGACTGGAAGTCGGGGGAGTCGAACCTGATGGATCGGAACTCCCGGCCGTTGAACGAGGTCGTCGTCAACCTGCTTCCGACACCGGCGGCCTCGATGCCGAACGACGGGGAGTCGCTGGAGTCCTGGGAGGCCAGGCGGCAGCGGAACCTGGCGAAGGGGATCAACGGGAACGGGCAGGGCACGCCGCTCGCGATAGCCGTGAAGCTGCTGCCGACGCCGATGGCCGGGGATTCCAAGGGCACCAGGAACGCGACGGCGGGCCGGAAGACGGACAACCCGAACGTGAACTCGGGCTGGACCCTGTCGGACGTGATCCACGACGGGCAGCTGTCGAACCCGCTTGCCCCACCTGCGGATGCGGCGAGTGGATGCACGACGCTGGGGGCTTCTGCGCTGGCTGCCATGAGTGCACCGACCCCGAACTCGGGCGGCCTGGTGAAGTTGCTGCCAACTCCGGATACCGGCATGAGTCCCAACGGCCATGGGCGACGGGGCGGCAAGTCCGGGAACGGACATCAGTCCGGAGCGTCGTTGGACAACATCGCGAGGGAACTCCTGCCGACGCCAACAGCGTCGGATGCCGAGAGGACGTCCTCGGCCTACGGCCGGGGCAACCCGACCTTGACTGGGGCGATTACGGACCCGCAATCCGGCGCTGGGAGCGAGTCCTCGGACGACGAGCCCCTTGGCCAACCGACCTTCTGGGACGACTGAGCGCCGTCTTCACCGAATGGATGATGGGCCTTCCTGACGGCTGGGTCACCGACACCCCCGGCCTCCCGAGGGCAGCCATGCTCCGCGCCCTCGGCAACGGCGTCGTCCGCCAGCAGGCCGCCTACGCCCTCCGCGACCTCCACGCCCGCGCCGCCACGGACAGCGGCGAAATCGCCGCCTGACCGCCGCANCCCCAGCCGGCCCCGCCCTGCCCTGACTGGGGACCGGTGGCGTGGAAACCGCCTGACCGGCCCGCATCCCACGCCCGCCCACCCCACCCGGGCCGTACCCACTGTCCCTGCCAGCCCTGGAGCCCCACATGACCACCGTCGTCCGGCGTCTCCGCGACTCCGCGAAGGTCTGCCCCCACCACATCACCGCCCCCGGCGAAGGCCCGCTCCGCTGCGAACTCGACGTCGACCACGACGGCCTGCACGCCCACGAGTGCATGCGCTGGGGCAGCCAGCACAGCGACCGCCCCGCCACCGCCCGCACCGCGACCTGAGGAGCAGCACCCGTGATCCGCGAGACCAAGTTCCTGATCTCCCGCAAGCCGTTCGCCGTCGACCTCGACAGCTTCCGTATCAAGTTCTACGAGGCAGGCAAGTCCGGCCTGGCATCCGTCGACGCCGTCTGGTTCCGCCGCCGCAGGGGCGTCACCGTCGCCTGCATCGGCAGCCTCCACACCTGGGAGCGTGAGGAGCCCGCAAGCGCTACGGCGTTCCTGGAGGCCTACACCGACGGACGCTACGGCGGCGATTGCGTCGGGCGTTGGGACGGCTCGTCGTACTGGGGCAACGTCCCGCTCGCCGTCCAGGAACAGCACCTGGCCGTGCTGCGGCCGATGCTCGCCAACTTCCCCGCGGTCCCTGCCGGATACGACGGCTGGTGGACCTTCCAGCCCGCCCCGTGACCCACCCCGCACGCACGGGCCCGTGGCGTTGGAGTCGCCGCGGGCCCGAACCCGAAGGCTTCCACACCCACCGGAGGAACCCATGTCGTACATCGCCCCGGACTTCATGACCCACGCCGCACCCGAAGCGATCGAGCACGCCATCCGCGAAGCCGAAGCCACCAGCCAGCGCTACGCCAAGAAGGCGTCCGTCCTGCGCGGCCTGCTCGCCACCCGCCACGACCAGATCGCCGCCGGCACGTGGCCGCCGAAGACCGACACCCCGTCCGCCTGACCCCACCGTCCGCCGGCTGCCTGTATCCCGGACAGCCGCACACCCCGGAGAAAAAACCCATGACCCAGCCCGACCCGACCGCCGCGTCGAGTGACCACATCGGCCGCTCGTTCCCCGGCATGCGCAACGACATCGAAGCCGCCTGCCCCTGCCCGAAAGCCGCATGCGGGCTCGTGATCCAGGACGAGGTCACGGAGGCATGCGGGCAGCATCACTGGTCGGCGGCGAAGACGATGCGGCAGTCGCATCCGGCGGCCGAGTGCCCCGTCTCGCCTGCCGGGCAGGCGCCCACCACCGACCAGGCTGAAAACGCGGCGCTGTGGGGCGAGCTCCACCGCCGTGACGCAGAGACCGACCAGGCGCACGCGGACGCCGAGCCCGCCACCGACCAGACCGCGCCGCGCGTCGTCGCCTACCGGTCTCCAGGCACCCGCACCCTGTACTGCGTCATCTGCGCCCGGCAAGAGGAAGGCTGGACGCCGCTTACCGCCGACAAGGTGCGGGAGGGCGCGGTGTGCGACTTCTGTGGTGGCCGGGTTCTGGCTGTCGCTTCTCGAATGCTCGGTTCCGTCGTCGCCAGCTACGTCGACGCCACCGACCAGACCGCGCTCCGTGACCGCATCGCCGCCGCCATCTGGGAGCGGCAGAACCCGGGCCGCCGCTGGGCGGACTGTGAGTACCGGTGGCAGGCGGATGCCGAGGCCGACGCCGACGCGGTGTTGTCCGTGCTGCCCGCGAGCGTCGACCGGGCCTCGGTCCTCGCCGAAGTCGAGTGCGTGGTCCGGACCGAGATCAGCAACTGCGGCTACCCGTTGGACGCGGGCTGCGACTACTGCAACGGCGTGACCACCGTGCTGGAGAAGGTCCGCCGCCTCGCCGCCCCGTCTGCCGTTGTGGTGCGCCGCGCAACCGACGAAACGCCAGGCGAGGCGGAGCCGTGCACATGCGGCGGCACCTTCCCGCTCAACCACCTCCACGCCGACACCCACCAGCCCGCCGTCGGGGCGCAGCAGCCGAAGGAGACCCGGCCGTGACCCTCGCCGACCGCCGTACCGCCGCCCTCAACGCGCTCGCCCACCGGACACCACCCGACCGGCAGTACTCCCCCGGGGAGACCCAGCCGTCCGGCGACCTGCCCGACGACCCGGGGCAGGCGGCGGTCCACCTCGCCGCGACGCGCTGGCTGGACGACGGGGGCGGGTCGTGATTGCCGAGGCGCCCGCGCGACCGCCGTGCGCGTGGCTCAGCGCCCGTCTCCGGGCCTCAACCCCGCTACAGGCCCTCCCGGAGGGTCGAGACGCTCACAGAGGCTCTCAGGGCCCTTCACGGCCCTCGCCCGCATGGGCCCAACCCGAACAGGACGCCGCATGACCGAGCCCTATCGAGTGCTGATCACCGGGAGCAGGGACTGGCAGAAGGTGGAAGTCGTCCGCTTCGCCCTCGACTACGCGTTCTGCGAGGCCGCGCACACCGGCCGCCCGCTGACCGTTGTTCACGGAGCCTGCCCGCGAGGGGCGGACGCACAAGCCGCCGACTACGCCAACTACCTGATCAGCCGCGACCTGCCCGTCAAGACCGAGCCGCACCCCGCGAACTGGCACATCAACGGCAAGCGGGCCGGGTTCATCCGCAACGCCCACATGGTCAACCTCGGCGCGGACGTCTGCCTCGCCTTCATCAAGGACGGCAGCCGAGGAGCCAGCCACACCGCCGCCCTCGCCGAGCAGGCAGGCATCGAGACACGGAGGTGGACCGCATGACCGCACCCGCCCGCCGCCGGCAGCCCCGCTACGTCAACCGCATCGCCCTAGCCCTGCTGGACTTCAGCTTCCGCGGCAAAATCCCCGCCCTCGTCATCGCCGAAGCCCTCGAAGAGAAAGCCCGCCGCGAAGGCCGGCCACTACCACCACGGGAAGGGGGGCGGCCGTGACCGCACCCTCCAGCAGCCCGCGCGGCGAACGCGCCGGCCGACCCGGCGCCCACTGGGACACCGTCCTCGTCCGCCGTGAACGCGTCATCGACGAAACCAGCGGCCCCGACATGAACCAGCCCGTCGAACCCCCACCCAACCGCGCCACCCGACGCGCCCTCGCACGCAAAGCACGGAGGACAACCGTGAACAACCCCGCCGACAACGGGCCCAGCGTGCGGGAAGCCGCCGCCGATGACCGCGCGCACTGGGCCGACAAGTACGCAGGAGAAGGGGCATGACTGAAGCGCTTTGCAAGATTCCGGAGTGTGAGCGCAAACGCTCAGCCAGGGGATGGTGCAACCTCCACTATCAGCGCTGGAGGAAAGGCACTCTGTCTCGACCTGATCCCTTTGGCTCATATCGGCCTCGCCTCACCTTGCCAGAGCGACTGTGGAGCAACGTCGAGAAAGACGCCAATGGGTGCTGGAACTGGCAGGGAACCAGAAGGAGAAAGGGGTATGGCCAGATCTCCGCTGAGGGCCGAGTTGTCTCAACCCACCGCCTGGCGTACCGCCTAGCGCACGGCGAGATTCCCGATGGGATGGTCGTTCGACATCGCTGCGACAATCCTCCGTGTATAAATCCAGACCACCTGGAAGTAGGTACGCACGCCGACAATAGCCGCGACATGGTCGAGCGTGGTCGGATGGTCAACTGCAAAGGCGTCAGTATTCACTGCCCCCATGGTCATCCGTTCGATGAGGAAAATACCTACTGGTGGAACGGTGCGCGGCAGTGCAAGACCTGCAAGCGGGTTGACCTTGTTCGCAGGCGGTCTCAGCAGCCCCGCTTGCGCCCGTCGCCGCCGACGGGGGCCGAGCGAGCGGCTCTACGGCGCGAGGCAGCAGACCTCCATGGGCGTGGCTGGACGCAGGCCGAAGTCGCACGAGAGATCGGCTACTCGAAGCAGTTCGTGAGGACACTCTTGACCGAGCAGGGCATAGCTACTCGGCCGCGCAACTACCGTCGCCTGGACGTCGACAAGGCGGGGGAGTGACCGGTCGGCGGACACGGCTGAGCGCCCCCGCCTACGAGACGAGGGCGCTCAACTGGACGGGCTAAAGCTCCGTCAACTGGTACGGCTCCGGAAGATCCGGCATCGGCACCTGGAGCACCGTGCCGAGCATCGCCCGAGCCGTCAGCTCCCACTCGGCCACCGGGCGGTTCGCCGGCTTCACGAAGAACACGGAGTGGCCGCCGCGCACGTAGGCGCCACCGGTGAATCCCGGCTCGCAGTCCATCTCGTTAACGCCCACACCGAACTCGGAGAGCAGCTGGTCGAGCGAGGCGTACATGAGGTGGGCCGCGGTGGGCGTGACGTATGACGCAGGCGCGTGGGCAGCCTTGCGCAGTAAGGTGTTCATCCAGACCTCTTCTCTAGCGGGGAGTGGTTGCTGATCAGCCAGTTCGCGCTGGCTGGTGGAACGAGCCCGGTGTTCGCGCACCGGGCCGTTCGCGTTTCGGGAGCCTCACACGTGAGGCCACTCGGGCGGCAGGGGACCACATAGAACCTGCACACCGTTGCCGCCGGGCCGGGAATCAGCGCGGCAGGACCTCGTCGAGGTACGCCTGCACCGGCTCGAACAGGCCGTAAGGGACGTACTCGGGGATCTCGGCGAGGGAGACCCAGGCGATCGCATCCAGCTCGTCAGCGTCGGCGACGTGCGCCTCGCCGGAGATCGGCTCGCACGCCGTGTAGGACATCAGCCGGCCGGTCTTCGGGTGCACGCGCTCGCCGAGCAGGCGGATCGCCTTCACCCTCAGCCCCGTCTCCTCGCTGGTCTCGCGGACCGCAGCCTCGGTCGCCACCTCTCCCGGCTCGATCGCGCCCGCCGGGAACTGCCACATCAGCTCGCCCTCCGAGATGCGGCGGCGCACCATCAAGACGCGACCATCGGCGACGATGATTGCGGCGGAGATGCCCGGCTTCTCGGTGGTCGTCTCGGTCGTCATGCGGCGGCCTCCAGGGCGCTCAAAATGGGCGGGTAGATCTGGTCTTGCGGAATGAAGCGGGTCAGTGCCGAGCGCGGAACCCAGGTCACGTCGACGTTCTCCAGCGGGTCGAGGTTCTGCGCCTCACCGGCCAGGTGATCGGCGAGGAAGTACGTCGCGACGACGCCGGTCACGGGATGGACGCGTTCGCCGAGCCGCTCACGCACGGTGCAGTGCACGCCGGTCTCGCCGTGTGTCTCCTGTACGGCGATCGTCTCCGGGGCGGCGCCCGGCTTGACCATGCCGGCCGGGAACTGCCAGCGCAGCTCGCCGTCCCCGCGCCGGCACACCAGCAGTACTTGGTCTCCGCGTAGCACGACGGCTATCGCTACCCGCAACGCCTGCGCGGTCATGCGCGGCTCGGCGGACCGCATCAGAAGCGCGAACCGTCGCTGCACCGCCTCACCTGCCTGTTCGTATGCCGTGTCGAGGATCTGCTGAACCTCGGTTCGATGGGTCATCTCCGGCGCTTGGTGCCACCGGGTGATGGTGCGCGGGGAGATCCCGAGGCGTTCGCCGAACGCCTCGTTCGTCATCCGCATCGCCTCCTGGAGGAGGCATGCTGATCGGCCTGTCCAGCTGCCGACGACATCCACTCTGCTGCTCCCGTGCTCGTTTCGCTCGGGTCTGGCGGGGCGGCGACGGGTTGGTGTCGCCGCGGTGTCTAGCTAGGCGTCTTCTGGCTTTTCGGTGTCGGGGGAGTGTCCTTCTGCCGCGCCCGCGCGAGGCGTTGACTCGGCGGCATGGTCAGTCTTCCGACGCTTCGAGCTGCGCCCTTTGGCGATGGCTTCCGCCCAGCCGTAGCTCCGCCCGAACAGCTCGCCTACCTCCGCCCACGTCCGCCCCGGGCGCAGCCCTTGTACGGCGGCCTGCTGAATCGCATAGAGGGCCTGGTCGCTCGCTGCCAGTTTCTGGCGGGCTTCGAGAGCGGCGCGGCCTTGCGTGAGCAGGTCTTCGATGGCTGCGACTTCGGCGACTTTCGCCTCCAGGGACTCCGTGAACGCATCTGTCATGAGGCCAGAGTAGAAGTCAACACGCCGATTCTCAATAGAGTGTTGACACAGCCTCAGACTGGCTTCAGGATGGTGTTGAAGCGAACGGCGCTCCACCGCCGGAAGCCTCAAGCACCGCTCCACCGGTGCCCACAAATGAAGACGGCCCCAGCTCAGGGACTCCACTCCCTGGCCAGGGCCTGACCACCAGGTTCTGTAGAGGAGACCCTGTGGCTACCCAGATCGTACCGGCGCCCGAGCGCGCCGATCACCAGGGCGACACCGCCCCGCTACCCCCGGCCGCGTCCGCCGCTCTCGCTCGTCTGGAGCTGGCGCTCCTGCCGCTGGACCTGGTCCGTGCGGTGACCCGCTACAAGGTCGCGTCGGCTCGGACGGCCGAGTTGTCGCACCTGATGGATTCCCGCAACCTGTCGGGTGCCGAGTTCAACGCGCTGTTCGACGCGCAGGCGGCGATGGCGGGTGCTCGTGCGGAGCTGAAGGACGCGGGCCGCCTCGACTTGATCGAGGTGGCGTGATGCGGAGCCTGACGCTTCTCGCGGTCGCCGTCACCCTCGCCGCCCTGGCCTTGACCGCCTGCAATCCGCATCCGCAGGGTCCGGCGGGAACGGTCACCGGCAAGTCGTCGGAGTATCACTCGTCGACGAAGACCCGCTGGTACTTCCTCACCACCAGCAGCCGGTTCCGTGTCGGCTTCGGCACCTACAAGGCGTGCGCGCCGGGCGAGTCCTACCCGGGGTGTGCGTCGTGACCGCCCCGCCGTCGCCTCGGATTCCTGCGGACGCTTCCGATGATCTCTTGTACTGGATTCATTCGGAGACGCGGGATCAGACGCCGGCCGAGTTGCGGTCGACGTGTCCGATCCACCTGAACTGGCAGGACCGCTGCGCCCACCTGCACGAGGTCACGTCGTGAGCGACGAGCACGGCAAGGTCAAGGACCCCCTGCCGACCCGGCCGCCGCGCCCGCACCCCCAGGGCTGACCGCCCTCTAGACCACCGCGCCGGCGGAGAAATCCGACCCCACGGCACCCGCCGCCCGCGGTGTCCCACCCCGCACCACCCCCATCTCCCTTGTTCACCACTCGAAAGGCTCTGCCATGTCTGTGACCCTGCTCTCCGCCGACGACTTCTCCGCCGACGACGCGGCCATCGACCGGTTCGTGAAGCGCTCCGAGATGACCGTCGAGCAGCAGATCGTCATCGCGTTCCACCGGGCCCGCCGTGACGGCGACCGCGACCATCTGCGGTTCCTCCGCAGGTCTGCGCGAGCCCTCGACCCGGCTCTCCTCGACGAGCTGGACGGCTTCGGCAAATACCCGGCCGCGGCCTGACCCCCATACCGCCGGGCGGGGTCCATCCCCCTCGCCCCGCCCGGCACCTCCTGGTCTGGCTGGCCGGCGCATCACCGGTGCGGCGCCCTGCACGACCAGCACCACCACCCATCCACCGAACCGAGAGGAACCCCATGTTCCGTCGCGACGAGACCACCGGCGAGGAGATCGCCCACCGTGTGACGACTCCGGCTGGCTACCCCGTGATCACGATGCACCCCGATTTCCACCGGCAGACGCCGGGCGTCGAGGTCGAGGAGGTCCGCGGCCACTCCCGGGCGGACGGCTTCGTCGTCACGAGCGACGACTGACCACCAGCCCCGGCATCCACGCCGCGAGGGCGCGGGGTCGACTCCCGCCCGGGGCACGCAAGCACCGCATCCACCCAACCCGAGAGGAGCCCGTCATGGGCAGGAGCTACAGCTGGACCGCCCGTATCGGCGGCAAGACGGTCGCCGACGGCACCACGGAAGGCCGCGACGACCACACCCCGGAGCGCGTCCAGCGTTCGGCGTCCCTGGGCGTGTCCCTGGAGGCCGGCGTGCCTGCTGGGCAGGTCGACGTCGAGGTGACCGAGCGGAAGAGCGTCCGCCAGCAGGCGGCCGAAGCCCGCGCCGCACGCCGCTGACCAACCATCCGATCCAGAACCCCAACCCCGAAAGGACCCTCATGGGCCGCTTCAGCAACTTCGTCCTCGGCACCCCCGAGCAGCGTGACCACAACGCCCGCTTCAACCACCGCGACGCCGACCCCAACAGCTCCGAATACCTGGCCTCCCACGACCGTGTCGTCGCCGCCGAGAAGGCCGCGAAGACCAAGAAGAAGTGAAGCCCACCCCTAAGGGCGAGTGCCCGCAGTGCTGGCGGCACGCCTACGACCGGAGCATTCACCGCCGTCAGGACCAGACCAAGGACTGCCCGCAGTGCGTCGACCACATGATCAACGGCTGCCCCGGCATCAACCGCTGACCGGCTGCCGCCCCTGAAGAGAGGCCCCCATGCACCCGTATCTGATCACTGCGAAGCCCGGCCGGTGGCGCCGTGCCGCCGTCTGGGCGGGCCGGTGGACGGTGCGGGTGCTGGCCCTGGCCGTCATGACCGCCCTCGGGACGGTCGTGTTCGCCATCCGTTCCGCCCGCCCGGTCATCAACTACTTGGCGATCCGGGCGGCCTGGCTGGAGTTGTGGGCGGCGTCGGTGACCGGGATCGGCCCGGTCGGGGCGGCTGTCGGCTCGGGCCTGACCGATGAGTTTGTCCGCGAATTCCACAAGGCGCGCACCGGCGCGCCCGCCTGAAAGGACGGCACCCGTGCCGATCACCTTCCGCAAGAGCTTCCGGATCTTCCCCGGGGTCCGCCTCAACATCAACACCAAGTCGTGGTCGCTGACCTTCGGCGGCAAGCACGGACCGCACTACACGCGCAGCAGCACCGGCCGCCGCACCACCTCGATGGACCTTCCCGGCCCCTTCGGCTGGCGCCGGACCACCCGGCGGGGGAGGGGCTGACATGCGAACCCTCGCCGCCATCGTCCAGCTGAAGGCCGCCGACACCGCCCTCGCCATCCACGCCGCCAGCCAGCGCCTCGCCGGGATCACCGTCGAGACACCGCTGTACCGCCGCCTCAACTCGGCGGTCGCCAAGGCCGACGCGAACCCGCATCTGCCGTCCCGCTACCGCGACCCCCGCGACGTAGCCGACTCCGCAGCCTGAACCGAAAGGACACCGAACCCCATGACCGCCAGCCCGCCCCTGAACGGCCACGCCAGGCCGACCCTGCCCGTGCTTGGGGACTGGCGGCCCGCCACACCCGAGCCCGTCGAGGAACAGCGCACCCCCGAACCCCAGCCCGAGCCGGCCGCCGTCGACGCAGAGGTGGCCCGCGCCAAGGCGTGGGCCGAGGTTGAGGAGCGGCGCATCGTCGCCGAAGCCGCAGCCGAGAAGGAACGCATCGCAGCCCAGGCCGAAGCTGATGCCATTCGCGCCAAGGGTGAGGAGGAAGCCCGCCGGCTGCGCCTCAACAACGACAAGATGGAGCGGAAGGAAGCCGAGGAGCAGGCCGCGTCCGAGGCCCGCATCGCCGAATCGCACCGCAAGCGCGACGAAGCCGTTCGCGCCCGCGAGAAGGCGCGCGAGCAGGACGAAGCCGAGCAGGTTGCCGCAGCCGTCCAGGACGAGAAGCGGGAGAAGTCCGCCAAGTCGTGGCGGAACGCGGCCCTCGGGTTCGCGGTCGCCTGTGCTGTCGTGGCGCTGCCAGTGCAGCTGTCCGCGTTCTACAACCCGCACGCCAAGTGGCTGCTCGCCGCCCCCGTCATGCTCGAAGGAGGCGCGTGGGTCGTGCTCCGCGGCGCCGCAGCCGCCGTCGATGACCACCGGCCGCACTGGCACTACCGGCTCATCGCCTGGCTGCTGGCGTTCATTGCCGCGGCCGTGAACCTCTCCCACGGCCTCGCCCACTTCGATCCGGCGACCGCCATCGGCACCGCGTTCGCCTCGCTCGCCGGCCCCGGCGTGTGGGACCTCCACGAGCACGGCCGCATCCGCAAGCGCGACGGGGCGAAGACCCGCAGCGAGCGCAAGGCCGAGGCGAAGGCCGCCAGGGTGGAGGCGAAGCGCAAGGCCGCCGAGGAGGCTCGGCGCGCCGCCGAGAAGCAGGCCGCTGACGAGGCTGCCGAGGAGGCGCGACTGAAGCTCGCTGAGGACCGCGAGTCGATGTTCCCGGACGTGTGGGAGCACGCCCTGAAGCTCGCCGCCGCTCTGGGCGAGACGACCGTCACCGACGCCGTCTGGCGGCGCGCACACAAGGACGTGAAGGGCACCGACCCGGGCGACTCGCCAGAAGCCCAGCTGCTCCGCAATGCGGCGGCGCGACGCCTCCTCGACGCCCGCGCCGACGCCCCCGAGAAGAGCGTATGGAAGATCCAAGATGCGCAGGTCAATCCACAAGTCCCCCCTACTGGCCGTAGGGGTTCGGTTACCGGTCCGCCGGTGCGCGGGACGCGACGCGCAGGCGACACCCCGAAGTTCGTGGACGCCGCCCGAAAGCAGGCCGCCCTCACCGCCAAGAACGCCGTCCAGAAGGACCCGTCATGAGCCTCGACCAGCACCCCGACTTCCCCGCCGACTGGGACCTGTCCAAGGTGATCCCCGGCGAGCTGCACGTGCCCGACGACCTGTCCGGTGAAGACATCGCGCCCGGCAGCGTCGTGCCCTACGAGCCGCGGACCCCGGTCCTGTCGAAGGTCGGCGGGGCCAGCCTGGTCGTCGTCGCGAGGACCGCCCGGTTCACCGGCCTGTCCGTCCGCTACCTTTGCGTCGGCGCGAAGGCAGTCAGCTTCCTCGGCTGGCGGTACGTGCGCGGCCACGATCTTCAGGAAGTTATCGGCGGCATGCAGTCGAAGGCCGACTGGAACAAGGTCAAGCAGGAGCGGCAGTCCCGCTGGAAGTTCCTTGGCTGGGCCTCGGGCGTGACGGTTGGCCTCAACCTGGCCGGCTGGTGGGCGCTCGTGCGCTTCGGCGAGATGACGGCTCTCGACTGGTCGTGGATGATCCCGTCTGGCACGACCGGAGCGATCGCCGCAACCCTGGTCACCCTGTACGGCCGTTACCGGGCCAACCGGCCCGAGATCGGCCCCATGCAGATGATCGCCGAGCAGGACGACCTCAACTCGGACGAGCCGTTCCCGCTGGCCGTATGCACGTCACCGGGCATGGTTGAGGACTGCGTGTCCCGCGCCCTCGCCTGGGAAGGCGTCGGCACCCGTGCGGTGCGGGCGCTCGGCTTCCGTGGATGGGGCTGGGAGATCGACGTCATCCTCAAGGGCTCCACCCCTGGCAAGGTCAACGCGGTGACCGAGCAGCTCGACACGCACTTCGGGATCAAGCACGGCGGCACCCTCATCGACCCCGACCCGCAGGACGCCTCCCACCTCGTGCTGCGGCTGGTCACCGCGAACCCGTTCGAGAACATGCCGAAGCCCGTCGTGCACGCCCCGAACAGCCTCGACATCTCCGACCCGCACAACTTCGGCCGTTGCATGGACGGGTCGCCGCTCGACCTCGTCCTCGAAGGGCTGCGGATCCTGGCGATCGGCGTGTCTGGTGCCGCGAAGACCACCGGCGTGCTCCGGGACCTTGCTGAAGTCGTCACCGCGTGCCACAACGCAATCGCCCTCGACCTCGACCCGGTCAAGGACGGGCTCCGCGAGTTCGAGGGCGTCATGGCCGTCCCGCCGATCCGCGGCAACAAGGCGTGCGAGGAGTGGCTCGGCTACCTGGTCAAGATGGCCAAGGGCCGCAACACCGTCCGAAACCGGCTCAACATGGGCGACACCTGGGTTGCCACCAAGGAGCACCCGGCGATCTTCCCGTTCGTCGACGAGTTCATCTACCTCAGCCAGACAGCCAAGGAGCTCTTCATCGAACTGCTGCGCCTGGCCAAGCAATCCGGGATCTACCCGGTCGCCGCAGGCCAGGACGCCACCAGCGACGCCATGGGTGACGCGATCGCCGACTCGTTCACCCTGCGGATCATGCTGGCCGCACGGCACGCAGACATCCCGCTTGTCCTCGGTCGGGGGGCCATCGCGGCAGGCTACCGGCCCGACCGACTGGTGCCCGCCCAGACCAAGGACATCAAGAACGACGCCGGCCAGTCCTACATCAAGGGTCCCAGTCTCGACCGGCCGCTGCTGTACGGCTGGAACGAGCACAGCCGCGTCGGTATCCAGCAGGCCGTAGCCGACCGCAAGGCCGCGGGCCGGCCGTGGTTCGACCGCGACACGCTGCAGACCGCCGGACTGCTTCACCTCATGGACGGCGGCACGGGGGAGAAGCGGATCCCCGGCGACCGGCAGATCGTTGTCGACGCGATCGAGGTCATGGCTACGGCCGGTGTCGAGCGGATCCGGCCCGAGCCTCTCGCTGAGGCGCTTGCCGGCTTCAACCCGGACCTGTACGCCGACCTCACGGCGGCTGAGTTGCGGAAGCTGCTCAAGGACGTCGGGGTCGGCGCTCCGGTGCCAATCGGCGACATCGACGGCCTCACCAATCCGCGCGGCTACAAGCTCGAAGCGCTGACTGTTTTGACCTAGAACGTCCACTGCTCGCGAGGTGCTCGGCACTGCTCGACCGCAGGTCACAGCCGCTCGACCAGGTGCTCGACCAACTGCTCGCCGAAAACCCGAGCACCCCGCGAGCAGTACCCCGAGCGGCTGTGACCTGCAACGGAGCACCAGCGAGCACCACCCGAGCACTTCACAAACCACAACAAACCGATCACCCGCCCGAGGAGTCACGATCATGGCAGCGAAGCGTCAGCCGGCCCGCCGGAGCACCCCGGCGAAGCGTCGCACCACGTCCGCTCGCACCCCCGCACGCAAGCACCCCGCCCGCCGCGTCAAGATCCCCAAAGGCGGCCCGATCCACGCCCGGATCGGGGCCAAGATGGTCTTCTTCGCCGTCTCCCACCTCGACACCCACGGCGACACCGTCCGCTCCCGCAAGGACGCCGCGATCCTCCGCGCCACCCACAAGGACTGCCCCACCTGTAAGGGCAACGGGCAGATCTTCACCAAGGGCAAAGACGGCTCGTTCACCGGGTCGAAGCCCTGCCCGGCCAAGCCCACTAAGGAGAAAGTCTCCAAGTGGGAGGTGTACAAGGCATCCCGGTTCGGCGCCGACAAGAACACCGGCTTGGTCGGCTGGGCGTGCCCCTGCGGGAAGAAGGAGAAGCCCCGCTACCGTGACGCCAAAGAAGCCACCAAGGCGCTGCGCACCCACGAACGGGCCAAGCATGGCGGGAAGAGCGTCGGCGGCGCCTGGTACGGCCAGGCCACCCAGACCGCCACCGAGCAGCCCAAGCAGGAGGCGACGCCATCAAAGGTCGTCACCGACTCCGGCATGACCGATGAACAGTGGATCAAGCAGAACAAGAAGATGCACCCCGGCAAGGCCATCGCCGCCGGCAAGTGCTGGATGTGCGCCGGAGAACGCAAGCTCCACGGCGCGTTCGGCGGCCAGCAAATCATCGCCGTCTGCCCCGAATGCAAAGGCAGCGGCAAGCCCGCCGTCGCCACCGCCAGCTGAAAGGAACGTCACCGACCATGACCGTCCTGCCCGAGCCGCCCGTCACGACCGGGCAGGCCGACAACCCGCTCATCGACTCCGTCATGCAGGCGGCTGTCCGTGACTTCATCACTCAGACCAGCTACCGCAACCCCGACCCCGACGTACCCAGCCACAAGGACGGGCCGCGCGTCGGCGACACCCCGCCCGTCGCCCAGCCCGACAGCCGGATCGTCCCGCAGTGGGCCCTCGGAATCGCCGTCGCCTCCATCGGCGTCGGAGCCGGATCGATCGGCCTCGGCTGCGCGGTCTGGCTCGCCTGCAAAGGCCTGTCCTCCGTGATCCACAGCCTGTCATCCGTGACCCTGGCCGGCGTCCTCACCGTCGCCATCCCGTTCGCCGGCGCCACCATGCTGGCCACCGCCATCGGCGGCGCCATCAGCAAAGCCAAGAAGGCCGTCGTGCCCGACGTGCACATCCATGAGGGCACCGAATACCACGAGCATCACAACGATCAGCGGCGGGCCGTCTGGCAGAAGGACGTCGTGAAGCAGCAGAAGCGCTGACCTACGGCACGCCAGGGCCCCGGCCGGGATCGTCTCCGGTCGGGGCCTTTGTTGTGCGGTGGGCTACTTCTTCGCGCGCCGGGCTTCGCGGATGGCTTCGGCGGCCTCGGGGTTGGCGATGCGGCGGACGGTTTCGCGGGTGTATCCGGTGGCGGCGGCGATGTCCTTCTGGGTGGCGCCGGCGGCGAGGGCTTCGAGGACGTCGGCGGTGCGTTGTTTCTCGGCGTCTTCGACGGCCGTTTCGTAGCGGGCGCGGATGGCGGCGAGGTCGTTGGGTGCGGGCATGAATCCAAGTGTGGCTTATCCGGTAGGCCTAGTCTAGTTGACGTGCGTAATGCGGTAGGCCTACCATGTAGCTATCAGTGCAACGCAAGGGGGACCAGATGATCCGCTCGACCCGCACCCGCCGCCCCATCGCCCACCGGGTACTCGCCGCCGCCAGCCGCACCACGAAGGCCCTCGCCTACCGCACTCTCTCCGGTGCGATCGCGGTCCTCGTCGACGCCGCCAAGCTCATCCGCACCGGCGACTTCCTCCAGCGCATCGGCGGCGCGGATCTTCCCGACGGCCAGCAGTCCTGGTACGGCCGCCATGTCGCGAAGGCCTACCGCGCCACCCACGGCGGCGACGCGGTCAAGGTCTGGGCGCAGCACCGCACGACCGGCAAGTGGATCCACGTCTACGTCTACGGCCCCATCGACGAGGCGCTGTACGCCGGGCTCCGCTCCTACAAGGGCACCCGCCACCTCCTCGCCGGTACGTACACGGAGGCCGCCTAGACCAACTTCACGCAGGACCCCCAGCCGCTCCCCGCGTGGGAGGAGACCGCCGAGGAGGTCGCCGCCTGGGACCGCTGGTGGGGCGACCGCGACACCGACACCGACCGGGAAGAGGATTGATGACCGCACCGCCCGCCCCGTCGATGGCCGAGCTGTACCCGATCAAGCGGGTCCGCTTCGTGAAAGGCCGCACCTACCACCGCACGAAGCGCCCCGCCGACGAACGCTGGTGGGATCTCCTCGAAGCGGCTTGCGGGAAATCCGGCTACCTCGAACGCGGTTTCCCCCTCGGCGCCATCACCCCGTGCCGAGGCTGCGTGAAGGCAGTTGAGGCCGACGAATCAAACGCATCGCCCGACAGGACAGGATGAACCACATGCCCGACCAGTCCGAACTCCGCGTAATCGCCGCCGAACTGATCCGCAACGCCATCAAGGAGATCGACTCCGAAGTCGCATGCGACCACGTCATTGCCACCCGGGGCGAGGAAGTCGACGTCGACGCGTTCGCTTTCGGCTCCGAGGCGGCTGTCCGGGCGGCGCAGGTCGACATCTCGTGGGACGGCGACGCTGAGACGGACGCCTCCCGCCTCGTCCGCGTTGAGCTGCTGGTGGAGCACGCCAGAGACAAGGGCAACGCGACCATCGACACGGACCTCCTGCTCGACGTGCTCGGCTTGGAGTCGTGACTCGCGCCGCCTGACCCCACCAACGCCGAAGGCCCCGATCCGCCGTCCGGACCGGGGCCTTCGCGCTGCACCCTCAACTGCCGTTTGCCGCCGCCTGTCGCCGCTGCCACCACCGGTATCCGGCCCGCGGCGCCTCCCAGTAGACGGCCCGCAGAATCCAATACCCGGCGTACAGCATCCACCACATCGCCTTGAACATGCCGACCATCGCGGCGATACACAGGCCGAAGAACCCGGACGTAGCGCGCCCCGGCGACGCCGACACACTGAGCGGGCCAATCCCGCCCGACAAGCGGACACCCATAACGAACCCCCCAACACGCGATGCGGGCCCCGCCGCACGGTGCCGGGATGCTACCGCCGCCCGCATGCGTGAGGCCCCGGAGCCGCCAAGCCCGGGGCCTCACCCGTCCGCCACCCTCAGCGGTTCTTGCGCCCCCGCGACTGCCGCGTCCGGCTCGCCTTTCGGGACATGGCGCTGCGCTCGACGTGCGTGCGGCCCGCGTTCGAGATACGGGCGGCCTTCGACTTCGACGCACCCTTGCGTCGCAATGCGCGATAAACGGCGAAGCGCGTCCGGTACACAAATCCGGCGCGGCCGCCCTTGCTGGAGACCAAGCCCGCCACCTCCGAACGCTCGAATCGAAGCCTGATGCATCCTCTAGCCTACGATTCAAAGGTACAGGCGAAGGAGGAAGGCCACCATGCCCAACCCGAACGGCACCCCATACAACCCCGCCGACAATCCTCGCAACACCAGCAACGGCCGCTTCCTCCGCAACCCCGAAACCGTCACCCGCGACGCAGAAGCCGCCCGCCTCCGCTCCCAAGGCCGCACCTACCAGCAGATCGCCGAGCAGCTCGGCTTCAACCACCGCCGCGAAGCACAGAGCGCCGTCGACCGCGCCCTCGCCGAAATCATCCGCGAACCCGCCGAAGCCGTCCTCCACTTCGAACTCGAACGCCTCGACGCCGAACTCCGCCGCCTCGACACCCTCGAAACCGCCGCCCGCGAGGTGCTGGCCGCCGACCACATCATGGTCAACAACGGGCGCGTCATCCAACACCCCGGCACCGACGAGCCGATGCAGGACCACGCACCCCGCCTCCAAGCCATCGACCGCCTCGTAAAAATCGAAGACGCG
>C688J18823_10000362_pt1 | contig 26263 bp, 22 predicted proteins | sample HopSoiMetagenom1_FD_18823 | JGI IMG/M metagenome (IMG submission 18823) | reverse complement strand
AATTTACGAGCAAGGCCAACTAATAATTTAGGTAATGTTATTTCCACTGAATTTTCAGGGATTTCATTTCCGGTGGTTTTGAATACTTCTTTTGTTGCATCCGAAAGGTTATAACTCCAGGCATTGAAAGTAGATGTAACATCACGTGCCATTGCTGCAAATTTCCATTTTCTAAAATCGTATTGAGCGCCGGCATCTAATCCAAAACCCCATGCTCCTGCAAAATCTCCAACTCTTCTGCGAATAACTTTTACATTGGCACCCAATCGTAAACCAGGAATTTTAAGAGATTTCGCATACGATACAAGAAGTGCAAAATCGACAGCAGAAAATTTAGTGATCCGATCGTAATTTACATTTCCATTTGCATCGATCAATTCCGTTGTGTTTGGAATATCATCCACACCAAATCTAACGATACTGGCAGCAAGTACAGAAGTAGAATCAAGACGTGTAGCAAAGGCTCCATAATCATACTTTGCTATTCCGGCAAAATATTCACTGTGCATCAATGTTAATTGATGCTGATTACCGATGGAAGCTAAACCGGCAGGGTTCCAATATCCCGCAGTGACATCATTCGTACATGCAATAAAGGAATTGGACATCCCAAGCGCACGTGCTCCAACACCAATATTTAAAAATTCGTTGCTATACTTTCTGGTTTGGGCCAAACCTGAAAAAACACAACTGACTACTAAAATGAAAACAATACTTAACCTCTTCATACGGGATCTAAAATTAAACTAATTTACCTTGATATGCAAACCTTCAAAAAACGGCCTTTTCAGTTAAATATTGCCTTCTTTTCTGGCCATAGCCAGAGGATTACCTATTTATTAAAATACGGACCTTTCCTGAATAGGTTCTGTTTTAATTTAAAAAATGCATGCTTTATTTTTCCTTCATCCATTAGTAACCCTATCAGGATTATGAGGAAAGGAATACCAGGAATTCTATACCTCACAACTGCACCCAAAACTGGGGTAGTGATGCCAATTAAGGAAAACAATATAAATACAAAACTGCCACAAAATAAAACAATGGCTAATGGGTATTCCTTTTTTAAAAAGAAAAACACGCAAAAAAAACAGGCTATCAATAGCAGATTTTCAATCAGTATAAAATCAGAGAATGCTTTATTCATGGTAACTAAAGACGGAATAACCATTACATTGACAAATGCCATAGGAACATTTTTTAAAATGTCGATCACACTGGGCTGAATTTTATGGATAGCAGTCGTATTCCCCGAGGGCACAAGCGTATAAAGCCTGATAAAGACGTTGGTATCACTTGCATTGATGAATACGGTATCTTCTTTCCCAAATTTAAAAGATGCATATCGATATCCTTTTTTGAGTTTGTATGCGGTCGGTGCAACCCTCTGTAAACGCTCTTCCCGCTCATCGTAATTCAGGTAAATATAGCAGGAATCATGGTAAACCACCATTCCTCCTTTGGCCACATTTATAAAATCGGTTTGTTTCTTCTTTATCACCTTGGCAACATCCAACGAAGGTGAGATAAAATGGGCCGTTAGCAGAAACACAAAGGAAAGACAGTATGTTAATGAATATTTAAGGACAATCCGTTTATGGTTACTGTTTGCAATCCAAAAATTAGCAAGCAATGCAGGGAGCATTGCCATTAAGACGTAGATTTTAATAAGTATCAGGATGGTAATACCCATCACGAATCCAATACAATTTTTAAAACTGTACTTATTTCTTAAACCACATTGGCAATGGTATAGTGTTAATCCAATTCCCAGAAACAAAATGCCTTCTTTCAATACGGTGGAGCTCCAAAACACAACGGAAGGAAATACAAAACAAGCGATTATCAATAGAATTGGAGCGTTGCGGAAGTAAGGGAAAAATAATTTGTAGAGATATACCAATCCGGTAAACGAAAGAAAACACATAATGATAGCGTGTATATAAAAATATCCAAACGAAACAAAACGAAATAGTGCATTTAATCGAATCATTGTTCTGGAATCCATTATTAAAAAATAACCGGTCGAATTGTTCCAAATCGGCATTTTTTCCCGTATGGCTTGTAATTCGGGTGTATCGCCCAATCCGAAGAAAAGTTTAAAAAATGTGGCTTTATTTTCAAAAAAAGTAGCGTAAAGTGTTTCCCCATCATAAAAAAAAGTGTTGGCATCACTTGCGGGATAAAATAAAATAAAGACCCTCCAAACCAGCAAAGCGCTTACTATTTTCAGAAGAAATAGGGAAACCGTATAAGTGGAAGTGATTCCGGGAAGTCGGAAGAAAGCATATTTACGAATGATAAAAACAAATAGTGCTATATAGAAACTGCACCACAGTAGTTGTAACATCATCTATTGGTGTATTTCATAAATGCTGGCATTGCTCATAAAAATAAGGATTTGCATTGGTATTTAAATAGAATTAATTGCTATAAATCTTAAAAATTTTGCTTTCAAGCCAAAGACTCTTAAAATAAACCGTTATTTTTGGCAAAAATTTTTGGAAGGCATGCAATTAAAAAAACACATACCAAATTCCATTACCTGTGGTAATCTCTTATGCGGCTGCCTTGGTATTATGGCATCATTTGAAAACCAATTGAATTATGCATTTTATTTTGTGATTCTTGCTGCCGTTCTTGATTTTCTTGATGGATTCACCGCCCGTTTATTAAAAGTAAGTTCAGCCATTGGTAAAGATTTGGACAGTTTGGCGGATATGGTTACATTTGGCGTGCTTCCTGGTTTTATCATGTTTCGGATGATTAAATTTAGCTCCATGATAGCTGGTAACGAAGTTTCCCTATTTTTTCTACTTTTTTCTTTTCTCATTCCTGTATTTTCTGCTATTCGATTGGCAAAATTTAACAACGACCCTCGGCAAACAGATAGCTTTATTGGAGTTCCAACACCAGCAAGCACACTATTAATTAGTTCATTGGGCTATATTCTCTTTGGCAAATTTCATCCCTCCGCTTGCATGGATAGCTTGAGTATTATCCTTCCTGCTAATGATCCATTGAAAGGCCTTCAATTTTTGAATCACCCATATTATTTGTGTGCAATAACGGTTGTAATGAGCCTGCTCCTTGTTTCAGAAATTCCTTTATTTGCCTTGAAATTTAAGAATTTTGGTTGGTCCGACAATAAAGTGCGGTATCTCTTTTTAATAATTGCAGTACTGTTGTTAATAGTATTTCAGGTGAGTGCACTGCCTTTTATTATACTTTTGTATATTCTTTTATCAGTCATCATCAATTTTACAACAAAGAAAAAAAGAAATTAATTCATAATTATTTAATATAAAGCAAATGAAGTACAGAGCAGAAATTGATGTGATGCCGTTGAAAGCATTATTAGATCCGCAAGGAAAAGCCGTTACAGGGAGTATGAAAAATTTAGGCCTTTCTGAAATCGAAAATGTACGTATTGGTAAACACATTACGTTGGAAATTGAAGCGGCTTCAAAAGATGTTGCAAAATCAAAAGTAGAAGAAGCTTGCAAAAAATTGCTTGCCAATTTGATTATGGAATCCTATACAGTAGAGATTTTTGAGAATTAATAAGTCTAGCAACCTGACAGGTTTTTCAAACCTGTTAGGTTTGTATCTCCATCTCTTTAGGCATACTTCTTTAAACTATAGCGTTAAATAAATAACAAACCCAACAGGTTTGAAAAACCTGTCGGGTTACTAACAGGTGCTAACAATGTCTCTATCTGAAAAAATAAGAACGGTCGTATCCGCTTTGGTTAATTTGATTGATACATGTACAGAAGAAGAACTGCACTACAAACCAACCGCGGATTCCTGGAGCATATTAGAATGTGTTGAACACATTTACTTAGTAAACAGAAATGTTTTTATCGCCCTGCAAACACCTCCGCCTTTATCACATGAAAACAAACTCAGTGAATTGCACAGTGAAGGAAAATTAAATCACATACTAGTTACAAAACGAGAAATCAAACGAACTGCACCACCACTTGTTGTTCCGAAAGGTATTTTTAAAACGAAGGTTGAAGCTAAAGAAGCCATTCGTAAGAGTGAAGCTGAAATTCTGAATGCACTTAAAGCAACTGATATTTCTAAAGAAACACATACCATTGCTCATCCTTCTATTGGTGAAATGACAAAGACAGATTGGGTACATTTTTCTATTTCGCATACGCAGCGACATTTATTTCAGATCGAAGAAATTAAAAACGCGTATAAAAATCGGATGAAGTAAATTAACGTTACAGATTACCCATTCCTTCTGAACTATTATCTCCCAATGCTTCGCCCATATGACCCAGTATGGATTGATCGGTATTTATTTTTTTTCTTAATTCGAAATTTTTACCTAAATATACTTTACGTACTTGTTCATCGCCTGCTAATTCCTCTGCCGTACCTGCTTTCAAGATACTCCCTTCATAAAGCAAATAAGCCCGATCTGTAATTTGAAGTGTTTCCTGTACATTATGATCGGTGATGAGAATACCTATATTCTTTTTCTTTAACTCCGCAACAATACTTTGTATATCCTCCACAGCAATAGGATCAACACCTGCAAAGGGTTCATCCAGCAAAATAAATTTAGGATCGGCTGCCAGACAGCGTGCAATCTCTGTTCTTCTCCGTTCACCACCGGAAAGGCGATCACCCAAGTTTTTACGAATATGGTTCAAATGAAATTCATCAAGCAGCGTTTCTAATTTTTCCTTTTGTTCAATCTTATTCAGTTTCGTCATTTCCAGAATCGCGCTAATATTATCTTCCACACTTAATTTTCTGAAGATGGATGCTTCCTGTGCCAAATAGCCAATACCCAATTGAGCTCGCTTATACATGGGCTCATCCGTTATATCATTTTCTTCTAAAAAAATACGCCCTTCGTTGGGCTTCACCATTCCAACAATCATATAAAAAGAAGTTGTTTTTCCTGCACCGTTTGGGCCCAATAAACCAACTATCTCACCTTGCTTTACATTCACCGTTACATTTTTTGCTACTGTACGGTTCTTGTATTTTTTGATTAGGTTTTCTGTACGTAAAATCATTGTACTATCCAATTAAAACGTAAATTGTAATGACCCCTTGATGCTAAACGGAAGCGCTTTGGGATGATCCAGATAGGTTAAACGCCACACGCCATCTATTCTGAATACTTTAAATATATTTTCAATACCAGCGGTAACTTCCATAAAAGCTCCATGATCCAATGCATGTAAAGTTGATGGGAAAAGAAGTTGTTCTCTGTTTTTATTGTTTACACTTCCAATTACGGCTTTTCCTCCAACAACCTCTCTCCATTTTAATTTTTTCATCAATGGAATTTTATTTAAAAAGAACCCATCAAAATGGTGAGCGATAGTTGCCGATGCATATTCATCACTTCCAAATTCATAGTAGTTCATACTATTATAAGCATAAATATCGTAAATATATGTTTCGTTTCCACCATGTAATTCAAGCAGTGGATAAGGAACTTGCCCCCAAATTTTTCCATACGTTAAAATATAATCAAAGTAACCAATGGGGTTGATGCGAATGCGATCATCTACAGATACACTAAATTTATGATAATTATAATCACTGTTAAATACATTTTTAATCCCTAAGGTGTATTGCGCCTGTACAATCGGATAGTGTGTTCCCAAGCTAACGCGGGTGAATTCTCCATCCACATATTTTTCATTGTAAGCCAACCGGGTGAGAAAACGGATTTCGGATGTGGTGATTTCATCCTTTCTGGTTAATTCACCTGGTCGTTTATAATATTCATATCGAAAATCACCCAAAGGTCTTATTTCGCGATTGTAAAAACTCAGGTTGGTGCTAAACCCAGGAAACCAAGTACGTTCAACATATACATTTACCTGTTTTACATTCGATAAATTACGCAAAGGCGTAATTCTAAATAGCGAAGAAAGAATGTTATCTGTCGTAAATCCGTTTTGACTTTGTCCTAAAATCTCATTGTCGTTCTTGTAATACATCCCTACCATTGTACGTGGGTTTTTATCGAGAAAGGCACGTAATCCTAAACTGTATTTAAATTTTTCATCCTTTGTACCATAGGCCACGTAGCCGCTTAATTCATAACGCTTGCTGAATTTATTGCTGGTGCGTCCACCCAAACGAAAACGATTTCCTTCAATAGAGTTGTAACTGTATGTATTGTAATAAGGACCGTACTCGAAATTGCCTTGAATTTTGTATCCTGTAGCAAATATTTGAATAACATCAATCCATGTTTTATATGCACGCAATGTTTGCAATGTGTCTACCATTTTATAGATTTGCTTTTCATTTTTTGATAAGCTATCATGCCGTGCATTTTCCCAAAATGTATCATTCTTTTTAAATGCGCCTTCTTCTACCTTCAGGTTATTCGTAAGTGAGTAGAATTTATCTTCCTTGGGTTTATTGATTACAAAATTATTATAGTCGGCTGTTTTTCGCCCGTAAATACCCACCATTTGTTTTTTCTTTTGCTTAACAGGGTACGGACTAAAATCAATCACTAAACGCTCCTTCTCCATCATCCAGGCGCCATCAACATCTTTATAGGTTTGAATAACAGCCGTACTGTTTATAAAATTGATATTTGCTTCCGGAGACATGCTCATTTCAATTTGTTTGATCGCAAAAGAAGTATCTGCTGTCCATAGGTTACCGGTGAATGTCAAATCTTGTTTAAATTTTGGTTTAAACTGCAACTGATAACATTTATGTCCATCCAACACGGTACTATCAATCAAATAAAATTTATAAAAGAGTAAGGCATTATCTGAAATGGGGCTGATGAAATTTTTCCCAAAAACGAGGATGGTATTCTCGTAGATGTTTACATTTTGATACATATCTCCCATAAATTGGGAGACACTTGCATTTTCAACACCAGCCACTTTACTCGCTTTCACAATTTCATTGCGAACTTTTGGTGATTTCCGATAGAAGTAGTCCGACAACGATTCGGTCATAAATACCGGCAAATAAGGCTTCTCCTTGGCATTGCTGCTATCGATATCATCAAAAATAAATGAAAAGGGTTTGAGTAAGGGGTTGTTTTGAAAATCTTCCGATAGGTTGTTTAAATCAAATTCAACTTTGTTATATACTTCGTATTGGTAAGCATCCAATTTTTCTCGGTCATTTTTATCTTTGTTTGCAATGATTTTGCGCAGGATGCGATGCGCAGGATTTTCTCCTGGCCTCACGGTAACCATCATTAACTCTACTCCTTGCGCCAAGCCTATATTTATTTGTTGTGTAATACCACGCTTGACAGCTCTTGTTGTTCGATTATAGCCGACATAAGAAATGATAATGGAATCAGAAGAAGAGGCAGTAGAAATCGTGTAGTGGCCTTCAATATCAGTAGTGGCACCATCTGTCGTACCTTTAAAAATAATATTTACAAATGGAAGTGGTTCGCGTGAAATCGCATCCACAATTTTACCACTCACTGTTGTTGTTTGTGCATTAACAGGAACAATGAGTGTAAGAAGCAGACTTAGGATAAAATAAATACGATACAAAGGATATGTTGTATTTTTTTGCAATGTTTAGCTTTTTTGTAATTCTTCCCAAAATTCAACTGCACGTCGCGTGTGGGGAATAACAATCGTGCCACCTACAATATTTGCTACTGCAAACACTTCAAACACTTCGGCTGTATTCACATTATTTTCTTTGCATTTTTCCAGATGATATTTAATACAATCATCACAACGTAAAACCATCGATGCTACTAATCCTAGTAATTCTTTTGTTTTTACAGGCAATGCGCCTTCTGCATACGTATTGGTATCTAAATTAAAAAGACGTTTTAATACGACATTATCGGCATTCAGAATTTTTTCATTCATTTTTGCACGATAGGTATTGAATTCCTGAACTTGTCCCATATTAAGATATACTGTTTGTTAAAAAATAACCGGTCTAAAAACGATTTGATAAATTAATTGTTACTTGATGCCAATCTCTTTTTGATGGCATAGTAAGAAACAAATATACTTGCTTCATATAAGAAATACAAGGGGAAAGCAACCAATAGTTGTGAGGTTATATCTGGCGAAGGCGTGATGACACCGGCAACAATTAAAATAATGACAATGGCATGTTTGCGGTACTTACGCATGAATTGCGGACTCATTAAACCAAAAAGACTTAAGAAATAAACAATTACCGGTAATTCAAATACAAGTCCTGCTGCTAAAGAAAGCGTGGTTACTGTAGAAATATAAGAATCCATTGTGAAATTATTTTCGATGCGATCACTTATCTTATAATTTCCAAGAAAATTAACCGTAAGCGGAACGATAATAAAGTAACTGAATAAAACACCAAAAATAAATAAGAAACTGGTTGATACAATAAAACCGGAAGATGCTTTTATTTCTTTTTCTTTTAAGGCAGGTTTTATAAATCGCCACAACTCAAATAAGACATAAGGGGCTCCAATGATTACACCACCTAAAAACGCGATCCACATTTGTGATGTAAACTGATCTGCTAAACCTAAACTTTGCAATTTAAATGTATAATGTCCAAAACACAGATCATCTCCGATGTTGAGCATCTGACCTAATTTACAAAACGCACGATAGGTAATAAAGTTATCGTTTAAAGGTCCGAAGATGACTTTATCAAATAAAAATTCGGGATAGAAAAATAAAATGGTGGCGATAATCAAAACGACGAGAACAGATCGGAACAAATGCCCACGCAATGCATCAATGTGTGACCAAAAGGACATTTCGCCTGAAGCATTTTTTGAATTAAAGAGTCCGAATAGTGCCATTTGTAATGGCGCAAAGGTAAGAGAAAATCTCACCCGTAGCTTTAGCGAAGGCCTAAATAATTCCTTCTTTAATCAAATCATGCAAATGCACAAAGCCTTTGTATTTTTCCTTTTCGGTAACAATTAGTTGTGTTATATTGTATTTCTCCAATAATTCCATTGCATTTACGGCTAATTCTGAGGCATCAATCTTTTTTGGGGTTGTATTCATAATATCAGCAGCGGTAAGTGTTGAAATAGAATCCGATTTTTCCAACATGCGTCGTAAATCACCATCGGTAATAACACCTACCAGTTCATTTTTTTCATTTACGACTGCCGTAGCACCCAATCGTTTGGATGAAATCTCCACAATTACCTTTTTGATGGAATCAGTTGGGTGTACCTGTGGTTGTTGGTTTTGAGTGGAAATATCACCTACTTTTAAGTATAATTTTTTCCCTAACGCTCCTCCAGGATGATATTTTGCAAAATCCTTACTAGTGAAGTCTCTACAATCTAACAAACAAACAGCTAAAGCGTCACCCATCGCCAATTGGGCGGTAGTACTGGAGGTTGGGGCAAGATTATTCGGACAGGCTTCTTTTTCAACGCTGGTATTGAGGATAAAATCTGCCTGTTGAGCGAGGTAAGAATCGGTGTTTCCAACCAGAGCAATTAATTTATTACCTCCTCGTTTTAATAAAGGAATCAATACTTTAATCTCAGGTGTATTACCGCTCTTTGAAATGCAAATGACATGATCATCTTGCTGTATGCTGCCCAAATCACCATGAATAGCGTCTGCAGCATGCATAAAAATAGCAGGTGTACCGGTAGAATTCATAGTAGCCACTATTTTTTGAGCGATTATAGCACTTTTTCCGATGCCAGTTACCACAACTCTACCGGTAGATTTTAATAGCAATTGGACACAGTCTACAAAATCAGTGTTAATAAATTTTTTAAGGTGTAGAACAGCCTCTGCCTCAATATCTAAGGTAGTTAGTGCACGTTGGATGATTTTGTCAATCTGTTTATTCACGCTGAATTAATTTAAAATAAAGTAATCATTGATTTGGGTTTGTACCAAATTTTTGTTATATCTTTACACTGTGAAAGACAGTCTAAGACTGTTTTTTTTTGCCAAATTTAAGGGTAATCTGACCAGTTAACATATAAAGTAATTCAAATAATTTAAAAAAACCAAAATAAACGATGCTCGAGGTAGAAACGTCTCTTCATGACTGCTTACAGAAATTTTTCGGATTTGACAGTTTTAAAGGACAACAAGAAGAAATAATAACCAGCTTACTGGAGGGTAAAGATACCTTTGTGATTATGCCGACCGGTGGTGGCAAATCCATGTGTTATCAACTTCCAGCTCTTGTAAGTGAAGGTACAGCAATCATTATTTCTCCACTCATTGCATTAATGAAAAACCAAGTGGATGCCTTACGTAATTTCGGAAATGAAGAAGGCATTGCACATTTCCTAAACTCATCCCTTACCAAAACAGAGATTACCAAGGTAAAGAAAGATATTACCGATGGGAAGACCAAATTGCTATATGTAGCTCCAGAAAGTTTAACCAAAGTAGATAACGTTGCTTTTTTTAATGAAATTAAGATTTCCTTCTTCGCAATTGATGAAGCACATTGTATTTCGGAGTGGGGACATGATTTCCGTCCTGAATACAGAAGATTACGTCCCATTATTGAACAAATCGGCAAAGTGCCTATTATCGCATTAACTGCTACTGCTACTCCTAAAGTACAACAAGACATACAAAAAAACCTCGGCATGATCGGAGCCGCTGTTTTTAAATCATCTTTCAATCGCTCTAACCTGTATTATGAGGTTCGCCCAAAAGTGAATGTGATTAAAGAAATCATTAAATATGTAAAAAGTCAAACCGGTAAATCAGGAATTATTTATTGCTTAAGCCGTAAGAAAGTTGAAGAGCTCGCAGAGACTTTACGTGTAAACGGTATTAAAGCATTACCCTATCACGCCGGGTTAGAAGCAAAGGAACGTGCAAAAACACAAGATATGTTTTTGATGGAAGATATTGATGTGATTGTGGCAACCATTGCATTCGGTATGGGTATTGACAAACCAGATGTTCGCTTTGTGATCCATCATGACATTCCAAAATCGTTGGAAGGTTATTACCAGGAAACAGGTCGGGGTGGACGTGACGGTGGAGAAGGAAATTGCATTACCTTTTATAGCTATGACGATATTGCCAAATTGGAGAAATTCATGAAAGGTAAACCGGTTTCGGAACAAGAAATTGGAAAACAGTTATTATTAGAAACTGTTTCATACGCGGAGACATCCAGCTGCCGCCGGAAGTTTTTATTACACTATTTCGGAGAAGAATTTGAAGAAAGCGGATGTGGGGGAATGTGCGACAATTGCCGCAATCCAAAACAAAAATTTGAAGGAATGGATGATATTGCTTTAGGGATTGAAGCCGTATTGGATGCAAAAGAAAAATTCAAAACAAAAGACATCATTAATATTTTATTGGGGAACGTTACCTCCACTGTAAAATCATATAAACACAATGAATTGGAGTGCTTTGGAAAAGGTACAGAAGATTCTAAAAATGAAAAACACTGGAATGCTATTTTCCGTCAGGCATTAATTTCCGGTTTACTTTTGAAAGACATCGAAAATTATGGCTTACTGAAAGTAACAAAAGAAGGAAAAGAATACATGGAAGAACCTTACAGTATCCTGGTTACTAAAGATCATGATTACGAAGGAACAGAAAGTGATGATGAAGATGGACCATCGGGTGGTGGAAAAGCAGGATCAGGTGCTGATGCTGTATTATTTGCTGCATTGAAAGATTTATTAAAACAAACGGCTAATAAATTAAAATTACCACCATATGTTATTTTCCAGGAAGTATCCTTAGAAGAAATGGCCATACAGTATCCAATTAAAATGGATGAGCTGGTAAACATTACGGGAGTCGGACAAGGAAAAGCACAAAAATTTGGTAAACCATTTATTGAACTCATTGAAAAATATGTAGAAGAAAATGAGATTGAGCGACCATTGGATATGGTGGTGAAATCAATTGTCAATAAATCGGGTTTAAAAGTATACATCATCCAGAGTATTGACCGCAAGCTTCCATTAGAAGATATTGCAAGTGCGAAAGGATTGAGCTTGAATGATTTGATCGCAGAAATTGAAAGCATTGTTTCATCCGGTACAAAAGTGAACATCGCTTATTACCTGAATGAAATTATGGAAGATGAAAAGCAACAGGAAGTATTGGATTACTTCAAAGAATCAAATAGTGATTCTATTCAGGAAGCATTAAAAGAACTTGGAGAAGATGAATACACAGAAGAAGAAGTTCGACTGATGCGTATTCGGTTTATGAGTGAATTTGGTAATTAATCAAGCCTTTCAGGCTTGGAAGGTAAAAAAGGGTTGTTTCTAAATTGAAACAACCTTTTTTGTTGCCGTTAAAACAGAAAACCATGCCGTTACTTAAGTAACTAGTAAATTTTAGCCGAATGTGCTGTGAAATATATAATTTCAGGACTCTTAAGTAAAAATTTATTAAAAACAATTAAATAAAAACACTTTGAAAATTGTTACAAAGAGTTTAATTATTCCATTAAATAAACACTGTATTAGTTCAATACTTATATCTATGAAAAAACTTAGCCCATTTCTTTTCCTTACGTTGCTTTTTATCGCAAGTGCATGTGGACACAAAAAGGATGATCCACAACCTGATACTACAAATGACCCAGTCTTTAGCATTAATTTGCAGATGGCACGTAGTGTATTTGTAAACCATGATTCACTTTTTTATTTACCGGCTGATACCATGGGAATAGCATCGTTTATTGATGAAAAAGCGAATCACTATCATGTGAATTCAGTTTCGTTGAATGGAATTGTGCTGGGAATTGATACTGTGGATAATGATTACAGAAGCCATATTTCTGATCTTTCAAAATGTGTTTGGTCCGTGAAAGGAAAAGATGGTATTCCTGATTTTGATTATTCCAATACGAATGGAATGCCTGATTATACAGGCTACAACTTATTACCTGACAGCATTGATCACACAAAAAATTTGACAATACAACTTACAGGAATAACAAATGCAACTAATTTTGCTATTTCACTGACTAGTTTTCAAGGTAATGTAACATCAGATGTAGTCGATGCCAGTACACCTTCCATTACATTTAGCGCGGCTCAACTTGCTAGGTTACAACTGGGAGGGTGCTTCATCGCTGTCAGCGTATATAATGATAACACGCAAATGGTTAACGGACACTATTTCTTTCTTACTAACAGTTTATCAAGTTTTAAATGGATAACGATTTATTAAAAACGGGAGTTTAGAAATTCAAACAATTAATGGAAAGAAATTTATGTAACAAAAACGCCTTGCAATTGCAAGGCGTTTTTGTTACATAAGGATATTATACTATTTCTTTTTCTTTGGAACAAAACGGTCAATTAGCTTATCCGAAGCATTGTTCCATTTTTCTAACAGTTTGCTTCTGTTCTGATTTAATTCCTGATTTGTTGCATTGTATTTATTGGATGCAGCATTAAACTCATTCACTGCTGCATTAAATTGATCAACATCTGCTTGTTTTCTATCCGCAGGTTTCTTTGCATCAAAAGAAGCTTTGATTTTATCAAATTTCTCCTTTTGAAGAAAAAAGCTGGCTACATCCGAAAATTTTACGGCTTCTTTTTCATAAAAATTCAACATATCCAAACAAGCTGCTTTAACGGAGCCGTCGCCACTGAAGGGTTGTATCGCAGCCATTTTTGCTTTTCCTTCTGCTACAGTCTTTGTTAATGCATTTCTATTTTGTTCCATCGCATTAAAATCACCTTTGTTCTGTGCATCCAATACATATAATTCCTGTTTATAGCTTTTGAAAAAGATCAGGTAAATCACATTGTAATACTTATATACTTTACCGGCTTCTTTTAATTTTTTACTGATCTTATCATTACTTTCAATCAGGTTCACATTGTTTTTGGCAGCAAATGCATGTTCTTGTTCATCCACCATTAAATTGGCTTCGCCCATCTTATCATCTGCCTTTTCTTTTGCGAGCATATAGGCTTCCATTGCATCATAGGATTGTTCGGCAATCTCTTCCATATCTACAATTTTCGCATAATCTTCATTCATGACCAACTTGCTTAATTTCAGGTACGAAACAACAGAATCTTTGTATGTCTCATCACCTTTAAATCCCGGAAGACGTTGAATCTTACCTATTGATTGGGTAAGTTGTGTTACAATTTCTTTACGTTTTTTCTCTACTGTACGTGCGCTTTTCCCATGTGCAGCAGCACTGGTATAATCCCACATTTCATCGGATATTTGTTTAAATTCCTTTCCGATAAAGGTTAAGTACTCTCCTGCATTGTCAATTTTTTGTCCGTAACTATTTACAGAAAAAATGACCATCAGCATGCATACAATACTTCTTTTTCCAATGTTTAAGTTCATGATTTGTTTGTTTTGTGTTCGTTAGTTTGAGTTGTAATCCATTAATATATAATACGCTTCTTTCAACGTTGCATCCTTTTTCATATCGTCCATTTCTTTTGAAATGGTTGTATTCAAAAATGCATTCATTTTTATAATTTCTTGCATGTGTTTTGTCGGCTTAATGACTAAGCTATCGGTTTGTTTTGAAAAAACAGTATCGATCAAATTTTCCAGCTCATCTCCTTCTTTCAAGATTTCTGCATACAAGGGAGGATATAGCGGATAAGTTGTTCTTCCGTACATGGCTTTAAGTGTATCACTCAGGGAAAGTGTGCGTTTAAATAAATTATTGCTCTTTACCCTGCTCTCGCTTAAATCCCGGCATACTACAATCTTTGTATCGGGTAGTACATCTATTTTTACTTTTTTTTCAATCGTTTCATTAGAAAGCACATGATGATATCCTTTTTCACCTTTATACAAATCACTGTATAAATCCGGAATAAAGATGTGCGGTTTTACGCCTTCACCCTGATAAGTTGTACCAGAAAGATCGTATAGTTTTTCTATTGTAATTTTAATAAAGCCATTCTTTAAATTGTAATATGGGTTGCGTTGTATTATGGAAACGGATGTATCCAGTGGTACAATAATTTGTCCGGTTGCTTTACCAAAAGAAGTGGTTCCGGCAATGATGGCACGTTGTTGTGTTTTCAACATTTCTGAAACCAATTCCGAAGCAGAGGCACTTGCCTTATTGATCAATATCAATAAGGGGCCGGTATAAATAGCACCTCGATTCATATCCTTCATCACAATTGGTTTCGGACCTTTCATTTTTTGAAGGAATAAAGGACCTGCGTCTACAAATATTCCAACCAAGTTCATTGCCTCTTCCATGGATCCGCCACCATTGTTACGTAAATCGATCACCAATCCTTGTATGTTGTCTTCTTTCAATTTCATAATTTCCTTTGCCACATCATTTGCACAACCATTCGCTGTAGCTTGTGTAAAATCGGTGTAGAAACTTGGTAAGGAAATATAGCCAATTGGATACTTCCCTAAAAGTACATATCCATTTACGGTATTTTCTTCTGATTGTATAACAGTCTTCTTTAAGTGCGTCACACTCAGTTCGCCACTTTTTTTAATTACGGTGATGTCCAATTCTTTTTCAGTAGCAAGATCCAGGAGTGTACTCAATTCATCACCATCATAATCAGAAACATCTACCTCGGGTTTATTCAGTAATTTTATTTTGGTTATTTGATCCCCTACATTCAGGCTATTACTGTTCCAGGCAGGGCTACCTGGTTCAAGTGCCGTTATCTCCAAGTGTTCTTCTTTATTTGCCTGGAACGAGAAACCATAAACTTCCTGACTTGTTGAAAGTGATTCTGTAAATTGCTTGTTGGCCGTACCTGTAAAATAATCGCTATGAGGATCACAGGTGGAGATGATGGCCTGCAACAGATTTTCTTCCAAATAACTGGCAACACCATTTGGTGCATTCATTTTCTTTTCCAATCCTTTGCGCAATTTTAAAATAGCTTTTGCTTTCAGGTTGTCATTTTTTTCGAATTCAAAATCTGTTGAAAGCTTACCGGCAACATCCAATTGACGAAGCGTATAGAGCTTTACACAATCATCCAGTCGCTTTACTTTCATCGCTACATTTTCGGGGTATACGTTTTCATAGTTATCCAAAAAAGTAATGGAATCATTTTTACTCCAGGAATATTTTTTTGTTTTACAACTGCTCAAAATGCTATCTGTTTCTTTCAGCCGTTTGTCATAAACACTTAGTAAATAATCATAGGATTTACAAAAGATGGCAGTTGGAGTTGTTTCCTCGGTTTGGATTTTTTTTAATGCAAGGATGTCTTTTTTATATAAACTGCGACCTTGACCATCTATATAAAACAGGTAATTCTCAATGGCAGATGAAACAAAAGCATTGTCAAAAGTTGGAGGTTGAACATGGAGCTTTTGAATAAGGTACAAGAGCTTCTCTACCTTTTCACAAATGGGTGCTTCTTTTTGTGAAAATGAAGAAAGAGACAGGAACAAAAACGCAAGACATATATAAGTATGCATTCTTATTTTCGGCATTGCAAAGTGCTTTAGCATGAAAAAAATCGGTTTTTAAGATCGACCTCGAGGGGAAATGTATAAGCTACTGGCAACGCGTCTGTTAATTTTGTTTGACACAAAAATAGTGAAATGCAGGGTAGCTTTTACAAAGCATCACCTATTGGCTTCCTTTCATAAAACCAATCAACCCTTTAAAATACGTTTCCTGATCATCCCACATGCACATATGACTACCATTGGAGCAAAGCAGGAATTTTGCACCTGGAATTTGCTGGCTCATCCATTCCATGTATTTAGGATCCATGGAATCATAAGTAGCACCAATCACCAATGTTGGAATTTTCAGTGTCTTTAATTCTTTGCTTACATCCCAATTGGTAAGCTTACCCGAAATACCAAATTCGGAAGGACCTTGCATGGCAACATATAAATCCATGTTCATTTTATTAAAAGAACGTTGTACCGGTTCCGGATATGGATAAATGCGGCAGATGTGGTGCGAATAAAAATGCTTGGTTAGCAATTGCATGTAGCGTGGATTTCCGGTATCGCCTTTCTTTTCCAGGTTATTGATGGAATCCAACACTGCAGGATCCATTTGTTTTGCCAAGACATCATCTGCATATTTTCCATACAAAGGACAGCTGGCCATCATATCGGAAATGATTAATCCTTTCATTCGATCCTGATATTTTAGCGCATACTGCATACCCAGAATTCCTCCCCAGGAATGGCCCAATAAATAAAAATTAGTTTTGTCCAGGTTTAATGCAACACGTATTTGTTCCACTTCATCCACATAACGATCCAGGTCAAATAGAGAAGTATCTTTGGGATTATCTGAATTACCACAGGTTAGCTGGTCATAATAAATAAATTCAATTCCTTCTTTAGGTAAAAAACTTTCAAAGCATTCAAAATATTCATGTGTGCAGCCGGGTCCACCATTAAGCAATAATATTTTTTTTGTGGGATTATTCCCGATACGTTTTGTCCATACGTTAAATGTTCCTTTGGGTGTTTTAATGGGAATCATTTTGATACCACCGGATTGAAGGCCGGGATCCGTGTTATCGAAGTAGGAGGAAATTTCCGGTGCAGTTTGCGTTTGTTTTGTAGAACAGGAGAAGCAGAATAATAGTACGATCAAAAATGCCAAAAGGCTTGTAGATAGATTTTTCATTTCAAATATTTTCAATTATGCAGGTATGAAAGTAAGTGTTTAACCAACATAAAAAAAATAAAATCTCAGTGATCATTTAATGAATTAAATTTCTGAAACTGGAAAGGGTTTGAAAAGGATGATCCATCAAACCCAACAGGTTTGAAAAACCTGTCGGGTTGCGCAAAGTAGAAGATGCTATATTATTTTCTTGATCCGCTCGATTTTGCGGTGTCTATCCATGGAGTAGATCGTTTCCACAGATTCCAGTTTATCCAGAAGCAAAAGACTTTTTTTATAAAATTTCTTTCCTGTTTCCGTTGGTCCTTCGTTATCCGCAATCAGCAAAAGCAATTCTGCCAGTTTATCAAAACTTTCGTTTTTTATTTTTTTTGCTTTTAAGATGGAGATGAAATTTTCATCCGGAATGGCAAGAAGTTCGTCCAGATTGTATTCAAGTGCTTCTTTTAACTGTTGGTTTGTTGATTCAATACCTTCAGTGAAAGTGCTTTCATTCTTATGCTGAAGTAAGCCGGTTATTAATGTTGAAAGAACTTGTCCGAGCTCATCGAATTGTTTTTTTAAATAATCTTTTTGTTCCATAGTTAGTCCTCCACTTTAAAACAGAGTAAAATATTTACTCTTGTTAACGTTAACTTAAAATAGAAAAAAACGCAGTGGTTATTTACGTGTACAATGCATACATTCTGTTTACCTTCCCTTCGTCATTAAAGAACATGACCTCAACAGCCTTTTTGTTCATAACAGATTTATAATACAAAGCTACAGAATTAATACCTTCCATCACATCAATTAACTCAAAATGCAAGTCGGGGATTTTTTGCAACGCTTTTGTCCAATAAGCAGCTACCTGATCTTTTCCTTTTAAAGAACCGCTTTCAATACCTGCGGCTAATTTGATCATGGGAGTAGTGATTTCGATGTCATCTGAATAATGACTTAAGATGTCTTCCATGTTATGAGAATTCCAGGAAGTGATCCATGATTTGGCAAAATTTTTGGGGGTCATACATTGAGTTAAATTATTTTTACCCTTCCAGTTCATTTACTGCTAACCACGCCATCAACCCCGCTCCAATTTCCAACGCTTTTTCATCAATGTCAAATGTTGCGGTATGCACACCGCTTGTAATTCCTTTGGCTTTATTTGCAGTTCCTAATCTGTAAAAACACGCAGGGACTTTTTGTGAGAAAAAAGCAAAATCTTCTGCGGTCATGCGTAACGGCAATTCTTCAACATTTTCTTTACCTAAATAGGCTTCTGCAGCTACGCGGGCACGTGTAGTTGTTGCTTCATCATTTACTAAAAATGGATATCCATTTTCAATTACATAATTGCAGGTCCCTCCCATTTCAATGGCAATTTTTTCTGCCAATGCTTTCATTTTTATTTTGGCTTCCCGTCTCCAATCTTCATTGAGGGTGCGGAAAGTCCCTTCAATGTTCACCTCATCGGGTATTACATTGGTAGCGCCGTTTCCTATAATTTTTCCAAACGCCAATACCGTTGGTGCAGGCTGTTCCTGTTGCATAAATTCTTTATTCAGTTCCAGCATAATACGGGAAGCTATCAATAAGGGACTGTTATAGTCATTTGGCATCGCAGCATGCCCACCCTTACCTTTTACGGAAATATAAATTTCATCGGTGCTTGCCATGTACATTCCGTTACGAAAACCAACTTTACCGGCTTCCATGGTTGGAAATACATGTTGTCCGAAAATCGTTTGTGTTTTGGGATTTTCCAAAACACCTTCTTTAATCATGAGTGATGCACCGCCAGGTAATTTTTCTTCACCCGGTTGAAAAAATAATTTAATCGTTCCTTCAAATTCATTTTTCAACTCATTCAAAATTTTTGCGGCGCCAAGTAAAGAAGCACTGTGTACATCATGTCCACAGGCATGCATCACCCCGATATTTTTTGATTTATAGTCGCAGGTATTGGCTTCGGTTATGGGAAGTGCGTCCATATCGGCACGCAAGGCAATTACTTTTTTTGAAGGATTTTTTCCTTCAATCAATGCAACAATACCGGTTTTAACAACACCGCTTGTAAAGGGAATATTATATTTTTTTAGTTTGGAAGCAATGAACTCAGACGTTTTGTATTCTTCAAACGACAGCTCGGGATAAGTATGCAGGTGTCTTCGTATTTCAATAATTTCCGTTACACTATTTGCTGCAGCTTGTTGTATTTTCGACTTGAGATGTGAGGGCATATTTTATTTGAATAAGATCATTTTTAACGCTACGATCAACAGGATGGTACCAAATATTTTTTTTACACTTTCTTCTCCCAGCGAAATACTTATTTTAGAACCAATAAAACCACCTACTAAAAAAGTGAGGGCGATGATAATGGTTGTTTGAATATCTACGAGTCCTTGTTTGTGATAATTATACACTGCCAATGCACCGACCGGCAAAAGCAATACTGCCAGCGAAGTTCCTTGTGCTTGTAGTTGTGTCATGGAGAGAAAATAAACCAGTGCAGGTACGATAATAATTCCTCCCCCTACACCAACAAAGCCGCTTAATATGCCAGCTACCAGCCCTATACAGAGCAAAATAATGATTGTCGTCATCGAGGAATTTTTTTTCAAGAAATTAATGTATTGTTGTATGTTTTAAAAATCAAGGCTAAGTGATAATTGCCAAAGTGGTTTTAACACAATCCCATCTAGTAGTCCCCAGGCCCTATCCAATCGAATAAAATATCCAAAGAGTCGGCTTCTTACACCCATTCCATACCCCATTACAATAGGATTGTGTTGCGTATTCAACGTAACCAGATAGGGTGTTTGATCAGTTCCAATGATTTTATAATTCAACGAGTTATTGCTTGCATAAGGTGAAGAACCTGTCCAGGCTGTGCCTACATCATAAAAACCAACTACCTGAAAATTTTGAATAAAATCAGAACGTATTGGTCGTTTGTATAAATATTTAAAAATCGGGAATCGTAATTCACTATTGAAAACCACAAAGCTATTTCCGTTTCTAACGTTTTGATAAAACCCTCTCATGCTGGTAGCAAGTGTTTGGTAAGCATAATTTTGATCAGTCGCAATGTTTGTTGTGTTATCAAAACGTGGTGTAAACCAATTGTCGACACCTCCCATGTAATAAATTAATTTTTTATTTCCGAAAGAAGTACTTCCAGCCAAACGATTTGCCCAGATAAAATCGCGGTGTATTTTTTTGTAAGCACGGGCATCAAATCCAATTACAAAAAAATCGGTTTCTTTTTTATCAATCTGACGATAGTATTCACCAAACAATTTTGCGCGAATACCATTATATAAATTAAGTCCACGATTGATGGTATTATCAAACACGTATTCCAATTTTAGATTCCCCCAATTTTCATATGCATCAGGCCTCCGCAAGTTCTGATCATCAGTAGAAAGAAAGGTGGTGCGATCATTTCTATACCCCAGTGTTCCGCGAATGCCCAATACTTCACTAAGTGGAAACTTCCAAACATGTTTTACTTCATAGGTATGAATTTTTGTAAGAGAGGCATTATCGTTGGAAACATTTAACAATGCCTGACGATGCAAAATAAGTTGCCGGTCAATATTATTTATTCTGTTTTCATAACTTAAGAAAAACTCATTGCTACTAAGATCTCCTGAAAATCGCATAGCTCCAACGATTCTATAATCTTCAAATAAATCACTAAGTCCAATTTTGAACAAGGCATTCATTCCGGCATTTAAATAAATTGGGCTTCCGCCTCCGCTAAATTTTTGATAACCTGTATTTATAAAATTATTATCTAACTGGGTCACCACATAATCCACGGAATAATTCAAATTATAATTCCGTTGTCTTCCCAATTGAAATTCCGGATTGGGTGCTAAAGTCGTATCCTGATTAGAAGTTGTTACAGGTGGAGTTGTTTTTGATTTGTCTTTATTTTTTAACTCATCTTTAAATGCATAATCATTAATATTAACATCTGTGGAGTCTCTACTTGTCGTATCCACCTCATCTTTGATATTGATCACCACCTTTACGTTTTCGACTTCCGGAGTTTGTGTAATGGTTTTATTTTTCTGATCAACTTCTGTCTGTGCTTTATTTTCTATCCGGTTTTTATAGTCGCGATAAGATGTATTTTTAAGCTCAACCGTTGCAATGTCTTCTGGTTTCTGAATAGGTGAAACGAACATCCTGTATTTACCTTTATCAAAAATAATCTCTGTGTATTTGTTAGCCTTAATATTTACATCTTGCTCGATGATATTCTTTTTATAATTTGTGATGGGCTTCGATGTAACAGCAGTACGGTAATGAGTAGCGGTATCAATAAATGCAACGACACTATCAAAATGAGCAATGTAACGATTACGAATACCATTTACATCACTCAAATAAGAAACATGTGTTTCGTCATAATCAGCAGGATAGGATTCATCAAAGTTGGGTGTTGCAGTAATGCGAATCAATGCAGGTGATTTGTTCACATTATCAAAAGCAAACAAATCTTTAAATTTTTGCGCATCTTCTGCCTTGCGCTTTGGATTAAAAAATAAAGAATCGATTGGTCGATTGGAGGAAAATACAATTTGCTTATCACCATGTACAAATCGGGGTGTTAAGTCATCATAAATATCCTTGGTAATTTGTTCATACGCATTTGATGCAATTGTAAAAATAAACAAATCGGTTTGCCCTTTTTGAACAGCCGACATGATGATGTGTTTGCCATCAGAATTATAGGAGTAATCCAATATTTTTTCAAACCCAATGATGTTGCGTTTCGTTTTTGTTTTCGATTCTACTTCATAGGTATTGAGCACTAAATAACCTTTGCGTTCGATCAGATAGGAAAACAAATTTCCATTGGGATGCCATGCCAGTATCGGGTAAGAATGATCTGAGATACGATCAATTTTATGATCGGCTTTAAAAATTCGTTTTGTTTTATTTGTTAAGCCATCATATAAAAACAGCTTAATTTGTCCCATTTCATTGGTGGTGTATAAAATACGATTTCCATCCGGGCTCACTTTTAATTGGGCGTAGACTCTTGTTGTTTTTGGTTTTATTAATACCAATTTTTCTCTAGGAAGTGTTTTGGTGGTGTCTTTATCATCGTACTTACGTTCAAAGGATTCGTAACATTCTTTCCAAAGATTTTTCATGGAAATACCCATTACAAAAAGCGTTGCATTATCAATGTTACGGCTCACTTTGGCCATGTACAAAATATTTGAAATAACAGCTTCACCATAATTATCAGCAATGTGTTTCCACAATGCATGACCTGCAATGACTGCATCCTGACCTTCCAGGCGATTGATGTTTTTGTATCTTCCGGATTGAACACCGTCTTTCATGCGGTTATCAATATCTGAGTTCCAGTCATAAACGGTATAATCGATTAAGCCTTTTGTAAACCAGGGAGGTAAATTAAGAAGCGTACTATTTTTCAGCATTTCACGTGCAGAGCCTCCATACATCAATTGGTTGATCAATACTTCGGCAGCACCTGCGCGAATTTGCGCATCCAGCTTAGCATGATCTCCTTCATAATAAAGAATTACTTTAGATCCTACGATGCGTGTAACACCACCTGTGTTGTATTGATCTTCCGTAGATAAACCGATATTGCTTTGTTTGAAATCCGATTGCCTGTTGTAGCAAATAAATTGAAGACGTCCATCATACGAGTAATCAAACAATTTTTCGATGGATTCCAATTGATTTTTTGCTACTTTGGATACATAGTTCGCTAGATCACGACCTTCTTCATAAAAATATACATCGTATCCGGGGTAAGTATAATAGGTCCAGAAAAAATTTTCGTATTTAATTCTGTTTTTGCCAAAATCTGTTTGGGAACCGGTATAAAATTGCGCATGACCAAGAACGGGTAACAGAAAAAGTATCAACCCGATTAAAAGTGTTGCAAATTTTTTATATGCGGCGTATAAGAGGCTACTCACAAAGAAAAGTTTAGAAGGCTAAAGTACTAAAATTACCAGGGACATACAAGCCTATTTTTTGTTAAATTGCAGGCCCATTTAAATCCATTTTACTATGATTTCTGTACATTTTTTCACTTTTAGTCCGATTGCCGAAAACACCTATGTTTTGTATGATGAGACGAAAGAATGTGTAATTATTGATCCAGGCTGCTATGACGATCGGGAACGTACTGAATTAGCTGATTTTATTACAAAAAACGGTCTAAAACCCGTAAAGTTATTGAATACACACTGCCACCTGGATCATGTGTTTGGAAATGCATTTGTTGCCAGAAAATACAGTCTTCAGATACATGCTCATCAAAATGAGGTTCCGGTACTGGAGGCTTTTGAGCGAAGTGCGGCCATGTATGGCTTAAATGCAGACCCTTCACCAGGTATTGATGTTTTTATTGATGAAGGGGATGTTATCAAATTTGGAAATTCAACCTTGAATATTTTGTTTACACCAGGGCATTCTCCTGGAAGTGTTAGCTTTTACAATTCAGAAGAAAAATTAATCGTTTCTGGTGATGTACTCTTTTATGGAAGTGTTGGACGCAGTGACTTGCCAGGAGGCAACCACAATGTATTAATTGATAGTATCCGAAAAAAATTGTTGCCTTTGGGTGATGATTTTAAAGTATATAGTGGACATGGGCCTGCAACGAATATTGGTTTTGAGCGAAAAAACAATCCGTTTTTAATATAGATTAGGCTGGCTAGAATCTACCATCGGTTCTCCGTTATTGATCCCGGAGAGATCAGCGGAGTAAAGTATTGAGATTTTTTAAAGCAATTCAAAACGTTTTATTTTTTTTCCTTCCACTTCTATTTCTTCTGTAAACATTTTTAAGGGACGCACCCATAAATTTTCTCCTTCGGGTTGGTAGAGTGCTTTGTAAACTACAAGTACTTCAAGCGTTTCGCTGTGTCGTGCAGTTCCAATTACTTCGTAGAACCTGCCTTTGTAGTGCTTATATTTGCCGGGTTGAAGGTGCATTTCGATAGGTAAATTGGAGTTAATTATTAAATTGTTTGACTCTAAAAAAACCCAACAGGTTTTCTTCGTCCGCTGAAGCTATAGCGAAGGCGGATAAAACCTGTCGGGTTAGCTATATAAACTGATTGAAAAAGCAATTAATTAATAATACTAAATCCTGTATACGGCACCAACACTTTTGGAATTTTAATTCCTTCGGCTGTCTGATTATTTTCTAATAAACAAGCAACAATACGAGGAAGCGCCAATGCACTGCCATTCAAGGTATGCGCCAATTGTGTTTTTCCATCGCTTCCTTTAAATCTTAATTTCAAGCGATTACTTTGAAATGTTTCGAAGTTAGAAACAGAACTTACTTCCAGCCATTTTTCTTGAGCGGCAGAATACGTTTCAAAATCATAGGTCAATGCAGATGCAAAACTCATATCACCTCCGCATAATTTTAAGGTACGGTAAGGTAGTTCCAACTCTTTTAGCAAACCTGCAACATAAGCACGCATTTCTTCTAATGTTTCATATGATTTATCAGGGTGTACAATTTGCACGATCTCTACTTTATCAAATTGGTGCAAACGATTTAAACCACGTACATCTTTTCCATAACTTCCTGCTTCTCTTCTGAAGCAAGGGGTATAGCCGCAACATTTGATTGGGAATTGTTCCGTTTTCACAATCACGTCACGATAGATATTGGTAATAGGAACTTCAGCTGTTGGAATTAAATACAAACTATCACCGGTTACATGATACATTTGTCCTTCTTTATCCGGTAATTGACCGGTTGCATACGCAGAAGCCTCATTGACCATAATGGGTGGTTGTACTTCTAAATAACCTGCAGCAGTTGCTCTGTCTAAAAAGAAATTGATCAGTGCACGTTGTAAGCGGGCTGCTTTCCCTTTATATACGGGAAACCCGGGGCCGGCTAATTTTACACCGAGTTCAAAGTCGATGAGATCATATTGCGTAGTAAGTTCCCAATGTGGTTTTGCCCCGCTATACAATTTAGGAATTTCTCCTTCCTGAAATACATTTTCATTTTCAGCGGGTGTTTTTCCTTTGGGAACTTTTAAGCTTGGTGTGTTGGGAACCAACACCAGTAATTTTTGTTGTTCCTCTTCAATGTGTTTTAATACTTCTGCTAATTTGCTAGAGCTTTCTTTAACGGCAGCACTTTTATTTTTAAGATCATCGGCTTCTGCTTTTTTACCTTGCTTGAAAAGATCACCAACTTGTTTGGCAATTATATTTGCTTCATTCAGCAAGGAGTCAAGCTCATTTTGTGTTTTTCTTCTGTCATTATCTAATTCCAATACTTGTTCAAGAATTGGCTTTGCATCAAAATTCTTGATGGCAAGACGAGCAATGGCTTCGTCTTTTTTTTCGCGGATATACGTTAATTGTAACATAAAAATTTTGTGTGTTTGTTCATACGCATGAGCGCTGAATTGATTTTTAAAATTTTTTAAAGATAGTATTTTTACTTCTAGCACAACCCGACAGGTTTTAAAACCTGTTGGGTTTGGAGTTTATTTTTCAAACCTAACGGGTTTTAAAAACCCATCAGGTTACCAACGTATCTTAAGAACAAAAAAAATCCCGGGACTTTTATGAAGCCCGGGAGATTTTTATAAATAAAAAACGATTATGCTTCAGCAGGGAATGGAACTATTGAAACGTACGATTTTTCATCGCGTTTTTTTCTAAATTCCACTGTACC
>C688J18823_10000361_pt1 | contig 26270 bp, 21 predicted proteins | sample HopSoiMetagenom1_FD_18823 | JGI IMG/M metagenome (IMG submission 18823) | reverse complement strand
CTGGGCATGAGCGGCGTGCGGCTGGAGGCGAAGGTGCACATCGTCACCGCCGCCGTCTCCAGCGCGCAGAACATCGTCAAGTGCTGCGGCAAGACCGGCCTCTCGGTGGCGGACATCGTGCTCGAACCGCTCGCCTCCGCCGAGGCGGTGCTGGCCGACGAAGAGAAGGAGTTGGGCGTGGCGCTGGTGGACATCGGGGGCGGCACCACCGATCTGGCCATCTTCTCCGGCGGCGCCATCCAGCACACCAGCGTCATCCCGCTGGGCGGCAACCACCTCACCAACGACATCGCGGTGGGGCTGCGCACGCCCATGCAGGAGGCGGAGAAGCTCAAGGTGAAGTTCGGCAGCGCGCAGAGCGCCAGCCTGGACAAGGACGACACCATCGAGGTGCCCAGCGTAGGCGGGCGCGCGCCGCGGGTGCTCAACAGGCGCATCCTCTGCGAGATCATCGAACCGCGGGTGGAGGAGTTGTTCCAGCTGGTGCAGCGCGAGATCCAGAAGGCCGGGCAGGAGGACCTGCTCGCCTCCGGCGCCGTGCTGACAGGAGGCTCCACCAACCTGCACGGCATGCCCGAGCTGGCGGAAGAGGTGTTGGGGCTTCCGGTCAGGCGCGGGCTGCCCCGCGGCATCGGCGGTCTCACGGACGTGGTGAAGAGCCCGCAGCACGCAACGGCGGTGGGCCTTCTGCTCTACGGCGCACGGCAAGGCAAGGACAGCCGCGCGTACCTCGGTGCGGGTGACGGCGCGTCGATCCGGGACAGGTTTCTGAGCTGGGTAAAAGAGCTCTTCTAGGATTCGGAGGGGTCATGGATGACATGAACGATCTCGGTGCGAGGATCAAGGTCGTGGGCGTCGGCGGCGGCGGCGGCAATGCGCTCAACACGATGATCATCGCCGGGCTCACCGGCGTGGATTTCATCGCCGCCAACACCGACTGCCAGGCCCTCCAGCACAACCGCGCGCGCACCAAGATCCAGCTGGGCGCGCAGGTCACCAAGGGGCTGGGCGCGGGCGCCAATCCGGAGATCGGACGGCAGGCCGCGCTGGAGGACCGCGACAAGATCCTCGAGGCGCTGGAGGGCGCCGACATGGTCTTCGTCACCGCCGGCATGGGCGGCGGCACCGGCACCGGCGGCGCGCCGGTGATCGCCGACCTCGCGCGGCAGGTCGGGGCGCTCACCGTAGGCGTGGTGACCAAGCCCTTCGTCTTCGAGGGCAAGCGGCGCCTCAAGCAGGCGGAGCACGGCATCAGCGAGCTGAAGAACGCCGTGGACACGCTCATCACCATCCCCAACCAGCGGCTGCTGGCGGTGGCAGACGAGCGGACCACGCTGCTCGACACCTTCAAGAAGGCCGACGAGGTGCTGCTCAACGCCGTGCAGGGCATCTCCGACCTGATCACCATCCCCGGCCTGATCAACGTCGACTTCGCCGACGTGCGCACCATCATGAGCAACATGGGGGTGGCGCTGATGGGCACCGGCACCGCCACCGGCCAGGACCGCGCCCTGGCAGCGGCGAAGTCGGCGGTGGAGAGCCCGCTCCTGGAGGACATCCAGATCGACGGCGCCACCGGCATCCTCATCAACATCACCGGCGGCGCGAACATGACGCTGGTGGAGGTGAACCAGGCCTGCTCGCTGATCCAGGAAGCCGCTCACGAGGACGCCAACATCATCTTCGGCAGCGTGATCAACGACGAGATGGGCGATGCGCTCAAGATCACCGTCATCGCCACCGGGTTCACATCGCGCGAGGCGCGCCGCATCGAGCGCATGGACGCAACCCGCGTGGTCCGGCCCACCCAGGGAACGCTGACCATGCCCTCGGCAACCGAGCCGGGCGGCCCGCGCCATCACTCCGCGCCGCGCACGCCGGAAATCCGGGCCGCGACGCCGGCGCCGGGACAGGCCCGGGCCACGCCGCCGCCTGCGCCCAAGCCGCAGCAGCATGAGCGGCCGGTGCGGCACATCTCGTGGGACGAGCTGAGGCAGATGACCGGGGCCACCGAGGACGAGTTGGATATCCCGACGTTCTTGAGGAACAACGAGTAGGGGTCTTCAGTCCCTGCCGCGGCCGGACAGGAACTCGCCCGTCCTCGCCGTCAGCTGCGCCGTCCGCGCCAGCTGCGAGTCCAGGTGCGCCAGCAGCTCCTCGGCGCGGTGCTTGAGCGCCACGTCGTGGCGCGAGGAAGGATCGAGCAGGCGGGCGAAGAGATCGGCGCTGCGGAGCAGGGCCTGGTGCGCGAGCAGGAGATCCCGTCCGGCGCGGGCGCCCTTCTGGGTGAAGATCAGACCGGTGGAGAAGAGGCGGGAGAGCGCGCCGCGGTTCTCGTCCATCGCGTCGCGCACGCGGCGCTCGGCGAGCTGGCGCCGCCGCTGCGCTCGCACCGACGAGAGGTCGATCACCGGCGCGGAAGCCCGCCGGGTCTTTCTCCGCTGGTGGTTCGAGCTCGCAGTGCGCATCGTGCCTCGCGTGTGCAGGGAGACTAAGCCCGCAGCAAGAGCCCGGTCAACGCGGACGCGCGCGCATTTCATGGAGTAGACTTCGCCGCCTTCAGGAGGGCTTGACGGCTTGTTCGAAAAGATCCTCATCGCCAACCGCGGCGAGATCGCCTGCAGGGTTGCGCGGGCGGCCCGCGGGCTCGGTGTCAAGACGGTCGCGGTGTACTCCGATGCCGACGCGAACGCGCTGCACGTCGAGCTCTGCGACGAGGCGGTGCGCCTGGGCCCGCCGCCCGCCCGCGAGAGCTACCTGGACGTCGAGCAGGTGCTGGCGGCGGCGAAGAAGACGGGGGCGCGCGCCATCCACCCCGGCTACGGCTTCCTCTCCGAGCAGGCGGACTTCGCCCAGCGCTGCGCGGACGCCGGTGTCGTCTTCGTCGGCCCGCCTCCCGCCGCGATGCGGGCCATCAAGGACAAGGCGCAGGCGCGCGCGGTGATGCGCGGCGCCGGCGTGCCGGTGGTGCCCGGTTCGGATGGCCACATCGGCGACGAGTTGGCGGCCAAGGCCTCGGCGGCATCGGTGGGCTTTCCCCTCCTGGTCAAGGCGGCAGCCGGAGGCGGCGGCATCGGCATGCAGGTGGCGCGCAACGAGCCGGAGCTGCTCAAGGCGCTGCGCAGCTGCGCCGACCGCGCCAGGGCGTCCTTCGGCAAGGAGGCGGTCTACCTCGAGCGCTACTTCGAGCAGCCGCGCCACGTCGAGGTGCAGATCCTCGGCGACGGGCACCTGACCCTGGCGGTGGGCGCCCGCGAGTGTTCGATCCAGCGGCGGCATCAAAAGATCGTCGAAGAAGCTCCGGCGCCTGCCTTCGAGCTGCCGTCGCCGCGCCCGGCGGTCCTGCGCAAGCTGCTCGACGCCGGCCTGCGCGCGGCCCGCGCCGTGGGCTACGCCAACGCCGGCACCTGCGAGTTCCTGCTGGTGGGGGACGACGTCTTCTTCATCGAGCTGAACGCGCGTCTTCAAGTGGAACACCCCATAACGGAGGCCACCACGGGCCTGGACCTGGTGCAGCTCCAGCTGCGCATCGCCGCCGGCGAGAAGCTCCCCATGGGTCAGGACGACCTCGTGCCGCGCGGCCACGCCATCGAGTGCCGCATCAACGCCGAGGATCCGGTGAAGTTCTTTCCCTCGCCCGGCCCGGTGAAGCGCTTCGACACCCCGGTCCCCGCAGACGGCGCCTTCCACGACGGCATCCGCATCGACGCGGGCTACCGGCAAGGCGACACCGTCACGCCCCACTACGATTCGCTGCTCGCCAAGATCATCGCCTACGCGGACACCCGCGCCCAGGCCATCGAGCGCATGCGTGCGGCGCTCTCCCGCTTCACGGTGGAAGGCGTCAAGACCAACATCCCGCTGCACCAGCGCGTGCTGGCGAGCGAAGCCTTCGCCCGCGGCGAGCTGGACACCCGCTTCCTGGAGAGGCTCTGAATGCCCGACGTTCCTGCGCACATCACCGGCACGGTGTGGAAGATCGAAACCAAGGTCGGCGACCAGGTGAAGGCCGGCGACGTGCTGGTGATCCTCGAGAGCATGAAGATGGAGATGCCGGTGGAGGCGCCCGAGGACGGCAAGGTGGCGGAGATCCGCTGCAAGGAGACGCAGGCGGTCAGCGAGGGCGAGGTGCTGGTGGTGCTGAAGTAGGGGCGTGGGCCGAGAACGGCGCAATTCCAGGTGACGGGCGTCTTGTCGATCATCCTGCGCCGATCGCGGCGCGGCGCCAACCCACGCGGAGCAGCCACCCGACAGGCAGCGATAGGACCGCCCGGCGGTCTGCTTCCGATAGCGCCTCTGAGCTGAACGGATCCACGCCGGCGTGATGATAGTGGTGCGCGTGATTGCCCAGCATGTATCGGATGGCGATGACCAGCTCCGATGGAGTCCGCAGCAATCGCGAGAAGAAGTGATCTGCGAAGACGCGGCCGGTGCGGCGCATCATCTGGTTCAGGGCCTATGCCGAACCTACCCCGGGCAGCAGCCAACGCTTCGCGAAGGCGTCGCTCGCGCGAGCAACAAGCGCGCGTCGCCCTTTGGGCTTGCGCCCGGCACCTGCGCCGCGTCCCCCTCGGAAGCGCAGCGCGAGCTCGAGTTGAGCACCACGCTTCATTTGAATCGGGATATATCGCAAGTAGCTCATTTCCGATATCGGTCGATCAGGCCACGAGTCTTCGCGCGGGGGAGCGTCCAGCTGTGGGCATCGTCAGGGTGGCAGCCGGGCGAGGATCTGCCGGTAACGCGGCGAATCGCGCACCGGGTCCAGATCCGGATCTGCCTCGATCCAGGCGCGGAATCCGCGGCCGGTATCGACGGCGCGATCGAGGAGGTCCAGCGATCTCTCCAGATCCCCGGCGTACGCAAAGCCGCAGGCGGCGTTGTAGAGCACCGCGAAATCGTGCGGCTTGAGCGCCACGGCCTGCTCCAGTCGCTCGATCCCCTTTTGCCGCTGCCCCAGATTGATCAGCGCGCCCGCGGAGAAGTACAGGGCGCGCACGTCGTCCGGGCTGTTTTCCAGCACGCGATCGGCGGCCGCGAGGGCGCGCTCGCGGGCCGCCCGGACCTTTCGCTTGTCGCCCATCCGTTCGTACGGCATCGCGAGCAGGGTCAGCGCATCGTAGTCGTCGCGGTCGCGCCGGGCGCATTCCTCGTAGGCCCGGGCCGACTCGGCGAAGCGCTGCGCCGAGAAGAGGAACCGCGCGTAGTAGTACCAGGCATCGCGCAGGCCCGGAGCGAGCTCCGTCGCCCGCCGGAAGGACCGATCCGCCTCCTCGGCGCGCCCGAGCTGCGAGAGTACGTTCGCATGAGCCACATGGGCCTCGCCCAGTTCCGGATCCAGGCGCAGCGCCGTCTCGCTGGCGGCCAGCGCCTCGGCGCGCAGCGCGGGCTGGGCATCGCGGGAGACGAGCAGCCATTGGACCAGGTTGACGGTCGCATCCGCGAGCCCGGCGTGCGCCTGGGCGAACGAGGGGTCCAGGACGATCGCCCGCTTGAACATCTGGCGGGCCTGTTCGACGTTCTCGCTGCCCAGCCCGCGAAAGTACTGGCGGCCGCGCAGGTACATCTCATAGGCCTGAGGGTTCGAGGTTCCAGAGCGCCGCAACCGATCCCTCTCGCCGCCCGAGAGGCGGAGCCGGAGCGAGGAAACCACCGCGCGCGCGATCTCCTCCTGGATGGCGAAAGCGTCCTCCATGCTGCGATCGAAGCGGTCCGACCAGAGCTCGTATCCCTCGCTGCTCGCCAGGCGCGCGCTGACCCGCAGCCGGTTGTCCGCCTTTCGCACGCTGCCTTCGAGGAGGGTTGCGACGCCGAGGGTTTGCGCCATTGCCGGCGCGCCGGCCGCCTTGCCCTTGAACTGGAAGGAGGAGCTTCGTGAGGCGACGCGCAGCCCGGTCACGGTGCAGAGTGCGTCGATGATCTCCTCGGCGATGCCGTCGCACATCCAGTCCTGGTCATTGCCCGGGCTCAGGTCGGAGAAGGGCAGGACCGCGATGCTGGCGGGTTGCGCGAACGACCCAGAGGCGACGGGGAACGCGGGGCCCGTCCTCTCGATGCGCCCACCCTTCAGATCGAACACCCAGGCCAGGGCCAACGTCACGACGAAGCCGAGGCTCAAGCCGGTGACCGTGACCGACAGCACCCATTCGGGAAGTCCGAACCCGTGCATCACCGGTTCGATGACCTGAAGGACGGCGAAGGCCACGATCCCGTAGGCGACCAGGGGGCGGAAGACCCGCCGCCGCTTCAGCTCCTGGATCCACGAGGCGAGCTCCACGCGGGGATGATATGCGAAGCCGCTCGCCGTGCGGTGAGCCGATTGCGACGCGCTCAGAGCGCGAGGCCCGGGTCGCCTTCGACCACTCGCTGCTCCAGTTGGGCCGCAGCGCGTGGTCCTTCGGGAAGCGATGCTCGTAAGCTCCGACCAGGCCGGGGGGGAGATCGATCCGGTGATGAACGCGACCCCCACGGGCTCGAACGGGCGGGAGGGAGCGCCTTCGCGGCCAGTCCTGCCCAGAAGCCTGGCGAGCGGGGATCGCACCAACCCGGAAAAAAGACGCCCGGGAGCGTCAGTGTCTCCCGGGCGTCCGGTAGAGCCTGGTTCGCGCGCGCCGGCGGAGCTTCTAGAGCGACCCCGCCGAGGCGACGCGACTGGCAGCCACCTTTGTTTCGCTGATCATCGCATCACCTCCTTTCGCCGACGCCCGGATGATAACGCACGTCACCGCGCGCGCACGCGCGATCTTTCCTCACAGTGTTGAGAGATGGCGCTAGACGCGCGCGAACAACTCCGGCAGCCGGATCTTCAGCGCATGGGCGATCTTGTACAGCGAGGTCACGCTGGCGCTGCTCTCCGCCCGCTCGATCTGCGAGAGGAGGGAGACTGACAGCCCCGTGCGCTTGGCCAGCTGCTTGAGCGTCAGCGCCCGCTTCTTGCGCAGGTCGCGGATGGCTCCGCCGATGTTGCGGTGCAGCTCCTCTTCCGGCAGGAGCGAGAGGCCCTTCGCCGCCAGAGCGCGCCGCACGGCGCCCACCAGCTCGTCCTCGCGGACCGGCTTCTTGAGGTAGTCGACCACGCCGTAGCGCAGGGCGCTGACCGCCGAATCGAGCGTGGCGTAACCGGTCATGAGGATGACCGAGCAGTCGGAGTCGTGGCGCTTGATGATCTGCGCCACGTCCAGCCCGGAGAGGTCGGGCATCTTGAGATCGACGATGGCGAGGTGCACGTCCGCCTTGCGCAGCTCGTCCTCCACCTTTCGCGGATCGGTGAGAGTTCCCACCCGATACCCTTCGCGCTTGAGGATGCGCTCGATGAGGTCGCAGGAGTCCTGATCATCGTCGACAACGAGCGTTCGGATATCCATCACGGGAGGCAGCCCCCTTTATAGGTACACTGTAACCTCCCGAGGGGAGTCGCGTCTATCCCGGCATTGGTAGGACCATTGCCTACCTGCGGCGCGCGTCGTAATCGGCGAGCAACTTCTCGAGCTGCGCCTTCTCGCCGGCGTCGGTGCAGAGCGGCAGGTAGAGCTTGTAGTAGTGCGCGCCTTCCTCGACGTTTCCCTGCCGCGTGAAGGCGATGCCCATGCTGCGGTACGCGCCCGCCAGCACGGCGTTGCCGGGCTTGAGCACCAGCGCCTGTTGATAGAGCGCGATGGCGCCGGGAAGGTCCTGCGCCATCAGCTTCTGGTTGCCCTGGTCGAGCAGCTTGTGTGCCTGCACGTCGTCGCCGGCGCGGGGCGCGCGCGTGCTGGCGGTGCGGCGAAGCGGCGAAGCCACCGACGCTGCCTTCAGGGTGGGACGGTTGCAGGCCTCCGCCAGCGTCCGCGCATCGGCGCTGGCAGGGTTGGCGGCCAGCGCCAGCTGCGCCTCGGCGAGACAGCCCAGGTTGTCCTTGCCCTTCATCAGGGCGGCGGCGGCCACGTGCAGGTTCACGTAGCCGGCGGTCACCGCCGCGCTGCGGGCCGCGGCCTGGGCGCCGTACCAGGTGTGCGTCGCGGAGACCGTCTCCAGCAGCTTGCGCGCGCGCTCCCAGTCCTGTGCGGTGGCGGCCGACTCCATCTCGCGGAACTGCTGCTCGCTCTGCGCCTCTGCCTCGACGGCGTTGTAATTGTGGAGGTCGGCGGCGGTGGCGCCGGCGCGGCGGGCGGTGTCCAGGTTGCGCAGGGCCTCGACGTAGCGGTGCGCGGCAACCGCCTCGGCGGCCGCGCGCAGCGCGAACTTGCGCTCGGCCTTCGAGTCCTGCAGCCCCTCCACCCCGTCCTCCTCGGTGGGCCTGCCGCGCAACACCAGAAACGTGCCCAGCGCCAGCACCGCCACCAGCAGGACCCCGGCCGCCATCCAGAGGGCGGTGCCGCGGCGCGACTGCTCGTGCGGCGGCACCGAGGCCACCTTGGCGAACTCCGGCGGCAGCTTGAAGTCCCTGCCGGGCTCCGCGAAGGCGAAGCGCAGGTGGCCCATCTCCACCACGTCCCCGTGGCGCAGCCCGATGGCCGCGTACGGCTCGCCGTTCACGCGCACGCCGTTGCGCGACTCGGCGTCCATCACCTTCCAGGTGCCGTTCTCGACGTGCAGGCGCAGGTGCTTGCGCGAGATGGACGGGTGGTCGATCTCGATGTCGTTCTCGCCGGAGCGGCCGATGCGCACCGGGCTGCGGTCCAGCACCAGCTCGGTGCCGCGGTAGGTGCCGGAGATGCCGATCAGCCGGGGGCGCTGCTTCTCGGGTACGTCCTGGGCGGGCATCTCGCCGGCGGCGCCGCGAAGATCGGAGAGCCGGATGGTGGCCGTCTCCGCCAGCTTGCGTGCCTCTGCCTCGGAGACGTCGGACACCTCGGAGAGCCCGGCGACCGGGGCGGGGGCTGCCTCCGCCGCGGTCGCCGACTCCGGCGCGGGAGCGGGATCGGACGCGACCTCGCCCTTGGCCGGTGCGTCGCGCCTGTCGTCGGGGCCGGACTGGAGGATCAGGTCGTACTCGCTGATCTGGATGAGGTCGCCCTCGGCGATCTGCCGCTTGCCGTGGATCTTCTCGCCGTTGACGCGGATGCCCGTGAAGCTTTCCAGATCCTCGATGTAGAAGGAGTCCGCCTCGCGGAGCAGCCGGCCGTGCCGCCGCGAGACGTTCTTCTCCGTCAGCTTGACGAAGTTGGCGTCGTTGCGGCCGATGGTGATCTCGTCGCGGACGACGGGGACCACCGTCCTGCGGCCCTCGTCGTCTTCGATGATCAGCTTCATGGGCAGGACCCTCGAGGTGCNGGGTATGAATCTACCGCACCCGGGGGGCTGCTCAAAAGCGCTTCAGCGTTCGATGTACGCCTTGACCTGGTCGCAGTTCGCCGGCGTGCAGAACGGCAGGTACGTCTTCAGCCACTTCTTGGCGTTGCCGTTGTCGCCCAGGTAGGCGTAGCCGTAGCCCAGGCTCTGGTACGCGTTGCCCAGCGTGGTCTTGTCGGCGGGGTTCTGCGCCAGCGCGGCGTGGGCATCCTTCACCGCGCCGTTGAAGTCCTTGGCCATCAGCTTGTCGAAGGCGCTCTTGGCCAGCCGCGCCGCCTTCTGCTCGCGCTCCTTCTGGCTGGGCCCCTCGCGCTTGGGCTCCTCCTTGGACGCGGCAGCCTGCGGCTGGCACTGCGACTGCAGCGCCTGCGCCTCGGCGTTGGCGGCGTCGAACCCCAGCACGTTGTTCACTTCCCCGAGGCACCCGTCGAGCTTGCCGGCGGTCTTGGCGGCGTTCGCCGACTGCAGATGCTTCTTCACGTAGGACGCCTTGACCGGGTCGGCGAACTCGCCGGTGGCCTTCTGGCACCACCAGGAGGAGTCGGCGGAGCAGCGATCGAAGAGGTTGCGCGCCTTGTCGGCGTCGCCGGCGTTGAGCGCCGCCTTGAGGGAGTTGTAGGCCTCCTCGCCCTTCGCCTCGTCGGTGGCCTTCTTGCGGTTGGGGGCCGGCGCGTCCCCCGCCTTGTCGTACATGTCGAGCGCAGCCTGGTATTTGCGCTGCTTGAAGAGCTGGTCGCCGGCCTTGACCGCATCCTCGCCGGCCAGCTCGCCGTTGCTGCCGGACTTCTGTCCACCCCGCAGCGCGAAGAAAGCGCCGACCGACAGGACCACGACCAGAGCCGCGACGCCGGCGAGAAGACCGACCGGCGGCTTCTTCTTCGCCGCCGGAGCGGAGACCGACCTGCCCTGCGCGCCCGCGATCAGCTCCGCGGTCGTGGGCCTGAGCCCGCCCGGCTTCTCCTCGGTCTTTTCCGGTGGCGCAGTGAACTTCTCGCCCGGCCCGCAGAAGCGGAACTTGAGGTGCCCCAACTCCACCGTATCGCCGGGGTTGAGGTTGCTGACGGCGTAGGGCTCGCCGTTGACGTGCACGCCGTTGGCGCTCTTGTTGTCGATCACCTTCCACTGCCCGTCGTCGCGCACGAAACGCGCGTGGGCGCGCGAGACGGACTGGTGATCGACCACGACGTCGTTCTCGTCGGTGCGGCCGAACTTCACCTCGGTCCGCATCAGGTAGAACTCCTTGCCGCGGAAGGGGCCGGCCAGCCCCACCAGCCGCGGCATCTCCGATCTCTCCAAATCTCGCGCCTCCACCTGTGGCGCGGTCTTCATCAGATCGCTGACGCGGATGATGGCCGTGGCGCCGCCGGCGGTGGCGGCGGGCATGGGCGGCGGCGGCAACGGCTTTTCCACCGGCTTCTCCGCGGGGGCAGGCGCCGCGCCCGCGGTCATCGATCCCGGCGGGATGGTGGTGGGCCGGGGCGCCTTCACTGCGCCCGGCGGGATGCTGGCGCGCATGGCGGGCGATGTGGCCATGGGCGTGTCCAGCCTGCCCTGGATCCCGAGATCGTAGTCGCCGATCTCCACCAGATCGCCTTCCTTGATCCTGGTCTTCCCGGTGATCTTCTCTCCGTTGACCCGGACGCCGTTGTACGAGCCGAGATCCTCGATGAGGAGGCTGCCGTTCTCCTTGACCAGGCGGGCGTGGCGGCGCGAGACGTTGCGTTCGGTGAGGCGGATGATGTTGCCTTCCTGCCTGCCGATGGTGATCTCTTCGCGGACCAGCTGGACGACGGTCTTTCGACCCTCGTCGTCCTCGATGATGAGCTTCATCACGCTCCCCGGAATGGTGCAGGGGCCTGCCGCCTCGGCCGCCCGTGCGCATCCTAAGGCAAATGACCGCCTGGACGGAAGAAGCCACAATTCCAACACCTGCGAGTGAGCCCGCGCCGGCCCCCGTGGCCGCGACAGGAGCGCTGTCCATCGCAGGTGTTCCATGGGCGACGATCGCGCTGCTCCTCGCCTGCGCCTGGCTGCTGGTCCTCGCCGGGGGGTTGCGCTCGGGGCTCGGCCTGTCCTCGCTGCTGCTCTACGGGGCCAAGGCCACCCCGTTGATCCTCGACCGGGGCGAGACATGGAGGCTGTTCGCCGCCAATCTGCTGCACAAGGACCCCCTCCACCTCGCCTTCAACGCCTTCGCGCTCTGGAACGTGGGCGGCGCGCTGGAGCGGGCGGTGCGGCCGGCGGACTACGTGGCGCTGCTGGTCTTCACGGCGCTGGGCACGACGCTGGTTTCGGCGCTGGGATCGGACTCCATCTCGCTGGGCGCGTCGGGCATTGCCTTCGGCATGCTGGGAGCGGCGGCGACGTTCGGCTGGCGCCGCGGCGTCCGCGGGTCGCTGCGCTCGTACTTCGGGCTGCGCATCGTGCCGTGGCTCCTGGCGCTGTTCGCCGCGGGGCTGGGATCGGCCGGCGTGGACAACTGGGGTCACTTCGGCGGCCTGATTTCCGGTGCGGTGTTGGGAGCGTTCATGACCCCGCGCCACTGGCCCGGCGAGGCGGCCGCCAGAAGGCTGGCGGCGGCGGCGGGCGCCCTGCTGGGCACGCTGGCGCTGGGCGTCGTGGCAGCGCCGGCGCTGCCGGCGCTGGGTCCCGTGCGCGAGGGGCCCGCCGGCCTGGAGGCGAAGATCCCGCTCGGCTGGCGGCGCGCCGGCGTCACCCCGACGGCGGTCTCGTACACCAACGGCTTGACGGGAACGTTCCGGCGGTCGGCCACGCTCGTGCAGTCGGCGACGTGCAAGGGCCGCGGCTGCGGGTGCGATCGCCTGGTGCGGAGCGCGATCGAGGACGAGCTGTGGCGGCTGGCGGACGTGGGCGCACTGCGACATCTCCAGCTCGGCGCGGAAGGAGTGGCGCGCGGCGTGCCGGGGGCGACGCGGATCGACGGCACCATCGACGCGGCGGACGGGCAGGCGGAGGTCAGCGCCCTCTGCATGCAGCGGGGAAGCGGGGACGTGGCATTGATCGTCCTGCAGCCGGTTGGGGGAAGCAAGTCGCTGGTGGAGCGGATGGGCGTGACGGTGGAGACGAAGAAGTAGGCCGCGTCTCGACGCCATCGGACGAACTCCGCTTGCCGCTCCGTGCAGCCCGTGCTACGCGCGCTGCGGGATGGCCCGCCCGCAGAAGCCCAGGTCCGCCGACGAGCCGCCGCAGTCCGAGCTGCAGCCCCCGGCGCGCGACTGGCGGGAGGAGCCGGCTTTGCCGGCGACGGGCGGAGCATTCGGCGACACGCTGCCCGGCTTCGTAAGAGAGATCTCTTGGCTGCGCTGGCTGGGGCCGCTCAGCGCCGAACGGCGCCTGACCCTTCTCTTCGTCGTGCTGGCTGCAGTCCTTTTCCTGCCCTGGCTCGGCGCCACCGGCCTGTGGGACCCATGGGAAGTGCACTACGGCGAGGTGGCGCGCGAGATGATCGCGCGCGGCGACTACGTGCACCCCTGGTGGGAGTCGGCCTGGTTCTTCTCCAAGCCCGCCCTCGATCTCTGGCTGATGGCGGCCGGCATGCTGGTGGTCCGCACCAACGGCCCCGAACGCTGGACGGGCATCTTCACCGAGTGGGGCGTGCGCCTGCCCTACGCAGCCATCACCGCGCTGGGCGCCGTGATGATCTTCGTCATGGCCAACCGGCTCCTCTCGCGCCGCAGCGCGGTGCTGGGCACGCTCGCCATGCTCACCAGCCCGCTCTTCGTCTTCCTCGCCCGCCAGGCGGTGCCCGACCCGGTCTTCGTCGGCCTCCTCGAGGCCGCCATGGCCTGCCTGATGATCGTCATGTTCGAGGAGGTTCCCGAAACGGAAGGCGGTTTGCAGCCGCGCGACGGGTGGGCGGCGGCCTTCTACTGCTTCGTCGGCTTCGCCACTCTCTCCAAGGGGCTGCTCGGATTCGCGCTGCCCGGCGCCGTCGCCTTCATGTACTGCCTGGTCACCGGCGAGTGGCACCGGCTCCGGCGGCTGCGGCTTCTCGCTGGTTCGCTGATCGTGCTCGCCATCTGCGCGCCCTGGTACGGCACCATGTTCGCCTTCGACGGCCGGGACGACGAGGGCAAGACCTTCTTCGAGCGCTTCATCATCCACGACCACTTCAAGCGGCTGGCGGTGGGCGTCTACACCAGCACGCCGGGCGGTGACTTCGTCTACTTCATCGAGCAGATCGGCTACGACGTCTTCCCCTGGGTCTTCGCGCTGCCCGGCGCCGCGGCGGTGATCGCCAAGGTGCGCTCGCGGCCGCAGACGCCGCGCGAGCGGGCCTTGCTCTTCCTCCTGCTCTGGCTCCTGATCGGCTTCTCCGTCTTCGCCTTCAGCGTGACCAAGTTCCACCACTACGCCTTCCCGGCCTTGGCGCCGCTGCTCCTCTTCGCCGCCCTCTGGCTGGAGCAGCTGCTCGACCAGGGCTTGCGCGCCAATGCCGGCGCGATCCTGGCAGGCGGCGTGCTCTACGGGCTGGTCGCCCACGACCTGGCGCTTTCGCCCAAGCACCTGACCGACATGTTCGTCTTCAACTACGACCGGCCCTATCCGGACCGGGAGACGGATCCGCGCCAGATCTTCACCGCGCTCTTCTACGCCGCCGCGGCGGTGGCCATCTCGCCCTGGCTGCTCGACCGCGGCTCGCAGCTCCTCCGGCTGCTGCGCTCGCTTGGAAGCCGGCGGCTTCGCAGCGAGCTGCGGGAGGCGCGCAGCCGGAGGCTCGCGGGCGCGCCGCTCGCCACGCCGGAAGCGCCGCAAGATCGGCGGGTGGTGGCCTTCGCGCTGGTGGCGCTGGCGCTGTCCTTCGCCGTCTTCTGCGGCTGGTTCCATTGGCGCAGGCTCTCGCCGCACTGGACGCAGCGCGATCTCTTCTGGGAGTACTTCCACCAGAGCACGCCCGACGAGCCCATCGGCGCCTACCAGATGAACTGGCGCGGCGAGACGTTCTACTCGCGCAACACCGTCCGGCAGATCGCGCGGCCCTCCGCGCCGGCTGCCACGCTGGCAGACTTCATGGCCGGCCCCGGCGCGCGCAAGTGGTTCCTGGTGGAGCATACGCGCGTCAACGCCCTGCGGCAGGCGCTCGGCGCCTCGGCGCGCCTGCGCGTCGTCGAGTCGCGCAACAACAAGTTCGCGCTGGCGGTGGCCGAGCGCTCCGACGACAAGTCCGTACCCAAGCTGGAGCAGCCCGCGGAGAAGCCGCCCGCGCCGTTCGGGGCGCCGCCGTAGGACGGGAGCCATGGCCGCCATCCTCCTCGTCGACGACGAGCCCGCCATCCGCGAGAGCCTGGCCTTCGCGCTTCGCCGCGACGGCTTCGAGATCTCCCAGGCGGCCTCGCTGCGGGAAGCGCGGGCGCGGGTGCAGGAGGCCGACCTCGTCATCCTCGACCTGGTCCTGCCCGACGGGAACGGCCTCGAGTTCCTGCGCTCGCTGCGCGCGCGCAGCGACGTTCCGGTGATCATCCTCACCAGCCGCGACGAGGAGACCGACCGGGTGGTGGGCCTGGAGATCGGCGCCGACGACTACGTGCTCAAGCCCTTCTCGCCCCGCGAGGTCTCGGCGCGGGTGCGGGCGGTGCTGCGGCGCGCCTCCCGGCCGGCGCCGGCGGAAGAGGAGCACCAGCTCCGCGCCGGGCGGCTGTCGCTGGATCTGCGCACGCGCAAGGCGGCGGTGGGCCAGACCGAGATGATGCTCTCGCGCACCGAGTTCAACCTCCTGGCGGCTTTTCTGCGCAGCCCGGGACGCGTCTTCGAGCGCAGCCAGATCCTCGACGCGGTCTGGGGCAGCGACGTGGTGGTGGGCGACCGCACGGTGGACGTGCACGTCAAGGCGCTGCGGCGGAAGCTGGAGGAGGCGGGCGGCGATCCGCGCGTGCTGGAGACGGTGCGCGGGGTAGGGTACCGTCTGCGCGACGATGGGTAGACAGGAGCTGCTGCTTGCGCTCGCGCTGCTCTTCCTGCTGGGTGTGGGAGCCACCCTCGCCCGCGTGCTGGAGGCGCGCCGCACCGGTGGGCTGTCGCTGCGCCTGCAAGTGTTCATCCCGCTGGCGGCCACCACGCTCATCCTCTCCGCCGCTTTCGCGGTCATCGTCATCGATCGCTTCACCGCCCGCGCCTCGCTCTTCGCCACCCGCGCTGCCGAGGACGAGGCGCGCGCCATCGCCGAGCTGGCGGCGCGGTCGCCGCGGGAGGCGCTGCAGCCCATCCTCCTGGCATTCACCCGCAGCGCCATCGACACCGACGTGGCGGTCCTCGATCCTGGCGGGGCCGTGCTGCTGGAAGCAGGCGACGCAAGCCCCGGGGTAGCCCGCGTCTCCGCCGAGGCGCCCATCGCCGGCGGCGGCCGGGTGCGCGTGCGCAAGGCCACCTTCGGCATGGTGCAGCTGATGAGCGACGTGGCGCCCAAGGTGGCCCTGCTCGCCTTCATGTTCGCGGTGGCTTCCGCGGCGCTGGCGATGGTGATCGGCGGCGCCGTGGCCGCGCCCATCGAAGGGCTGACGCGCGCGGCGGAACGCGTGGCGGCGGGCGAGCGGCAGGCGCCCCTGCCCGCGGCGCGCGGCCGCGAGGTGCGCGCCCTCACCCTCGCGCTGGAGTCGATGCGCCGCGAGCTGGAGGAGCGGCATGCGCTGGAGAACTTCGTCGCCGACGTCTCGCACGAGCTGAAGAACCCGGTGGCCGCCATCCGCGCCTCCGCCGAGGTGCTCACCGAGGGCGCCGCCGACGAGCCGGAGACGGCGCGGCGCTTCGCGCTGCGCATCCGCGAGAGCGCCGACAAGCTGCAGCAGCTCACCCAGGACCTGCTCTCGCTGGCGCGGCTGGAGGCGCGCGGCATCGAGCCCAAGGACGAGCCGGTGGATCTCTCCGCCATCGCCCGCGAGGCGGTGGACGCGCAGGGGCCCACCGCCGCTGCCCGCAAGGTACGGCTGGAGCTGCGCGCGGAGGGGCCCGCTCCGGTGCGCGGCGATCCGCTCTGGCTGCGGCGCGCGCTGGAAAACCTGCTCGGCAACGCGGTCCAGCACTCGCCCGAGGGCGCGCCGGTGGAGGTGAACGTGCGCCGCGGCCCCGAGTGCGTGGCGCAGGTCCGCGATCATGGCGCAGGCGTCGATCCCGCCATCCGCGATCGCCTCTTCGAGCGCTTCGCCACCACCCGCCACGGCGACGGCGGCACCGGCCTGGGCCTCGCCATCGTCCGCGCGGTGGCCGAGCTTCACGGCGGCCGCGCCGAGCTGCGCGAGACTTCCGCGGAGGGATCGGTCTTCGAGATCCGCCTCCCTGCGAGCTAATTCGGGCTAATTCGGGGACACCTTACGTAATTCGTCCGACAGGGCGTACGACGAATTACGTATCGTGTCCCCGAATTACTTTTTCTTTGCCTTCTTGCGGCGCTTCTTCTTGTCGCCCTGCATGTAGCTGTAGTCCGGCTTGGGCGTGTCCGGCGGAGCGTCGGGCGCCGCGTACTGCAGGCGCCGATCCGCCAGCGCGGCCAGGGCCGCAGGGTCGAGCTGCGCCATGCCCAGCGCGCGCGCGGCCTCCAGCGCCGTCAGCGACCGGCCGCCCTCCCAGATCTTGTGCAGCGTCGGCTGCTGGGCGTTCCACCACGAAGGCCCGAGCTTCTGTTCGAGCTGCGCGGCGAGTACCGAGCCCAAAAGCGTGGTGGCGGCGCGCAGCATGGGATCCGCCTCCAGCGCCCAGCGGGCCGCGTCGTCCTCGGAGACGGCGCAGAAGAGCGCGCGCTGGATGAGGCCGCGATAGAGCGCCGCCTGCGCCTCGGCGGTGCGCGCGCCCTCGCGCCGGCGCAGCTCGAAGAGCACCAGGGCGGCCGCGCGGCGCGCCGTCAGCAGCCGGCGCGTGGCCTCGGTGTGCACCAGGTCGTCCAGCGGCTCGCCGCGCAGCTGCGTCGCCCCGCGCAGCCACTCCGGGTCGCCGGCCAGCGCCTCGAAGAGCTGGGCCGCGCCCTCCGCGGCGGATCCGTCGCCCAGCTGCGCCAGCTCCCATCGCGGGACGGCGGCGATGGTCGCGCCGACCGCCCGCGACCCTTCGTGGAAGGTGCCGCGCTGCTCCTCGAACCCGCCCGAGGGCCGCAGCGAGATGCGCACGTCGATGGGCGGATCAACCAGCAGGGCCAGCGGGCGCGCCCCCTTGGAGGGCGAGGGCTCCGCGTCCACGTGCAGCCGCGGCGGCGGCGCCGCGCCGATGTGGTTGAAGACGTCCCGCGCCACCGGCCACGCCTTGCCCGGGGAGAACTGCGCATCCGCCAGCGCCGTGCGGACCAGGCGCGGCAGGTCGGCGCGCCGCAAGCGATCCGAAGTGGTGCCCAGATTGCGCACGGAGGCCGCCGCCACTGCCCTGCCGCCGACGTCCGCGGTGGCAGCAAGCGTGCGCTCCGCCAGATCGGCGAGCTGCGGGAGCGGCATCCGCAGCGCGTTTTCCTGCAACGCGGTCCAGCTGCCCAGCCCCAGCGCCGCAACGGCCTTCTCCACCGCCTCGTCGCGCGAAATCGCCAGCGGCGCCAGCGGCGCGGCCGCTTTCGCCTCCGCGGCGGCCAGGGCGCCTCGCTTCTGCGCGCCGGGCTCCTCCATCAGCAATCGATCGAGATCGCGCTCGCCCACGGTGGCGCGGGTCTCGCCGGGCACCGCGAAGGCCAGTTGCGCCCGCGCGATCTCCAGCGCCTCGATGCCGGCGCGCGCTTCACGACTCAGGGCCAGCGTGGCGAGCTGCTGGGCCAGGAGCCGCAACGCAGGAGCGTCGGCGCCGCGGGCGGAAGCGGCGGCCGTGGAGACGGCCTCGATGGACTCCCGCTTAGCCAGCCGCGGGTGCTCGGCGAGCGCGCTGGAAGGCAGCGGGCCCGTGCCAGTGGTCCAGCGGGTCCAGAGCAGCTCGCCCTCCGCGCGCAGCAGCGCGTGCGTCTCTTCCGACAGCTCGGCCGCGGTGCGCGCGGCGTCGGAGGCGGCGATGGGCGCGGCCGGCAGCGGGGCGGCTCCCTTGCGCGTGGTCTGGGGCGGAGCGTGCCCACAGGCGAGGGCAACGAAGAGCAACAGGAGCAGCGGCACAGTGGTTCACTCGCACCGATGCGCCGCTCCGGCAAGCGTTTTTGCGCTATGTAGGCGCGGTGGCTGCCAGCGCCGACATGGCCCGCGCCCGTGCGGCGCTCGCGCGTTCCCTGCGCGCAAGCCTGGAGCGGCGCGGCTACCTCGAGGCGGAGACGCCCATCGCGGTTCCCTTCGCGGGCCAGGAGCCGCACCTCCGGCCTTTCGAGACCGTCTTCACACCCGACCTGCCCGTGCCTCCCGACGGCGTGCAGGGGGCGCGGCGGCTACACCTCCACACCAGCCCCGAGTACGCGATGAAGCGCCTGCTGGCGCGCCCCGGATTTTCCCGCTGCTACCAGCAGGCGCGCGTCTTCCGCGACGGCGAGGTCTCGCGCACCCACAATCCCGAGTTCACGCTGCTGGAGCTCTACGCCTCCCCCGGGAGCGCGCAGTCGATCATGGCGGACGTCGAGCAGATCCTCTTCGAGGCCGCCGCCGAGGCGCCGGCGCGCAAGGGACACGGGCGCGGATCGGGCACCATCTCCTTGCGCCCGCCCTTCGAGCGCCTCTCTTGTCGCGAGGCGTTCTTGCGCTACGCCGGATTCGATCCGCTCGCGCTCGACGAGGAGGCCCTCGCCCAGGCCGCGCGCGCTTGCGGCGTCCGGCCCGCGGCGGGCACCTCCTGGGACGACCTGTTCACCCAGGTGCTGCTCGAGCGCATCGAGCCCGCGCTGGGCATCGAGCGCCCCACCTTCCTCACCGAGTATCCCGCCTCGCAGGCCGCGCTCGCACGGCTCAAGCCCGAGGATCCCCGAGTGGCCGAGCGCTTCGAGCTCTATGCCGGCGGGTTGGAGCTCGCCAACGGCTTCTCCGAGCTCTGCGACGCGCGCGAGCAGCGCCGGCGGCTGCAGGACGAGCAGGAGCAGCGGCGCAATTCCGGACGCGACGTCTTCCCGCTCGACGAGAAGTTCCTCGGCGCGCTCGACGCCATCGGGGAGGCGGGCGGCGTGGCCTTGGGGGTGGATCGGCTGCTGATGCTGATCACCGGCGCCGCCACCATCGCGGACGTGCTGCTCTTTCCGGCGGCCGAGGAGTATCCGGCGGCGAGGAGCGCGCGATGATCGTGCTCAGCTTCCTGCACACCGTCTTCGGCTGGCTGTGGATCGTGGCCGACACCATGATCTCCGCCGCGCTGATCGGCATCTTCGGCGAGTCGGACCGCTCCGAGCGCGTGCTGCGTTCATGGGGCCGGCGTTTCGTGCGCGTCTGCGGGGCGCGCCTGATCGTCCAGCGCGACGCCGCGCTCAACCCTGAGCGCAGCTACGTCTTCGTCTCCAACCACACCTCCAACCTGGACGCGCCCGCCATCCTCTCGGTGGTGGATCACCCGCTGCGCTTCATCGCCAAGCAGGAGCTCTCGTACATCCCCATCTTCGGCTGGGCGGCGCGGCGCATGGGACACGTGTTCATCGACCGCAAGAACACCGGGCGCTCCACCAAGGCCATCCGCGGGCGCATCGACCGCGGGCTGCGCGGCGGATCGCTCTTCTTCTTCGCCGAGGGCACGCGCTCGAAGCTGGACGAGCTCTTGCCCTTCAAGAAGGGCGCCGCGGTGGCGGCGTTGGAGATGGGGCTCGACTGCGTGCCCATCGCCGTGGCGGGCGCGCGCGACGTGCTCAAGCCCAAGGGAATGGCGCTCTTCCGGCCGGGACCGGTGGCGGTGGTGTTCGGCAAGCCCATTCCCGTCGCCGGACATGGGCTGGATCAGCGCGCGGAGCTGGTGGCCGAGCAGCGGGCCGCCGTGGAAGGCGCGTTGGCCGAGGCGCGCGCCCTGGTGGCTAGGGCACGCGGAGGATCAGGCACTTGAGGTAGCGCGTCTCGGGAACCCCGAGCAGCGTGGGGTGATCGCGCGCAGCGCCCCGGCGCTCGACAACCTGGGCGGTGCGCTTCGCGTCGGTTGCCGCCTGCAGCACGGTGCGCTCGAAGGTCTCGTCGTCGATGTGGAAGGAGCAACTACAAGTCACCAGCACGCCGCCCCGCTCGAGCAGGTGGAAGGCGCGCAGGTTGATCTCCTTGTACCCGCGCAGCGCCGCGTCCAGCGATGCCTTGTTCTTGGCGAAGGCAGGCGGGTCGAGGACGATGGTGTCGTAGCGCTCGCCCCGCGCGCTCTCCTCGCGCAGCAGGTCGAAGGCGTTGGCCACCTTGAACTCGAGGTTGGTGGTGCCGTTGCTCGGCAGCTTCGCGGCCCTGGGCGGCGGCCTGCTCGCTGATGTCCACCGCCGTCACCTTCTCCGCGCGGCGCGCCAGCTGCAGCGCGAAGGCGCCGCCGTAGGTGAAGCAATCCAGGGCGCGGCCGCGCGCGTAGCGTCCCGCCTCGATGCGGTTCTCCGCCTGATCGAGAAAGGCGCCGGTCTTCTGGCCCTCGAGGAGATCGGCGACGAGGCGGACTTCGCCCTCGGCGAACTCCACCGGTCCCGGCGCCGTGCCTCGCAGCACGCCTTTGCGCTGCGCGAGCCCTTCGTACGCGCGCACCTTCACGTCGTTGCGCTCGACGATGGCGCGGGGCCGCAGCGCTTTCTCCAGCAGCGAGGCGAAAAGCTCGCGCCGCGCGTCGGTGGCCTCGATCAGCGTTTGCATCGTGAGGCAGTCGGCGTAGCGATCGACCACCAGCCCGGGCAGCAGATCGGCCTCGCCGTGCACGATTCGGCCGGCGCGACAGCGCCCCGGGTCGGGCTGGATCGCATCGCGGAGGGCGATGGCCCGGCCAACGCGGCGGGCGAAGAACTCTTCGTCGATGGGCTCGTCCTCTCGCGAGAGCAGGCGGATGGCGATCTGGCTCTGCGCTCCGTAGAACGCCTTCCCCACGAACCAGCCGCGCTCGTCGGCCAGCCGCACCACCTCGCCGCCCGCTAGCGTCTCGGGCGCGGCGATGTCGGAGCGGTAGATCCAGACGTGCCCCTGGTCCAGGCGCTCGACCGCGCGCTTCGACAGCGTCACCGTGGGCTCGTCCGACGTGCTGCCCGCGATGGCGCCGAGCACGGGCGGGGGCCGGCGCTGCACGGCCGGCCGGGCCTTCGGCCGCACGTCGCGCGCCGCGCGCGACCCCAGCTTGAGCCGCTCCATCCGCCGCGCCTCCCGCGGCGTTTTCGGGTTGGGGGTGTCGGTCACGGCGCGGGACTCTAATCGTTGCGCCGTGTTGCGTCGATGGTCAGCCTTTCAGCAGGAGGCTTCCATGTCCCACGTCTCGAACAAGGTCCGCATCGGCTCGGCGATCCTCAGCGCCATCTTCGTCCTCACCACCTCCGCCACCGCGGTGCTGGCCGAGGACACCAACCAGCAGGGCACCGCCCAGCCCGCGGAGAAGCACCACAGCAAGGCCAAGGGCGCGATCGTGGGCGGCGCCGGCGGCGCGGTGGTGGGCGGCAAGAAGGGCGCCGCGGTGGGCGCGGCCGGCGGCGCGCTGGTCCAGCACCACAAGAACAAGAAGGCCGCCAAGAAGGCCGAAAAGGAACAAAAGCAATAGTAGAGTTTCGGGGACACCATACGTAAGCCGTCGTATGGTGTCCCCGAAACCATGGACGGACTGCTGGACGAGGCGCGGGGCATCGCGCGCACCTTCGCGCGCGAGCGCCTGCTGCCGCGCGCGGCGGAGTTGGAGCAGGACGGCGGCGCTCCCGGCGGACCGCTGCCGCTGCGCGCGGTGATGCGCGAGCTGGCCGATTCGCTGGGCTTGTCGGAACTGGCGCGGGAGGCGGCGCAGGATCCGGCGGCGAACGGCGGCCTTTTGGCCACGCCCGAGCTGACCGGGACGCTCCTGCACGAGCTGACGCGCGCGCTGCCGGGATTCGCGCTCTCGTTCGGCGCGAGCCTGGGTCTGTGTGGCCAGTCGCTGCTGCGCCGGGGCACGCCGGCGCAGCGCGATCGCTTCGCGGCGCCGGTGCTGGGCTTCTCCAAGATCGGCTGCTGGGCGCTGACCGAGCCGGAAGCCGGCTCCGACGCCTTCGCGCTGCGCACCACCGCGCGGCGCAGCGAGGCTGGCTTTTCCTTGAGCGGCGAGAAGTCCTTCATCACCAACGCGCCCATCGCCGACGTCTTCGTGGTCTTCGCGCGGCTCGACGACGGAGGGATCCGCCCCTTCGTGCTGGAGCGGGGCGACGCCGGCCTCACCACCGGCAAACCGCTGGCGAAGATGGGCATGCGCGCTTCGCCCACGGGATCCATCTACCTGGACGACGTGCGCGTGCCAGCCGAGAGGCTGCTGGGCGACCCCGAGGAGAGCGGCAAGCGCGCCGCCGTCGAGACGCTGCTCTCCGAGCGCGCCGGGCTGGCCGGCATGGCGCTGGGCATCATCGAGGAGAGCCTGAGCATCGCCACCGGGTACGCGAAGGAGCGGCGGCAGTTCGGGCAGCCCATCGCGCAGTTCCAGGCCGTGCAGCTCCGTCTGGCGCGGATGTACGCCGCGCAGGAGACGGTACGCGCGCTGCTGGAGCATGGTCGCGCGCTGGCGGCCACGGGCGAGGCCACGCTGGCGTATTTCTGCGCCGCCAAGTACACGGCCTCCACGCTGGCCACCGAGTGCGCGCTCGAGGCGGTGCAGGTGCTGGGCGGGAATGGCTACACGTCGGAGTACCGCGTGGAAGGTCTGGCCCGGGATGCCAAGCTGCTGGAGATCGGCGGCGGCACGAGCGACATCCAGTTGCTGGCGGTGGCGCGCGAGCTCTTGCGTTAGCGCGAGAGCGTGACACCGGGTAAGGGCGCCGCGGTCCGCACCAGGCGGCCCAGCACCGCGAGCGTGACGCCGGCGAGGATGGCCGCGCCGCCGATGAGCAGCCGCGTGGTGACGTGCTCCCCCAGCAGAACGACGGCGGCCACGGCGGTGATGGCCGGCGTGGCGATCTGGATCACCGCCGCCCGCGCCGCGCTGAGATGCGGCAGCGCGGTGTTCCACAGCGTGTAGCCGAGACCGGAGGCGAGCGCGCCGGAGGCCAGCGCCAGCAAGGCGCCCCGGCCCGACAGCTGGGCGGCGGCGGGAGAGGCGAGCGCGGCGAGACCCCACAGCGCGCCCGCCACCGGCCCTGCGCGGACGAAGGCGTCAGCGGTGGCGGAGAGGCCGTCCTTCGCCCGCCGGCCGCGCAGCGAGTACCAGCCCCACGAAGCGCCCGCGCCCAGCATGGCCGCCGCCGCTGCAGGGTCCGGGGCCTGCGCGCCAGGCAGCGTCAGGGTCGTCAGGCCGCAGAAGGCGAGCACCAGCCCGGCCCACACCCGCGGCGGCGGCCGCTCGCCGCGCACCAGAGCCACCACGAACATGGTGAGCTGCACCGCGCCGAAGAGCAGCAGCGCTCCCACTCCCGCGCCGATGCGCAGGTACGCCCAGGAGAACGGCGCGGCGTAGAGCAGCAGCGCCGTCGCCGAAGCCCAGCCGGCGTTGGTGGGGGCCGACCGCGCGGGGCGAAGCAGCCGCGTCAGCAGCCAGAGGACCGCCGCGCCGGAGAGCAGCCGCACCGCGGTGAACGACGCCGCGCCGGCCTGTCCGGACCCGAGCGCGCCCCGGCAGAGCAGCGAGTTGGCCGCGAAGGCGCAGAGGGTCAGGCAACAGATCAGGGCGAGCCGAAACGGCGACATGTTCCCTCCGTCGCCGTTCAGGCGCGTTCCAGCGCCTGTGTCAGATCGTCCACCAGGTCCTGGCCGTTCTCGATGCCCGCGGAGACGCGGATGAAGCCGTCGTCGATGCCCAGCATCCTGCGCGTCTCGGGCGGCACCGAGGCGTGGGTCATGATCGCCGGGTGCTCGATCAGGCTCTCCACGCCGCCCAGCGACTCGGCCACCGCGAAGATGCGCAGCGACTTGAGGAAGGTGCGCGCCGCAGGCAGGCCGCCCTTGATGACGAAGGTGAGCATGCCGCCGAAGCCCTTCATCTGCTTGCGGGCCAGCGCGTGCTGCGGGTGCTCCTCCATCCCCGGCCAGGTCACGCGCGAGACTTTGGGGTGCTTGCGCAGTGCCTCCACCACCGTGCGCGCGTTCTGCTCGTGCCGCTCCATCCGCACGTGCAGNGTCTTGAGGCCGCGGAGCACGAGGAAGCTGTCCATCGGGCCCGGCACCGCCCCCACCGCGTTTTGCAAGAAGGCGAGCTTCTCGTGNAGGTCGTCACGGCGCAGCACCAAGGCGCCCGCCACCACGTCGCTGTGGCCGTTGAGGTACTTGGTCATCGAGTGGGCCACGACGTCGATGCCCAGTTCGAGCGGCCGCTGGAAGTACGGCGTCGCGAAGGTGTTGTCGCAGACCGAGATCACCCCGCGCCGCTTGCAGACCTCCGCCATCGCCGCCAGGTCGCAGATCTTGAGCATTGGATTCGTGGGCGTCTCCACCCAGAGCAGCCTGGTGTTCGGCCGCATCGCGGCCTCCACCGCCTTGGGATCGGTGACGTCCACATAGCTCTGCTCGATGCCCAGCCGCTTGAACACCTTGTCGGCCAGCCGGAAGGTGCCGCCGTAGAGATCGTCGCTGAGCACCATGTGGTCGCCGGCGGAGAGCAGGTGCAGCACCGCATCCGTCGCGGCGAGGCCGCTGGCGAAGGCGAGGCCGTGCTTGCCGCTCTCCAGCGAGGCGAGGCAGCCTTGCAGCGCGTCCCGGGTGGGGTTGCGCGTGCGCGAGTACTCGAAGCCCTTGTGCTCGCCGGGCCCGCTCTGCGCGTAGGTGGAGGTGAAGTAGACCGGCGTCATCACGGCCCCGGTGGTGGGATCGGGGTGCTGGCCGGCGTGGATGGCCCTGGTCTCGAAGCGATCCGTATCCTTGGTGCTCATGTCAGCGCAGTCCTTTACCGGACCGACACGCGGGTGCCGAGCCAGTCGATCAGGTCGATCTTGGTGAGGATGGCGGCGAGCTGGTCGCCGTCCTTGACGATGGCCACGTGGTCGGTGGCGAAGAGCTCCTTCAGCCGCGAGACGGGCGTGCGCAGCGTCACCACGCCCGCCAGCGGCTTCATCACCGCCGAGATGGGCTCGTCCAGCTTGTGCCGGCCCTCGAGCAGCGCCTGCAGCAGATCCACCTCGTGGAGCATGGCGATGGGCTTGTTGCCCGGTTCGACGACGGGGAGCTGGGAGATGCCGTGCCGCTTCATCATCTCGACGGCATGCTTGGCGCTGTCCTTGGCCACCACCGTGTAGACGGGCGGCCGCTTCCCGCCCAGGAGATCGGCCACTGTCCCCAGCCGGTCGGTGGGATCGAGGAAGCCGTTGTCCTTCATCCATTCGTCCGAATAGAACTTGGTGATGTAGCGCGAGCCGCTGTCGGGCAGGACGACCACGATGTTCTTGCCCGCGCCAATCTCCCTGGCCAGGTCCACGGCCACGTGCACGGCCGACCCCGACGAGCCTCCGGCAAAGAGACCCTCCTCGCGGGCCAGCCGCCGCGCCATCACGAAGCTCTGCTTGTCGTCCACGCGGCGCACGTCGTCGAGCACCGAGAAATCCATCGCCTTGCAGAGCATGTCCTCGCCGATGCCCTCCACCTTGTAGACGTGGGGCTGGATCAGCTTTCCGGTCTTGAAGTAGTCGAGGTAGACCGAGCCTTCCGGGTCGGCGCCGATGTTGCGCAGGCCGCGGAACTTCTCTTTCAGGTACTTGCCCGCGCCCGACATGGTGCCGCCGGTGCCCAGGCCGGACACGAAGAAGTCGAGATTGAAGCCGGCGGTCCGGCAATCCTTTTCAATTTCGGGGCCCGTCATTGCGTAATGGGCCTCGATGTTGTCCGGGTTGTGGTACTGGTTGAGCATGAAGGAGCCCGGCGTCTCGCGGTGGATGCGCTTGGCCGTCTCGTAATAACTCCGCGGATCCTCTGCCGGCACGTTGGTCGGGGTCACCACCACGTCGGCGCCGAAGGCCTTCAAGGCATTCACTTTCTCCGCGCTCATCTTGTCCGGCATGGTGAAAACGCAGCGGTAGCCCTTCACCGCCGCCC
>C688J18823_10000360_pt1 | contig 26279 bp, 22 predicted proteins | sample HopSoiMetagenom1_FD_18823 | JGI IMG/M metagenome (IMG submission 18823) | reverse complement strand
TCGAATGTGGCCAATCGGGTAATGTTTCGGCTGCTTTGCAGGATATAACCGGGCCATTGGCATTACAGGTGGGCGAAATATCATTTCTGGCAACTACTTTAAGGCGTATACTATCTATAGTAGGATGATTAAATACATACACGGTAATTGAATCTTCACCAGGGCTGCCGTTGCAGTCGCGATACAGCTTTACCGTAAAGACATAACTACCATTTCCCTGGCATTCCCACGTTATTTCCCCACCCATCAAATGAGAAGCTTGTGTCTTTGAATAAAAAAGACACATAAATAAAATGGGGATAATAATCTTTTTTAACATTTGCTATTTCTTGCCTACTACCAGCTCAACCATACTCGTTTTATCAAAATACTGATTGGCCAGCTCTCTTAATTCAGATGCTGAAATTGCCTTAATAGTTGCAATATACCGTGTGAAATAATCGTATCCTAAATTATAAGTCATAATACCCTTAAAGCGCTCTGCCATTGCAAAAGGACCATCTACACTGCGTAAAAAAGTTCCTAACAAATAGTTTTTAACAAGTTGCAGCTCATCAGCAGTCACCAATTCCTCTCTCAAACGATCCATTTCATAATAAATTTCATGAATGGCATTGGCACAAACATCCACCCCTACTTCTGTTGAAATGAAAAAATAACCTGCATTATTCAGGGAAACAAGCCCCGATCCAATTCCATACGTGTATCCTTTATCTTCACGAATGTTGGACATCAAACGAGAACCGAAATATCCACCATAAATGGTATTTAGTATTTGTAGCGACTGATAATCTTTGTGCGTTTTGTTAAACATCAATTTACCAATACGAATAGCTGATTGCAGCGCATCTTCTTTAAAAATTAATTGCTTGTGTTCTGTAGTTGTTTGTGTTGGGGGAACCATTATTGTTGGGTTTGCGTTCCCTTTCCAATCATCACCGCCAAAATGATCATTTAACAACGTGTAAACATCATCACTTATCTTTCCAGCCAGAATAACTTTACAGTTATTGGAGGTATAAAATGTTTTATAAAATTCTTTTAGTAAAGGAATATTGATTCTGTTAAAATCATCTTCCGTTACATTAATACCATATGGATGTTTTTCCCCAAACAACAGTTCTGTAAATCGTTTACGTGCAACATTGGCCACTTTTTGTTTGTTGACCATAAATTTTTGTTTTTTGTTGGTCAGGTGTGTTATTAATTCCTGTTCCGGAAAAGAAGCTTCTTTAATAACCTGCTCTACAATAGGCAATGTAGTTCTCAGGTGTTTTGTTAACGTATACAAAATAATAGAAGCATGATCCTGAGAAACGCTTGTTTCCAAAAATGCACCGTAATAATCAACAGCATCTGCAATTTGTGATGCATTCATTTTGGATGTCCCTTCTTCCAGCATGGTATTAACAGTAGCAGCTTGCAAAGGTTGTTTTTGTTGAAACATACCGGCTGAAAACAGAAATTCAACTTTTATCAAATCCTGTGTGCCGGCATTGATGGCATAAACAGGAATTTTATTCGTTAGAAATTTTTCAGATGCCTGAATCATTTCAATCGTATCAATTGTTTTAAACGCCGGTGATAATTTTCTATCTATGATTTCCATGTGTACTTTGTTGGATATGATATGTGAATCGTATTATTGTTTTGATTTATAATACAATGTTGAACAATTCTCTTTTTTAAATATTTTTATTGCTTGCTGTTTTATTTCTTCAGCGGTTACATTCAAATATTTACCAACCTCTTCATTAATTAAATCAGCACTTCCCAATAATTCCGAAACAGCAAGATTGGTTGCTTTATTCAATACTTCCACTTCACTAAAAACATGTGATGCTTCCATTTTGTTTTTCACTTTGGTTAATTCATCGGTAGTCACAAGCTCTGTCTGCATTTTATCAATCTCTATTTTAATGGCTGCATCTGCTTCTTCCATGGTAACACCATCCGCCAATTTTCCGGAGATAACAAATAGACCTTCATCGAAATCGCCCATGACGTATGCATGAATATCACCAAATAATTTTTTGTCTTTGATGAGTGATTTATGAAGCCGGGATGAATTTCCCTGAGATAATACATCGGAAATCAAATCGGTTGCATAATAGGCTTTGTCTCTTCTTGCGCACATGTGGTATGCTTTATAAATTGCATCAACAGGTACATTGCGTTCAACCGTTAATGTACGTTCTTCCGTTTGTACAGGCTCCTTCGGCAGGTTTCGTTTGTTATCAGGTCCTTTAGGAATAGGCCCGAACCATTTTTCTGCCATTTTTTTTACGTCTTCTACCTTTACGTTTCCTGCAACTACCATGATGGCATTGTTCGGACAATAGTATTTTTTAAAGAAATTTTTTACGTCTTCCATTTTTGCATTTTCGATATGCGAAATTTCTTTACCAATGGTATCCCATTTATAGGAATGCACTTTGTAAGCCATTGGTCTTAACAACAACCACACATCACCATAAGGTTGATTCAAATAACGTTGTTTGAATTCTTCAATTACAACGCTCCTTTGCACTTCCAGACTTTTATCAGAAAAAGCAAGGCTCAGCATACGATCGCTTTCCAACCAAAATCCAGTTTCCAGGTTTTCCACAGGAAGCGTTAAATAATAATTGGTAATATCGTTAGTTGTAAAGGCATTGTTTTCGCCTCCAACCAATTGCAACGGTTCATCATAACTATCAATATTAATAGAGCCGCCAAACATTAAATGTTCAAACAAATGTGCAAACCCGGTTTGTTCAGGATTTTCGTCTCTTGCACCTACATCATACAATATGTTAATGCAAGCTATGGGCGTTGATGTATCCTGATGTACAATTACACGTAAGCCATTTGATAATTGAAATTTGTCAAATTTTATCATATTCTATAACCATTAAATGAGAGTCTGTTTAAAATTTATTTAAAATGTTTGTTATGCCTATTTTTGCACCATACTTCTATTTTCTTTGACCGTAGGCTCTGCTATGATCTACAAAAAATGCCTCGTCTGGCACAAAAGTACATCATAACATTCCAAATAAATAAAATTTAAACAGCTCAAAAATTAAAATCGCAATTCCTGCAACTCTATTTTAGCAGCTTCAAATTCCATTAGTATTTCCGCTATAATGTCAGCAGCAGGCTTAATATCATCAATTAATGCGGATATTTGTCCAATTTCCAATTCGCCTTCACTTAAGTCGCCTTCAAACATACCTTTTTTAGCTCTTCCTCTGGCCAATAAATTCGTTAAATCTTGCAGCGAGGCGCCATTTGCTTCGGCTTGTTGTACTTTTTCAAAAAAATCATTTCTTAGCAAACGGACAGGTGTTAATTGCTTTAACATGAGTTTTGTATCACCTTCTTTTGAGTCAACAACTGCTTTTTTAAAATTGATATTTGCAGAGGCCTCTTTTGAAGCGACGAAACGACTTCCGATTTGAACACCATCAGCACCTAATGCCATAGCTGCAAGCATACCTCTTCCTGTTGCAATCCCTCCCGCAGCAATTACGGGGATCTTCACGGCTTGCTTCACAATTGGAACCAGGCACATAGTAGTGGTTTCTTCTCTTCCATTATGTCCACCGGCTTCAAACCCCTCAGCTACAACTACATCAACACCGGCATCTTCTGATTTTTTTGCAAACAAGGAATTAGAAACAAGGTGAGCGACTGTAATCCCTTGATCTTTTAATTTTTGTGTCCATGTTTTGGGGTTGCCAGCAGATGTAAATACTACTTTCACTTGTTCAGAAAAGATAACTTCCATCAGCTTATCAATATCCGGATATAATAGCGGAACGTTTACCCCAAAAGGTGCTGAAGTAGTTTGTTTACATTTTTGGATGTGCTGTCTTAATACTTCCGGGTACATGCTTCCACTTCCGATAAGTCCAAGTCCGCCACTATTGCTAACTGCAGCTGCTAATTCCCATCCGCTGCACCAAATCATTCCAGCCTGAATAATGGGTTTTTTTATACCAAATAACCTATTGATTTTGTTTTCCAAGTCAGAAAAATTTAAATTGATAAGTATGGTTACGAAGGTAAAAATTTATTTGGTGTTTATTTATTCAGAATTTTTATATATTTGCCTTATATGCGTAAAATAATAGTTTTAACTCTTCTGTTGTTTAGCTTATCATCCTCCGCACAATATGCCTATGACTTTGGCGTGCACCTGGGCGGATCCAACTATCTTGGCGAAATAGGTGGAAAAGAAGGCACCCGTAGAAATTTCGTTAGCGATATCAAATTAAATAAAACTCAATTTGCAATGGGCGGATTTGCCCGATACAAGGTTGTCCCTCTTATATCTGCAAAAGTAGGTTTGAACTGGTTAAGAATAGAAGGAGCGGATAGAAACTCCACCAACCCGGGACGCGTAGGCCGAAACCTTTCTTTCCGTAATGACATCATCGAAGCAGAACTGACAGCTCAAGTATTTTTTTATGAGATACAAGATCTTGGTCACACGTATAAATACCAAAACGATTTTAAAATGTATGCTTTTGCAGGTGTTGGTGCTTTTTTTAGTAATCCAAAAACACATTACAATGGCAGTTGGGTTGCCTTACAGCCTTTACAAACAGAAGGAAAAAAATATAGCCGTGTCAGTGCTTCTATCCCATTAGGGTTAGGATTGTTTTTTACACTGGATAGAAGACATCGTATTGGTTGGGAGTTTGAATGGAGAACAACATTCACTGATTATTTAGATGATATTAGTACCGTTTACCCAGATCCAGCTGATTTAAACAGCCCGGAAGCGATTGCCCTCTCTAATCGTAGAGGAGAATTGATAGGTGATCAAACAGGTGTTCCTGATCCTAGAAATTATGCTCCAGGCACTAAACGCGGAGATGCTTCGCATAATGATTCATACATTTCCACTTCTGTTTATTACAGTTATGTGATGAGAGGAAAAAGTAATTTCTACAAAGCCAAATTCGGAAGTATCTTTAAACGTAAAGGTTCAAAGAAACGGAAGATACGTGCTAAATTCTAACCTCACCCTAGCCTCTCTCCTTGAAAAAGGAGAGGGGTAACTAAGAAATTAGATTTATCAGTTAATCATATTGTAGAAAAATCCGGTATGCGGATACTGGATTTTTTTGTTGTTTCATAGGATCCTAGACTCGGCTCACTTCCAATCACATTTTGTAAACTTCATTAATAATAAGCTCTTAGTGGTGATAAATTATAAGTTTAAGATCAAAGGATCTTAGTCACCCCTCTCCTTTTTCAAGGAGAGGGGCTGGGGTGAGGTTAAAAAAACTGCTTCAACTTCGACAAGGGCTTTCTGATAAATGTTAGGAAATGAGGATTCAAACCGTTTAACTCCCAGGCCTTTTTATCCTCACGATTTGCATGGATCCTATTTTTTAAAGAGCTGTTGCTTTGGCCACCGGCACGCATTTTTACAAGTATTTCAGGAATATAAGAAGTGGTACAATTGTGTTTGTACAATAAACGTAACATCAGTTCATAATCCGCAGAAGATTTTAACGTGGTATTAAAACGTCCAAACCGGGTATAGCAATCTCGTCTTACAAAAAAAGAAGGATGAGGTGGCATCCATCCTTTTAAAAATTGATCGCGCAAGTATGCTCCAGCTTTCCAATTGCGAATAATTTTTGTCGTTTCATATCGATCCACATATTGCAAATCTCCGTAAACTGTTTCAGACTGTGCCGTTTCAAAGACCTTTACTACTTTTGAAATGACGGTATTATCTGCATAAAAATCATCCGCATGCAGAATAGCAATTATATCACCCGTTGCTAATGCTATTCCTTTATTTATGGCAAAATAAATTCCATTGTCTTTTTCAGAAATAACGTTTGCAATGTGCTCTTTGTATTGATCAATTATGTGAAGTGTATTATCGGTAGAAGCTCCATCCACCAGGATGTATTCAATATTTTTATAGTCTTGTAAAACTACTGATCTTAGTGTAGTTTCAATGGTGCTCGCATTGTTATAGCAAACTGTTATGATGGAAATTTTAATCATTAATTGCTCGTTTCCTGATTTTGACAGCTGGATTTCCACTGTAAATACTATCTGCATCCAAATTTTTTGATGCTACGGATGCCACAGTAAGGACTGAATGAGAAAAACAAGTAACACCCGGACAAATGATCGCCTTCGCTCCTACCCAAACTCCTTCTTCCATTATTATTTCTTTTACAATTAAATCAAAGCTTTCTTTCTTATAATTGTGGTTTCCACATAAAAGAAAGGCGCCTTGCGAAATACACACATTATCCTTCATTATCACATTTGCCAGATTATCAATCCAAACACCTTCTCCTATCCACACATTGTTGCCGATAGTTAATTTCCAAGGATATTTAATATTTACATGTGGCTTAATAATAACACGTTTTCCGATTTTAGAACCAAATGCCTTTAACAATCCAATTTTGACACGGCTAATAGGGAAAGCCGAATTCAAAAAAATTGCATTTACAATATACCATGCCGCCCGCTTAAAAGCATTAGCACCTGTATCATACCAAGTATTATCAAATTTTGACAGATCCGTTTTTGGCATTTTCAATTATATTTTCAAACATCAATTTCATAACATTCGCATTTTTATCTGAATTACAAAACTCCGTTGCGTATTGTTTTGCGTCTGTTATCATTGTTTTGTATTGGTCATCTGACATCAACAGGCATTTTTCTATTACCGATTCAAATTTAGCACTATTATTCAAATCTATATCCCATCCTACATTCTGTTTTTCGAGATGATTCCATGGGGTTTGATCACTAATGATGACTGGTCTGCCAGCAACAAACGATTCAACTATTACATGTCCGTAATTTTCATTTAATGTGGGTAAAAAAAGGAAATGGTATTTTCCTATAACAGCAGGAACGAATTCACTTTGAATTGCCCCTTTATATTCAACTTCATACCCCTTTGCGCGAAGTTGATTTATTAATACCATACATTTCTCCCAGTAGTTGTGATTTTCAATTGGGCCATACATATCAAAAATTAATTTTTGATCCGGCTGCAACTGAATTTTCATCAATATTTCAAGTGCAAATAAAATATTTTTCTTTTCGGAAATGCGTGATAAAAAAAGAAGTTTCAATTCTCCTTTTTTCTTTTCCAAGGACGACCCGGTTACTTTGTTGCTATACTGTAGGTTGGGCACTACTTCCACTTTTATAGATGACCCAAAAACATTGATACATTCTCTTTTTTCCTGATCAGATGTTGCATGCCAGGTAATTTTTTTATGTGATTTCATCAATTTAAAAAAAATAAGAAATATTTTTTTCTTCTTTGATTTTAGTTTTAACGCTCCTTCTCCTAACATTCCTCGGGGGGCTAAAACCACCGGTTTTGCAATGTCCCCTTTCTTATGGAAAAACAATGGATATAATGAGAAATATAATGAATACAAACTATTCAGATACACAATATCGTATTGAATTGTTGAGAGAAGCTGAAGGATATTTTTCCTGTTAAGAAAATCTCCTGATGCGTAAAAAACAGAAACACCTTCCTCTTGTTTTGTCCACTGATTACTTTTTATGGAGGAGTAAGGTGTTGGGTCGTTGAAATCGGTATTGGAGGTAATGATCAAAAAATTGAATTCATTTTTCAAATAGCTGACCATGGAGTGAACTGATTTAATGGGTCCGCCAGCTTTGTAGCCGGGAACATACCAATCAATAAAAACAAGAATTGTTTTCTTATTCATTAATACCATTTGTTTCTAACCAATTTTCTAAAACCACAAGGATCCAGAGACGTGACCAGCTAACTTTAGGATCATTATTTAGATATGCATTCCACAATTTTAAAACACCTTCTTCCTTGAACCCTTTTCTTTTTGCAAGTTTGTCGAGCATCAGTTCGCAAAAAGGCTTTAGTTCATTCCTCATCCATTTTTCAAAAGGTAATACGAATCCCATTTTGGGTCTGTTCACAATTTCTGATGGTAATAAGTCTCCCATTGCATCAATCAGTAATTTTTTTGGACTTACTACATTTTTAAACTTATCTGGTAGATTTATGACATACTCAACAAGTGTAAAATCTAAAAATGGCACCCTCACTTCCAGTGCATTGCTCATACTCATCTGATCCGTATCACGCAACAACACATTTTGCATATAAGTGGATATTTCAGCAATACTGATCGTAGTAACATCTTTATCAATTAATGGTAGGTTATTGTTCGCAAGAATAACTGAAACAGCATTTTTTACTTCTGAACCGGCCTCGTAAATTTCGTTAATCTGTCTATCCAACAGTACCTGCCTGCTTAATGCATAGAAACCCTCAAAATTCAACTGCTCTTGATTCAAATATTCAGCAATCTTTTCTGATGCAATCCCCGGTTTTATCTTTGTTAGAACCGTTCCACCAACCGCTCTAATAAATCTTGGTGTACTTTTTAGCAGGTTTTTTTTATTCAATTTAGCAAACCGCCTAAAAATTTCATATCCTCCGAATAATTCATCCCCGCCTAACCCTGATAAAGCCATTTTTATTCCTGCTTGTTTGGTGGCTTTTGAAACGATATATGTATTGGGACCATCGCCACTTGGATGATCCATCGCTGCCAATGCTTCAGGAAGTTGTTTTAAAAAATCTTCTGGATTTAATTTTATTTCGTGATGATCGGTATTGAATTTTTTTGCAACGAGTGCTGTATACTTGGATTCTGAAAACTCAGATTCATCAAATGTTACACAAAATGTTTTGATGCGTTCGGTTGATACCTTGTGCATCAAACCAACAACCGCACTGGAATCAATACCTCCTGAAAGAAAGGCGCCAAAAGGAACATCTGCTATCAACCTTCTTTCAACAGCGCTTGTTAGCAATTGGTTGACGTCCTTGCAAACACTTTCATAATTTTGTTTGACAGATGTGTTAATCGAGGAACTATTCAATTCCCAATACTTATGGATTTTTACTTCGCCCTTGTTAATGGTTATTGAATGCCCGGGAAGCAACATTTTAATTCCTTTTATAATTGTTCTGGGTGCATGAACAGTTTGGTAACGCAAGTAATCGATCAAGCCTTGTTCATCGAGGGTTGCCGGAATAAGTTTTCCTGCTATGAGCGATCTTATTTCGGAAGAAAAGCCGAATACATTATTTGAGTAGAGGTAATACAAGGGCTTTATACCCAAACGATCTCTTGCAATGAATAATTGCTGGGTTACATTATCCCATATTGCAAATGCAAACATACCATTGAAGTGATTCACACAATCACTTCCCCACCGGGCATAAGCAGCAATAATAACTTCCGTATCCGAGTTGGTTTGAAAAAGGTAAGCTTGTTGCTCCGTTTTCGCAACAATGCGTTGCAATTCAAATTTTAGTTCTTTGTAATTATACAGCTCTCCATTATAAACAATGTGATAACGTTTATCAAAAGAAGACATAGGCTGATGACCGGCACTGGATAAATCAATAATAGATAAGCGGCGATGTCCAAGGGCAATATTGGATTCAACAAATACACCATCGTCATCTGGTCCGCGATGCATTAAACGATTGTTCATAGCCGCAATTTTCTGCTCTGCCAGCTGTGCATCATTCAATCCATATATTCCATTAATTCCACACATATCGTAATTTCAAAAGGTCAATTACTAATGCGTTTGTAAACCTATGGATGATAAAAAATGTTTGGACTCCAGCATTTTTTTAATTCCATCTTCTAATGTAACAAGTGGACGGCCGAGGATGAGCCTCATTTTCTCATTATCCGGCTGGCGACGTGTCATATCACCATCTTTCAAAGGAGCTATATGAACAATTTTTGAACGTGATTCGGAAAGTTTAATAATAAGTTTAGCTAAATCAAGTATGGTACATAATTTATCATTCCCGATGTTAATGACATCATTCACCTGATGATCGTTGTAAAAACAATTCAAACACGTATCAACTGTATCATCAATATAGGTGAAAGTACGTGTTTGAGATCCATCACCATAAATAGTAATATCCTTGTTTTCGAGCGCATTCGCCAGAAATCGTGCAACAACAAAGTCTGTACTTTGACTAGGACCATAAGTATTGAAGAAACGAAAAATAGTAAAATTGAGATGATATTCCTGAAAATAACTTTTGCAAAATGACTCTCCAACGTTTTTTACAACCGCATACGGAACACGAGAATTAAGCGGTGTGGTATGTTCATGTTGAGGAAGAACCACCGGTTCACCATATACTTCTGAAGAAGAAGAATAAAACACACGTTTTACTGAAGTATTTTTACAAAGATCCAGCACATTTTTAATTCCATCGATGTCTCTCAACACTTTTACCGGATTTTCCTGTGTGCGTATAACACCAACAACAGCAGCAAAATGAAAAACATAATCAAATTTATGGGTAACCATAATAGAAGATATATCCATAAAATCATTTACATCCGCTTTAATAAATTCCCATCTTTCTTCATTGTTATTTGGTAATTTGGAAAGATAACCGGTGGATAGATTGTCAACGATAACCACATAATTGTTTTTATCCTGAATTAGTTTTTCAATTAATGCGCTTCCAACATTTCCAGCGCCTCCAGTAACTAATATTTTATTCATATCAATGATATTAATTGTTTAGCCCAGGTTGTTGGGGTTATTTGTTTTGCTTTCTCGGTACTCTTTTTTCCCATATCGGCTAGCTGCTCAACATTTGCATTCATCACCTTTTTTAAGGCCATTTTAAGCTCATTTATCTGTGTCGAGTTGTAAATATAGCCATTTAAATTATTCTCTACAAAAGCTGTATGTGCCCCTGTTTCTGTTGAACAAATGAGTGGGAAGCCGGCAGCTGCAAATTCATGCAACACTACTCCCCAAGGCTCAAAATGGCTGGGTAAAACAAATACACCCGTTTTACTAATATAGGTGTGTAGCTCCTTTGGTTGAATAAAACCGAAATGCTTAATTTTAGAATGTTCTACCGGTATTACATCCCCAGTACCCAAACACCATAATTCCCATTCATTTGGTGACTCTTCTTGTATTTCAATAAATGCTTTCCATAAATCCTTTACCCCTTTATGCTCCACATATCTTCCGATATATATAAAACGCTTTGGAAATTCACGTTGCTTTTGATCCTTGTTCAGTTGATATTGCTTATAAAAATATTCAAAATCACAGGAATAAAAACCTGTTAAAATTGATTCGTTTTTAAAGCCTAATCGCCTTGCATATTCATACTGAAGCTTTCCGGGAACCCAACAGTATGAAAAACGAGGATGTAAATAAAATGGTGAAAGCAGTGTAGCAACATATTGCTTTAAAGCCCCTTTCCAATGATTATCAAGCGTAAGAATGGTAACTGCCTTTGATTTGTATTCTTTACATATATGGAGATAGCCTTTATCAATCCAACCACTACATACAATAAGTGAAGGAGCGATCTTCTGCATTAACTGCATTAACTCCGCCTCATTGTAGTCATTTCTGTTATATACATTAAGGCCTCCAGGAAAATTAAACAGAAAGGGGGCCTCTTTATTAATGTCATAACGAACAACATGTACTTCGACCTCATGATTTAATAGTAGTGTTTCAACACAAGCCAAAAAATAACCGGCAATTTCAGTGTATAAAAAAACTATCTTCTTTTTTTCCATCTTCTAACTACTAAGAAAATTATTGCAAGTATTAAAAATGAAAATGCTGCTCCTGACCAAAAAAAATAATGCTGCATCATAACCATTATCAAATAGGGCACTATTCTAATATTAAATTGCTGATCCTGGCTAACTGTTTTTTCCCAGTAGTTCACATTGTATTCTTTAATTGGATTTAATTTTTCTCCCGTTAACGAAAGTCCATTAAATTTTACGTTGCCATCCTTTATAGTTACAATTAACACAGCATCCCTTGGGACATTGCGAATGGCTGTTTGCATAAATGTAATGTTTGTATTTTCATCTTTATCATAAAAAAAGGAGGCTGGTCCGTAACCAAGTGAACCCGAAATCCAATAAACCTGCTTGATCATTGCAATTTTTTTTAACAGCGGTTCAACTGTCTCTGTAAAATTATTTTTTCCAAAAGTTGTTCGCGTATTATTTTCAAATAATTTTTCATATTTTTTTATTCGTTCTGCCCAAACCGGACGATGCGAAAAAACAAATACATTTTTTATCGTGGCTGCTTCTGCCTTATTCAGAGCATTTTTAAGAAAATTGAGCTGTTCATCTTTAATACTGCCATCATTAACTTCTGTGTTTAATCCTATGAATAATTCAGATCCCGTTTGAAATGAGAACCATGTATTTCCATATATTTTTTCATACATATTATTATTTGCCAGGTCATGATTACCAACCACATTAAAAAAGGGCATTTGCAGTTTTTGAAATAATGAGCGGGAGTAATGAGTGGTGTATGTATCATTTACATCCAAAAACAGATCTCCCAGACTCATTAAAAAAGCCGGGTGCAATGAATTTATGGTGTCAATATTTGACAGAATAGAAGATGCAGGAAATGTGGAAATGTTGGTTGATTCTCCATGAAAATGCCCACTAACAACAAAGGAATAGTTGGCTGTTGTATCCTTTACTATCCGTTTATTAAATGGAGAAATTATTTGTCCCGATACATTCATCAGAACAAAGAACATATTAATCAATACAATCATCATTTTACTCCATTTCATTTCCACCATCATTTATTATTTTCTTTATCTCTTTTGTTTCTTCCGTATAGGGTGTATCATTAATTTTAAGGGAACAGTTTTTCTCTTTTAAATAAAGCTGCTGTACATTTTTTTGTGAAACTGAAAAAATCGAAACATCCGAAGTCTCCTCTATATTCTTATTTCCCAGGACTGCAATTCCAATTTTTGCATCTGAAATAGTTAAATCGCTTATAACACCATTGCATTGATTTTGGGCAACCAAACCGATATTTGAATTTTTAATGGTGAGTAATCTCCCATTTAATTCTGTACCTGATTGTATATTTAATCCAATTTTTGATATCGCATTCATATACACTCCATTTATCTGCAATTTACTCCTATGTGCGTTGATTGCATTCTGCTTACATGTTTCAAATACACATTTGCTGAGTGTTCCTTCCGAATAATCAATATTTATTGCATTTTCCATTTTTTGAAATTCACATTCAATCAATTCAAAATTTGAACGTATGAAATTAATTGCAGCTATTGCTTTACTGTTATAAAATTGGCAGTTTGTCAATTTCACGGATGATTCATAAAATGTTATCGCAGCAATTCGCTGCCATTGTTTATCATGAATAGCCGGCATATTCTTAAACAGTACATTTTTCAACACCGATTTTTGCGAGTTAATAATTTCTATTCCCTCCGATGTTGAATCACTCGATGTAATGGATATAGGAGTATCTTCCGTTCCTTCAAATAGGATAGGAGAATATGAAATCCATTTCGCATGGTTCCTTATATCAATTGATACCGCTGCACTTGCCAGTACATGATACCCCGCAGGAATAACAAGATCCTGATCAATTATATTTTTCCCACTTTTAATACTAATTATTCCTGTTTCCTTGTTCACATCCAGAAAAGGAAACTTATTGATGTTACCCTGGCGTTTTGCTAATTCTTCCTTTATAAATTCGTGATCCGTATGTGGAAAAGAATAGACCTTTGTTTCCATTTTCGTGGACGATCCAAGAATACAATAATTTATTTTAACACTATCTTTTAGTCTTTCGGAAAATTTTAAGTTCGCAGGCATCGGTGCAGCTACCTTCACAAAATCCACATACGTGTTTTGTTGTTTTGCCATAAGGATGGTGGGCTGAGAAAGCTCTACGTTAATGCCATTGATGGTTATTGAAATTACACTAACGGGCAATGCATCAATTGCTCCTACCTGCACACAAATAGAGTCTTTATTTACCTTATCCAAGTAGGCTTGTATTGCTTTTGGAGGATTTATTAGTTGAGTTATAATAGCTTGTCTTTTATAATAAGCCTCTTTCTCAAATTTTTTATGGGGAAATTCCTTATAGATTATCGCCAGATTTTGTTCCAATTCCTTATTTGACGAATCGAAAAAATGATCCAGGTAGGTTGGGGTTGCCATTCTTTCAAGCTGCTTCATGTATGCTGCAAAAAATACCGGATCGCTGAAAATCATCGAGTGCCAATCAGAATAATTTTTGGTATCCGCTATTATTCTGTATTTGTAAAACGCTGAAAGATCTCTGGAGCTCAAGTCAGTAAAGCTTTCATAAGCTACAGGTTCAAGTTTATTTTTTATGGGATCAAAATAGTATTTTACATCACTCCAATCGATACTATGCTCTCCTCCCACCAGGTCAATGATCGCATGGAATTTTGCAAGTTTTTCGATCTCAAATGCTTGTTCAACTGTTATTTTTTTACTTCTAAGCCCTTCAATTAATGCAATAGCCTTAAGATAATACTGTTTCTGAACAGAATCGCTTAACACACTTTCCTCTCTATATGCCTCCGGATTAGCCGAATAATAGGATGCATATTCATCAAAGGAATTTGTTTTTTTTAATTCATTGAGCCGGCTTACCCAATACAGATCAGGATTGAAGCGGAGTATGGGAGCCTTCATGTGATGATTGTTCTCGATCAGTTCATTTTCAAAATTTTCTTCTACAGCGTAAATCCCCCAATTTCTTCCATTCACCATTACTTCTATAAACTTATACCTTAATGCAATCACATCTTCTTGACTCATTAATTTGTGATAGATCCATTCGGCAATATACCCACGTGTTCCTGGGTGTTGAATACTGAACCGTTTCATACCCATAAAACTATTTTGTCCAGTGACCTTGATACGGAATGACCACTTATCTTCCTGCAAATGATCTGTCATGTGGCCTTTCAACCGCAGCTTTATTTTTATTTTTTCTCCTTTGTATTCAAGAATAGCGGGTACAAACTCTCCATCTATATCATTAACAATGACTCCTCTTTCAAGCGCACGTTTTCTATCCTTTTCTAATTTTTTAAATTTTTTATCCTCTATTTGAATTGATATTACTTCAGGCTTGGCTTTTCGTCCTTTGAAATAATTGGAGGTAACTGTAGAAACAAAATCGTATAAATTCAGGTATCCTTTTGATTCAGAAAGGTTGGACAATGTACGTAAGGACCAAATTCCCACGATTACAAAAAATAAAAACACTACACTTTTAATCAGAAACCGTTTTTTTAAAACTGTATCCCTTTCATTTGCTTTGATCGCAGTGTAGCCGTTTTTCTTTATTTGCATTATTTCAATTTATAGCGAGTACCTTTTCTTCTGAAATTATTTCGATTTTAGCGCGAATTGATTCACTGTTTATGAGTGTGAAAATAATTGCTCCTAGGATTGCAAATATACTAAGTGAGCCAACCAACCAAGATTCGAACATAGCTGTAAACGTAATTACGAAAAAAATCGGGAATGCTAATCTTGTTTTTTTTGCTGCTTTGATAAATACTAATAAATACGATCTAATAAAAATAAGAAGTCCAATAAGTCCTTGATCCATCCAAAAGGTAAGAAAGGAATTATGGATTCCCCCTTGGTGACCAAGCTTCGTTAACTCTCCATAATGCTGACGCATATAAAATTCATTGTAGGCAAATCCCTTTCCGATGAAAAAGTTTTCTTGAATTTGTTTCCAGGCAAAGTTCCAGGCAATATACCTACCGCTGGCATGTTCAAGTGTTTGTACCCTAAAAAAACCTTCCAAGCCAATATCACTAATAATATCAATAATATTCGCACTCAAAAGCTCGCCGACCAAGAGAGAAAGTATAAATACAATAACTCCAAGGAAAGGTGATTTTGTAAAGGCGTACCGGTACAAATAAAACATGAGTAGTGCCAATATTGCATTACGGGAATTTGTCAAATAAATGGATAAGACAAGAGCGCTATAAATGATGATACGCTCTTTCTTGGAAAACAATTGAGGAAAAAAATCATTTAATAAAAAAGTAATGATAAATAATAACACTGCGTATATCCCCAATCCATTTGGGTTACCCAACACTCCTCTATATCTGCCTGAATCAATATACGCAATATTAGGAGCAATATACCTAAGCAGAAAGCCTAGTAAAAGAAATGTAACCCCAAAAAATATCAATCGCCTTAAAAAATCGCCTCCTTTTTCACGATAAAGCTTTTCCATATAATTCGGAATGATCAAAAAAGATAAAAAGTAAGAAACTGTTTTTTGAAAACTCGTAAAGAAGAAAGGATCGCCAATGCTTTTGCACATGCTAATGATTGAAAACAAGGAAAAAGGTAAAAATATGATATACAGCTTATTTAAGGGATAAAAATCTTTAATGTTAAAAAGGAAATGCATTCCCAATATCAGGGCAACAATATTTTTAACATTTTTGGCAAAGAAAAATGGATCATACAAACTATCCGAAACAATCAGGATAAAAATATAACTGATGAATAGCTCTTCAAACAGTCCTTTTCTTAACATTATAAAAAAGAAGAAGGGAATTATCCCATAAATAAATGTACCGGTAACTACGCCCAGTATCATCCACAAAGTAAAAATGATATATAGCTGACTATTTTCTTTGTAATATTCTATCACTTCTAAAAATTTTAACCTCAAATATACCACTAAAATGGTGGTTTTCTTACTATTTTTTTACTGTAATTGACTCACTGCCATGCAAGTGAAAAAAAACATTCAATTGATCTGCTTGTAATTGCGGGCGTTGTTTTGCAAAATCAATCATACCTTCTATATTATTTTTCCATTGCTGGTAAGATCCAATAACTCTCCATCGATTAATGTGTTCTTTTATTTCCGGTTCTAATACTGTTCCAAATTGATTTATTTTTTCAACTACAGAAGGAGAATAAAAAGTGTTGTTCAGATGAAATTGAAACCTGCTTAAAAACTCCTTTCGAAATGTATTATTTTCAAGTAAGGCACTAAAAAGAATACCTGTACTTCCTTCAGTTAGAGCCTTGTCAAGGATATCGGAACGAGGAGTACTTAACCCATTATAATTGAACCCCCAATCGGTATCGTATAACATCCACCTCCAGCGTCCATCGCATGGGTGTTGATCGGACTTACCATCATAGCGCCAAAATTTTACATTATTATTTGGCCAGTCACTATTGCAGAAGTAAACATTTGCTATTATAAAATCCATGAAACTTTCCAATGCAATTTTAGAATTTACATATTCATAATTTACTGAATCTGAAAGTTTATGATGTTTAACAAAATCAAGAAGCGAGGAGAAAGCAGAAGCATTATTTTTATTCCCACTTATGACACGCCCGTTTAATTCAAGAATAGTTAAACTATCTGCTGGAATATGATATTTATTTGCCAGATAGTACTGATCGAAACGATCTCGAATATTGTGTATTCCCCAATATTCACCATTGATAAATACAATTGATGGTCGATAATCCTGAATATCCAGGTTCGTGTCCTTCATCAATGATTGCATAAATGCATCTCTAAACATGGTCTTATCCCAATCATTACCTGAATTTCTCAGTATAAATGCGTTATAGGCCAATTGTTGTTTATTCGCAAATAGATCATATACAAGTTGCTCTTTCTTATATTTTTGCCCAAAAGATACACGCAATGATTTTTGAGCAAATCCCCTTGTTGCATTCCCATTTATGCGAATACCTGCATTTGTTTCAAAACCAAGGTGTCCATCTGGTTCATAAAATTCAATATGGGCCGTCCTTTCCGCATCTTCACCATGCATCAAATAATTAGAGGGATATTCCCACCAAGGTAAATCAAGTGGAACATTTTTACGGATGTAATTATTTTTATCACCATAATTTTTCCCCATAACATAAATGCCCTTATTGTATCCGAAGAAATCCTTCTCATTTATACACAAAGAAATGACAGGAAAGGAATAGCGTTGATTTCCTCTTTCGTCAATGAAAAAAGACCGAATCAATTCTTCACTTTTATTATTTTTGTCATCCACTACAATCGCCCGCAAAATAGTGCCCCTGTAAATTTCTCCTAAAGGAGGTTTCCATCTTGGGGAGGTTGGTATATCCGCTAATTTTTTTCCAACAGATGTGTACGTATCAATTGTAAATGGCGTAGTATATTCTATTGATTCCAATGATGGTTCAGATCCATCAACAGTATAGTAAATACGACTACGCAGGTTAGTGCTTTTTAATTTTAAAATAAGGGCTGATTTATAAAACCCGCCTCTTTTATCACATTCAGGAGCTGTTAATCCTGGAGAGTGATGCAATGCAGGCGTTTCTTTTTTGGAGGTACCAACAAAATTTAAGGTGATCAAACAGGATAGTAACAAACAAACAATTATTAATGCCCCTACAACTTTTAGTTGAGTTGAAATTTTAGCCGATTGTTTTTTTATCTGTTTCATGTGTAATTTAATTACCTGAAATCTTCACATGATGATTATCAAATGTGTTTATGACTGTTATTTTTTTAAAATAACACATATTCTACTCCTTGCAAGTATTTGGAGTTCTTGGTCATTTTAAATGGCAGTTTACTTCCAATTTCTTTTCCCTGTTCTTCCAGTTTTGAATCATATTTTAACTCCACTACCACAGAACGAGGACTTTTCACTTTATTTAAAAATGTATTTTCATTGTAAGAGATTCGATAAAATAGCAGATCTGTATCAATTGTAATTCTAAACTGTTTATCAGCCGAAATAAAATACTTGCGTGAATATGAGTTTAACAGTGCTGGTTGCATTGCTTGCAGAGAATGCGCTATGATGGATGGAACATGTTCGGAATCCAATGCTTTTATCAATTGCTCTTTAGAAAACTTTTCATCCAAACAAAAAGGAGTTAATGGATAATTTCTTTTTGTTCCAAGCAATCCTTTTTTTATTTTAAATTCCAATACGGCTTGATCAATTTGTCCAAATAATTTTCCATACCAGCGAATACGAGCCTTTGTGCGTTCTGTATCACCTTCCAAATTACCATAGTAACTATCAAAACCAAGTGTGTCGAAATAAATATTGTTGACTGTACGTGGATGATATATTTGAGTGAAACAAGCGGGATGATATTTCAATAACTGCTCTACTTCTGATGCGGAGTAATCCTCAATCAAAAATTTGCGTTCATGTCGTAATGCTTCCGTTTGCTTATTCTCCAGTTGGGACATTCAGAAATAATTGATTTATAAATCCCTAGTATTATCCATAAATGTTATTGCTATTGAGCCATCAATTGCTTTCAATGCATTTTTTGCTGTTTCCAATTGCTCAAAATGATCGAACTCTACATAAAAAGAAGCTTCCATTGCATGCGCATTATCATCACTTCGCTTCAGTTTAACAGAGGAAGCATGTTGCTTCAAAACATCAACAATTTTTGTTAAGTTAACAGTATTTGTTGCATTGCTTGTAATTGTAAGATATAAATTTTGTGTTTGAATATCTTTGCTAAAACGGTTGTTAAACCATATCACCAGAAAAAAACCAACAAAAGCTACAATGGTCAATACAGAAAGTCCTGCACCACAGCCTAAACCTATGGAAATGGTCAGAAATAAATAGGTAAGCTCTTCCGGTTCTTTAATAGCAGAACGAAAACGAACAATTGATAATGCACCCACCAATCCTAATGATAGTGCTAATGATGACTTTACCACGGAAATAATGAACATAGTGGTAATAGCCAGCACAATAAAATTTCTTGCAAAAGATTTTCTATTGGACAGGGAATTTCCATATTTTACGTATAGCCTGCCCAGCAAAAAAGATAAAACTGCGCATACTAAAAAACTAAAAATAAAGCCAGGAATGGCTTTAGGTGAAAACCCTGAAAGATTATCTGCTATAAAAGCCTTCATTTTGTTCATCATATAAATAGAATTAATTCAAGCAAAGCTACTGTTTTTTTTGACGCATTTTAGTAATGCTATCAATTGTTTTGACGATAATTTGCTCCCATGTAAAATGGTCAGTTACCCGTTTAATTGATGCTGCCTTCATCTCCAGAAGTGTATTCTCCTCTATTGCTATCATCGCTTGCATAACTTCTTTCAGCGCTTCAATGTTTCCAGGCGGAACAAGGATTCCATTTTTTTTACTCACCAATTCTCCAACTGCTCCTACATCACTTGCTATAATAGCCATTCCTGAGGCCATGGCTTCCAAAATAACAGTAGGCATACCTTCGCTATAACTGGGACATATTAAAACATCTGCGGCTAAAAGAATATTTTTTATTTTTTGAACATCGGATATCGCTCCGTGATAATAAATATTGGGCGATTGTAATTGCTTTTCCTGTGGAATAGCGCCAATTAATTCTATGGTAAAGGAATTTTCAGGTAGTAATTGCTTAATAGCTCTTGTCAACTCTTCTATCCCTTTCCTTCGTTCGTAGCGTCCTACAAAAACAAATTTACGTTTGGGGTTTACTTTTAAAGGTATCTGCCTGATCCAGGACGAATCGATTCCTATGGAAATCTGACTTATTTTTTTTGAAGGTATGTGCTTACTTTCAATAATAGCTGTTAATTTACCACCCAAAGAAAAAACGATGTCCGCACTTTTCATCGCTTTTAATACCGGAGATCGGAATAAATACTGTTGAAGTTTTGACTTAAGATTTGCCGTCTGTTGAAACATCTCCAACCCATGAAAATTGATTCCGACAGGGGCTTTTAGCTGATCCTTATTCTCCAATAACTTCATACCGGTTAACCCCTGAACATATATAAAATCAACGGGTGCATTTTTTTTTAATTGCTCAAACACTGCAGCTGAATAAGCATAGGACTCCCGGATGTAATGACCAGGCAACTTATCTAAAACAGGGAATGGAATAAAATAGCATCGAATAAACTCCTTTTCCTCCTTTGAAAAAACAGTAAGCTCCTTCTCATCAGGTTCATTAGGAGCAGTGTGATATAGATCTACTTTTATTTTATTCAGTGCAAAATATTTAGCTAAATAAAACGAATGTTTCTGCATCCCTCCTATGACATTTGGATAAATACCATCTGTTAATAATGCTATTCTCATTATTACTCTCTTTTATATGAAATTCGTGACGATAACAACGTAATATTGAAATTCAAGGCCATTGATAGTTAGCTCAATAATTTATTATAAAATTCAAACGTAATATTTTCAGCGTAATTATTTTTAATCTTTTTTTGTAGCGTTCTTGCCAATTGCTCTGCTAAAGTCAAATCAGCACACAACAATTTCAGTTTCTGATACAATTGATCCGGGTCATCCTGTTTAAACAACAATACTTCTTTTTCATTTTGAAATAAATCAGAAATAGTTAACGTATCCGGAGCTACCACAGCCATTTGTGCCGCACCGTATTCAAATATTTTATTTGGAGCGCCATACCAGTTGGAGCCCGGCATGACACCAATATGCAGTTGCTTTTTTATTTCAACCAAAGCAGCTCCATCCATAAAACCAGTTAATGTAATGTGTTTTTTATAGGGTGATTGGTCAGCTAATTTTTTTATAGCATCATACTCCATCCCAAAGCCAACTAAAAAAAGTTCAACATTAACGTTTTCCTTTTTTAGTCTATCAAAAACCTCCAGCAATAAATCAATGCGATGCCATTTTAAGAAAGAGCCGATAAAGCCTATTTTTATAGGTGAGCTATTGAATTGCTTTTCAAGAAAATCAAATCGTGTGTAATCTACATTTTGATGAATGGACACATTCAGATTTTTTGCCGTTAGCTTATTTAGATACTCTTTAACGGCATTAGAATACGCAACAATATGCTTTGCCTGCAATAATGTTTTCAGTTGTCTTTGCAGAATCTCGTTTTTAAAAAAAAGCTTATTCCCGTTAAAAAAAATATACTCCTCCAGAACCGGTGAATCATAAACAAGAATTAAAGGAATGTTTTGTTGTCGAGATACTTTATATCCTACATCAGACGCATAATTATAAAACTCCAACACATAATCATACGTTCCCGCAGCACTGATGTATTGAAACAACTGTTTCATGTGTTTAAACGTCAGTATATCTTTTAGAAGGTGCTTTATACTTTTGGGAAGAGCTTTTTTTAATATTCCGGATTGCTGAGGTAATTCAGCACGTTTATGAAGCGTGCGTTGTTTTAACTGATCGAATGGAATCCCATTGACAACAACAACCATCTTATTTTTTTGCAGGATCTCGCACAAACAAAAAATATAAGAGCCAAGCGCTGATTGACGGTTCATGAGCTCTTCCGTACTTTTTGAGTATACGAGTAAAACCTTTTTCAACATTTTTAAGCGTAAAATTTATTGATCAGGCTAACGACAAGTTCTACATTTTCATCTGTCAATTCATAAAAAAATGGAAGACGTACCAAACACTCAGTATAGCGATCGGCTTGCGCCAATGCTTTACCGTTATACTTATTTTGATAATATGGGCTCTTATGCAAACTGATGTAATGAAATACTGTATAAACACCATTTGTTTTTAAGTAATCAATCAAGGCTACGCGTTCTTTTCCGTTTTTACAAACCAGATAAAACATATGCGCATTGTTTGTAGCGTAAGCCGGAAGAAAAGGCAGTTGCACTTTCCCTGCTTTTTCCAATGGACTTAACCCTTTGTAATAGTTACCCCATATATGTTTACGCTTTTTCTGAATATCATCAATATTTTCAATTTGTGCATACAAAAAAGCTGCGATAATATCAGATGGCAGGAAAGAAGATCCAATGTCTACCCAACCGTATTTATCCACTTCCCCTCTAAAAAAAGCAGAACGATTTGTTCCCTTTTCACGGATTATCTCAGCTCGTTTAATAAACTGTTCGTCATTAATAACAAGCATACCACCTTCACCTGAAATAATATTTTTTGTCTCATGAAAAGAAAAAGCAGCCATGTGCCCTATGCTTCCCAATGGTTTGTTTTTATAATAGCTATCAATTGCCTGAGCTGCATCTTCTACTACAAATAGCTTATGCTTGTCAGCCAGTTTCATAATGGCATCCATATCACAAGCTATACCGGCGTAATGAACAGGAACGATCACTTTTGTTTTAGGAGTGATCAATGCTTCAATGGCTGTAACATCCATATTTGGATTTTCTGGACTACTGTCAACAAACACAATTTTAGCTCCTCTTAAAACAAAAGCATTCACGGTAGACACAAACGTATAAGAAGGAGCGATGACTTCATCTCCCTCTTTTATATCCAATAAAAGAGCAGCTAATTCCAGCGCATCCGTACAGGAAGTTGTTAGTAATACTTTTTTAAATTTATAACGTTCTTCAAAAAAATGATGGCATTTTTTTGTAAACATCCCATCTCCGGAAATTTTACTTGATAAAACAGCCTGATACAGATAATGTGCTTCTTTGCCTGTCAGGTACGGTTTGTTAAAATCGATTATCATACGTTTATGAATAAATTTTAAATATTGCAATTCAAGTTTTCCAAATGTAATTTTTTACCTGATCAAGTTCTACATTCACCAATAAATCCAAGATAGAAACGGCATGTGTAAAAGGTTCAGCCATTTGCCTGTAAGGAGGGTATCCCGAATAATTCTTATAAACCAGTTGGATGTTATTGTCTTCAAACAATTGTTCTGATCCTGATAAATAATCTCTTGCCGAAGGTCCGGAAATGTAAGTACTGGCATCCAATTGTTTTAGCACATTTATGAGGCGATTCACTCTATCACCTGTAAGATCCATTTTTTTGGAATCCACGAAACGTGTTTGAATACCAATCATTTGTGATATGGTTTCGATCAAGTAACGGTCCAATTGAACAAGTGAATCCCATTTTCTCTCCAGGTATACATCATTTATCAGCTGCTCTATTTGTTTAAAGAAAGGAGCTTTTTTATATGCATAATAAATGGATTTATGATGCAGTGCCTGCCAGGATGAATCCTCTATTCCAACTTCGCTGATTTTTAATTTTACTGCATCCTTTGAAATGGGAATCGTGAGCCATTGATCCCCGTTTACAGAACGTATTTTATTGCGGTTGCGCCAGTCGTTTTTTGTATACTGTACTTCATCGTAATATACAAATACGTCCGCGTCATTAATTAAATCAAAATATCCTTTCCAGGGTATGTAATTCGATTGCAGGATTACAACTTTCAAACTAATGCCTTTTTAATGTAAAGATAAAGCCGATCTAAAATAATACTATTAAACTATTTTAGGTCTTTCTCCAATTTTCTTTGCCGGACTTCCAACATAAATGCCCCAAGGTTCTACATCCTTGTTCACAAAACTTCCCGCACCTATAACCGCACCCTCACCAATGGTTACGGGCATGATTACACTTTTAGCGCCGATATACACATCATTTCCTACAACAAGTTTTCCTCCGACTGCTTGTGCGGCACCTTCACCCAAACCATCTACCATCTTAAGTCCGGCAGCATGTGAGTATGTAGCGGATAAAAACACCGTACCTGGTCCTGTTGAAACACGGTCACCAAGAATGGTTGTTCCTCCTCCCCAAAAAACAGTATGTGGTTGTACATCCGTATGTTCTCCTATCTTAACACCTGTTCCTGCGAAAATGAATACAAAATCGCCGATCCTGCAATTGTCTGCAAGGTCAACCATATGCGGAAATGTTATTTTTGCCATTGGATAAATTTTTACATTCTTTCCACATGACCTGAGTTTATCACGTACATTATTTCCCATGAACTCAATACCTTCTAGCTTATACATTGTTTCTTCTTCCATTTTTTTAGGTTTAGATTATAAGATAACAAAAATAAAAATATTATTCATTAAGCGATTCATTAAACATTTTTTTCCTTTTTTCCAGCAGGAAACCAAATTTATTCTTGTCAAGCTCTTTCTGGTAATCCAATAATAATTTTTCAAAATTATATTGCGGGCTCCAGTCAAAATCTTTTTTTGCCTTCGTGTTGTCGTATACAAAAGCATCCATTTTGTGAGTCTTTTCAGGTAAATACACCAGTTTAGGTGCTGTCTGATCTCCCCAAAATACGCTTGCTATTGTTTCAACTTCCTCTTTTAACGTAAGACGATAACCCGTGCTGATGTTATATAAGCCGCCTGCCTTTTCGTTTTCCAAGGCCTTTATAAATGCAGCTACAACATCCTTCACATAAATAATATCCCTGCCTACAGTGATATCTCCCCAAACTTCCAATGGTTTACATTGTTTTGCATTTTCAATAAATGTCTGAAACCCTGTTTTAATAGGCTTGCCTTCTTTAAATATTTCAAGATGAGGACCAAAGCCATACACCGGAGGCAAACGAAAGATGACAGCTTTGATGTTATAATTGGCTCGATAATATTCCACACAATCCTGTGCAGCACTTTCTGAAATACTAAACATCGAATACTCCCCTTCATACTGTTGCGCTCTTCCGTGCTCTTCTTTTATTGGAATGTTTTTATACCACAATCCAGAGGTATTTCTGTGTGAACTTGCATAAATAATCTGTCCTATTTTATTTTTTCTGCAAAACTCCAATATATTTAAAGTTCCTTTTACATTGATATTTACATAGTCCTCCGGCGTATAAGACGTATTGAAATTGGCTGGTTGAAGCGCTGCCAAATGAATTACAGCATCATATGTATGACTATTCAATTTTTCAAAATCACTTTTAGCCGTTATGTCTACAGGTATATAAGTAATCCCTTGTTCCTGATAATAAAGTTCGCCAACCGAGCTTATATCCGTAGCCACTACTTCACAGCCCTGGTTTAATAATTCATCAATCAGATACGTACCAATAAAACCAGCTGCTCCAAAAACGAGTATCTTTTTTGTCTTCATACGAGTATATTAAAAATTACATTTTTCACGTACATGAAATAATGGACGTTGTCTAACTTCCGAATAAATATTTGCAAGGTACCGGCCAATAAAGCCCAACATTAATATAATGACACTCCCAAAGAAGAAAAGAGCAAGCATAATAGACGTAAAACCCGGTAGAATATCATCCACTAAATATTTTATGAGATAATAAATGGATGCGGTAATCGTGAAAATAAAGATGATCATTCCTAAATAAATCATAAAATTAAGAGGCGCTGAACTAAGGCTGATCACAACTTCCACCATCAGGTTAAACCGCTTGAAAAAGGTATAATTACTTTTTCCTGAATGACGTTTTTGATTTTCAATGGCAATCGTTGCTGATCGCATACCAATATCATTGGTTATGGCTGATACTGTTCGATTGATTTCACCATATTGATTGAATTGGGAAACAAAATTTTTGCTCATCCCCTTCATCATC
>C688J18823_10000359_pt1 | contig 26283 bp, 30 predicted proteins | sample HopSoiMetagenom1_FD_18823 | JGI IMG/M metagenome (IMG submission 18823) | reverse complement strand
CCGACACCATGAAGTCGACGAGGTCCTTGAAGAACGGACGCTGGCGGTGCACGGCGTAGAAACCTTCGGCTTCGGCACGTGACAAGTGCATCATGCGAGCGGCCACGACGCGAAGGCCGGCTTTCTCGAATCGAGCCAGGATCTGCCCGATCACGTTTTTCTTCACTGCGTCGGGTTTGATGATCGAAAGGGTGCGCTCCTGCGCCATCCAAGTGCTCCGAATTGGGGACCAACGAGTAGCAAAATTTTCTGAAATTTTAGCAGCTTACGCGCCACTCTGGCACCCATCCCGAGGTTTTTTGCGCAGCCGCGAAGCGTTGATCGACGCCGAGGCCCGGCGCCCACACCAGCTCGTCGCCGCGATAAAGAAGCGGTAATTTTTTCCGTTGCCACGCCGGCACGCCGGCTTCCTGGAAAAGATTCTTCAGCGTGCGCCGCGGCCGTCGCGCATCGGGCTGCAGCCGCTCACCGCCCGAGCGCAGGCGCACCTGAAGGCGACCGTCTTTCAACCACTTGGGATCGATGCCGGCGCCGCGCGCGCGACTGAAGCGCAGCTCTCCGCCTAGCGCAGGCACTGCGACTCGCCGCTCTCCGCGCCAGTCAACCGGCTGAAACGCGCCCTGCTCCCTCGCCCGTTCCAAGACGACCGATCCGCGGTACACGCGAAGGCGGGCGCCGTCGTGCTCGATGAGCGTGCCGGGTGCCGCCGAGGTGAATTGCTTCAGCATCTCGAGGAGCTTCGCCTCGCTCGGCGCACGCAGGCCTTGCGCAGACAAAAATTCACGCAGCAGCGCACGAGCGTCCGCGTCGCGGCGGCCGAAATGACCCGCGGCGCGGGCAAGTGCCTCGCGCCAGCGCGGATAGCGCTTCGCCAGCAGCGGCGCGACGTGCAGGCGGATGAAATTGCGCGAAAAAAGATCCGACGCATTGCTCTCGTCCTCGACCCACTCCAGGCCGTTTTCGCGCGCGTAGTCGACGATCGATTCGCGCGGCACGTCGAGTAGCGGCCGCAATAAGACACGGCCGTCGACCGTCCCGCGCGCCGGCATCCCGCTCGCGCCACGCGTGCCCGCGCCTCGGAGGAGGTTCAAGAGCACCGTCTCCGCCTGGTCGTCGAGCTGGTGCGCAAGCGCAAGCACTTCGAACGACAGCTTGCGGAAGGCCGCGTAGCGCGCCGTCCGTGCCGAGGCCTCGCTTTTTTTCAGCAGCCGGACGCGGCGCACGGTTAGGGGAACGTCGAGACCCTTGCACAAGGTCTGGCAAAAGCGCGCCCACTCGTCGGCGTTCGGGCTGAGGCCGTGATGGACGTGAGCAGCCCGAAGGTTGATGCCTTCCTGGACTAGGGCGTGCAGCAGCACGACGGAATCGACGCCGCCGGAGAGCCCGATGACGAAACGTTTGCCGCGGACATCTACGATCGCGCGCCGGACGGCGGCGGGGACTTCAGCGCTCCTGGGCTTCCTTGAACTTGCCATAGCCCATGAGCCGTTCCAGCCGGCTTTCGACCAGCTCTTTCGGCTTCTTCTCCTGTAGCTGCTTCAGCGCTTCGGCGAGTGCGCGCTTGAGCGCCTGGAAGCTGGCCTGGGGATCGCGGTGCGCGCCGCCGAGCGGCTCGGGAACGATCTTGTCGATGAGCCCGAGCGTCTTGAGGCGGCTCGAGGTGATGCCGAGTGCCTCGGCTGCATCCGGCGCCATGTCGGCGCTGCGCCACAGAATCGACGCGCAACCCTCGGGCGAGATCACCGAATAGGTGGCGTACTGCATCATCAGGAGCACGTCGCCCACCGCAATGGCGAGCGCGCCGCCCGAGCCGCCTTCGCCGATGATGGTCGGGATGATCGGGGTGCGCAGGCGCGCCATCTCGAAGAGGTTGCGGCCGATGGCCTCGGACTGGCCGCGTTCCTCGGCGTCGATGCCGGGATAGGCGCCGGGCGTGTCGACGAAGGTAAACACCGGAAGCGAGAACTTCTCGGCGAGCTTCATCAGCCTCAATGCCTTGCGGTAGCCCTCGGGCTTGGGCATGCCGAAATTGCGCGCGATCTTCTCCTTGGTATCGCGGCCCTTCTGGTGGCCGATCACCATGCACGCCTGGCCGTTGAACCGGGCAAAGCCGCCGACGATCGACGTGTCGTCGGCGAAGGTGCGATCGCCGTGCAGCTCTTCCCAGTGCGTGAAGAGTGCCTGCACATAGTCGAGCGTGTAGGGACGCTGCGGATGGCGCGCCACCTGCGCCACCTGCCAGGGCGTGAGCTTGCCGTAGATGTCCTTGGTGAGGGTCTGGCTGCGCTTGGTGAGGCGCTGGATTTCCTCGGAGATGTCGACCGCCGAGTCGTCCTGCACATAGCGCAGTTCCTCGATGCGCTGCTCGAGCTCCGCGATGGGCTGCTCGAACTCGAGGAAGGTCGTCTTCACAATAGGAAGGAGCTCAAGGACAGGTCAGTATTCTACTGGGACCGGGTCGAGCGAGCGCCACAGGTACCAGGTGGCCACCGAGCGCCAGGGTCGCCATTGCTCGCCGAGGCGCTGCAGGGTGCGCGGCGAGACCTTGCGGCCCTTGAAGTAAGCGAGCTGGATGCCCTTTTGCAGCCCGAGATCGTCCAGGGGAAACACGTCGGGCCGCAGGAGGTTGAAGATCAGGAACATCTCGGCCGTCCAGCGCCCGATGCCGCGCACCTCGACCAGCTCGGCGATGATGTCCTCGTCCGTCATGTCGGGCCATCGGTCGACATGAATGCGGCCATCGGCGAAGTGCTGCGCGAGGTCGGCGATGTATTCGACCTTGCGATCCGACAAGCCGCACGCCCTGAGCTCGGGCCGCTTGCGGGCGAGCACACCCTGCGGCGTGATTTCTCCGACGCATGCGCATACCCGATCCCAGACGCTCTGCGCCGCCTTCACCGAGATCTGCTGGCCGCAAATCGCGCGGGCAAGCGTCATGAACGGCTCGCCGCGCTTGGCGAGAAACACCTTCGGATGCTCGCGCATGATGCGCGCCATGGTCGGATCCTTCCGGGTGAGGGCGCGCTTCGCGCGGTCCCAGTAGTCAGGCTTCATGCAGCGGCAGGTTGATGAGCAGGTTCTGCGGCTTCATGCGCACCAGGCCCTCCTCGTCCGCGGACAGCGCGAGATAGACCATGCGCCCCGCGATGTCCCCGCGCATGGCGCGCGGGTCGTCGAACTGGAGCGAAAAGAGCGCGAGGATGCGCTGCATGCGGCCGTGCTCGACCTCGGCGCCAGACCACAGCTCGTTCAGGATGACGGTGGATTCGGCATCCAGCCCGATGTGCCACGCCCAGCGCGGCTCGTCGATGCGCCGGATCGGCTTCACCGCGACCTTTAATTGCAGGAAATGCGCGATCCACGCTTCGATCACCCGCGCCAGCGCGTCGAGCGCCGGCCGGCCGTAGGTCAGGCTGATCACCGTGTCGTAGCGCGATTCGCGCTCCCAATAGAGCGCGGCATTGCCCCGATCGAGGACGTCCAGGTCGACCTTGCCCAGGCTGCCCTGCGCCTCGACGATGAGGCGGCCGATGCTGCCGTAGCGATTGCCGGCGGCGTGCATCTCCACCGTCTCGCGGTCGGCAAGCAGCGCATGACCCTCCTGAATCGTTGCCTTCTGCTCGCGGTAAAACACCTCGGCGGCGCGCAGCATCAACGGCTCCTCGCAGCCGTCGAGAAGGTTGCGCAGGATAACGTGCACCATCTGCTCGATGAAAAGCGGCGGGATGGCGACCGGTGCCTTGAAAAGGCCCTGGTAGCAGGCTTCCACCGTCCCCGCGTCGAGCAGCCGGTCGCGGAAGCCGAGCACGACGCGGTAGTTGTCGCGCGCGTCCGCGTCCTCGATGGCGTCGAGCTCCGCTTGCGTCAGCTGCCGGCGCGGCTCGGCCATCAGCGCGGCGTGCAGCCGGTGCTCGTTGGGGCCGGACTCCTCCACCGGATCGATCTCGGGGCGCAGGTAATACGCGCGCAGGAAATCGTCGGTGACTCGCAGCCGGCCGGCTGCATCGCGTTCTAGGAGATGAAAGCCGGAGTTACGCCAGAAATCAGGCAGGGGCGATGACCAGTCGCGAATTGGACGCGACGTGCTGCTTGAGGAACTCCATCTGGTCCGCGAGTATCCGGCGGTTGGTGAGGATCAGGTATTCGGCCTTGTTCGGCACGTAAGGCGCGTACAGGAGCTCCATGCCGCATTCCTGGGGCAGCCGGTTGCGCTTGTGGCCGTTGCAGTGCCGGCACGCGGTGACGACGTTCATCCACGTGTCGCGCCCGCCGCGCGAGAGCGGCGTGATGTGGTCGCGCGTCAGGCGGAAATAGTTGAACTCGCCGCCGCAATAGCCGCACATGTGGCGATCGCGCCGGAAGAGCTCGCGATTGTTGAGCGGCGGCACCTGGTTGAAGCCCTTCGCCGCGAGCGCCTTGCCCTTGATCGCGATGATGGAGTGCGCGGTGATGCTCGAGCGCTCGCCGGTGATGCGGGAGATGCCGCCGTAGTAGGTGAACGTCGCGTCGCCTAGGGTCCAGGCGACGAGATTCTTCGCGTAATAGAAGCACGCCTGCTGCCAGCTGATCCAGCGGTGGGGGACGCCGTGCGCGTCCAACGAAAGAATGAGCGGGCTATCCATTGGCAGGAATCGTGCTTCGCGATTCTGCCCAAGGGCTACCGGCTTTGCAACGCCCGTTAAAACAAGGGGCTGTGAAGGAATCCTCTCAGTCGGTCTTGTCGACGGCCTGCTTGAACCCCTGGCCCGCGGCAAACGCCGGCAAGGTCTTGGCGTTGATCTTGATCTCCTTGCCGTTCACCGGGCTCCTGCCGGCGCGCGCCTTGCGCTTGCGCGGAAGAAAAGTGCCGAAGCCGACCACCGTGACGCGCTTGCCTTTCGCGACGTTCTCGACGATCGCTTCGAACACCGCGTTCACCGCCTCTCCGGCTGCTGCCTTGCTGAGATTTCCCGCTTTTGCCGCGACCTGCACCAGATCGGCCTTGGTGACCACGTGTGGCATTCGCTTTTTCCCCCCGACTTGCTTGCGTTGCATCNTATCCAAACCAAATCCGAAAAACAATGGAACTTGGCACGCGCGCGGACAAAGCATTTATGATTACGCGCAGAGGAGGATTCACCATGCACGTAACGCGCACGCTTGCGGCCGCCGCCATCATCGGCGCCGCATCGGCGACACCTTCGGCTGCGCAAAACACGCTCACCTACTCGAGCTGGGTGCCGCCGACACATCACCTGACGATCTGGCAGCAGAACTGGACGAAGGACATCGAGAAGGCGACCAACGGCCGCGTCAAGTTCCAGGAGCTGCCCAAGGCTCCGGCGGCGGCACCGGGCACCTTCGACGCCGTACGCGATGGACTGGTCGACCTTTCCTACGTGACGGCGAGCTACACGCCGGCCCGCCACATCCTGCCGCTGATGGCGGAGCTGCCGGGCGCCGGCGAGACCGCCGAGATCAACTCGGTCGCCTACTCGCGCATCCATTGGAAATATTTCCAGAAGGCCGGCGAGTACAAGGGCGTGAAGCTGCTCGGCGTCTGGACCCACGGCCCCGGACAGATGTTCACCAAGAAGCCGGTCAAGTCGCTCGACGACTTCAAGGGCCAGAAGATCCGCACCGGCGGCGGCATCGCCGAGCAGGTGGCGAACGCCCTCGGCGCCTCGGCGTTCGTGAAGCCGGCGCCCGAGTCGTATGAGCTCCTCAATTCCGGCGTGGCCGACGGCGTCTTCTTCCCGTTCGAGTCGATCGTCTCCTTCAAGCTCGACAAGGTGATCGGCCAGGCGACCGTGTTCCCGGGCGGCCTCTATAGCTCGGCGTTCGGCTTCTTCATGAACGAGGACAAGTGGAACAAGCTCGGCAAGGAGGACCAGGCCATCATCGAGAAGCACTCGTACGAGTACGCCGCGCGCTCGAACGGCCAGTCGTGGGACCGTGCCGACAAGGTGGGCCTCGACGCGCTGAAGAAGGCCGGCGCCAACATCGTGACCGCCAACGCGGCCATGCAGGCCGAGGCGAAAAAACGCTCCGGCCCCATCATCGAGGACTGGGTGAAGAAGGCATCCGCGAAGGTGCCCAACGCCAGGCAGGCGCTCGACGAATTCCATCAGGAGCTGAAGAAGCTGAGCTCCGGTAAGTAACCCGGGATTCCTCTACTATTGGGCGCGGTCGATACCGCGCCCTTTTTATTTCATGAGCGCCCCCGAGCACAGCTGGGAAAGGAAGGTCGATGCCGTGCTCGGCATCGCCTCCTCCATCCTGCTCTTCGGCTTGATGGTGCTCACGTTCTTCGATGTGGTCGGGCGCTACCTCCTGAATCGTCCGATCCGCGGCGCGTTCGAGGTGACCGAGCTCGCGCTGCTCGTGCTGATCTTCGCCGGGCTGCCGCTGGTGTCGCACGCCGACGAGCACGTGACGATGGACTTCATCGACCGGCTCCTCGGCGAGCGCGGCCGCGACATCTGGATCAGGGCCATTCACGCAGTGTGCGCGGCGATCATGTTCTTCATCGCCTGGCAGACGTGGATCAAGGCCGGAAAAATCGCCGGCTATGGCGACACCACCGACGTGCTGCGCATCGTCGTCGGGCCGTTCGTGTACTTCATGACCGCAATGCTGGCGCTCACCGGCGTGATCCACGTCTTCAAGGTGTTCGTGCCCGGTGCCGCGCGCGGCTCGCAGGCCACCACCTGAGATGATCGAGGCGCTGATCGGCCTGGGCTGCATGCTGGTGCTCGCGTTCCTGCGCCTGCCGATCGCGCTCTCGATGGCCGTCGTCGGCTTCACCGGCTACGCGTACATGCGCGGGTGGAACTTCTCGCCGGCCTTCGCGATGGTGCAGACGCAGATCTACGAGACCGGCCGCAACTACACGCTGTCGGTCGTGCCGCTCTTCATCCTGATGGGCAACCTCGTCACGCGCGCCGGCATGTCGCAGGAGCTCTATCGCACTGCCTATGCGTTCATCGGCCACCTGCGCGGCGGCCTCGCCATGGCGACGATCGTCGGCTGCGCGGGCTTCGGTGCGATCTGCGGCTCCTCGATCGCCACCGCGGCGACGTTCGCCAAAGTGGCCTATCCGTCGATGAAGAAATTCGGCTATTCCGACGCGCTCGCGACCGGCGCCATCGCCTCGGGCGGCACCCTCGGTATCCTGATTCCGCCCTCCACCATCATGGTGATCTACGGCATCATGACCGGCACGAGCATCGGCAAGCTGTTCGCGGCCGGCATCCTGCCCGGCGTCCTCGCCACCGTGCTCCTCTGCCTCGCGGTGCAGTACGTGACGTGGCGCGATCCGAAGGCCGGACCGCGCGGCGAGCGACTGTCGTGGAAGGAGCGGTTCGCCACGCTGCACGGGCTCTGGTGGTTTGTCGCCGTCGGCGTCGCCGTCGTGGGAAGCACGCAACTCGGCTGGCTGCCGTCGGACGATGCCGCGGTGCTCGGCGCCATCGCGGTGTTCCTGCTCTCCCTCGTGTACAAAGGCGTGACCAGCGTCATCGCCCTTTTCGCACTCGTCATGGGCGGCATCTACGGCGGCGTCTTCACCGCCGTGGAAGGCGCCGGCGTGGGCGCGTTCGGCGCTCTGGTCTTCGCGTTTGCCCGCAAGACGCTCAGCTGGCGGGCGCTCTACGCCGCCCTCGTGGAAAGCGCGCGCACGACCTCGATGCTGTTCCTCATCCTCATCGGCGCGCTGATGTTCGCCGAGTTCGTCAACATCACCACCATGCCGACCGACCTGAAGGCGTTCATCGAGCGCATGCAGGTCGGCCCGGTCGTCGTCGTGGCCGTCATCATGATCATCTACGTCCTGCTCGGCACGGCGATGGAGGAGCTCTCCATGATCCTGCTGACCGTGCCGGTGTTCTTCCCGCTGGTGGTGCACCTCGGCGTCGATCCGATCTGGTTCGGCATCCTGATCGTGGTGGTGGTCGAGATCGGCCTCATCAGCCCGCCCGTCGGAATGAACCTCTTCGTTCTGAACACGCTCCTGCCGCAAGTGCCGACGCGCACTATTTTCCGCGGCGTGCTGCCATTCATGACGGTCGACTGTGTCCGGCTCGCCATCCTCATAGCTTTTCCGATCATCTCCACCTACCTGCCGAGCTTGATGAGATGAAACAGGCGTTCATCGACCGCGTGAGCCGTGAAATGGCGACCGACTTTCCGGACGCCGATCTGCCGCCGCGCGAGGCGCTCGCCGCCGCGTGCCGCATCCTCGCGCGCGAAGGACATGAATCGGGCCTTGCCGGTCAGGTCACCGCAGCCGCCGACGATACAACCTGGTGGACGCTGCAGTTCGGCTACGGCTTCGACGAGGCAAGCGCCGAGCGCATGGTGCGAGTCGACGACGACCTGCAGCCCCTCTCCGGCGGCCGGCCCAATCCCGGCGTGCGCTTCCACGTGTGGATCTATGGAAAGCGCCCGGACGTGAAGGCGATCATCCACACCCACGCGCCTCATGCGTCCGCGCTAGCCGCTACCGGGCAGCCGCTGAAGACCATCCATATGGACAGCGCGATGCTGCACGGCACGGCGCATCTTGAGGAATGGCCCGGCGTGCCGGTCGCCGACGACGAGGGCCGCATCATCAGCGCAGCCCTGGGCGGCGCGAAGAGCATCTTGCTCGCCAACCACGGCCTGCTCACCGTCGGCTCGAGCGTCGAGGAGGCCACCTATCTCGCGGTGTTCTTCGAGCGCGCGGCGCGCATGCAGCTGCGCGCGATGGCGGCCGGCGGATACAAGGAAGTCAAGCCCGAGCTCGCGGCCGAGGCACGCGACTTCCTGCTGCAGCCCTCGATCGTGCGCGCGACCTTCGCCTATTGGTCTAGGCAGTCTTCCCATGGGTGACCGCGCCGCCGTGCGCTGATCCGACCAGCGCCGCGTATTTCTCCAGCACACCGGTGACGGGCGCGCGCTTGGGCGCCTTTGCCGAGCGGCGCTTCAGCTCCGCCTTGGGCACGAGGAGCTCCAGCACGCCGCGCTTCGCGTCGATGCGCACGCGATCGCCGTTCTTCACCAGCCCGATGGCGCCGCCCGCCGCGGCTTCCGGCGAGACGTAGCCGACCATCATGCCGCGCGTCGCGCCGGAGAAACGTCCGTCGGTGAGGAGCGCGACCTTTTCGCCCATCCCCTGTCCATAGATGAGCGCAGTGACGCCGAGCATCTCGCGCATCCCGGGTCCGCCCTTTGGGCCCTCGTAGCGGATGACCAGCACCTCGCCCGCCTTGTACGCGCGCCGCTTCACCACATCGGCGCACGCCTCCTCCGAATCGAACACGCGCGCCGCGCCTTCGAACACCAGCGACTCGAGTCCGGCGACCTTGATCAGCGCGCCTTCGGACGCGAGATTTCCCTTCAGGACCACTAATCCGCCGCTCTTCATGATCGGCTCGCGCCGCACCACCTCGCCATCTGGACCAGCCTGCGTCCGCAGCGCGGCTTCCAATGTAGAACCCGAAAGAGTGAGGCACTCGCCGTGGAGGGCACCGTGCGTCAGCAGCGCCTTGAGAACGGAATAAACACCGCCAACCGCATGCAGGTCCTTGGCGAGGAACCGACCACCGGGCTTGAGATCCGCGATGAGCGGCGTGCGCTTCGCCACGCGCGCAAAGTCGTCCATCGAGAACCGGATGCCGGCCTCGTGCGCGATTGCCGGGATGTGCAGCGCGGCGTTCGTCGACCCGCCGGTGGCGGCCACCGCGGCGCAGGCGTTCTCGAGGCTCTTCTTCGTCACGAGCTCGCGCGGCAAGGGCCCGCCTTTGCGCACCAGTTCCATCACCGTGGCGCCGGCGCGCTGCGCAAGCGCTCTGCGTGCGTCGTCAACTGCGGGCAACGTCGCTGATCCAGGCAAGGCGAGGCCGAGCGTCTCGGCGACCATTGCCATCGTGTTGGCGGTGAACTGGCCCGGGCACGAGCCAAGGGTGGGGATGCAGACGCGCTCGAGCTGATCGAGCTCCTCGCGCAGCATGTCGCCGGCCATCACCGCGCCGACGGCTTCGTACGTATCGAGCACCGTGACGTCACGGCCTTTCCATTGCCCCGGAAGCGCGGCCCCGCCATAGACGAATACCGACGGCAGGTTGAGCCGCACCATCGCCATCATCATTCCTGGCAGGGTCTTGTCGCAGCCGGCGAAGCAGACCAGTCCGTCGTAGGCGTGGCCGCGCGCCACCGCCTCGACGCCGTCGGCAATGATTTCGCGCGAGACGAGCGAATAGCGCATGCCGCCATGGTTCATCGACATCGAGTCGGCCACCGAGATCGAGGCGAAGTCGAAGGGCACGCCGCCGTGCTCGCGCACCGCAGCGGCCGCCTCGCGGGCAAAGCCGCCGAGAAGCGCGTTGCACGGCGTCACGCGGCCGTCGGTCGATGCGACGCCGACGAACGGCTTCGCAAGGTCGGCGTCCGACAGCCCGAGGCTGCGCAGGAACGCGCGGTGCGGCGCACGGTCGAGGCCTTCAACCGTGATGCGGGATGGCAGCTTCTTCGTACTCACGAACGATCTCTTCGATGGAGGCGCTGTGCGGCAGGCCGAGCTCTGCCGCGCGCTTCGACAGCGTCGCCTTCGGCGCACTGTCGATTATCTTCTGCAGCGCCGGATCCGGCTCGAAGCGCACCTTGCCGCGTGCTTTCGGGCGCACCGCGTCCCACATCTGCTGCGCGCTTACGCTGATACCGGTGACGAGCACGGTGCGCTTCGGACCCAGTTCCTCGACCTGCGCAATGCGTTGGAAAGCCTGCACCACCTTCGTCAGTGAGATGCACGCCAAGCGCGTCTGCGGCACCACCGGGCAGACGTAATCGCGCCCCGCGAGCGGCTCGCGGATGATTGCGCTCGACCAGCCCGATACTGCGGTGTTCGCTGTTCCGGGCCGCACGAGCACCGCCGGCAAGCGAAGCGCGCGACCGTCGATGAATCCACGGCGGCTGTAGTCGTCGATCAGCACTTCGCCGACGAGCTTCTGGGCGCCGTAAGACAGGCGCGGCAGCGGCGCGGTTTCATCGGTCACCGGGTCCGGTAGATGGCCGCCATACACAGCGATCGACGAGGCGAAGACGAACTTTGGGCAATGCCCCGCGAGCCGGCACGCTTCGAGCAGGTCGCGGGTCGCGTCGAGATTGACCTTGGTGCCGAGCTCGAAGTTCTGCTCGGCGCCGCCGGAAACCAGGGAAGCGAGATGGAATACGACGCCGACCTCCGGTGTCACGAGAGAGCGGGCGAATTGCGGATACGCGATGTTGCCGACCACTGCGCTCTGAAATGGCATGCTCGTCTGATCGGTGGCGATGACATTTGCGGGGCCAAGCGAGCGCACCAGTGCGGAACCGATGTAGCCTGCCGCTCCGGTGACCAGTATTCTCATGCCGCAGCTATTCTAATTAGGAGGAGATGATGCTTCGAGGCGCTCTTGCCTTGACGCTCGCGCTGGGCCTCGCGGCCGCGCAGGCGCAGAACTACCCGACCCATCCGGTGAAGGTCGTGGTGCCTTACGCAGTCGGCGGCTCCGCGGACATCTACGGACGCGTGCTCGCCGCCAAGCTCTCCGAGGCGATGGGGCAGGCCTTCGTGATCGAGAACCGCCCGGGCGGCGGCGCGGTGCTCGGCACCGACGCCGTGGCGAAGTCCGCGCCCGACGGGTACACCGTGCTCGTGATGTCGAACACGCACACGGTGAACGAGACGTTGATCCCGAAGAAGCCCTATGACCTGATGCGCGACCTCGCGCCGGTCAGCGGAATCAATTCGCAGGACCTGCTGCTCGTCGGCTCGCCGAACCTGAAGGCGAGCAACCTGAAGGAGCTGATCGCGGCTGCGAAGAAAGAGCCCGGCAAGCTGAACTACGCCTCGTCGGGCCCTGGCACGCCGTATCACATGGCCGGCGAGCTCTTCAAGCACATGGCCGGCCTCGACATCGTGCACATCCCGCATAAAGGCTCCGACCAGGCGCGCACCGCCGTGCTCGGCAGCCAGGTCGACCTCATGTTCGACGCGATCAGCACCATCGTCGGCCAGGTGCACGCCGGCAAGTTGAAGGCGCTCGGCACCACCGGCCAGCACCGCTCGGCGGTGACGCCGGAGATCCCCACCATCGCCGAAGCGGGCGTGCCGGGTTATGAAGCGACGATCTGGCTCGGCCTGATGGCGCCGGCGGCGACCCCGAAACCGATCCTCGATCGGTTGAGCGCGGCCGTGAACAAGATCATCAACGCGCCCGATGTGAAGGAGAACTGGGGCAAGCAGGGCGCGGTGCCGATGGCCATGACGCCCGACGAGTTCGGCAAGTTCCTGCGCGCGGACATCGCCAAGTGGGCGAAGCTCGTGAAGGACACCGGCATGAAGGTGGACTGAACGCTACTGCGAAGTGATGTTGGCCGCGCGCGCGATGCGCGTGTAGAGGGCGATCTCCGAGGCGATCAGGCGGTCGAAGTCCTCGGGCGACGTCGGGCGCGGCTCCATGCCGATCGGCGCCCAGCGGCCCTTCGTATCGTCATCGGCAAGGATGCGGCCGATCTCCGTATTGAGCCGTGCGAGCACCGGGCGCGGCAGCCCGGCCGGACCGAGAAGCCCGAACCACAGCTCCTGCTGGTAGCCGGGCACGCCCGCTTCGTCGATCGTCGGCACCTGAGGCAGCAGCGCGTCGCGCGTGCGCGAGGAGACGCCGAGGCCAACCAGCCGGCCGTCGCGCACGAGGTTCATGCCATTTGCGATCGGCGCCATGAAGAACTGCACGCGGCCGGCCACCGTCTCGCCCATCGCTTCAGGAATGCCCTTGTGCGGCACGTGCACGACGTCGATCGCCGCCATGCTCTTGAAGATTTCCGCCGCGAAATGGGTGCCGCTGCCGACGCCCGCCGACGAGAAGTTGATCTGCCCGGGACGCGCCTTAGCCATCGCGATCAGCTCGGGAACGCTCTTCACCCCGAGGGACGGCGGCGCGACGAGGAGATACTTCGAGCTCGCCGTCTCGGTGATGCCGGTCAGGTCCTTCACCGTGTCGTAGGGCAGCTTGCTGTAGATCGCCGCGGCCGCCGCGTGGGCGCTCGAAACGGAGAGCAGCGTGTAGCCATCCGGCGCCGAGCGTGCGACCTGGCCCGCCGCCACCGTGCCACCGGCCCCGGGCCGGTTCTCGACGATGACCTGCTGCTTGAGCCGTTCCCCCAGGCGCTGGGCGATGTGGCGCGCGGTGATGTCGGGACCGCCGCCCGGCGTGAAACCGACGACGATGCGCAGCGGTCTACTGGGATAGTCGTCCTGCGCACGCGCCGAAGGCGCCACGGACGCCACCGAAAGGACTAGAGCCGTGACGACAAGCACCTTCTGGCTGGCCATGTTTCTCCTGGTGGTGGTAGCCGGGATCGGCGGCATGTTCCTGTACGGCTGGGTACGCCGCAAGGACAAGATGCCGAAGGTCGCGCCGCTGCCGCCTGACGACGACGACTGGAAGTAGCGCTAGTCCTTGGCTGGGGACGCTACGGGCTTCCCCTTCTCGACGATGTAAGTCGCGAGCACCTTGGCCGGGCCGCTGCCGACGTTCTTGCCGTCGTGCACGATTCCCGCCGGAACGAAGAACGTTTCGCCAGCCTTGAGCGTGCGCGGCGGCTGACCGGCGACCTGCAGCTCGAGCGTGCCTTCCATTACGTAGCCGAGCTCTTCGCCCGGATGCGTGTGCTTGCCCGCCGCCCCGCCCGGCACGAACTCCGCGACCACCTGCACCGCGTGCCGGTCGGCGACGCTGAGGTTCTGATCCTGCAGCATCTTGCGTGTGAATCCCGGCTGCTGCGCGTAGAGCGCGGCCACGAGGCCGAGCGAAAGCGCGATGCCGCCGGCGAGCATCCATTGCTTCTTCATGACTCCCCCTTTTGATCTAAGTCGAAACCGCTTCCAGCAACTTCATCATCGTCTGGTCGGCCCAGTAGTCCGGGTCCTCTTCGATCTTCGCGTCGCCGCGCGCGCGCAGCGCCGGATCGACCTTCTTGCGCTCGCAGAAGCCATGCCAGAACTGCTTCACTTCATCGGCCGTCATGTCGTCGGCGCGGCGCTTGGGCGGGGGCTTTGTCATTTGGCGAAGGAGATGATCCAGAAAATCGCGGCGAAGCCCAAGGGCAGCACGAAGGCGAAGCGCAGCATCGAGTGCATGCGCCGGCGGTCCGTGACGTCGAACTCGGGCTTGCGGTTGTATTTCTTGGCGCGCTCGTTCACGGCCTTGTTGATCATCATGTACTCGAAAATGACCAGCAGAGCTGCGATGGCGAGACCGATGAGCAGACCTTGCAGCGCTGAATCCATGCGGCCGACTGTAGCCTAAGCCTCGAAGCGCGACAAATCAGCGGTAAATGAGGAAGCTTTCACGCTCGGCAAGCCAGGAGCGCTCGTCGGGCGCGGCCGCGGCGTCGAGGTCCCCGGGCTTCGCCGCGGCATCGTCGACCCACCGGCGCAGCAGCTCCCCGCCATTGATGAGATCGATGGCGAGGCGGTCGCGCTCGTACTCATAAGCGAAGTCGCGCCACAGCGGATACTCCGGTCGAAGCGAGCGCAGCGCCTTGAACGCCGCGGCCACCACGCGCCACGGCCGAAAGGCCTCATGTGCATAGACCGGCGCTTCGGCGTGGATCTGCAGGCCGCCGCAGAGCTTGCCAGCGTGCTTGTGGAAAGTCGGCTCGAACCAGCATTCGCGCAGGCGGCATCCGCCGAGCCACTGCGGCGCGAGGGCCGTCATCCTCTCGAGGAGCGCGCGCGCATCGATATCGGGCGCACCGAGCACCTCGAGCGGGCGGGTGGTGCCGCGGCCCTCGGAAAGGGTGGTGCCCTCGAGCATCACCGAGCCCGCGTAGCAGCGCGCCATGGCCAGTGTCGGCGCGTTCGGGCTCGGGTTCACCCAGACGCGCTCGCCGGCCGGCCAGCCGAAGCCCGGCGCGTGGCCGGGCCGCCAGCCCTCCATCGCGATCACTTGCAGATCGACGTCGAGGCGCAGCGTGGCTTTGAACCAGCGCGCGAGCTCACCCATCGTCAGGCCGTGGCGCATGGGCAGGCTGCCCGCGCCGACGAAGCTTTCCCATCCGGCGCCGAGTCGCGTGCCCTCCACGGGCCGCCCAGCGGGGTTCGGCCGATCGAGCACCCAGACGCTTTTCCGGTGGCGCGCGGCGGCCTCCAGCACATAGCGCAGCGTGGTGATGAACGTGTAGACCCGGCAGCCAAGGTCCTGCAGATCGACGAGCAGCACGTCGAAGCTCGCCATCATCGAATCCGTCGGGCGACGCACCTCGCCATACAGGCTGAACACGGGGATGCCGTGTACCGGATCGACGAAGTCGGGCGACTCGACCATGTTGTCCTGCTTGTCCCCGCGCAGGCCGTGCTGCGGCCCAAAGGCCGCGGCGAGCTTGAGATCCGTCAGTCCCGCCAGCGCATCGAGCGAGTGCACGAGCTCGCGCGTGACCGAAGCCGGATGCGCGAGCAGCGCGACGCGCCGTCCGGCGAGCGGGCGGCGCAGGTTCGCGTCCTCGATCAGCCGGTCAAGACCGAAGTTCATCTAGAGCGAGCGCGAAGGACTCGGCGTGGTGGAAGTCGGGCTGCCCTGGCGCGTGCCGCAGCGCCCAGTAGGAAAGCGCGCCGTTCTCATCCTCCGCGATCACGGCGAGCCCGATCGCCAGAGGCGAGCGCACGTACTCGGGCGCAAGCCGGGCGAGATCGACGAGCGCGGAGAGATCCAGCCGGTCTTTCGTCGATTCGATCGCCACCTGCGGATCCAGCGTCTCGTCGACGAGCGGCGCGCCCTCGCGATAGCGCGTGAAGGCATACGCCGTCCATTCGCCGGAGGGGGCAAAGTTGAACTCGTGGTAGCTGGTGCCCCGCCGCGCGCGGATGAACACCTCGCAGCAGGTATGGCGCCAGAGCTTCCAGCCAATGCGCGCCGGGCCCGGCGGCGGCACGCGCAGGCGCGCGGTATCGCCGGATATCGAATACGAAAGGGCGAGCTTTCCGTCCGCGGAGCGGGTCGCGTGGGCAGTAACGGCTTGTACCGCATGGCTCGGAGCGTGCGGATGACGGATGAGTTGAGGCATCGACGGTGAGTCTCTCCACTGGGTTTAGATCACGATCTCGCGGGCGGCGCCGCGCACGTCCATCTCGTATTCAAGGCCGACGACCGGCGGGCGTGCGACGTGCCACGAAAGTCCGCCGGGCATCGCGCCGCGCTCCGCAATGAGAGGTCCGACGAGAGCGCCGATGTCGTGCACGGTATAGGCCTGCGTGCTCACTGCGTCCGCCCACGAAAAGCCCAGCCCCTTGAGGCGGTTCTCCATCAGGTCGACCACGAAGCGAACTTTCTCGGCGAGCGCTGATGGCGACGTATCGCCGTAGCGCACGGTGCGCGAGGCGTAGCCTTCCGGTCCGCCGCGCACCTCCGCCCCGCCGGCGACGATGAAGCTGCCGCGCCGCGAGGACGACGGCACGGTATACGAAAACGCATACAGCACGGGCTCGCGGGGCTTGTCGTACTGCGGGCAGACGTTGGTGCGCGCCACCGGGTTGATCTCATCGCGGTAGATTCCCCAGCGCGCGAGCGTCTTCACGTACACACGATTGAAATCCTCGAAGCCCTGCTCGGTGAATGGCTCGGCTGAACGCAGCTCGCATGCTGCAAAGGCAGTGCTCGGTCGCCCGAGCGAGGCGAGGTGCGCCTCCACGGCGGCGAAGCCCGCCGCAATCGGCAGCGCTCGCGCGAAGCGCGCGCGCTCGATTGCGAATCCCGATTCGGCGGCGACACCGCTCGAGAACTGGAAGCCCGCCTTAAGGTAACGATAGCCGCCGGCTTTGAAAGCGATGACATCACTCATGATGGAATTCACGCATGCGCCGATTATCGCGTCATAGTGCTCAAAACGCGACGCGGGATGTCGCCGCGTGTAACGCAGCGCTCCTACAATCGAAGCGTGCCGCAAGAACTGCAACGCTTGAGAATCCTGGTCGCCGACGACGATCGCGATGCCGTCGGCACGCTCCTTGAGCTCTTGCGCGACGAAGGCCACGAGGTACGCGGCGTGTACACGGGGCTCGACGTGCTCGATAGCGTGCGCGATTTCGCGCCGGACGCGGTCCTGCTCGACATCGGCATGCCGCACATCAATGGCTACGAAGTGGCGCGGGAACTGCGCCTACGCTACGCGAGCGCGCGGCCGCTCCTGATAGCCGTCACGGGCGCAACCAGGCGGGCGACCGGCTGTTCGCCCAACTGGCCGGATTCGATCACCACATCGCGAAGCCCTACGACCCGGCCGACCTGCTGCGCGTCCTACCGGCGGCGCGAAATGATCTCCAGCGGCTCTAGCGGCCGGCGCGCCGCGGCGAGGACGCGGACGAATTCCTCGGCCGCGCGCAAGCGTCCCGCATGGTTCAGGTGCCCGCCATCGTCGGTATAGGCCGGCACCATCGCCGGCGCTTGCGTCCCATCCCACTGCACGGTGGCCTGCGTGCCGTCCGGTGCGACGGACTCGATGCGCGCGAGATCGAAGATCGGCTCCCGGCCGGCATACGCGCGCCGCAGAAGGGTGTTGTATTGGTCGCGCTTCACGTTATCGAGGGTGCCGTTGGGGGCGCGGCCGAGAAGCCGCTTCACCCACGCTTTCGGCCCCCTCTGCACCGTAGTCAACGGCAGGGTGACGTGGACGAATATCGTGCGCGGGTTCTTGACGCGTAGCTCGTCGATGGTCCGGCGGTAAGCGTCGAAAAGCGCCGGCATGTCGGTATCGGCCTTGATATCGACATAGCAGAACTTGACGAGCGCCAGGTCTGCCTGGGAGCCCTCGCCGAGGGCGAGCTTGAAATTGGCGAGCTTGCGCAGCGGATCGCCGTTCTCCGGGACGAACAGGTGGCCGATGCCGGGACCGGCCAGGCGTGCGGCCTGTGGTAGCTCGGCGATTTTCAGCGGCCGGCCCGCCGCCTCGCTTAGCTCCTGCAAGCCGTCGAGGATGTTCTTGCCCACCGATTGGTGGCCGAAATACACGCGTTCCTGGGCCACGAGCTTCAGGTCGTCGGCCAGCGTCGCGGCCTGCAGAGCGCCGGAAATCATGAGGGTGATGGCAGCCATGACGATGCGGGACATGGCATCGATGATAGGCACCGCAGTGCACCCCCCATGCAGCCGGCCTTGCGCCGACTGAACTAGTTGGCAGCCGGGGTCGCGGATGCGGCCAGCGAAGCACTAATTAACACGTCAAGGCGCCGGTTCCGGCGTATCTTGCGCGTGGGAGGAAGTCGTGGGCACCCATACCACGCTGGTGATCAACCCGAAGGGTGGATCCGGCAAGACGACCGTAGCCATCAACCTCGCGAGCTACTTTGCCGCGCAGGGAGTGCGCACCGCGATCGTCGACTACGACCCGCAGGGCTCCAGCCTCAACTGGCTCAACCTGCGCAGCGCCAGCCAGAATCCGATCGTTGCGGCCAACGCCGCTCCCCAAAAGACTGGCCTGCGCACAATGCGCATGCACATCCCGCCCGAAACCCAGCAGCTCGTAATCGACGCGCCCGCCGGCGCCACCGGGTTCGTGCTCCAGGAAATGCTCTCCCGGGCGCATTGCATCCTGCTGCCGGTGGCGCCCTCGGCGATCGACATCCACGCCACGGCGAACTTCATTCGCGACCTGCTCCTCACGGGCCGCATCCGTTCCCGCAACATCCGCCTCGGCGTCGTCGCGAACAAGGTGCGCAATTCGATGCCGACCTACGCGCCGCTCGAGCGTTTCCTGAAGTCGCTCAACTTTCCGATCATCGGGCGCCTGTCCGACTCCGACGCCTACCTCGAGGCGGCCGAGACCGGCGTCGGCATCTTCGAAATGGAGCCCTCGCGAGGCTCCGCGGAGCGGACGCAGTTCATCCCGGTCGTCGAGTGGGTGGGCGGGCCGCTGAAGAAGGTCGACGACAAGGTCGTCGCCCTGCGCTCGACCGACAAGCTGCCGATGCAGTCGTCGATCCCGGGCATCCTGCGCAAGGTCTGGCAGCCCCGTACGCCCGCTTCCTAGCCTTATCCCTGCGTCTTAAGTCTTCGCCGCGCTTGATTTTCGCGCGCGCGCGCCTCATGATCCGCTGCGGAATCAACAAGAAGAGGGAAATACCCTCCAAAGAACATGAAGACCACCCTGGTGATCAACCCGAAGGGCGGCGCGGGCAAGACCACTGTCGCCACCAACCTGGCGAGTTATTTCGCCTCGGAACGCATCCCCTGCACCTTGATGGACTACGACCCGCAAGGGTCTAGCCTCAACTGGCTGCGCCTGCGCCCGCACGAGCTGCCGCGGATCCACGGCGCCAATGCCGCGCCCGAGAAGTTCGGCCGCCTGCGCAGCTTCGAAATGTACGTGCCCCCGGAAACGCGCCAGCTCGTGATCGACGCGCCAGCGGGCGTCAGCGGCGTGCTGCTGCACGAGATGCTCGAGCGCTCGAGCTCCATCGTCGTGCCGCTCGTGCCGTCCGTCATCGACCTGCACGCCACCGGGAATTTCCTGCGCGAGGTCCTATCGATGCGGCGGCTGCAATCCTCGGGGGTGCGGCTGGCCGTGGTCGCGAATAAGGTTCGCCGCACGATGCCCGCGTATGCGCCGCTGCAGGAGCTCCTGGACTCCCTCGGTATCAAGCTGCTCGCGCGCCTGATCGACTCCGACGTCTTCATGAAGGCAGCCGAGTGTGGCCGCGGCGTCTTCGAAATGAACGCCGGCCTCGCGGTGGCCGAGTGCCGCCAGTTCAGCGCGATCGTCGACTGGCTTACGGACGCGCCGGCGAGGTCCCTCCCGCACTCCCTCCCAATGGCAGCGGCTTGAGCGATCGCAGGTAGGCGAGCAGCGGCTTCATGTCCTGCTCGCCGATGTTCTTGTACCAGCCGTAGGCCATCGGCGGTTTCAACGGCGTGCCGTCCTTGCGCACGCCTTCGCGGATCGCGCGCGCGATCTCAGCATCGCTCCAGCCCTTGAGTCCCTGCTCGTGCGGCGTGAGGTCGCGCGACACCGCCACGCCCCACGGTCCGCGGAAGGGATTGCCGCCGGCGCCGGCCTTGGTCATGTCCGGCACGCCTTTCACCCACGGCGTATGGCAGTCCATGCAGTGGCCGAGCGGCCCGGCGAGATACTCGCCGTATTTCACCGGGTCCTTGCGGCTCGGTGCGCTCACCTTCTTCACCTCGGGCCCATAGCTGGGCGGCAGCTTGATGCGGTACTCGGACTTCGGCACCGCGTTCTTCACCGGCGGCTGCGCGCGCAAATAGGCCACGATCGCGTCCAGGTCCTCGTCGGCCATGCCGCGATAGAAGATGATGGGCATCGGCGGCCCGATCACCGAGCCGTCGGGACGGATGCCCTCGCGGATCGCCTTGGCGAGCTGCGCGTCGGTCCACTTGCCGACACCGGTGTCCGGATCCGGCGTGATGTTGGGCGCGTACGCCTTGAAGGGCTGCTCATCGAACACCATCCCGCCCGAGAGCCCCTTCTCCATCAGCGGCCGGCCCTTCTCGCCGCGCTGCACGTGGCAGTTCCCGCAGGCGACGATGCTATTCATGAGATAGGTGCCGCGCGCCAACCGGTCGTTGTCCTGCGCCGAAGCGGCCGTTGCAACGAGTGCTGCGCAAACGAACAGTCTGACCATCGTTATCCCCCCTTAATTTTTTCGCTTTTTATTCGATCGCGTCGGTCTCGGCAAGCCAAGTTCGCAGGGCCTCGTTGAACGCGTCCCGGCGCGTCACCATGATCCAATGCCCGGTCGGAAAGGCGATCACCCGGTTCCCGGCTCCTGCGGCGATGCGCTCCGCCCAGCCGCGCGAGTGGAACATCACCGGCTTCTTCTCGCCGTAGGCGAAAAGCATCGGCACCTCGGGCTTGAAGACGCGCAGGCCCTGAAAGCCGCCCGCCGCGCCGAGCCAGCGTACGGCGTAGGGGTACGCCATCTGCGCGCCGATGGTCCTCGGATCGGTCGGGCAGCGAAGGAGCTGCGCCATGGCGCGCGACATCGCGTCGCCGATGCGTCCGCCAATGCGCCACGCCAGCGCCAGCCAGTACTGGTAGGCCGCGATCATCAGCTTGCCGCGCACGCCCATCTCCTCGATGTGCGCGCGCGAGCCGGCATCGCCGATGTCGACGCCGACGATGCGCTCGACGAGCTGCGGGTGGCGCATCGCGAACTGGTAGCCATACAGGCACCCCCAGTCGTGCAGCAACAGCGTCACTGGGCGGTCCACCACCGAGCGGATCGCGTCCACGACCTCGTCCACCGTATAAGCCCGCCGGCCCTCGGAGGTGTCAAACCCCGGCAGCGTGAAGCGCACGCAGCGATAGCGCTCGCTCAAGGCCGCAACCTGGCCATCCCACAGGCGACAGGTGTCGGGCCAGCCGTGGATCATCACCAGGGTCTTCGGGCCCTTCCCCTCGATTTGCACATCCGTCAACCGTGACTTCGTCATCATCCGGCGCCGTAAAGGCCATCGGCGTACCACCCATATCGGCCCATAATGGCCCTCATGAGCTCAAAGAACGAAATGAAAGACGTCGTCCAGGCCGAAGGCGAGTCCTCCAGCGCCTTTTTCGAACGGCTGCGCCCGTCGTTTCTCGACTGGACCCCGCCGACCGAGGAGGAAAAAGCCCGCGAGCTCCGGGCACGCTGGCTCGCCCGCGAAGCCGAGCTGCAGCGCGTGACCGCGCTCGACAAGGCGAAAGAGGCCGAAAAGGCCGCCATCAGAAAGCGCCGCGAGGAAGCGCTCGAGCGGGCAAAGGCGCTGGCCGCGGTTCGTCCGCCAAGCGAGTAAAAGCGCGCTTCATCGCGTTCACCCGCGCGAGATACGCCGCGGCGTCATGGTCGCCGCAACGCTGGCCGCTCCTCAGCCGAAAATGCAGCTTCGCGTAGGCATCGCCGGTGCTCACGCCGCATAGGTGGATGAGCGCCGCAAGGTCCTGCTTCTGCTGCGGCGTCGCACCCGCTAGCTTGTTGCGTTCGAGCGTGGTGCTCACGCGGCGGTGAAGGTACGCCGCGGTCATCTCGACCGCATGGCTCGGCACCACCCGCAGGTAAAGACTGTTGAACCAGCATGAGTCCGTCACGGCGTGATCGCGGATGCAATAGCCGCGCGCCTCGGCGAACGTGGCGTCCGTGATCTGGTACATCCCGACCGCGCTCGACGCAGGCCGGTAGACGTTCAGCGGCTCGACGGTCATCTGCCAACGCCAGTACGTGCGCGCGACCGGATTGCCCGAGCTCTCTACCTGCGCGAGCGCCGCGAGCAGCTCCGGCGTGACGATCGACGTGGAGTGCTGCCGGAAGACCGGCCCGTACTGGCGCCAGGTTTCGGCCGGCGTCTTCGACAGCACGCCGCTCACCGGAAAGAAGAGCTCGGCGGGCTTGCGGGCCACCTGGTAAAGCCAGTTCAGCAGAAAGAAAAGCCCGACGATCCCCGCCACTCCGGCGAGGACCCGTACGGCCAGCGGTGCTGACCACCTTCGACGGGATTTCCCCATAAACGCATCTTGAACCCCCTGCCGGTAAGGCGCACCATTGAAAGGCCTTTTTCAGGGAGGAGGCCCCCATGAAGCGCTTTGCGATGGCGTCAGTGCTTTGCCTGGCGATGAACGCGCACGCCCAGACGTTGGACGAGCTCAAGAACGACGGCGCGCTGAACGATGCCTACAGGTCCGACAACGTGCTCACCTACGGCATGGGCTACCACCAGCAGCGCTACAGCCCGCTAACGCAGATCAATGCCAAGACCATCAAGCGGCTGGTACCGGTCTGGAACCTGAGCCTCGACAACAACTGGGGCGAGCAGGCGCAGCCCATCGTCTACAACGGCGTCATGTACGTCACCAACGCGCGCCACACGGTGGCGATCGACGTCGGCACCGGCAAGCAGATCTGGCGGCACACGCTCGACTGGCCGGCGGAGACGCCGCGCGTGGTGTGCTGCGGCGTTTCGAACAAGGGCGCGGCCCTCTACAACGGGCGCGTCTATCGCACCACGCTCGATGCGCACGTGCTTGCCCTGGACGCCAAGACCGGCAAGGAAGTGTGGAAGTCGAAAGCTGCCGAGTGGCAGGAAGGCTACTCGCTTACCCTCGCCCCGTTGGTCGCCAACGGCGTGCTGATTACCGGCATCTCCGGCGCGGAGTACGGCATCCGCGGCTTCATCGACGGCTGGGACACCGAGACCGGCAAGCACCTGTGGCGCCGCCATACGATCCCGGCGCGCGGCGAGAAAGGCAACGACACCTGGCCGCAGGACAACAACGCCTGGGAAATCGGCGGCGGCTCGGCGTGGATCACCGGCTCCTACGATCCGCAGCTCGACCTCATGTACTGGGGCGTCGGCAATCCGGCGCCGTGGGCCTCGCAAAGCCGCGCGGGCGACAACCTCTACACCTCATCCGTGCTCGCGCTGCGGCCGAAAACCGGCGAGATCGTCTGGCACTACCAGTTCACGCCGAACGACGCCTACGACTACGACGCCTGCTGGGAGCTGATCCTCGGCGAGCTGCGCGTGAACGGCAAGATGCGCAAGGTGGCGATGCAGCTCAATCGCAACGGCTTCCTCTATGTGCTCGACCGCGCCACCGGTGAGCTCATCTCGGCCAAGGCCTACGAGAAGGTGAACTGGGCGAGCAGCGTCGATCCGAAGACCGGGCGGCCGGTCGAGACCGAGATCGCGAAAAGCATCCGCGACATGAAGGCCACCGAGCACTGGCCCTCGACGCGCGGCGCCAAGAACTGGCAGCACGCCGCGTTCAACCCGAAGACCGGCCTCCTATACGCGAACACGATGCACGAGGGCCGCATGTACAAGCACCTGGAGACCAAGCCCTTCGAGCGCGGCCAGCGCTACATGTACATCGAGAACCTGCCGATGCAGCGCGCCGCCGGCGAGCCGGTCGGGCACATCGAGGCCATCGATCCGCTGACGGCGGAGAAGAAATGGCGCGTGCCCCTCACCGACTTCCAGATCTGGTCGGCGATGCTCGCGAGTGGCGACCTGCTCTTCACCGGCAAGCACACCGGCGAGTTCATCGCGCTCGACGCCGCCACCGGCAAGCAGCTATGGCAATTCCAGACCGGCTCGGGCGTGAACGCGATGCCCGTGACCTACACCTACAAAGGCAAGCAGTACGTGACCGTGCTTTCGGGCATCGGCGGCCTCTACTGGAACACCAATCGCGAGGCGCTCAAGGACAAGGTGGCCCCCGGCGGCTCGGTATGGACTTTCGCGTTATTGCCGGAGTAACTGCGACCGGACTGATCGTTTTCTCCGGTACGGCGCTCGCCCAGCCCGCGCCGGAGCAGATCCGGCGCGGCGCCGACGTCTACGAGCGCAACTGCTCGCCGTGCCACGGCGCGCGCATGCAGGATCCGCAAGGCGCCTTCGACCTGCGCAAATTTCCGCGCGATGAGCGCGATCGCTTCGTGGTGTCGGTGACGAAGGGCAAGAACCAGATGCCGCCGTGGGGCGGCCTTCTAAAGCCCGAGGACATCGAGGCGCTGTGGTCCTACGTGATCTCGGCCGAGAGCATCTACGGTCACTGAACCACGACACCCCACGGTAGCTTCTCCACCGTGACGTCGCGCAGCTTGACGTTCTTTACCGTATCGATCACGGAGACGGTGCCGGAGCGTCCATTGGCGACGTAGAGCTTCGCGCCATCCGGCGTGAGTGCCATGTTCCAGGGTCGCTGGCCGACCGCAATGGTGGCCACGATGGTGTTGCTGCCGGTGTTGATCACCGAGACCGAGCCATCGCCGCCGTTGGACACGTAGACCCTGCTTCCATCCGGATGCACGGCAATGCCGTTGGAACGCTTGCCGGCGGGAATGCTCGCCAGCACTCTGTGCGTGCGTGCATCGATGGCGAACACGGTATCGGCATTTTCCGCGGCGACGTAGGCGCGGCTGCCATCCGGAAGGAAGCCGATGCCGCGCGGTCGCGCGGCGACCTTCACCTGCGCGACCTGCGAGCGGCTGGCGAAATCGATCACCTCGATGGTGTCGCCGTCCTCGGCGCTCACGTACACCGTGCGCCCGTCCGGGCTGAACACGGCGTGCTCCGGATTCTCGCCTTTCACCTTCACGGTGAAGACCTCGCGCTGTAGCTGCGTGTCGACGAACGTGACGCTGTTCGACTGCTCGCTCGCCGCGGCGATCCAGCGCCCGTCGTGCGAGCGTCCGACGCCTTCCGGCGAAACGCCGAGCGCTATTGCACCCACGTTCGTGCGCTCCTTGAGATCGATCAGCACGAGGCGGTTATTGGGCTGGTCGCTCACGTACAGGCGCCCGTCCGCACCGCTGGCTGCACCGCGCGGCTTGCCGCCGGTCTGGATCGTGCCGACGACCGTGTCGTTCGCCGTGTCGATCACGCTGATGCTGCCCGAGCCCTCGTTCGACACGTAGGCGAAGGGCGCCGCGATCGCGAGCATCGGCAGGAATAGCAGCAGACATAGCGGCAGCATGCGCCGCAGGATCGCATGCCGCGGAAAGGCGGCGTGCTTCACCGCTGCCGCGATATGCAGCGCGATCAGCGCGACGAAGACGTACGACGTGGCGACGTGCAGGCCGTTGAAGAAGGCATAGATGCTACGGTCGTCCACGCCCCAGGGCGGCAGCAGCACCGCGTTGAAGAACTTCACCCCGAACTTGCTGAAGTTCGACGCGGTGTACCCGGCGAGCGGCATGATGATCATGCACGCATACAGAAGCACGTGGTTGGCGTGCGCCGCGCGCCGCTCCCACGCCGGCATCGACGCCGGCAACGCCGGCGGACGGTGCCGCAGGCGCCACGCCAGGCGCGCGAGGATCAGCACGCCGATCAGCATCCCGGTGGACTTGTGGAAGTTGACGTAGACGGTGCGGTCCGGCGTCTTGCGCGGCACGGTCTGCAAGTACCAGCCGAAGCCGATCTGCGCGAGGATCGCCGCCGCGATCAGCCAGTGCAGGACCATCGCCGTGCGCGTGTAGCGCTCAGCGGTCATCGACCGGCGTTGTAACGACGATGAACGTCAGGTCCGTGAGGCCGTTGTTGCGGATGGAATGCTTGACGCCCGGTGGAATGAAGATGACGTCGTGCCGGCGCACGATGGCGATCTTGCCGTCGATCTCCATCGCGCCCTCGCCTTCGAGCACGTGGTAGATCTGCTCCTGCACCTGGTGCGCGTGGGTCTCGACGTACGCCATCGGCTGGTAGGTCGAGATGCGGTAGTCCACCAGCCGCGACCCAGTGGTTTCCGGCCTTACGAGCGGCTTGGACAGCGCGCCGCCGAAGTGACCGG